>Ga0210398_10005827_pt1 | contig 11420 bp, 11 predicted proteins | sample IncBWC4OmetaG_FD_161047 | JGI IMG/M metagenome (GOLD analysis project Ga0210398, IMG submission 161047) | Forest soil microbial communities from Barre Woods Harvard Forest LTER site, Petersham, Massachusetts, United States - Inc-BW-C-4-O | ecosystem: Environmental > Terrestrial > Soil >... | reverse complement strand
CGCTCAGAAGCTGCTGCCCGCGAAGGCCGCGATCGACGTCCCGCTGGCGCTGGCGATCGCCGGGCTCGGGTTCATGATCGTCTTCGCGCCCGCACTGGTACCCGGGCTCACGCCGCCACCGATGTAACGACAAGAAACCGAGAAGGGAGACAGGCAATGACCAGTCACAAGACGGGGACGCGCGAGGAATGGCTGGCCGCGCGGCTGGAGCTGCTCGAGGCGGAGAAGGAGCTGACCCGGCGGGGCGACGAGGTGTCCCGGCGGCGGCAGGAGCTGCCCTGGGTCCGGGTCGACAAGGACTACCGCTTCGAGACCGACGAGGGAACGGTGTCGCTCGCTGACCTGTTCCAGGGGCGGTCGCAGCTGCTCGTCTACCACTTCATGTTCGGGCCCGACTACACCGCCGGATGCCCGTCCTGCTCGGCGATCGCCGACGGCTTCAACGGCTCCGCGGCGCACCTCGCCAGCCACGACGTCACCCTGCGCGCGGTGTCGCGGGCCCCGCTCGCCAAGTTGGACGCGTACCGGCGGCGGATGGGCTGGAACTTCCCGTGGGCGTCCTCCTACGGCAGCGACTTCAACGTCGACTTCGGGGTGGCGCACAGCAAAGAGGAGTGGGCAGCGGGCGCCGTCGCGTACAACTTCGCCAATCAGGACCTGCGGCCGGCGGCCGGTCAAGAGAGTGCCATCGACGCCTTCAGCGAGTCGATCGTCGGCACGAACTGGGAGACCTACCGGCGTGAGGGGCCAGGCATGAGCGCTTTCGCCCGGCAGGACGGCACGGTCTACCACACGTACTCCACGTACGGGCGCGGGCTGGACATCCTGTGGGGCATGTACCAGTGGCTTGACCGCGCGCCGCTCGGCCGCAACGAGTCCGGCATGTGGTGGCGCCGCCACGACGAGTACGACAACCAGTGAGCGAGGCCGGCCAGCTATCTCGTTCGGGTTCCCACCAGCAGTGAGGACTAGTAGGCGCGGCCGAAGATGACCCGCTTGCCGTAGGCCGACGGTCGGCCGCACAAGATGCAGGGGCCGGATTCCGGCTCCCCGTCCAGCGGGATGCAGCGGGCCGTGGCCCCGGTCGCGGCCTTGATCTCCTCCTCGCACTCCGGCGTGCCGCAGTGCAGCGCCCGGGCCCAGCCGACGGCCACCGCCTTGGTGAAGTCGTCCCACTCGTCGGTGGTGACGGTGTGGGAGTCCCGGAACGCGGTGGCCCGCTCGAACAGGAAGTCCTGGAACGCCTCGAGCTCGTCGGCTAGCCTCGCCGGCGCACTGTCCAGCGAGATGGGCTCCTTGCCCTCGCCGAGCCGCCGGGCCATCACCGCGGTGCCGGCCGCCAGGTCGCGGGGCCCGAGCTCCAGCCGGATCGGCACGCCGCGCAGCTCCCAGTCGTTGAACTTGAAGCCCGGCGACAGCTGCGGCCGGTCGTCCACGTGCGTCCGGATGCCCGAGTCGGCCAGCCGCTGGGCTAGCGCCGCCGCGGCCGCGATGACCTCGGCGCCTTGGTCGCCGCGGCCGATCGGCACGATGACCACTTGGTACGGCGCGACCCGGGGTGGCAGCACCAGGCCCTTGTCGTCGCCGTGCGTCATGATCACGCCGCCGATCAGGCGGGTGCTCAGGCCCCAGGAGGTGGTATGCGCGTGGGTGAGGCGGCCGTCCTCGCCCGTGTACTGGATGTCGAACGCCCGGGCGAAGTTCGTGCCCATGTAGTGCGATGTGCCGGCCTGCAGCGCCCGGCCGTCGCGCATCATGCCCTCGATGGTGAAGGTGCGGACCGCGCCCGCGAACCGCTCGCTCGGCGTCTTTTCCCCCTCGACGACCGGCATGGCGGCCAGTTCGCGGACGGTGCGCGCGTAGATCTCCTCCAGCGCGAGCATGGTCTCCCGCATCGCGTCCGCCTCGTCCGCGTGCGCGGTGTGGCCCTCCTGCCAGAGGAATTCGGTCGTGCGCAGGATAAGCCGTGGCCGCAGCTCCCAGCGGACCACGTTCGCCCACTGGTTGAGCAGCAGGGGCAGGTCCCGGTACGAGCTGATCCACTTGGCCATGTACTCGCCGATGACCGTCTCGGACGTGGGCCGGACGATGAGCGGTTCCTCAAGCACTTTGCCGCCCGCGTGGGTCACCACCGCGAGCTCCGGCGCGAACCCCTCCACGTGCTCCGCCTCGCGCTGCAGGTAGCTCTGCGGGATGAGCAGCGGGAAGTACGCGTTCTGGTGCCCGGTCTCCTTGATCCGCCGGTCCAGATCGGACTGGAGCAGCTCCCAGATCCGGTACCCGTACGGGCGGATGACCATCGTGCCCCGGACCGGGCCGCGGTCCACAAGCTCCGCCTTGAGGACCAATTCGTTGAACCAGGCGGAGAAGTCCTCGCTCTGCGGCGTCACTCCCCGTTCGTCTCGTGCCACACCCACGAGGTTAGACCAGCACCGACCAATGCCACGACCGCCGCAACCGTAAGTGAGGAATCCCGACCGTCCTCTGGCGCTGCCTTGCGGGTCGCGCTCGCTGGCATCGCTCCACCCGATGAGGAGTTCAGCCGGAGCGTTGCGGAGGCACTCGCTCTGGTCAGTGTGGTCACAACCGATGGGAAGTCAGCGGGATCAGTCGGCTGAAGCCACCGGGAAGCAAGGAAGTTTCCGCGGAAACGCCCGTTCAGGCGCTGCCGCCGGGCCTGTCGCGCTGCAGCGGCGATAGTTCGCTGACGATGTGCGCGACGTGTCCGGCCGCATCGCCGATGTTGTCGATGACGAGCCGGCCGGACTGCTCCGGCGGCCATGGCTCGTAGCGGCGCCGCTGCACCTGCTCCCAGCTAGGCACGCCCTGCCCGGGCATCTCCGGGCCGCGCGCCTCCACGCGGCGGCGATGTTCCGTGGCGTCACTGCATAGCACCTCCACGAACCGCAGCGCCGCGCCGGTCCTGTCCGCCAGCGCCACCCACCCGGCCCGCGCCGGGGCGACCCCGTTCACGGCATCGGCCACCACGTCCCGGCCGGCGACGAGCTGGTCAGCGGCGACCCGCTCGGCAACGACGTAACCCACCGGGTCATCCCGGAACGGCGTGAGCGCCGAGGCGATAGCCGATTCGATGGAGTCGATGCGCAGGTACGTCGCCCCGATCGCGTCAGCTACCCCGCGAGAGAGCACCGACTTCCCCGAGCCGGGGAGCCCGGCGAACACCACCAGCAGCGCCACCCCGCGTCTCGCTAGCGCGGGGCGTCGCCCAGCCGGTACTCGTGGGTGAGCTCGTCCATCTGCGTCTTGAGGTCGGGGTCGAGCTTGTAGTCCGCAGCGGCCAGGCTGGCGTCGAGTTGCTCGGGACGGCTAGCGCCGATGATCGGCGCGGTGACCGCCTTGTTGGCGAGGACCCAGGCCACCGACAGCGTGACCAGGCTGATTCCGGCCTGGTCGGCGAGCTTGCGGAGCGCCTCGACCGTCTCGAAGGCGCGGTCGTTCCAGTACCGCTGCTGGTACGTCTGGCCGGCCCAGCCGAGGGTGAACCGGCTGCCTTCTGGCGGCGGCGCGGCGGCGCGGTGCTTGCCGGACAGGAGCCCGCCGGCGATCGGGTTGTAGGGGATCACGCCGACGCCGTCTTCGGCGCAGAACGGCAGCATCTCCCGCTCAATCTGGCGGAACAGCAGGTTGTACCGCGGCTGCACCGAATCGAACCTGGCCAGCCGGAGCGTCTCGCTGCGGCCGATCGCCCGCACCAGCTGATAGGTCAGGAAGTTGGAACAGCCGATGTAGCGGACCTTGCCGGAGTGCACCAGGTCGTCGAGCGCGCTCAGCGTCTCGTCGATCGGCGTCTGCGTGTCGTACCCGTGCAGCTGGTACAGGTCGATGTAGTCCGTCTGCAGCCGGCGCAGCGAACCTTCGACCGCGGACATGATGTGCTTGCGGGAGTTCCCGGCGTCGAACGGCGCCGGGCCGATCGGCGCGAAGCACTTGGTGGCGATGATGAACCGGTCCCGCTTACCCTGCATCCACCGGCCGATGATCTCCTCGGTGCGCCCCCGGCTGGCCATGTCCCCGCCCAGCGGGTAGGCGTCAGAGGAGTCGAGGAAGTCCACCCCGCCTTCGGCCGCCCGATCCAAGATCGCGAACCCGGTCGCCTCGTCGCTCTGCCACCCGAACGTCATCGTCCCCAGGCACAGCCGGGACACCTGCAGGCCGCTCCGGCCCAGTCTCACGTGTTCCATGTCTCGCACGCTACCGCCGCGCCCACCACCCGGCTAGCCAGGGGTGCGCCTCAGCCTCAACCGCCCGACGGGGAGGGCCGCGGCGCGCGGCAGTTAGTCGGACTCCAGGACGAAGAACATGAAGCACAGGAAGCCGGATCCCGGGGGCTTGTCCTTAAGGAAGCCGGGGAGCAGTTCGCGGGGGGTGTCTGGCGCGGGGAGCGGTTCGTCGATGGCGGCGATCCGGAAGCCGGCCGTGGTGAAGGCGCTGATCATCGCGGGCAGCGGCCGGTGCCAGAGCGTCAGCACGTAGCTCTGGCCGCTGGCGGTGGTGGTTTCGACGGAGTACTGGTAGGTCGCGAAGTAGTCGGTGCCGGGGCGGAGCAGCGGGTGGCCTTGGAGGGGGTGGTCGACGGAGGCGATCAGCCGGCCGCCGGGCTTGAGCACGCGCCGCAGCTCGGCCAGCGGCGCCGTCCAGTCCTCCAGGTAGTGCAGCACCAGGGACGCGATGACGTCATCGAACGCGCCGGCGGGGAACGGCAGCGGGCGGCTCAGGTCGGCCACCCGCAGGTCCGCGCCGTCACCGAGCCGCCGCCGGGCCAGCTCCAGCATCCCGGTACTGCGGTCGAATCCGGTCACGACGGCACCCCGGTCGCGCAGCGCCGCGAACAGCGGGCCCGAGCCACAGCCCGCGTCGAGGATCCGCCGGCCGGCCACGTCCCCGGCCAGGGCGAGGGTCGCGGGCCGCTCGTAATAGGCGTTGAGGAGGCTTACCTCGTTCGCGGCCGAGTACGCCTCGGCGAAGCTGTCATAGTCGTTGGCCACCGCCTGGCCTGCTCGCTCGGCAGAACTGTCGGTAACGGGAGGCATGCGCTCCATCGTGGCATGCCGGCCTGTCCAGCGCCGATGCTTCACGAACGCCTGCCAGGTGACAACTATCGTGGCCCGTCACATCCACAATCAGCGGGACAGTGCCCCGGACGGGCGGGACCGCAGCTTCGCCCCGCCGATGTCGGCCTTCTGCCCTTCCCGGTAGCCGTCGGCATAGCCGCTGCCCGTGTAGGTGACGCGCGTCCGCCGGGTGCGGGGGTAGGCCTGCTCGGCTTGGAGGCGGACCGTCAATGCGCGGTCGGCGAGCACGATCTCCGCCGACGCCCCGCCGCTAGCGGCCGTATCCTCCGCCGACGCGGCCGACGCGACCACCGCCGCCTCCTCGGCGGCGCGGACCCTGGCGACGACCGCCGAGGCGTAGCCGAGCATCCACGACCGGCGCCACGCCTTCGCCCCGCCGCCATAGCCGGGAATCCGCTGCGCGGCCAGTGCCCGGGCCATCTGCACTAGCAAGGAGGTGAACAGAATGTCGGCGCGCTCCAGGTCGGACAGAAAGCCAAAGACGTGCACCCGGCTGCCGGGTTCGCGACGGTTCAGCAGGATGCACTGGCAGCGCAGCGCGGCGGCCAGCCCGGCCAGCAAATGCGCCTTGACGGCGGCCCACGGGTTGTCCAGCTCGAACACCCGGTCACCGACGGAGTCGGTCTCCGGGCGCAGCGCGCCGAGCAAAGCGCGGTCAATGCCGTAGCGGGCCATCAATTCGGCGGCCTTGGCGGTCAGCGCCTCTGCCTCGGCCGGCGTGCAGCCCTCGTCCTCGGCCTTGGCCAGCAGCTTGCGCACTCGGTCCAGCAGATCAGTTTGCACTGGGTGCCTCCATTATAGAAGTTTTCGAACTCAGTGCTGGGATGATACCGGCGCCATATGACATTCGGGAGGCCGCGGACAACGACCCGGCCACCGCACCCTACACTCAACTACTGACATGGCCGTTCAGATCTCGCCCAGCATCCTGTCCGCGGACTTCGCCCGGCTCGCCGAGGAGGCGCAGGCGGTCGAGGCCGTGGCCGACTGGGTGCACGTCGACGTAATGGACAACCACTTCGTCCCGAACCTCACGATCGGCCTGCCGGTTGTCGAAGCGCTGCTCAAGCACGCCACGCTGCCGCTTGACTGTCACCTGATGATCGACGACCCGGACCGGCACGCGGTCGGCTACGCCGAGGTGGGGGCCGGGAACGTCACCATACACGCGGAGGCGGCCAAGGCGCCGGTCCGCACGCTGCGCGCGATCCGCGCCGCGGGCGCGCGCGCCGGGCTCGCGGTCAACCCCGGCACCCCGGTCGAGCCGTACGAGGACCTGCTCCCCGAGCTGGACATGCTGCTGCTGATGACGGTCGACCCCGGCTTCGGCGGGCAGAAGTTCCTCGACATCGTGCTGCCGAAGCTTGCCCGCGCGCGGGCCATGGTCAGCGCGCACGGCGCCGCGGTGTGGCTCCAGGTCGACGGCGGGGTCAGCGAGGAGACGATCGACCGGTGCGCCGACGCGGGCGCCGACGTGTTCGTGGCGGGCTCGGCGGTGTACGGCGCGGACGACCCCGCGCAGGCGGTAAACGCGCTGCGCGAGCAGGCGCAGCGGGCAACCGCGCACGCCAGCTGGGCCCGGGCGCGCTAGCGGGACCCCAGACCCCGCGCGAGACGGCCACCTGCCTGACGGCGCCGGCCCTAGAACCGGAACAGGCTGATCGCCAGCCGGTACGTGGCGCCACCTGGACTGACGGTCAGCGTCGCCCCGGAGACCTGCTTTTTGACCATGATCGACACCCGGGCGGTCTGGCCCGCGGCCAGCGTCCCCGACGAGGGTCCCAGCACGGAAATGTCGTGCCCGGGATCGCCTGACACGCTGACCGACCAGGTGACCGGGCCGCCGGTCGCGGTGAGCGAGATGAAGGTGAACGGGCCGATGGTCAGCGTGCCGCCGGGCTTGACGGGGCCGCCGGCGCCCAGGACGGACAGCGACACCGTGGCTTGCGCCGGCGGTGCGCTCGCGGGCGCCGGGGTCGTCGCGGCGGGCGCGGGTGGGCTCGTCGCGGTCGGGGTGGGCGCGGGGTCCGTGGTCGGCTTGACTGCGGCGGCCGATCGCTTGTGCGTCGGCGCGGCCGGCGACGATGGTGCCTGCCCGGCGAAGGACGTGGCCGGGTCGGCGGCCGACGTCACGGCCGTGACAGCGGAAGCCGGCGACTTCCCGCCGGACAGCGCCAGGTGCTCCGTGCTGCCCGACAGCGAGAAGGCCACCGCCGCGACGGCGACGGCGACCACGACGGCCGCGGCCACGGTTGCCTGTGCGCGCGGCGAGGAGCGCAGCCCGGCCTTCGCCTCGGGGTGGCGCCGCGGTTCGGGGAACCCGTCCCGCCCGAACGTCCCGGCGCGATCAGCCACCGCGCTGCGGTACGCGACGGCGCCCGGATCCTGCCCGGTGGCGAGCTCTAGCGTGTGCGCCTTGAGCCCGTCGGGCACGCCGGCGGCGAGCCGGAGGCTTTCCGCCGCCGCGGCGGTCATCGCCGCGCCGGCCGACAGGCCGAGCAGCACGGCTGGGCGCAGCTCGTAGACGCGCCGGGTGGTGCAGGTCGCGCAGCGCTCGATGTGCCGGTCCACCCGCTTGCGCAGCGCCGGGGTGAGCCGTCCGTCCCAGTCGGCGAGCAGCTCGTTGAGCCCGCCGCAGTCGCCGCGCCCGGCGCGGCCGACGAGCAGCGCCCCGAGACTGGCCTCCAGCCGGTCGCGGGCACCGGACGCCAGCGAGCTCGCGTGGCTGTGCGACACGCCGACCACGGCCGCGACCTCGGCGGGCTCGAGGCCTTGCCGCAGCCGCAGCTCGAGAACCTCGCGCTCGACGGGATCCAGGCCGCGGGCCGCCGCGGTGAGCAGGCCGCGCAGCTCGGCGCGTTCGGCCGCCCCCTCGGTGATGTCGATGACGGTGTCCGCCGCGCCCCGTGGCACAGCGGGGGCCGGTGCCGGCTTTCCTGACTGCAGGATCCGCAGGCATTCGTTGCGCGCGATGGCGTACAGCCAGGCGCGCAGCTGCTGCGGGTCGCGCGGCTGCGCCAGGCGAGACGCGGCGACGACGAACGTGTCCTGCACCGCGTCGGCGGCGTCCGCCGGGACGCTGAGCATCGACCGGCAGTACTTGTAGAGATGATCCGCGTACCTGTCGTAAGCAGCGGCGAGTTCGTCGGGATCGCCCGCCAGGATGGACCCGACAACCTCGCTGTCACGCGTCTGCATACGGTAGATGCCTTTTTCGTCCCTGCGGTGGCGGGATGACCGCGTTGTCTTTACATGTAATCCGTTACCGTATGGCCTGCGGGCGACGGCGTGGGGCAGATGCGTGCCCCTGTTACGCATCTGTTGTCGCTGCCGCGCCCGCGCAGTGCCTCCGGCCGCGATCAGGACACCCCTCCGAGCCCTGATCGCGGTCCGCCAGCCCGCCTCCCGAGGAGGGCGCCGGCCTGCCACCCCCCAAGCGGGCGGCAGGCCGGCGCGTGTATGAGAAGCGGACCCGCCCTGCGCTGACAACTTTTCTAGGATTTTTTGGTGAATTTTCCGCACGTAGCGAGGGAGTAGCTCGGATGTTGACCAAGCAGGAGGCGGCCGAAGCCGTCAGGGAGGCGAAGGCCCGGCTGGGCCTGACCTGGGCGCAGCTCGCCGAGATGGTCGGGGAGCCGGTCGCGTGGACGGTATCCGCGCTGCTCGGCCAGCAGCCGATGACATCGGAGCAGGCCGGGGCCGCCGTGCGGGCGCTGCAACTCGGCGAGGACGTGCGGGCGGCGCTCCAGCTCCAGCCGACCCGCGGCGCGCTGGACGCGCCGGTGCCGGTGGACCCGACGATCTACCGGTTCTACGAGGTCGTCCAGGTCTACGGGCCGACGATCAAGGAGCTGATCCACGAGGAGTTCGGCGACGGCATCATGAGCGCCATCAACTTCCGGTTCGACGTCACGCGCGTGCCCGACCCGGCCGGCGACCGGGTGGTGGTAACCCTGGACGGCAAGTTCCTGCCCTACCAGTGGTGACCGGCCGCCGCGTGCCCGGCGGTCACCACTGGTCGAGCTGGGCGGGGAGTTCGGCGAGGCGGGTGATGATCGCGTCCGGGACCACGCCGTCGTGCGGCGGCACGTCGCTGTGCGGGATCAGCACGCCGCGCATGCCGACGCGCTTCGCGCCGTAGATGTCGTCGTACGGCCGGTCCCCGACGAAGACGCACGAGGCCGGGTCGGTCACCCCGACGGCGGCCATCGCGGCCAGGAACGCCTCGGGATGCGGCTTGGTCCACGGGATCTCGCTGCTGTAGACCGCCGCGTCGATCAGGTCAAGCACCCCGTCCCGGCCGAACACGTACTCGTGCGCGCTGCGCGGCCACATCGTGTTGGACAGCACCCCGATCCTGATGCCGCGCGTCCGCAGGTCGCGCAGCAGCGGCGCGGCCTCCGGGTCGGTGTAGGTGTGCGGTTCCCAGGCGCGGTAATACGCGGCGAGGATCTCCTCGTGCGCGGTCACCCCCGCCCGGGCGAAGACGTGCTCGAGCGTCGCGCTCTGCTGCGCGGTCTCGGCCAGTCGCCATAGCTCGAACTCCGCCGCCCTGATCGCCTTCGCGTGCGCCGCGGCCCGGCCGCCGGGGAAGTGCGGCGTGCAGACCTCGAGCCACAGCGCGTCATGGTCGACCGTGTGCCAGGGGGTCAGCGTGCCGCCCCAGTCGAAGATGACCGCCCGTACCGCCATGCACCGTATGGTACGGACTCGCGGCCGTCACGGCTGCTGCGTCTGGACCGGCGCGACCAGCCGCACCGACACCGTCTGCCAGGGCAGCGCGGAAAGCTCGGTGAGCACCTGCGATTGCACCAGGCCGCAGCCGGTGGTCGGGAGCGGCGGCCAGATGGCGTTCCCGGCCCGGTCGACGAGCACGACTTGCGGCGGCACCATGACGATGGCGGGGCATGCCGTGCCCGGGGTCGGCTGGGCGGAGGGGGTGCGGAGGGCCGCGATCAGCGGCGCCAGGTTTTTGTCGGCCCGCTCCAGCGTGGCGGTCTGCCACTGGCCCTGGCCCGGGATCATCTGGTAGTCGTCCACGCACCGGATTACCGCCACCGGCGCGAACGACGCGGGCAGCGCCTTGTCGTGGACCACGTTCGCTGGCCAGCCCGCGCACGCGGGCTCGCCGGGCGCGGTGGGCGGGCCCGCGGTCGTGGTGGGCACCGGCGTGGTGGCGGTGGGCACGGGCGAGCCGGCGACCCTGGTGGCGGTGTGCGATCCGCCCGCGGCGGCCGGCGTGGCGGCCGCCGCGCACCCGGCGGTGAGCGCCGTGGCGGCGGCCGCGACGGCGAGCAGCGAGACGCGCGCGCCCAGTGAGGTCCGGGTGACCAGTGAGGTCCGTGTGACCAGTCGCATCATGGGAGTGCCTCGATTCTGCGGACACCCCTTAGACGGGCGACGGGCCGCGGCCGGTTTCACCGTACCCCCGACTTCCTCCCGCCCATGTGTCGTGCGTGCTAACCGGCATGAACTGTCCGTTACGGGCCTTCAGTTTTCCCCGGTCGGCCGGCGAGACTGGGACCTGTGCACGACTTTGACTTGCTGGTGATCGGCTCCGGTCCAGGCGGGCAGCGAGCGGCGATCGCGGCCGCGAAGCTCGACCGGCGAGTCGCCGTGGTGGAACGCCCGGACATGCTCGGCGGAGTTTGCCTCAACACCGGGACGATCCCGTCCAAGACGCTCCGTGAGGCCATCCTCTACCTCACCGGCGTCGACCAGCGGGAGATCTACGGGCAGTCCTACCGGGTCAAGGACGAGATCACCATCGCCGACCTGACCGCTCGCACGACGCACGTGGTCACCAGGGAAAACGACGTGGTCCGCAGCCAGCTGACCCGCAACCGGGTCACGATCATCCCCGGCACGGCCCGGTTCACCGGCCCGAACGAGGTCGAGATCGACGATGGCGCCGGCCGGATCCGCAAGGCCACCGCCGAAAAGATCGTCATCGCCACCGGCACCACGCCGGCCCGCCCGGCCAGCGTGGCCTTCGACGAGAAGACCATCATCGACTCCGACGGCATCATCCACCTGGAACAGGTGCCGCGCTCGATGGTCGTGGCGGGCGCCGGCGTGATCGGCATCGAGTACGCCTCGATGTTCGCCGCCCTCGGCACCAAGGTCACCGTGGTCGAGCGGCGGGACCGGATGCTGGAGTTCTGCGACGAGGAAGTCGTCGAGGCCCTCAAGTACCACCTCCGGGACCTCGCCGTGACGTTCCGTTTCGGCGAGACGGTCGCCGCCGTCGAGGCCCACCACGAGGGCGCGATCGCGTTCCTGCGCAGCGGCAAGAAGATCCCGGCCGACACCGTGCTGTACTCGGCC
>Ga0210398_10005826_pt1 | contig 11420 bp, 9 predicted proteins | sample IncBWC4OmetaG_FD_161047 | JGI IMG/M metagenome (GOLD analysis project Ga0210398, IMG submission 161047) | Forest soil microbial communities from Barre Woods Harvard Forest LTER site, Petersham, Massachusetts, United States - Inc-BW-C-4-O | ecosystem: Environmental > Terrestrial > Soil >... | reverse complement strand
GGCGCAACATTTTTCGGCTGATATGCTAGGCTTACCCACGCCACATTCGGCACGGTCCCTTTGTCCGTATCGACAAACACAGCCTTCCATTGGACGAATCGCGCTGCGGGGCAGCCCACGGTTTCGCCGGCCTCATTCTTGTAAGGCCCAGCCCAGGGACTCCAATTCTTTTGCGGGCTCGAAGTATTTCCGGAGCGCACGTAGAACTCCACGTTGCCTTGCGCCGCGTTGTCTCCCCACCACGACAAGCGTCCCCAGTGCGAAAAGATCTTGGCGTCGAACGTATCCGACTCAAAACTGCCGCCCTGTTGATATCCAGGTCCCAGTGTGAAAATTTTCCCCGGGTTGGCAGTGGCTACCAGAATCTCACCGTTGCGGCCAGGCACCAGACTGGTTACCTGCGCGGAAGCAGTTTTCGCGATGCTGGAGAAAACATCGTTGCCGTCCAGCGAAAGTATTGTGCCCTTATTCCCAGTTCCCAGAAGAAGGCGGCCGGAGGACGAAAGCCCCATCGAAAACACCAAATCCTCACGCGACGACCACAACGTTTGCGGCGAGCCGTCCGAAGAAATCTTGATCACTTCTGCGCCGCCCGTGGGGGAAGAAATAAATGGAAATGAAACAATGGGTTGCGAAGCTTGCGCTTGCAGTTGCAAGGAAACACTGGCTTGAGGGGTCGGAGCCGTTTGCGGCTGTCCCGAAGGCGCCGGAAGATTCAAAATTGGCGCAGTCGCCGGGGTTCGCTGCTTCTCTCCAATCGACGCAGCATAGACATTTCCTTGCTCGTCCGTCAGCAGAGAAGTCACCTCTTTCTTGCTTGTTTCATAGATTACGAAAGCGGAACCCGACTCTAGTGCCGATTGCTGATTTTTCCGCACGATGGCGACCCGCAAAACCAATCCGTTCGGATCCGTCCCGATTAGAAGATTCCCTTTTTGATCGAACGCTATCGAACGCGCGTGGCGCTCATCGCTTTGATAAAAGAGCTGGCCTTTGCCATCAGGAGCCACAGCAAATACTTCGCCGGTATCTCCCGTTGCTACAAACAGCGTGCCCTGGGCATCCATCGCCAGCGCCCATATGTATTTCGTCTTGGGATCGAAGAAAACACTTTTCTGGCCGTCCGGCGTCACCTTATACACTTTTCCATCCGGCGACGTTCCCACGTACAAATTGTCGTGCGAATCAAAAGTGATGGCCTGCGCCGCGAGCTCGCCCGATTCAAAAACTGTCGTGGGTTTCGCAGGATCGTCCAGGCGCAACACTTTTGCATTGGATCCGCCCGCTGCATAAATGCGGCCCCGTGAGTCCATACGCAATGCCCAGAGGTAGGCGAGATTGGGGTCAGCTAAAGCGGTGAACTTTGGCGCGGGCATAAGCTTGCCGTCGCTGCGTATCGCCACGCCATTCGCTGTACCACGTTCGAACTCGGCGAAGTCCGATTGTCGCCAGGTACGCGTATGTTCCGCGAAAGCGCAAACAGGTCCGATGATTCCAATCGCCAAAGCGCACACAAGTAGTCGTCGCGAGCTTATCAATCCGAAGCTCCTTTCGAATCGAAACTTCATTTTACGGTTATGGTCAGTGTGCGTTCGCCGGTGATTACCTGATGCATTTCCGCAAACCACGAGCCTGCCAGCGACTGATGTAACAGCCGTGCGCCACCTACGCTTTGCCGTTGGTCCAAAACGTTGATTTCTGAAGAGGGCGCGTTGGGCATCACCTTATCTTCGACGAGCAGCGTGGTAGTTGGTTGCAGAAGCGTCGCGTAAAGACAGTCGTTTTGTCTCCCGCGATTGATTAATTTGATAAGTTCCTCGAGCCCGGGAAGCGGTCCCTGCGTCGCTGCCATCGGGTCCACGGTACGGTCGAGCGTCTCACCATCGCTGATTAACAGTTGCAGCGTGCCGCGGGCCGTCTGGGGAGGAATGGTGATTGGAATTTCCTGAATGAATGGCTCGCCCCGGTAGGGTCGCAACAAGACCTTTACCGCCACGGTTTCTCCGGGCGATACTTCGCTTTTTTCCGTCCAGGCATTGTCGATCATGGACCAGCGCCGTTCGGCCAACGCGGTTACTTTAATGTGTACGGCGTCCACGTGCGCGCGTTCGTAGGGATTCGAGTAAATACGCGAAAAAATACCCTGAACTTCGGTCGCCACGTAGAAGCCGCTCGGAATCGGAATATCGTTGGGCGCAAAAAGGTTTTCTAAGTGGACTGGAGTGTGGCCCTTTAGGTCTATGTCACCGTCCAATTGTAGCGTCCATCCTTCGCCGTAAGCCGGGCTCCCCACGATGCCGTTGAACGTTGCCAGCGCCACCAGCAACGGAGTAAGCTGCGGGCTCTCAATCACTTCGAAGTGAAACTTCTTTTCAACGTTCGGCATGGCGAGTGTCACATCCACGGGAATCATTGGTGGACCGGCGCCGAGCTTGCCCATAATTGCCGTCGTGCGATCCTGCGTCAGCGTGCCAATGGTAGCTCCTGAAGTCATGATTTTCGTCGAAGCCATCGACGACGCCAGGGTCATAACCACGTGTCCTCTAGTCATCGGCATTGAAACCGAACCAAACGAAAAGATCGGGTGTCCGCACGCCAAAACTGTTCCGTCGCTCTCTACAGCCGTCACCGTGCATCCGGGAGAGATCGAAAGGTCGCCGCGGATTAACTCTACGCCTACCATGTCTCCCGGTTTCAAGTTCGCATCTTCAGGACTTGGCTCGGCATTTCCGCCCGCCGCCATGCTCATGCCCCAACCGGAAAGCTGTTTGTTGAATTGCGCGATTGTTTCTGGATACAGTCCCGCCGAAATCAGAGGAGTTTCGATTGGGACCAGAAATTGTCCTGCGCCCGCGCCAGTCCGGCTCGAAAATTCCTGCGGCAACGGAACGCGCGAGGCCGCTGGGAAAGTCCCTGTATTTACCGCGGAAGCGGAAGGTATGGCGCCGTCTGGTTTCGGATTAGTAGCATCTCTCTCAACATCGAGCATGCTTTGGATCGGCGTTACTCCCCCAATCGCTTCTTTTGTGAATGTCCCTAGCTTCAGAGATAGCGCGCCCGCCAGTTTTCCATCGAAATAAACGGGACTCCCACTCATCCCGGCGACTACACCGGTGTGTTCCGCCTTTTCGCCGAGCAGTTGAACGAGAATCACATCCTGCTTCGGACCGATCGCGTCGTGCAAAACTCCGATAACAACCAAGTCCACTTTCTCCACTTCATCGCCGGAGAAAATTGTGTATGCCACGCCTTTCAGTCCCGGATGTACTTGATCCAAAGGAAACGTCGTGGAAGTGTCACCCGCGAACAGGCCCGGACAGAGAACGAAAATCAATACAAATAGACGCGATAAACAACGCTTTCGATGGGTTAAAGGCATGAATACAAATGATACCCGCCATGTCCGCGGGAAGCAAATCGACCGTGCTAGAATCGCGCATGCCGAAGATGTTCCGCGCTAAAACCATCTCACCCGGAGGCAATATCAATGGCGTTCTTGAGCTTCCCGGGGATAAGTCCATCTCTCATCGTTACGCCATCCTCGCCGCCCTGGCCGAAGGTCGCAGCGAAATACTCAACTATTCCTCCGCTGCGGATTGCGAGAGCACGTTGGCCTGTTTGCGGCGCCTCGGCGTAGGAATCGATTTCGAACGCGAGCGTCTGCGCATCGCGGGAAACGGGCTGGACGGCTTAAAGGCTCCTAAGCGGTCGCTCGACGCCGAAAATTCAGGCACCACAATCCGCATGCTTTCAGGAGTGCTCGCCGGCCAGCCTTTCTCCTCGACGATCACTGGCGATAGTTCCTTGCGAGCTCGCCCGATGCGGCGCGTGATGGAGCCGTTGCGAAAGATGGGCGCCGAAATCGCCGGACAAGAAGGCGATCGCGCGCCATTGGAAATCCGTGGCGGCTCTTTGCACTCAATCGACTACTCTTTGCCAATTCCCAGCGCGCAAGTGAAGTCCGCGATTCTTTTAGCTGGCCTCTACGCAAACGGAGTAACCATCGTGCGCGAAACTGTGCGAACGCGAGACCACACCGAGCTGGCCCTTCGCGAATTCGGAGCCACGATTGAAAGCCTGAACAAGTCCGTACGTATCCATTCGCGCCCGAAACTTCAAGCCCGCCAGTTGATTGTCCCCGGGGACCTTTCCAGCGCCGTTTTCTTCATCGCTGCTGCGCTGATTCTTCCCGATTCTTCGTTGATGTTGCATAACGTCGGACTGAACCCGACTCGCACGCGAGTTCTCGATTTCTTAATCTCCATCGGCGCCGCAATTCATCTGGCATCCGTGCAATTGCGCGATAGCGAATTGATCGGGGATGTGTCGGTGAAGCACTCCACTTTAAGCGGTGGAGAAATATCGGGCGCGCAAACCGCCGAGATGATCGACGAACTCCCTATGCTTGCCGCACTCGGACCGTTCACAGAGAAGGGAATCGAAATTCGGGGCGCACAGGAACTGCGCGTGAAAGAGAGCGACCGAATCGCAACGCTGGCTGCTGGTTTGCGTCACATGGGCGCGACGGTGGAAGAATTTGAAGACGGCTTGCGAGTGGCAGGACGTTCCGCGGGTACGCTTCGAGGCGCCAAAGTTGATGCGGCCGGCGATCACCGCATCGCGATGGCTATGTCGATTGCGGCTCTGGGAGCCAAACATGACACTGTCATTCGCGATGCCGATTGCGTTGCCGTGTCATACCCGGAATTTTTCGATACCTTGAAGCGTTTACGCGGGGAATAGACCAATAGCTAGGAAGACTTGCGCAAATAAATGGTGCCGTAACTCGTAGCGATATGAATTTTCGGCCCGCCCGTTCCCACTTTCCCGCTGAGCCTTCCCGTGCCGTTCTCATTCGTAGGCTTCAACCCGGATTCTTCGAAGTCACTTTGTACTTCTCCCGACTGAGAGACCGCGGAAACTTCGAAGTTGGAATTTGAAGGTAATGTTATGTCCACTTCGCCGGAATCATCCGCGATATTAATATCCTCGCGTGGAGGCTGAGAGTAGCGCACCTTGATGTCGCCTTTAGTGTCCGTGATATCGAGGCGTCCGTTCACATTTTCCGCGTCGATATCCTTGTCGTGTGTGTTCAGTCTAGATGCCCCGGCAACGTCTGAAATTTCGATTTGTTCTGAATCGAGTTCCAAACGGCCGCGCACACCAACAAGCGTTATATCGGCCTTCTGCGAATGATAGCGAGCGCTACCGGCCACACTTCGCACGCGAATGGGTCCGAAGAAATCCCCGTCAATCGCGCTATTTCCTTTAACATCGGAAACCTCAATTTCGTTCCCGTGTCCGGCCACGCTGACATTTCCAGCAATCCCGGTAATCCGAACATCGCCCTTCGACATTTTCGCGCTGACGTCCGATCCGCCGTTGTGAATTTCAATGTCACCATTACCGCTACCCGCGGTTACGCTGCCGGCGACGTCCGAAATGCTGACGTTGCCGTGCGAAGTGTTCACCCAGAGCGCAGTCTGAGGAGGCAGCGTCACATTCAAATCCACGCCTACGGCCCCTTCCGAATCTTCCTGATTCACGGGATAGACGACGTAACCGCCCCCGGTTTGTTCGATTACAACTTTCACTTTCTTCATGCGTTCTTGCGCCGCTGATTCAGTCGGACCGGAAGCTGACTTGTTCACCATCACGCGCAAGCCCGCGTCTTCGCCCGTATGCGCAGAGATGTCTCCGCGTTCCGTGCTTAGGGTTACATGCGCGTTCGGAGGCAAAGTTTTGGCCGGTAACTCCTCAGATTCGGAATAGTCCTTCGAGAACATATCCACGTTCAAATTCAAGTTTGGGTCTTTTTCCATCACCCAGCTCTTCACGCCCAAACCAACAAACACAAACACCACCAGAACCATCAATGCAGCTTCTCCGCCGGATAGTAGCGGAGGCTTTCCTTCGCCGGATCGCTGCGCGGAAAGATGATCGATTATTTTCGCCAAGCCCCAAAGGATCAGCAACAAAGGCCAATAGCGGTAAAAGTAGTGCCAGAGACGAAATCCAGGGTGGAAATGTTCAAAAAGAAAAACAGCTCCGAGAAAAATGAGGAGTAATCCGCTGAATATCGAACCGCGTTGATTGGGAGCGTTGCTCACACAGGCCTCACGAACTGATGTGGCCTTGTTTGGAAGCAAGTTGCTGTGCCACGAGCACCGCGCCTATCACGATCAGAAGAACCGGCCAAAGATCGCCGAAACTAAAACGGCTGAATTGCGCAATCAGGAAGAGTACGCCCACAGTAATAATAATAAACGGTCCCATCAGGCTTCTAAGCCGGCAATGCGCGCAAGTACAACGAATTCGAGTCTCATCTGCCATGCGATATCTCCTACGATTTTCTTTGCATGCGGTCCCAGACCAGCCAACCGCCGAGAGCGATTAGCCCGATTGGCCAGCTTTTTGCAAACCACTCAGCCTCCAGCAACCCAAAATTCCTCATCAACAGCAAAGCTCCGATGGCAATTAAGATAATCGCGCCCAAAGGCTTAGGACCATCCATGGAAGCAAAATCGGAGGGGCCAGCTTCGCCGGTAATTCTGGCTTTAGCTGTGCGGTGGGCTTCAATCGGCATGTAAAAGTAAAAGCAGGCGAGCGCGATCCCGAAAAACGCGTCGTATCCCCCCGGCAGATCGCTGCTCAGCAGGGCGATTAATCCGCCGAATATCAACACATGAATAAGTGCCTTGATGTATTGGCCGTTATAAACCGCGCCGAGTCCCGGGATAAAACCAAGCGTAGCGGCAAGTCCCGGATTCGGACCCGTATGTGGAGGTAGGTTTGGTTGCAAGGCTACAGGCGCCAGACAGCTTTCACAATAGAGCGCTCCGTGAACTTCCCGCGTACAAGCGGGACACAGTGGCTTGCCGCAGTTCCGGCAATATCCAGTGGCGTCCACTTCTGGGTGCGTGGCGCATTTCATCGGGCACTCCTGTTGGAAATGTTGATCGAATTTTCGGCCAAATTATCGGCCAGGCTCTCGGTTAAAAGAAACGCAAACATCGGCTCGCTGCTGACACGCGTGCGGTTTACCGGCGGTGAAGCTTGCGACTTCTGCTGCGGCGTCGAGTTAGGCGGAATCGAATTATGTTCTTCTTGAGGCGCCGGCGCGGGATTGCTCACCGGCATCGGCTCCGGTTCAGGTTGAAGCTTGGATTGAATCTCGTAAACCACGCGTAAATCGTTCACGAATTTTGCGCCCCGCGCGTAAGTCAGGTGCGCTTGCCGATTCGCCGACCGTAGCACATTTGTCGGACTCAGATCTGCTTTCTTCAATTTCGCCGGAGTAAGACCGGCTGCGTAAGAAACGATGACTACAGAAGCCACAGCAGCAGCCAGCCCCATGCCGAACCGCGGCTGCCAAACAACCGATATCCATCCGAACCATGGCCGCCAGGATTCTTTCTGCGTACGTGGGCCAAGCGTCGCATCCAGTATTTTCGCAATAAGTTGAGGCGGCTCTTCCAACCGCTCCATCTTATGGATCCGGTCCACGAGGCCACTCACCTGCGCGATTGTCTCTGAGCAGTTCGCGCAGCTTGCCATGTGAGCGGAGAACCCCGCAGACTCAACAGGCGAAAGTTTGCCTTCGAGGTAATCGCTCAGCCGCTCTTCCGTCAGTGTGCAGTTCCAATCCATAAGTCCTTGCTCCGAATTATCGCCGGCTAATTCGTCGGCTTAAGACCCATCTCCGTCAGAATGCGCGCCAGCTCAATACGGCCTCTGTTAATGCGGGATTTTACCGTGCCTTCCGGCACCTGCAACACAGCCTGAATCTCGCTGTACTCCAGACCCTGCAAATCGCGCAATATTACCGACTCCCTCAACTCGGGCGAGAGCCGTGCCAGGCCGCGCTGCAGTTGGATGCTCAATTCCCCCGCCTCCGCCAGCTTGTCGGGCGCCCGCGCCGAAGAATGCTTTTCTTCCAACTGCGGCATGGAGTCGTCTATCGAATCCGTTTGCCGGTCGCGCCGCGTCCGCCTGTAATGATCCACCAGCAGATTGCGCGTCACGCTCGTCAGCCACGTCGGAAAAGCTCCAAACGCCGGTTGGTAGCTCGAAATTGTCCGATAGATGCGCAGGAAAACCTCCTGGCTTAAGTCTTCGGCTTCCGTCGCATTGCCCGTGAACCGGTAGCAGAGATTGAACACGCGCCGCGTGTGGCGGCGCACAAGTTCCTCCCAGGCCAGCCCTTCGCCCCGGAGACATCGCTGTACCAGTTGGGCGTCGGCCTCCAATCTCCCTCAGCCTCGCTTCATCCTGCATTCCTATCGGCCTCACACATTGAAACGCATTTTGCCCCTGAAAAGTTCCCCATTGTGTGCGGTTCCGAACGTTTTGCAATCCTCTTAGAGTTGGTTCGTTGTATTGCGCGGCATCTTATCCGTGTTGTACGGGTAAAAACAAGGATGTAGGAGCGGGCAGAAAAGGTGGAGGCAACGCCCACGCCAGTCCCACAGTTTGCCGAGGCCGATGAGGACGTCACTGCTTTGGCTTAGGGCTCTGCTTAATCTTGTCGAAATCCGGAATGTGGACGCACAGGCCGCCCTTTCTTGTCATCTTCGAGTAGCCCGCCACGAGCTGGTCTCGATAATGATCGATCGAAAAATCGAACGGGTCAGCCGGATCAGAGTCGATCAACTCCAGGTCCGCGTCGCTCATGGTGAGCTTTCCGAAACGAATTGTGCCACCCTTAAACAAAATATAGTTGCGGCCGCCGCAAGTACTCGTTAGAGGCGTCTGTTTTGCCGATCCCTCGGCAGGTTTGAAGACCAAAGCGATCTCGTTATTTTCAACTTCGACACTCACCAAATGGCCGCTCAATTCGGGAGGGGGCAGAATTTTTCCGGGGTCGAGAATTAAATCGTCTTTGTCCACGCTGACGCCTTCAACCTTTTTTGTGTTGAGCATCGTTGCGGTATCCAGCCCCAGCATATCCATCAGTCCTTTTACCGGCAGATGCAAGGCCTTAACCTTTTCAGTGTGAACTCGTATCATTCCTTCCGGCGTGATCGACAGTGTGCCGTCCGTCTCAAATGGAATCCCACCTTTGCTCACTAATAATCCTTTTACGGCCAACTGTTTGTCTTTCGTCGTTGCAGTGAGCTTCTTCAGTGGTGCGTCCGGCTTCGCGAAAACGTAATCGTTCAGATCGTTGGTCAAAGCCGTCATGCTCAACTTGATGCTTGCTGAATCGACGTCGATTGAAAAAGATTGCTTGTCGTCGAAAACCGGTATCCCTCCCGGTTTCGGTTTTAGGCTGCCGTTCAACGCGGCAATGTGCACGATGATTTGGTCCGTCAGATGATACTCAACATTTTTCATCGCCATTCTTACTGTTCCACCGGACTCTGGAGCAGAGGCCTGTCCAGCGCTTACTTCCACAACTCGGTACAGACTCACGGCCCAAATTATGCCCAGCAAACTAAGAGTGCAAAAAATGTTCCGTTTCAATGGAGTTCCTTTGGTTTCTTTTATTTGCTTCCTAACGACTGATAGGCAAGAGCGTAGGCTCAGTCCAATCACGATGTCGCTCCATCTGCGCGAAGAGGGTTGACGTTCCTTCGGCCAGAGATTTGATGGAATGGCGACCGCAAAGGTGTCTAGATTCTTGCTTTGTGGCCCGAACACTGCACCACCGGCAAGGCCGGATATTTGGGAAATCTCGGATCGGTCTTCGAAAGCTCGCACAAAAGAAAGATCGTCCCGCGATCGGACTCAATCTTCCGTGAGTGTTGGCAATTAGCGCAGAGCCCTTCTCGGCTGGCACTCTCCGACCTCGGCTGAAACCCACTATCCCGTTTCATCTCGTTCAATTTTCCTTACAAAAGCCGTCTGACAGCGCCATGCCCAATCTACCTTCATCAGTGTATTGTGGCTCATACACCTATTTTGCTAGCGTTCATTAGGCCCCGGATGCGCGTTTGTCGCTGCTCGAATCAGGAGGATGTCGTGAAATCGTGCTTATCGAATGTTACAAAACTAACATGCATGCTAATTGTGCTCACTGCCGCCGTCGGCTGCAATTCAACCACCACTGAAGATCAACGCCGTCGCGACGAAAAGACCCGCGAGGAAGCTGCCAAAGCGACTGAGCGGATTAAGCCCGAGTTAAAAGAAGCAGGCAAAGAGTTGGGTCAAGCCGCGCGTGAAGCAGCGGAAGACGCGCGCGCCGCGGCTCAGGGCGTGAAAGATGGCTGGAACCGTGACCACAGTCACCCGCTCGATTTGAATTCCGCAACGGAGAGCGACCTTGAAAGCCTTCCCGGAATTACAAAACCCGACGCGGAAAGAATTATTCGCAACCGTCCTTACCACAGCAAAAATGAGCTGGTTAACAAGAGAATCATTTCAGAAGAAAGCTACGATCGAATCCGCGACGACGTAACCGCCGACTAGAACTGTCTCGCCGCCTTGACACTTTCCGAAGCTTACTGCTACGGTTCAAAATCAATGCTTCAAAAATTACGAAAGATTGTTTTGATCCTGCTGGCAGTTCTGGCTCTCGGCTACCTGTTTTACAAATTCCGCAATTCAATCACGCTGGAAGGCTTTCAGTGGGGAATGGTGGCGCATTCCATCCGTACCGCGCGCATTTCATTGCTTGTCCTCGCCCTCATTGCAATATACGGTTGCTTTGCCATACGCGCGGTTCGTTGGATGCGCTTCTCGCGTGCCATCGGACACATGAATTTTTGGCATGTTTATAGCGCTACGCTGATGGGCTTCACATGCAGCTTCCTGTTGGGCCGTGCAGGAGAACCAATCCGTCCCGTGTTGATCGCCAAGAAGGACTCGCTCCCCGTTGCTAGCATGTTCGGTGTATATGTTCTCGAGCGCGTCTTCGACATGGCCGCCGCTGCTGTAATCGCAGGGTTCGCGCTACTAGCTTACGAACACAACGGAACGGGGTCCGCTCCGCAAAGCGACCGCATCGTTTCACTAGCTCGCACCGGCGGCGTATTGCTATTCGTCCTGCTGGCCAGCGCTATTGCGTTCTTACTTTATTTTCGATTCCACGGCGCGGAGTGGTTGGCCCGAAGGCTGAAGAAATCAACCTGGCAACATGGATGGCGCGGCAAGATAGTCGTACTGCTCGAGGGATTCAGCGACGGGCTACAGAGCATTCGCACATGGGGCGACCTGGGAGCTGTGGTGGCCTACTCCGCAGCGCACTGGTTTCTAGTTGTGGTGGTGTATGTTTGGATAGCGCACGCCTTCAGTAGCCAGCCGGTGTTAGCGGCCATGACGCTATCAGGCGCGTTAGTGGTTCTTGCCTTCACTCTTGTCGGATCCGCCGTCCAGCTTCCGGGAGTGGGAGGAGGCGCGCAGCTCGCCACATTTCTTGTTTTAACGCTCCTCTTTGGAGTAGAAAAGGAACCGGCGGCGACAGTTTCGATCATCCTTTG
>Ga0210398_10005825_pt1 | contig 11420 bp, 5 predicted proteins | sample IncBWC4OmetaG_FD_161047 | JGI IMG/M metagenome (GOLD analysis project Ga0210398, IMG submission 161047) | Forest soil microbial communities from Barre Woods Harvard Forest LTER site, Petersham, Massachusetts, United States - Inc-BW-C-4-O | ecosystem: Environmental > Terrestrial > Soil >... | reverse complement strand
GTCGCGGATCGCCGCCGTCACCAGAATGCCTTCGGCGCTTTCTAGCGGGCTGAGCATAAGTTCGATGGGAAACTCGCTGCCATCTTTGCGTCGCCCGAGGAGTTCAATGCCGGTGCCGATCTGCTGCGCCAAAGCCTCCGCCGCGCTGCGCGTGCCGTCGGCGATGATCCGTTCTGCGAAGCCTTCGGGAATGATGTTCTTCACCCTCTGCCCTACCAGTTCATCGCGGCTGTAGCCGAACTCCTTCTCCGCTCGAACATTGAGCAGAACGATTTCTCCGGCCACGTTCACGACCACCATGGCATCGGGAGCTGCTTCCAGCAGCCCGCGGTACCGGCCCTCCATCTGGGCCAGATGCGTCTCCGCCGTCTTGCGCACGCTGATGTCGCGGATCGCCGCCGTCACCAGAATGCCTTCGGCGCTTTCCAGCGGGCTGAGCATAAGTTCGATGGGAAACTCACTGCCATCTTTGCGTCGCCCGAGGAGTTCAATGCCCGTGCCGATCTGCTGCGCCAAAGCCTCCGCCGCGCTGCGCGTGCCGTCGGCGATGATCCGTTCTGCGAAGCCTTCGGGAATGATGTTCTTTACCTTCTGCCCTACCAGCTCATCGCGGCTGTAGCCAAACTGCTTCTCCGCCTGAACATTGAGCAGAACGATTTCTCCGGCCACGTTTACGACCACCATGGCATCGGGGGCTGCTTCCAGCAGCCCGCGGTACCGCGCCTCTGAGTCTTTGCGCTTGCTGAGATCGTGGCTGATCTCAGAAAATCCCCGCAGATTTCCGACCGGGTCGCGCAACGCCGTGAACGTAACACTCGCCAGGAAGTGAGAGCCGTCTTTCCGCACGCGCACGCCTTGCTCTTCGTGCCGGCCGCTAGCAGCAGTCACTCGGAGTATTTCCTCCGGCCTGCCCCGCTCGATCTCCCCCGCAGGAAAGAAACAGGAAAAATTCCGCCCGACAATCTCATCGGCCTTGTAGCCCTTGATTCGTTCCGCGCCGGCATTCCAACTCACAATCCCGCCCTGCGGGTCCATCATGAAAATCGCATAGTCCTGTATTCCGTCGAGAAGCATCCGATATTGTTCTTCGCTCTCCGCGAGAGCTTGGGCCAGCTTGCGTCCGGAGTTGCGCGCGACGATTTCCTGTTCGAGCTTTCGATTCTCTTCCTGCAGATACATCCGGCCAGGCACCGAAATAACCTTCGGTACCAAGGGTATAAGCATCGCCGCCGTAAGTAAGGATGCGGCTGCGGTGACCGCCTTAACGGCGCCCGCGAGCACGTAACTGCCGTGCCAGACGTTCCAGATCTCCATCAGGTGGGTGGTGCCGCAAGCCAGGATGAAAGTGCCAAACATCCAGAAAACTCGATTAAAGGGGATGTCTCGATTCTTGCGAATGAAATAGATCAGGACAAGGGGAATCCAGTAGTAGGAAAGTGTGATCAGACCGTCCGAGATGACGTGCAGCCACACGATCCAGGGATTCCACATGTAGCAATATCCATGCGGCATGAAATCTGCAGACTTTGCGGTCCAAGCGGCCACGCTTCCCGGGTAGAGCCAGGGCAAAACAACTAGGGCGGTCAGGAACAACGCTACGAGAGAACCGCCAAGAGCGGCGCACCGCTGCGCGGTCGAGAACTGTCTGCGGAAATAATTTCGGACTGGATGTGTCATATTCACACTTGCACTGTGGTCCTTATTTATCAGCGTTTGGCGCTTGGTGCTCTATTTGAGCGGCATCAAGCAAAAGTCCATTCACTCTTGTTGGTCGGTAATTGAAAGAATTCCGTGAGTCGCAAGACTCGCTAGGAGAAGACTGCGGTTTACCGAAGTCTGCTACGCGCTGCCGGGCCGGGGAGAGCCGACATAGACTCAGCATTTGACGGTCCAATCGCCTGCCTTTTCGTGCCTGATTTGTTCAATGTTCGTGCTTTAAAGGGATACACTCTGAGGACGAGTTGTACATAAACTTGAATGTTGCCTGTCTACCGGACAATTCCTCGAATGACGAGCAGAGTTCTTGGACCTGACTTCCTTCTGCAAAGCTCCGGACAACACAGATACAGATCGCGCCTTGCCAGTTTCACCGAATACTCATGAAACGCTAATGTGTCCCCTTGGCGGCTTGAGGGTCAGTGACAGACCCTAACCACTCTGATACGCTCAGAAACAAGACAGCACGATAGCGTTCGAGTCAGGGTTACGTATATGCCCAACCACCCGATTCCCAAACTCCTAGCGATTGACGATGAGGTTCAGAGCCTAGAGTTAATCAAAGATGCACTGTCGAAGGCTGGAGTGGAAATTCTTACCGCAAGCGATCCTAAGATCGGCCTGGAGACTTTCAAACGGGTTCGTCCCCAAATCGTCCTGCTTGATCTGATGATGCCGGGGATTCGTGGATTGGAAATGCTGGAGTGGATTTTGGCCGCAGATCCAGGGGCTGAAGTCATACTCATGACGGGGCAATATTCCACAGAATCAGCGGTCGAGGCCATCCAGAAGGGGGCGTGTGACTATCTCGACAAGCCACTCAGTGTGGAAAAGCTGCGACGCCGGATCTCCCAGTTGCTATCCGAGGCTCAGGACCGGCGTAAAACGCTGGAGCTTGAACATGAACTGCTGGATGCTTGTCAATTCGCGGGGATTGTTGGGCGAAGTCCGCTCATGCTGGACGTGTTTGCGAAACTTCGGAGGGTTGCCCCACACTTCCGCACACTGCTTGTAACCGGCCCTACCGGGACCGGGAAAGAACTCGTAGCTCGTGCCTTGCATCGCCTGAGCCCGGTCGGTTCAGGTCCGTTCGCAGTTTGTAACTGTTCGGCAATTGTCGAAACCTTAGTGGAAAGTGAGTTGTTCGGCCACGTCCGGGGTGCGTTCACCGGGGCCACACAGGATAAGATTGGCGTCTTTGAGTACGGGAACCACGGAACTGTCTTCTTGGATGAGATTGGCGAGTTCTCGCTAACCGCACAGAGTAAATTGCTCCGTGTTTTGCAAAACCAGGAAATACAGCGGATCGGCTCTCCGGTTCCTCGAGCGATTGACATCCGGGTCATTGCCGCTACCAACCGCGACCTCCGATCGATGGTCAGAGATGGGAAATTTCGGGAAGACCTGTATTACCGGCTGGCGATGGTAGAGATTCCCCTGCCTCGTCTGACGGACAGACGAGAGGACTTGCCCCTCTTGGAACGGCATTTCTTGGAAAGATTTGCGGCTGAATACGGGAAACCGGTTGCCGGCATAACGCGTCGAGCGCAAACAAGGATGGCGATCTATTCATGGCCGGGCAACATCCGAGAGCTCCAGAATGTCCTTGGCAATGCTTGCATGATGGTGGATGGAACCGTGATTGACATCCGAGATCTGCCGGAGCCTGTGCGGGGTCAGTCAGGGGATGTGGCTGGACAGGATGAAATTATGATGTCCCTGCAAGAATTGCAAAAACGCCACGTGCTGCGTGTTTTGGAACATGTTGGCGGGAACAAGTCTCAGGCTGCCGAAATGTTAGGCATATCGCGCGCCACGATTTACCAGTTGTTGGCAGATGCAAAGGCCGCGAACGGAAATTGAAATTCTAGGCAAAACGAAAAGTGAGCGAACCTCAGCTCATCTCCTAAATTACTCGTCGAAAGACGGCACATAGAATTTTCTCAGTCAAGAACGATCGACTCCAGCTTCTGGTGTCCGGAGCTGAACCATTGTTCCCACCTGGAACAGGACGGTTTTTTCAACCGTGCCGTGCAGAAGTCGCTTGCAGCAGCGTTGAAATCCAGAGCCATCGACCCACCGGCGAAAATCTTGCAGCGCTTCATTCGGGAATCCCTTTCTGATCAAAAAACGGCACCCAGTCTACACCCAGATCGCCGTTCGCAATCTTGCCCGCCCTAGCTCTTTGAAGCAAAGTGCGCTGGAGGTGGGCGGTGTTTCCACAAACGGGTCCAGACCCACCTTGTCAGGAAGGTTGCGAGTCAGGCGAGGGGCTGGCAGAGATTCCGACTCTTTTCATGGATCGCCATTGCAGGTCTCCGCGGAGGTATTGCCAGATTCCTTGGAGACGCCAGAACATCGTGAGTTGGCGGTAGGGGAAGTGTTCGAAGAAGCAATAGATTATCAGGCGCGCGACTTCGCGCCAGTCGCTGTAACGGCGGAACGTCATTTCTTCGAGCAGTACCGAACCGATGGAAATCAGCGTGGCGAAGGCGTAGCCGAACAACAGGAATTCCAGGAAGAATGACTTGCTCAGAACGCCTGAGATCAGGGCGAGGATGATAGTCGTGTAGCCGACGACCTCGATGACGGGCGCGAAGAATTCGAAGATCCACATGTAAGGAAGGACGAGCCAGCCGACGCGTCCGTAGCGGGCGCGGAACAACATGTCGCGATTAGGCCAGAGTGTATCGATGAGACCTTTGTGCCAGCGTGCGCGCTGGCGGGCGAGCGATTTCAAGTCGGTGGGCACTTCAGTCCAGCAAGTCGGATCGGGAATAAAGTCAATGTGGTAAGAGCGGTGATCGTCATGCAGGCGGCGGTGCATGCGAATGATGAGATCGAGATCTTCTCCGACCGCGTGGGTGCGAAACCCTCCGACTTGCAGGACGAGGTCGCGCTGAAAAACTCCGAAGGCGCCGGAAATGATGGGGAGCATGTTGAAGCCAGCCCAGGCTTCACGGCCGACCAGAAAGGCACGCAAGTATTCGATGACCTGCATGACTTCGATCCGACTCTTGGGAAGGCGCACTTCCTCGATCTGATTGTTCACCACGCGGGAGCCGTTCAAGACGCGTACGATGCCGCCCACGGCCATGACACGGCCCGGGTCGGCGAATACTCCCGCCATGATGCGAATTAGAGATTCCTTTTCGAGAATTGAGTCGGCGTCGACCACGCAGATGTAAGGACTGGTGGCGGCGTTGATTCCTGCATTGATGGCATCGGCTTTACAGCCGGCAGCTTCTTTGTCGAGGACGAACAGGCGCGGATCGAGCGAACTGCGATAGAAGGCGTGGAGCGGCGCCGTTGCAATATCTGCAATGTAGAGGATGCGGGCGGTCTGAAGCTGATAGGCCTGGCGCAGCTTTTCCATCGTGGCATCGTCCGATCCATCGTTGACGACGATGACTTCGAGGCAAGGATATTCGAGTCCAAGTAGAGCGCCAACGCTGCCCACGATCGAGCGTTCTTCGTTGTGCGCCGGAACGATGAGAGTGATGGGCGGGGTGAAGGGAGAAGCTTTCACCAATTCCAGACGCTGACTGCCAAGACGATGACGATGGCGGACGTTTTTGACAATTGCAACGATCAGCAGTCCAAAGTAGATCACGTTGGATAGCACGTAGTAGACGAACAGCGTATCGTTCGAGATAGCGAGAAAGTGCACGGTTAGTGCGCCCCCGCCGCCGCCGCTTTGCCGGTGAGTTCCAGGCGTTTTCTTGCTTCCGCCACAACCTCCATCAGGTGGGTCCCGGCAGAGTGACGGCCCGAACCAGCAAAGCCGCCGACAATTTTATCGATCGCGCCGGACCGCTCGAGTTCGGAAACGAACGACTGCAGGGCGTAATCGTCTTTGGTAGCGACCACATCTTCGAGGATTTGATTGAGTTGCGGTCCCATCCGCGCGAGTGCCCATGCGGCGCGCTGACGTACATGGCGGTTGGCATCGCAGAGGGAGCGCAGCAGGATGCTGATTTTGCCGATGTTTTCGATTTGTCCCAGCGCCACTACGGCACGCAGACGAACAAACCATTCTGGATCGGCGGCTAAACTGTCGAGCGCCGGCAGAGTATAAGAGGTGTCGGTATTGCCAAGAGCGCGGGCGGCGGAAGCGCGCACTTCCGGCAAGACATCTGATGCCAGGACGAGTAACTCCTCGCCGAGTTGAGGCGATGCCAGCTCGCCGAGCACGCGCGTCAGCAACTCGCGAACCGGTCCACGGGTGCGCTCAAGGTAGTTGATCAGTACCTCGGGGCAGGAGCGGCAGCAGTTTACCAAGGTGTTTTTCAGAGAACGTTCGGGTGCGTCGAAGTGACCGGTGACGATGCGGTCGAGAATTGGGATGGCTGCTTCCATGCGAGCCGTGCGGCCGAGGCCGCGAACCGCGGCGATGCGAGTTTCGGGCAAACGCGAATCCAATCCCGCGGCCAGAGCAGGAATCGCCTCCATGGCGCGAGTTCGCCCCAAAGCCAGCAACGCCGTTCGCTGCCTCAATCCGCGCGATGTCCGGGCTTCGTAGATACGCATATCGAGCAACCCGCTGTCGCGAAGACAGTCCAGCAGCGGGGGCAACTTCTCAGCCGACGACATTTCGATGCTGTCCAGCAGAATAGATTCAACAATGTCGCAATCGAGCGGATTGAAGCGCCAGGCTTCGGCGGGGATTTTTCCGGAGAGGATATCGTCCCATTGGGCGCGCAAGGCGACAGTACGCTGATTTCTTTTACGAAAATAGCGAGCGCGATACCAGCGTCGCACCACTATGAATCCGACGAGAAGCAGGATTCCCAGCAGGGAAGCGAGAATCGCCTCCAACACCAAACCTGTAGGTCCGAGCTTTTCGATTCCCTTAGAAACGGATCCCATAACTCAGTCCAAAGCTGGTATCGATTAGCCCGCCGGTGCGATCTTGGCGGGCTACATAGCCGTTGATGTCCTGGCGGGCCGCGAACTGATAGCGCAGACCACCGCCGAAAGTGCGGGCAGAAAAGCGCCCGATTTGATCGATCTGGGCAAAGTTTTCGCTGCCCACGCCGAAGAAAACGTTGCCGGTAACGCGACGTTGCAGTGGGAAGCCAAGTTTGGTCCAGCCGGAGGGCGTCCACTCGACGGGAGTACCCTGGAATCCAGTGCGGGCGCCAGTCAAGTTCAGTGACCAAGTCCACTCGTGGGGAAGGTAGACAATCTGGCTTGTGTTCAGGGTGAGGACGTGCGCGCCCTGATACCAGAACCAATGCTGCTGGTAGGAACTTTCCAGCCCTTGGACCCAGCGATTTTCGATTCGGAAGCCGTGGCCATATTCGACGAAAGCTTCATTGGTGGGCACCACACTCTGGCTGTTGGCAACGGCGCTGCCGACGGTGAACGAGTCCCGCGCGGTGAGGCGGAAGGCGGTGGTGGCCAGAAACTTGACTGCATCCTGGCCAAATCTCTGATAGGTGCTGACGCCGAAAACGGTTGACCATCGCGGGCTCCACCGGGAACTGAGGCTGACGCCCTGGGTCTGGCCGGCGCCGGCGTAACTGAAGAGATCGACGTCTTCGCCCACGCGGAGTTCGTGTTTAGGGCTTTCGCTAAGGCTGTCCAGACCTGTTCTCGCGTCCGCATTTTGCGCGTCGAACAGAAGAGTCTGTTGGTACTCCGAGCGCGCTTCGGGCGTACGGCCCAACAATGCCAGCACGCGAGCGCGGCGTGAGAGAATTTCGGGGTCCGAGGGAGAGATCTTTCTTGCCCGGTCCAGAGCCTCCAGCGCGTCGGTATATTTCTTCTGCCAGAGGAGGACGTCAGAGAGACCGGTCAAAATTTCGCTGTCGTTTGGGACTTTGTCGAGGACAAGCTTGTATTCAGCTTCGCCTTCGGACCAACGGCCTTTCCAGGAAAGCAATCGTCCACGCCAACCATGAGCTTCCAAGTCTTCAGGCGCGTCGGCCAAACGTTGGTCGACGATGGCAAGAGCAGCATCGACGTGCTGGTTCTCGACATTCGTGCGCACTTGTGCCTGCCAATCGTCCGTGGTTTGCGCCTCGAGAAGCTGCACGAAACTAATTAGCAGCAAGGCTGCGATGATGGTCCAGAGCGACCGTTTGAGCGGTTGACGAACGAATCTGTTTTTCGACACTCTCACTACCAAACTCCAGCGAATCGTGGTCCGCTCGATCCGAAGCGGGGCACTGCATTTGCGGCTCCGGGTTCAATCAGCAAATGAATCGATTTATGGGAGGAACGCGACCGTCAGAGCGAGGTCCTGAGGGCAGCAACACACCGTCATTGCTTCCTCATTAGTATGGACTTAATAGCGTTCCGAGCGTAGTTACGCAAGACACCAAGGCTTACGTGCGGGTACTGCATTTGCGGACCGAGGTCAGTGCTGATAGTTGATGTGGAGCGAAACGCCGTGGCCCGGGGCGAGTTCGGGCAAAACGAGGTGCCGGTTGTCGGGGAACATGGTCGCACCGCCCGTGACGCTCGCTATGGGACGTTGGAATTCGAAGGTGAGGCCAACTACAGACTCTTCAGACTTCACCTGCAGCACGGCTTCTGTGGGCACGGAGGTCGCGGTCAGGCTCCATTGGAGACGATCGCGAGCGCGCCAGAAGCTTGCAAAGGTCAGCATGTCGGTTTTGACAATGTCAGGAGGTAGCTGACGAAGTAAATCTTGTTCCGCCGCTGCTTTCAGAACGGATTCATTAGAATGAACTAACACCACGCTCACAGCGCCGTTTTCGGCGTTGGCGAGGATCACCTGCAATGCCTGAGGCACGCGCTTGGCAAAGCCGGGAGATTCTTCGTCTTCAATGGTGACCGGAAATTCATAGATGTCGCTGTCCTCCTCGAACCCAAGACCGCGAGGAAGCGCAAACGGGAAGTTGGAGAGAACGTCGTCGGCGGTGAACGATGAGTCGAACTGATATCCGGAGCGCTCGAGCGCTTCCGGCAGAGAAACGGGAACGCGGAGGTGCCCGGCACGGAAAAATATCGTATCCTGACCCGGAATTTCTCCGTCCAGCAATTCCTTGCTGACTCGAACTTCGCCGAAGACGGTGGCTCCTGAGGCGGTATCGAATCCGAGTCCACGAGGTTGATAACTGGGATAAGTTTCACGGCCTGAGCCCAACTCGAACTTGTTGAAGCCTCGCGAATGGATGATGGAATGGCTGCCCACGGTCGAGCCGCCTGCTTTCAGTTGGCGAAGAATGTCGAGGTTAGGCGCGAAGAAGAAAGCTTTGCTGTTGGCGTCGTCGACATATTTAGTCTGGACGAAGAAGGTACTGCCGGCCTGGTTCGCTTTCTCAATACGAGCAAAGTCGAGGCCCGGAGCAAATGAGTTTTCCCAATCCACATCATGCGAGAGCAGCAAGGCCGAGCGCTGGCCTCCGGGAATAGTGGCGAGGCGGACCCAATCTCTGCCGTAGGCTTCGTACCAGGCTCTGAGGACCAATAGCCAGACATCCGCGCCGGGTTCGAAGGCGTTCACATAGTGGCGCTGGGCTTCGTAGTCGTGATTGTTCTGATTTCGTAAAACGACGTCAAGTAAACTCAGTCCCAGAAGATATACCTTTCCTTTGCCCACGGAGTTCGTCAGCAGAGCGGCACTTCCGTCGTCAAAGTGAGCCAGCACTTCAGCGCCAGCGTCAGGAACGTATCCATTACTCCAGATGACTTCGGGGAACTGATCGCTTCCGAGTTGAGTTTCGCGCTCTTCGGCGCGATTGAGATACTTCGTGACGGCATCTTTGGTCGCGGAAAATGCCAAGTGATGACGTGTGCGCAAGGGAGCGAAACTGCGAAAACCGAATAGGTTCTGGAGACCTCCCCAGAACACATTCTGGGCGAAGATAAATCCACCCTGCCGCACGAAGGTGGTCAGCTGGTCGGCTTGGAGCGGGGTAAAAGTGTGGGAATCAACACTGGGGTAGAGAATGACAAGGTGATGACGGAGGGCTTGCCCGAGATCGCGAGTGATAAAAAATGGAATGCCCATCTCTTTCAGGGAGTGGACAAGGGGGAGAGGATTCTCTGGGTCGGAGCCGGGGTTGGTCCACAATACCGCGACTTGAAGCGGGAAAGATTCGGGGAACTGCTGCAACGGGTCAGCTTGCTTATGGACGATTTCGAGCAAGGGAGCCGCTTTGGTTCGCAAAACAGGCGTGGCTTGGGAAGTCAGTTTCCAAACCGTGCCTCCCCCGCACAAAGCCGACATTAGAACAGCGACTGCTAGAGACTGTTTCAACCTGACATCCTTAATACGCCTAAAGATCGTCCGCGAGGATCCTGGATGTAACTATGAGGCATAAGAAAGGAAAGGTCAGAGAGCGAAAGGCTCGGCCCCCCCGTGCGGCTTCGGCACCGGGAACGACGAGCGACGTTCGTGACGAGCTTCATCAACCCGCTCCTGACAAGTGGGGAGGGTAACTTTGGTTCGCAGTCACACGGGATATGCGACTACACTTAAAGGTATGCGATATTACACCATCACAATGATGAACGGTTTTAGCACGTTCAAGTGTCCACTTTGTAAGCACTCGGTCACCACGCGTGATTTCAGCAGTCATAACGGGAACTGCCGCACCCAAGCGGCTAGGGCAATGAACGAGCACGCCGCGGCCACACATGGCCGCCCCATCCCCATGTCACCACGTGGGACGCGGATGTGGAACGCTTTTTAACCGCTCATTCCGCCTAAAGCAATGAAAACCGGCGCGATATGACACCTGAAACGTATTACACAGTCTCCAGTCTCCCTGCGGATCTCGCCCGGCAGTGCTCTTCGAGCGCAGGCCCACTCCCCACCCGAAGGCGGTGGTTTTAGGGCTTTGGTCTGTGGATGTCCATAATTGAACAGTCGTCTCCGCTTGAAAGGAGACCGCTTTTTCAACAGTCACGGTGGAAAAACCGACGACAAGCATCGTGATACCCAGGACCACTGTGGGTTTGAACTGTTTGCACCTGAACTGATTCATGAATCCAGGAACTGTCCAATTGTGCACATCCTGCGCCCGGATTCATCCTGAAGAGAAACGTTACTGGTGCAGCACGATTTCGAGTAGAGAACTGCGAACTTCCAGCCCACCTGCATAGTAGATGAGGGCCAGCCGTCGGAACCGATTCGTAAGGAAGTTAATTCGAGCTCGGGTCTGCCAACCATCTCCGCCAATGGTGCCTGGCTTATCTTCGGAATTATGTTCTCTGATCTCCCTTCTTTACCAAAACGGGCCAGCAACAAAAGGGTCCGAGCCAGCCGCTTCTCGGCGGAATTGAAAAGCTGGTCAACTAAGTCTGCCTGAGTCTGGTTGTAACGCGCAACGAGGTACGAGACAAATATTCCCCATCCCGGCACGCCAGCACAAAGATCTGGGCCAATCTGTGCCGTCAGCAAAGCTACGCTGCCGCGAGGGTGGTCGGGGAATCGCGAATCCTCAGGTCGCTATCTTTAACACTCTACAAAATAACCTAGACCGGGTGGATTTCAGCCAGTTGCTGCGAGACGTAATTACCATCGCAGACGAAGTGGACTCGCAATTGAAGCCAGCCATGCTCGGCTATGCTGAGCCCGGTCCGATTGCCGTGTCGGCGGCCTAACCAGGGATCCGAACTCAGATGACGCGCACTCCTCTTCTCAGTTATGGCAAACATGCGACAACTGCAAGGTTACATTCTTGGGATGCTGGCGGCCGAATACATTTTCGCAGACTGCTTCTCGT
>Ga0210398_10005823_pt1 | contig 11422 bp, 11 predicted proteins | sample IncBWC4OmetaG_FD_161047 | JGI IMG/M metagenome (GOLD analysis project Ga0210398, IMG submission 161047) | Forest soil microbial communities from Barre Woods Harvard Forest LTER site, Petersham, Massachusetts, United States - Inc-BW-C-4-O | ecosystem: Environmental > Terrestrial > Soil >... | reverse complement strand
AGCGCAGTTCGACGCGCTCACCAACCTGCCCAATCGTGTTCTGCTCGCCGACCGCCTGCAGCAGGCGATGGCCCAGGCGCGCGGTCGCGGACAATTGCTGGCCGTGGCCTGCGTCGATCTCGACGGCTTTCGCTTTGTCAACGACCAGTACGGCCACGAAACCGGAGACTGTCTGCTGATGGCCGTATCGCGGCGCATGAAGCGCGCGCTCCATGAGGCCGACACGCTCGCTCGCATCGGTGGCGACGAGTTCGTCGCTGTCCTGCTCGACTTGCCGAACACGGATGCGGCGCGCCCCATTCTCGACAGCCTGCTCACCTGCGCCTCGCAGCCCGAGCAGTGCGGCGATTCCAGTGTGCGGGTCACGGCCAGCATCGGCGTCGTCTTCTACCCGCAATCCGAGGAGATCGACGCAGAACAGCTGCTGCGCCAGGCGGGACAGGCCCTGTATCAGTCCAAGCTGGCCGGCAAGAATAATTATCAGATCTTTGACCCCGCCCACGACATCACCATCCGTACCTTCCACGAAGACCTGGAACAAATCCGGCGCGCTCTCGCTGCGGATCAATTCATCCTCTACTACCAGCCGCGCGTCAACATGAGCACCGGCAAACTGATGGGTGCCGAAGCGCTGATTCGCTGGAACCACCCCGCCCGCGGCCTGCTGTGTCCGGATCTCTTTCTGCCGGTCATCGAGAACCATCCGCTCATCGATCGCATCGGCGAATGGGTGATCGAGCACGCGCTGCTGCAGCTGGAACGCTGGCACACAGCCGGACTGAACATTCCTGTCAGCGTCAACATCGCGGCTCATCACCTGCAGCAGCCTGACTTCACTGCGAGCCTGCGGACCCTGCTCACGGCGCATCCGAGCATTCCGCCTTCCTCGCTGGAGCTGGAGGTGCTGGAGACCAGCGCTTTGCGCGATGTGGCGCATGTATCCCATGTGCTCGCAGCGTGCCGCGAAATCGGCGTCACCATCGCGCTCGACGACTTCGGCACCGGCTACTCTTCCCTCACCTACTTCAAGCGCCTCCCCGTCAACACCCTCAAGATCGACCGCAGCTTCGTGCGCGATGTTCTCGACGATCCCGAGGATCTCAGCATTCTGGAAGGTGTGCTGGGACTCGCTACCGCTTTCGATCGCATGGCCATTGCCGAAGGCGTGGAAACCGTGGATCACGGCCGGCTGTTGCTGCAACTCGGCTGCATTTACGGCCAGGGGAACGGCATCGCCTTTCCCATGCCCGGCGAGGATCTGCCGGCGTGGTCAGCCGCCTGGATTCCCGACCCCGCATGGGTCAATGTAGCGTCGGTCGCGCCGCGCAAACGCAGCCTCGTCCACGCTGCGGTCGCTCATCGCGCCTGGGTCTCCGCAATGGAGTCTTTCCTTCTCGGAGGACGCCGCGTGCCCCCTGTGCTCGACCCGCACCGTTGTCGCTTTGGCCGTTGGCTCGACAGTGAGCGGCCGAATCCCATCGCCGCGACAGCTGTCTTTCGCGATGCGGATCAGTTCCATCAGCAAATCCATGCCTTCGCCGATGTGGCTTCCGCGTGGGATCCGGCGCCCGCCGGAGCTGACGTTCAGTTCCAGCTGGCCGAATTGCATCGGCTCCGCGATGCGCTGCTCGAACAACTGAACCTGCTCCTGCAGGACAGCGCCTCCTGAACTCTATTGACCTCGAATTACCGACGCGCAGCTCGCGGTTTCCCAGCGCGCTGGAACCGAGTTCCTCAGGCCACATGACTCTTCAGCACCGGCAGAATCTCAAGGGCTTCCTCAATCCGAAAGGGTGGTCTCGTGCCTGCCGTCTTCGCTTCCGCAGAGGCTACCGTGGCGGTCGCCCCATCGGGAATCCACAGACCGCCCTCCTTCCTGGCAAAAACAACGTAACCGTTGAAGGCGACCGAGTAAGTGCCATCCGGAAGGTCCTGCGGCGCGTCAATCACGCTGCACCGGAAGTAATTGGCAGCACCAGCTTCCGACTGAGACTCCTTCATCGCCAGCATCTCGCAGGGTTCTTCTCGTCCCATGCCTTTGAGCAATCCATGGATCAGAACGACTGAGCGCATTCGTCGATTACCAGCCTAAGTGCGGCCCTTTCGCTTTCGTTGTGAGCCAAGGATGCCGGCGAAATGGGCACAGTTGGCTCGTTGGTCATGTGATTTTACGGACGGGTGCGTTACTGCGGGAACGCCGTGCCACTCAAGTGGGCGCGGCACTCGCCTACCATAGAGGTGTGAGTGGGTTTGAAGAACGGCTGGTTCGCATCGAAGAACGCATGGCCGCGGCGTGCCGCCGTGCGCGCCGTTCCCGTCAAGAAGTGCGGCTGATGGGCGTTTCCAAAATGCATCCCGCCGAGGCCATCGCCGAAGCCGCGCGCGCCGGCCTGGCACTGTTCGGAGAGAATCGCGTGCAGGAATTTGAGACCAAGCGCGATCGGCTTCGCGAGCTCGGCGCTGCCGGCGCGGAGGTTCGCCTCATCGGCCATCTGCAGTCGAATAAGTCCTCCAGGGCGGCGGAAATGTTCGACGGCGTCGACAGCGTCGACTCCCTGCGCCTGGCCGAACGGCTCAACGATGCAGCAGGAAAACTGGGGAAAAGGCTTCCCGTGCTTCTGGAGATCAAGCTCAGCGCGGAGCCGGCCAAAGCAGGGCTCGTGCCCGAAGGGCCGGAGTTAAGCGCATTGCTGGAACGGCTGCCCGATCTGCCGCACGTCGCCATGCACGGCCTGATGACCATTCCTCCGCTGGATGAAAATCCGGAAACAGCCCGAGCCTGCTTTCGCGAACTGCGTGCTCTGCGCGAGGCTCTGGCGCGCAAATATCCAAGGCTCGATTTTCGTGAGCTGTCGATGGGCATGTCCGGCGATTTCGAAATCGCCATCGAAGAGGGCTCGACGCTGGTCCGCATCGGAACGGCTCTGTTCGGCGAGCGCTCGGTATCGAAATGACCATGCCGTTTGCTGTGAAGGACACCGCGGAAGGTGCGAGCTTCCTCGTCCGCGTCGCGCCCCGCGCCAGCCGCAATGCGATTGCGGGCGTGATCGGTGAGGGAGCAGAAGCTGCGGTGAAAATTGCCCTGAGCGCGCCGCCGGTGGAAGGACGCGCGAATGCTGCCCTGGTCGAATTTCTGTCGGAACTGCTCGGAACGCCACGCTCGGCCATCGAAATCGCCGGCGGCCAGCATGCCCGCAACAAGAGAATCGTGGTACGAGGAAGAAGCGCGTCCCAGGTGGCAGCCATCATCGACGGCGCGCTCGAAGCGAGCGAAAAGACACAGGTCCAGCGGGGTGCCGGCTAGCCCGCTTTTTTCTTCCGCTGCGCCGTAGCCCGTTGCGGCGGCTTCTTCTCCTCAACGGCGGCTTTCGCCTCCGGACCCTGCGCCATGCTCTTACGCAGCGCCTCCATCAGATCGATCACCGGCGCCAGCTTCTTCTTCGGCTGCTTGCCCGGAACCTCAGCCTGACCCTGCTTGCTCTCGATCAGCTGCGCGACCCGGCCCTCGTACTCGTCCTTGAAGTTCTCCGGATGGAACTCCCCGGTCAGCTGCTTCATGAACTGCTCGGCCAGCTCGACCTCTGCTTTCTGCACCTCGACGTCCGGCTGGTTGTCGTACTCCGCGATCGCGCGAATCTCTTCCGGATAATAAAGCGTGTGCAGCACCAGCCCCTTCTCGAAGGGCCGGATCATCACGATCTGCTCCCTCTGGTGCAGCGTGATCTTCGCAATCGCGCCCAGCTTCAGGTCCTGCATGCCCTTGTGGATGAGCGAGTATGCCTTGCGCCCTGGATCCTCGGCGACGCTGAAGTACGAAGTCTGATAATAGAGTGGATCGACGTCCGGCAGCTTCACGAACTGCACGATCTCCATCGTCTCCGAAGACGAGGCCTCGAGTGCCTTCAGCTCCTCATTCGACACGATGACGTAGTTTTCTTTGTCGACGGGGTAGCCCTTGACGAGTTCGCTGCGCTCCACGACGCGATCGCAGGTCGGGCAGTACGTCTGTTGCTTGATGCGCGAGCCGCACACCTGGTGGATCTGATTGAAGCTGATGTGGCTCTCGCGCGCCGCAACGAACAAACGAATCGGCACCGAGATCAGCCCGAACGAAATGTAGCCTTTCCAGACCGTCGAAGCCATAGGAAGCCAAGAATATCGCAGGGAAAATGCGGAGGAAAATGAAAAAACCAACAGGAATCGCGGCGATAACTCCCCATTTCGCCCTATCTTCGCCTCACGTCCGTGCCTGCCGCTGCTACGAATTGCTCCTGCTTCGCTCCTACTTGGCTCTGGGATGCGTGCGGTCGTAGACCTCGGCGACCTGGCCCACCGTTAACTGCGTGTATCTCTGCGTCGTCGAGAGCCGTTCGTGACCCAGCAACTCCTGGATCGCCCTCAAATCGGCGCCCTCTTCCAGCATGTGCGTGCCGAAGGCGTGCCGCAGCGTGTGCGGATGCACATCCGCCGGCAATCCATGCGCCAGCGCAATGTGCTTGACGATGCGCCCCACGCTCCGCGTTGTCAGCCGCCCATCGCCGCGCAGCCGCAGATTCAGGATCAGTGCCGGTGACGATTTCCCCGCCGCCGCCAGTTTCCGCTCCCGCAGCGGCAGATACGCGCGCAGAGCCTGCGCTGCTGCATCGCCCAGCGGAACGTAACGCTCCTTCCGGCCCTTGCCGCGCACCAGAATCGCCTCGTTCGCCCAGTGAATGTCGCCCAGGTCGATGCCCACCAGCTCGGCATTGCGAATCCCGCAGCCATACAGCAATTCGAAGATCACGCGGTCGCGCTCCGGCCACGCTGCAGCGTCGTCCGCCGCGCTCTCCACCACGCGGTTCATCTCTTCGATTGTCGGAACCCGCGGCAGATGCTTCGGAAGCTTCGGCGTTGCGACCAGGGCAGCGGGACTTTGTTCCACCAGACCCTGGCGCGCCAGCCACTTGAACCACGAGCGAATCGCCGCCAGCGCCCGCGCCACCGACGCCTTCGACAGGCCCCGTCCGTACAGCTCGCCGAGATAGTCGCGTATCTGCTGATGCTCAATGCTTGTGAGCGCCAGCCTGGTTCCGAACTTCGCGACCAGAAAATCCGCGAAACCGTGCAGCTCGCGTTCATACGCGCGCACCGTGTGCGGGCTGCCCTTGCGCTCGTGCGCCAGCATCGCGAGAAATTCATCGACATGCCGCACCACCGCCGGTTTCGTCCCGCTCTTCGTCGTTTTCACGGCGTCACTCGCTTCGCCCGCGGATGATGCTCGCGATGCACGGCCTTCAGCCGTCCCAGCGCCAGATGGGTGTACACCTGCGTGGTCGCGATGTCGGCGTGGCCTAATAACGTTTGCACTGTGCGCAGGTCTGCGCCCCGTTCCACCATGTGCGTCGCGCAGCTGTGGCGCAGCATGTGCGGGCTTGCCCCCTGGTCGCTTTGTTTCACCAAACGCCAGACCCATTCCCGGCTCAACGGCAGCCCGCGCGTCGAAAGAAACAGCCGGCTCACGGACTTTTTCTCGAGTGACGGACGTCCATTCTTCAGGTATTTCTCCAGCGCTTCCACCGACGCCCGGCCGAGCGGAACGATGCGCTCCTTATCGCCCTTCCCGCGCACCAGCGCACGCCCCGCGTCGAGCGAAAGGTCGGCGACGTTCAGCCCCGTGAGTTCCGAAACCCGCAGCCCAGCCGCATAGAGCAATTCCAAAATGGCGCGGTCGCGGAATGCGATGGCGTCGGCCTGCGGATGATCTGCTGCAATGGCAGCCCGCTCCATCATCCCGTCCACTTCCGACACCGCCAGCGACTTCGGCAGGATCTTCCAGCTCGCGGGCGACTCGAGATTCAGCGTGGGGTCGCGGCGAATACGCTTATCGAGCAGCAGCCAGCGGAAGAATCCGCGCAAACAGGAAAGCTTGCGTGCCGCCGATCGCGACTCGACGCTGTGTTTCGCCAGATGCTCCAGGAATCCCGCCACCAAAGCCTGTGTCGCATCCAGCAGGGTCGCCGAATGGTCCTCCAGATACTCCGAAAATTGCAGCAGATCGCGCTCGTAAGCTTCGCAGGAGAGCGGGCGCAGACCTTTCTCGACGCGCAGGTACGCGAGGTATTCGCGGATCAATCCTGAATTACTCGACCCGGAATGATCCCGCCTGGTATTGCGCGCAGCGCCCACACTTTCATTATCGAAGAAGCACGAGGTCAGGATCAGTACCCAACCAGGTTCATTCCCCGGACCCTCACGATTCGCGGTAGTTGAGCAACAACACTCCGATGAGAATCAGACACACAGGCCACACCCAGGCGGCAAGTTTCCTGTGACGCGACTCGTTCGGGGGAGCAGCCGCATCATCAAGACGCAGTTCAAGCCAGCGCCCCCATCCCGCAGCCGCGCCCAGCACCGCTATCGGGGTGTGGCTCAGTTCCGCGAAGACCTCGTCGTTCCCCTCCCCCAGCGCGTGCGTGTGCGTGAGCAGCAGCGCTCCGCCCGCCGCGCACAGGACAGGGAACACGTAACGAGCGCGCGGCCAGTGAAGCCGGCCGGTCTGCACGCCCCACTCAAAAATCGCGAATGCGGCGATCAGCACCGCATAGACGCGATGCTCCAGTACATCGGGTGCGGTGAAACTCGCCCAGAAAGGCCGCGGTCCCAGGGGCCAGCATTCCGGATCGGCGCGCAGCAAAATGAAAACCGACAGTCCCAGAAACAGCAGCGGCCAATGCCGCGCCCATCCCTGTCGCGGCAGACGCGAGACCAGCGCCAGGAGCCCCGCCGCCAAAACAATCAGTCCGGCCCAGTGGTGGTTGTATTCCGACCACGCGCGATCGTTCGCGTCGCTCGCGCTGCCGCCGGTGTAGGTCGCCTCGCGCACCGCAACGCCGAGCGGCGTCGGGGGCGCCAGCTGCGCGACCGCAGGCGTATGAAAGCCGGGCCAGTGCCACGCCATGCGCTCGACGACCTGATGTCCGCTCAGCGTGTCCTGCGGCGTCTCATCCACCGACGGTGACTGCGCGGTCAGCGACGCCGCCGCGAGAATCACCGTGAACCCGAGGCCAATCTCGGCTTCGCTGAATCGCCGCAAGCGAAAAAGCAGCGGCGCCGGATCGGACTCGACGCGGCGCAGCAAATAAAAATTGCCTGCCCCCAGCGTCAGAATCAGGCCCGTCAGAACAATCTTTGCCGAGAGCAGCAGCCCGTACGATGTTCCGTACATCCCCTGCCACGAACCGGCGTAGAACCAGGACAGCCCCATTCCGCCCAGGACCAGCACCGCAACGCTGACCACGGCCATCGTCGAGAAGCGGCGCGCCATGCGCCGCGATACGTCGGTATCGCGACTCAGCTTCAGCGCGAGCAGCAAAAAAGGCAGCGCCCCGAGCCACGCCGCCATGCCCAGATGATGCGCCGCGGTGAGAACCAGCAGCAACGGGCGATGATCCATGCGCGACGCTGCGTGGCTGAGCGAAACCGAAGCGGCCAGCGCGACCAACAAAGCGCCAACCGACGGAGCCAGCCGCGATGTCAGGCGCAGCAGCAGAAACAGCGCCAAAGATGCTCCGGCAAAAATCGATCCGGAAATGAAGAACGCTGCCGATGCCATATCGCGGACGCCCATCCCCGAGCTGCCCATGAGGACCGCCGATGAAGTCGCGATGAGAACGACCTGCACCAGGGCGAGCGCGAGTGCGAATCCTGCCGCAATCCACCGCAGCCGCGTCTGCGCCTCGACGCGCAGCCCCGCGGGCCGCGCCGAAAACAGCAGAAAGAAAATGCCACCGAACGTCAGCGCTTCCAGCGCAAACGAAACCGCCCGCAGCAGAAGGGAGAGCAGATCGAAGTCGCGGACGAACCAGATCAAATTGGACCTAGCGGACTGTGAACGGAATCTCTCCGCGCGTAATGTGACCGTCCGTCGAGAGCGCCTGCCAGCGCAGCGAGTAACTGCCCGGCTTCAGCATGGCGTGCGCGTTGAGGTTATTGTCCGCGCTCTGGTTGTCCATCGAAAGGACCTGCGTGTGACCATCGCTCGTCACCAGGGTCAGAACCGAATGATGCCCGTCGACGCGCGAGTTGTAGCGCAGCTCAAAGACGACCCCCGGACCGTGTACCGTTGCATTCGCTGCGGGCGTACTCGAAAGAAGATGAGCGTGAGCGAGTGCGATGCGCGGCAGCAACAGGAGAACGATGAGGGCTGGAATAGCGACGAGCGGTCGTCTGAAATGCATGGCTGCCGGTGAACCTCGCGATCGGGTTTTTGGTTATCGGAAACGGCTGCGGGCGGCCCGTTCCTCAACATAGCACGAAGCGTCCGGGAACCGCGCGGACGGCAGTCCCGTCGTTTGTGCAATGGGGAATTCCTCTTTAGATTCGAGCAGTCATTCCCTGGATCAGCAGAAGCACCCCGATTCCCGCCAGTGCAGCGTAGATCCACTTGAGAAAAACATCTCCCTGCAAGCGATGATTCACGACCCTGCCCAGAAAGACGGCTGGCACCATGGCCGGCAGTGAAAGCAAATAGTAGTGTGTGACGGCAGGCGTCCAGAGCCCGGCAAGCCAATAGCCGGCCATCGATACCATGCTGGCCGGCAGGAAGTAGGCCTGCAGAGTGGCGCGGAAGTGCTGTGCCGACCAGCGCCGCATCGTTCCGTAAACGACGAGCGGCGGCCCATTCATTCCGTAGGCACCGCCAAGAATTCCGGCGCAGAATCCACAACTGAAGAGGAGCGCGCGGCTGTCGTGGCGCAGTTCCGGTAGCCGGCGGCCGAAGAGCGACCAGGAAGAGAACAGCAGAATGAGCAGGCCCAGAGCGGACTTCACGACTCTCTGCTGGCCGCTGGTGAGCAGCCAGAGGCCCAGCGGGACGCCGGGCAGGGTGGACAGCACCAGCCACCCGGCGCTGTGCAGATGAATCCTCCTCCAGTCCTGAAAAATGACGATGGCCGCAATGGTGATGGAAACAAGGACCGCCAGAGGAGCAGCCACCGGCAGCGGAACAATGAAGGCAAGCAGGGGCACGGCAAACAGAGCCTCGCCGAAACCAAGAGCCGAGCGAATCAGCGTGGCAACAAAGACAATCAGCAGAACCTGCAGCGTAACGGGATCGATTGCACTCTCCGAAAAGAACGGTCCTACCGCGACGCCGCCCGCTCTGACTTGCCGCTGATCTCCGCCGCCCTGGCTTCAGCGTAGGCCGCCGCTCCCATCAGAGCGGCCCGACTCTCCAAAATAATGTGCAGCGGGGTGTGGATCAGCAGTTCGCTCAACCGCCCTTTGTCGGTGAACGCCTGCATGAACACACCGCTCCGCATGGTCTTCAGCATCTTCGGCGCAATGCCGCCGCCGATATACATGCCGCCTGTCGCGAGTACCTTCAGCACCATGTTACCCGCCTCGGCTCCATAGGACGCGGCGAAAACATCAAGCGCCTTCGCGCACAGCTCGCTCTTCCCTGCCTCGCCCACTTCTCCGATCACGGCGTTGGGATCTTCGGATTCCATCCGCTCCTTCAGCCATGCCGGCTCCTCCATGTGCTTTTCATCGCGGAGGAAGGTGTAGATATTCGTCAATCCCGGTCCGGAAACCACGCGCTCGAAGCTGACGCGCCCATTGAATTTCTGCATCAGCCATTGCAGCAGCTCAACCTCCAGCGCGTTGCGCGCGGCAAAATCGCAATGTCCGCCCTCCGACGCCATGGGCACATGCGACTTTCCGTTCCACACCAGCACACCTTCACCAAGTCCCGTGCCCGCCGAGACCAGCCCGCGATTGCCCACCGCTGAAGGATCGCCCTGATTGAGCGTCAGAATCTGCTCCGGCGTGAGTTCCGGAATGCCGTAACCATTGGCCTCGAGATCGTTGATGAGAAAAAGATGTGTGATGTTCAGACCGGCCGAAAGCTCGTGCGTGTCGAGCACCCAGGGAAGATTGGTGAGTCGCAGGCGCCCCCCGCGCACCGGACCGGGCACGCCAAAGCACGCCGCGGTAATCTCCGGATTCGAGCTTTCCGCGAGGAAGCGCGCAACAATTTGCTGCAGCCCGCTGAATTCGTGAGCCGGGAAGCGCTCGTCGCGAACGTGCACCAGCTGGCCGTGATCGAAGGAATACAGTGCGAGGTGAACTTTGGTGCCACCCACGTCCCCGGCGAGAATCATCTTGCGATCTCCAGTGTTCCTGTGCCATCGGCGCCCGGTGCGGGCAAATGCGCCGCCGCCGCCGCGTCCAGCAGAAAGAGCAGCCGCCCATTCTGCGGCTGAATCAGTTGCGACGGCAACATCTCCGGATCATAAGGTCCCTGCAGCACCCGCCCAAGCGGATCGGCCTTTGCTGCGCCATCGATGAGAAAGAAAACATCGCGCGCCGCATTGATCACCGGCCATGTCAGCGTGACGCGCCAACTCTGCGTCTGCTGCGGTACGTGATTCGCGACCGCGATGCGGCCCATCTCGTGCAGAGCCTCGGTGTGCGGAAAAAGCGATGCGCAGTGTCCGTCGTTGCCCATGCCGAGCTGCAGAACGTCGAAGATGGGCAGCTCGGCACCTTCAAGACGATAATCGGCGCGGATCGCCGACTCATACCGCGCCGCCGCCTCCTCAGGATCGAGCTCGCCCTCGATCCGAATCACATGATCCGGCGGCAACGGAACCTTATCCAGCAACAATTCGCGCGTCATACCGTAATTGCTGTCAGGATGATCCGGCGGCACGCAGCGCTCGTCCACCCAGAAAATCGAGAGACGATCCCACGGAATGGCCGCGCGATAAGGTTCGTGCGGATCCGCAAGCAGGGCGAAAACCGGCTTTGGACTGCCTCCCCCGGAGACAGCAATGCGTGCGATTCCACGCGCAGAGACTGCCGACCGAATGCCCTGAACGAAGCGCTCCGCGGTCGCGCGCGAAAGCGCATGCTGCTGCTGAAAGACGCGATACTCAACGTGTATTTTCTTTGCCATTTTTCTGCCCGGCAGTCAGGCCGAGTTCTGATCCTGCAATGTGGATTGCGAGCGCAAAGCGGCATTCTATCGCCACACCTCGCGCTCGTGAAAGCCGCGCACTAATGCTTCTGCGGAACCTCCACGCTGTGCCACGTGTGCCCGTCACGGCCGATCAGTTCATCACCGCATTCCGGGCCCCACGTGCCCGCTGCGTAGTTGGGAAAAGTCTGCGGATACTTCTTTGCCCACGCGTCCAGTACGGGGGTATAGAGGGCCCACGTTGTTTCCACCCCATCGCGATGCGCGAACAATGTTGCGTCGCCCAGCATCGCATCGAGCAGCAGACGCTCGTATCCGTTCGCCGACGACGCGCCAAAAGCCTGCGCATAATTGAAGTCCATGTTAACGGGACACACCGCCATTTGCGGCCCCGGCACTTTGGCGCCGAAACGCAGCGAGATGCCTTCGTCCGGCTGAATCCGCATCGTGATGATGTTGGGC
>Ga0210398_10005822_pt1 | contig 11425 bp, 10 predicted proteins | sample IncBWC4OmetaG_FD_161047 | JGI IMG/M metagenome (GOLD analysis project Ga0210398, IMG submission 161047) | Forest soil microbial communities from Barre Woods Harvard Forest LTER site, Petersham, Massachusetts, United States - Inc-BW-C-4-O | ecosystem: Environmental > Terrestrial > Soil >... | reverse complement strand
CTACAAAATCGGGAGGGTAGTAACAGTTTTGTGATCGCCGACTCTCGCAAAGATCAATCACTTTTGAACAAAGGTTTCCCGGCAACACATCGGCTTCTCGTTGTGCCTCGCATACATCAACGACGGCATCTACAAAACCGCACGTGAGCAGCGGATTTGTCAGATCGACGTCGTACTGCAACATCGCGAACGCCTCCCGTTCATCCCTTCCAAAAGGTGATTCCAAACCCTTCATCCTGCAGCATTCGATCAATCTGAGGTACGATTCGCCGGACACGCGAATTTTGGCGGTGAGGCGTTCGGCGAGCTTTTGCCTCTTCTCCGAAGGAGAAAAAACTCTTTTAGAAGACAATCGCTGTTCGGCGTCAAACCGACGCCGTACGGCGTCATGTTCTACTCTTCTTTCTTCTATGACTTCTATTGACTTCTTAGGAGCCTGCAAACCATTTTGACTCTGTGAGTTAAGCTGGTTGCTGTGGACACTGCTATGGACACCCTTGTCCACTGCTCTGTCCACACCACTGTCCACACCAACATCGTCGCTGTGGACACCGGTGTCCACAGCAGAATTGGTTTGCTTGGCATCGAACTTCAATATTTTGATCGTTGTAAGCTCGTGCTGATTTGCCGCGAATTTAACGTCGATATAGGTGCCGTTCAACTCAGCGATCGTACGCTGAATCATTCGCGTTCCCCAACCAAGGGCACTTGCAATTGTGTGGTAATCAGTCTCGACGCATCCGCGATTTGGACCGGACCAACCGGCGGAGAGATGACACCACAGGTAAAATTTCGCTCCGTTGCTCGACATTTTTGCCTGGTGTAGATGCTCTTTGAGACCCCTGCGGATTTGCACGAATCCAGGACCGCGCTTTTCTCTTGACGCCATGGGCGCCGATACTTTATTGTCTGACATCAGAATCGATCTCCAATGTTTCCGCCCCGCGCTTCCAACGCGGGGCTTTATTTTTTAGTGCCCGAGAGCTGGGTAGATAGGCTCATACTCAGTTTGCTGTTTACCGGTCTCAACAAATCTGGGTTCATCCAGCAGGATGTAACAAAGACCGTCCACAAGATGCCTTCGTTTTTCGACTGGCATTTGCGGATCGTTTTTGTCGACTACATTCCCGCGCCATTCCGCGAAACGTAAGTGCCTGATTTGGTAAACCAACTCGTCGTTATCGTCCATCACCGTGAGAAGCGGCCTCATTTTTTCTTCGTCGCCCACACTGTATGGTTTCGGCTTCAGGGCCTCGTTGATCAGCTCGAAACCGCTCATATCGCGATTCTTTTTTGCCGGGCGGAAATACAGCCCGACCTCGCGGTAGGCATCAAAGTAAGAGTGTTCTTCGCTGGCGTTCATGCTTCGGCCAGCCACGTCCATCAGCATGTAGCGCGGCTCAAATCCCAAGTGGTGGTGAATCAGCTTTAGCTTTTCGGCATAGTCTTTAACCGTGAGTCTGGGGTCGCCGGCTTGAGGTTGTTTCGGCCACCAAGCGAAGGGGACTACCATCTCACCTTCTCGGTTCACTGCAAGCCAGACGAAAGCATGCGGAGTCCGCGGATGCGGATCGCACGCCATCCACATCGTCCATTCGTGAGGTTCCAACTTACGATAGGGAACAACGTGCGTTGCTATCGTCCCACTCAGGAAAAACTAGTTGGCCGCTAAGGGCTCCGTAATCGATCTCGAACTCTTGCGCCCAACGGGCCGCCGACATGCCCTTCCGCGCTTCGTTGTACCAAACCTTTCCCACCTGAGTCGCTGGGTCTTTGTCCGGATCCGCAGTGTAATGAAGGCGCAGAATGTTGAAGCCAAGTTTCGTGCGGCGCCGTGATATCCCCTTCATGCAACGCGGTCCTCCGCTAACTCCTCAAAAAATCCGGGAGACGCAGAGGAAACAATATCCAGGCGGCCACCGCCGGAGAGCATTGGTTTGGCGGCGCCGATCAAGGATTCCAAGTCGGTTTGAAATGCCCCTTCGTCGATGAAAAGTGCCGAACCAACGTGTTGGCGGATGATGTCTGGGCCCTGGGCAATTCCCCACAACTCGCTGTAGGGCAGAACAATCTCGCCGCCAGGACGATAAAACTTCAAATGGCAGAATGAATATTCCGCTGGAAACACCGCGCGCAAGAAGACCGGTTGATTGCCCCAAATGGTAAAACACCTTTGGATCAATCGGTCTGAATCCTCCTCCTTTTTGGAGGATAGAAAGTTCAGTCTGTTGGTGTGGAACTGTGCGTCCCACAGGTAAAGACTGCAGAGCACCCAGCTGCACATCATCTGACGCGATTTTTCTATGAGATTCATTTTCCCGCGGAGCCAGAACCGGATGAGTTCCCGTATGTACTCTTTATCCGGGAACGGCTTGGCAGTCACCGTAGGGTCGTGCTCATCCCGCGTCTTTGCATACTTGAAAAGCCAGTACTCCGCGTCAGCCGCGCACCGGCGGCGCTCTTTTTCTTCCAGGGCAGCGTGCAGTTCAAGTTTTTGGCGATTCATCCGCTCCAAGCAAAGCGGTGATGGCACTATCGAGTTCTTCGTCGCTGGCATGATTTAAATCCAAATTGAGGTTTCCACTTACCTGAAGCTTCTGTGCCGTGAATGCGCCCATCAATCGCCCCCAGACATCAACGGCGCGGAGCCGGATATCCAAGGCTTCGACCTCTCGCGTATCCAGAACTATTCCCTGATTAGCAAAGAATTTGGTTTCCTTGGCTTCGAGGAGCGGCCGTAAGCATTTGTCAGCGACGTATTCGATCGTTAGACCTAGTCTTTCAAGAACTTCTGGTGCCCTCTCGCTGATGCTCTTAAGTGCCCTGTGGGCGTCCTGTCGATATGCGTAGCCGGCTTTTTCCCCTGCCTCAGCAACGGAGGTGGACATTGGAATCTCTTTGAGGAGCCTGGCTTGTTTGAGCGTCAATGTCGTTTTGGAGGACTTGGTAGACTTTTTAGATTTCACGTAACACCTCTCGTTATCTTGGGTCTGTCGAATCCGAAAGCCCCGCGCGTTCCTTGGCCTGTCGTTCCTTCTTGCCTTTCTCCTCCAGCTCGGCCCGGAGTGAAATGCGCTTCTCGAGTTTCTGGATATAGCGGTCGCATTCACCCCCAAGATTTTGTGCTTCGGATGGTAGCGTCTCGCCGCCAGCCTTCATCGCACCAATCACCTTAGACATGTGGCCTAAGAGCCCGGTGACGTTGACCCATCCATCTGCACGTTCTTCACGAAGTTCGCTGGTTGTCTCGTCTGGAAGCCATGACAACGACAAGACGTCATCGGCTGTGTACTCCAGCTGAAGAGCTGCCAACTTCAGACTTCGGATGATCCGTATCTGGGCTTGTATAACGTTCCTAACGTCGGCTTGCATTTGGGCGTCCTTTCCGAGATAGACACTGTCTTTCGCTCACTCTTCTTGCTATTTGACCGAGGGCTCCGGTGGTTGTACAAAAACTTCTTTGATACCTTGGCCGATGCGCCGAGAATGCAGTACGTCCACTAGTTCGCCGTCTGCGAGCTTGATATTCGAGGTAACGACGGCGGTGACGGCTGACTCGTCTTCGACTACAACGATTGCTTGTCGCTCTGGTTTCCGGTAAGCGTACACCGGGCCGGCAACGTTCGGGTCGTTCCGTTTGCACACCTGATACATGACCTGGAAAATTGAATGGATCATTTTTTCTCCTTCCGGAAGCGCGCAACGGCTTTCGTGGCCTCGTGTTGGCTTAAGAGTGGGAACCGGTCCATCAGCAGACCAATAACAAAGCCGTCGCGGGCCAAGTCAGGATCGCAGCGCAATTCCTTCAGCGCTAATTCTCCTTGCTCCGCGTGCCGCTTGTCCGCGGACTCCTGGCATGCGTCTTCGAATCCTCGCCTCTCCGGGACATTGCTCCCAACAATCTCAGAGAGGGTCTTCTGATCACGTGCGGCCTGTTCCCTTTGAAGCTGCTCAAGAATTCCCATCTTCGCTTCCTCCTACTTTGGTGAACTTAACTGCATTTATAAACTTTATAAATCGCTCTGGAACGCCAGGCCGCGCAATGCCTTAGTTTTGGTCTCCACTTTTCTGACAACTTTGCTCTCATATTCCTCTTTTTACCTTGCCGGCATGCTGCCGGGTGCCGTCCGTGGGATAGATGCCGAGCGCTGTAATCGCTTGTTTAAAACTGCATCGATTGTTTGTTCGTGCGCATCTCGCTCGGCATCGCGAATTGCCGATTCCGCTTCTTGGAGTTTGTCCTCGTTTGTCATGGCCTTGTATTCCGCACTGGAGAACAACTTGCCCAGGTAGGCTTGCAGGTACTGGCCGCGCATCCTTTGAGCGGCGTCTCGTTCGTCTCGCGTGAGGTTTATTTTCACATCGTCCACTGTGACCGTTTTTCCGACGAACCCAATGTTTCTGAGCCCAAGATCGCTTAGTCGATCAAGTTCTTTATCGACGAAACCGCGCGGCCTGGCGTCAGCAAACCCTCCCGGGAATAGTGACGCGAAACCACTGGAGCCTTCCTTTGTGGATGGGCGCCCAAGCGCATCAAGTTTCGGCGGAATACTCTTACTCACCACCGGGAGTCCGGAGAGGATGCGCTCGTACATGCCATTTGGATTGCGGACAGTCGGATCGAGGGCATCGTTCAGGGTGCGATCCGCAGATTCTAGAGGAACAAAACCTCCAACAATTCCAGTAGCGAACCTGCTAGCCGAGTGCGCTGGATCACTCAAAGCATCGACAAGGTTTTTCATACCGGCGAGGAACGATTCTCCGAGTAGGGCTTGGCCCATTGCGGCGCCGGCGGCTATCACCTGGTCAGGTACAGGCTGATCACCAGTCTTTTCCATCCGGTCATGCCAACCCGCAACAGCCGCAGCGTTCAGAGCCAACGGGCCGAGCACCTTGTAGGAAATCCAGCGGTTGCCAATCTTCATGGAAAATGGCTGCTTGCCAGAGCGGTAGAACTCGTCACGCTCCGCGGGGATCGAGGGAGCTGCGCCAGTGAGAGATTTCTTGGCAGCCATGTACGCGAACAGCGCCATAAGGGCTGCGCCAATCAAAGCGCGTGAAGCAATCCCGCTAGCCTCTTTGTTCTTCCAGACCTTGGGATCCGAGAGTCGCACGGCCCCCAATGGCGAATAGCGGAATGCGTGCTTCGTCAGGTTGTAGGGAATCTGAATGAACGGGATTACAAACTTCATTGGGCGCAACCCGCCGATCAGTGGGAAGCTCGGAGAAATTTGCACCTTGTCACGCATGGTGGTCAGAATCCGCGAGAGCGCATCTGGGGATTCGGTAAAGGTCTGCAAGTGCGCCTGATTCATAGCTGCATCCACCATTGGCACACTAGGATGCTGAATCAGTTCCGCCGCACGGTTTCTGAACGCCTCGCCGCGATGCCCCTCTTTCAACGCTTGGCGAACGGCGCCAGCGTGTATCTCCCCTTGGAAAGCCATCACCTGAAAGAATTTCGTGATGCTCTGAAGTGTGCGCCCCGGTAAGTTCCAAGGATTTTTCGCGCCACCAGGGAATTCATAGCGGTACGGCATTTCAAAGTTTGTCGATTCATCCTTGTCGAAGCCGTGGGACATGATGAATGCCGCCTTGCGCAAGCCCTCCGGTATCGCGGAGATCGCTGCCATAGCGGATATTGGAGCCTCACGCAGATAGTGTTCGCGTGGTCGCCCAATAATCGTCGCCAGGATTGGGTCAATCGCCCCTTCAACGCCCTTCTTGGCGACTTCGAGTATTGCGAGCGTGACGTCACCCAGACCCTTCTTGATCGGGGTGCGGGGGCTCGATAGCACATTCGTAATCCAGTACGCCTCAATTTTCTGGATCGTTGTCCACTGCTTTTGCGAACGCAGGAAGTTGTTCAGCGCTACGGGATCATTCTCCGGAATCTGTGAGAGTCGGTGCGCCGCCTCCGCACTCAACTCCATTCCACCGAGGGCCTCTAGCACTTTTTCGTGGTTCGATCGGTTCTCGCCCTTTAGGGCGTTGGCGATAATGCGCTGCTGCGAAAGGGCTCGGCCAGCTTCGGCAACTGCCCCGCTAACCGCCTTTTGAATTCCAGCCTGCTTTTGCAATTCTTCCTGAAAGTGCAGGAAGTTTTCTACCGATGGATGCTCCTGGGCGAGCTTCGCAGCCACGCGCACCATGCGACCTTGCTCGATCAGCATTCCGCGCGCGGCGAGCAATTCCTCGGCATTCAGCGAATGCCCTGCTTTCATATTCTTGAGGTCACGCTCCGTGAACATGCCCTCTTCAACCAGTTTTGCCGCTGCGTCTCGGGTGTTCTGGAAGGTCTGCTTACCACGGCGCTGTTCGTCAAATTCGGGCTCGCGCTCTTTCGCCATCCGGCGAATTTCGTTGATTACGTCCTCCGGCGCATTCAGTTTTTCGAGGCGGATGTTGCCGGCGCGCTCTCTTCTAGCCGGTTCCGTCGCTACTCCGCTTTTAGGTGTGCTCGGCGCTGGAGTTGAGCCTTTCACGGGCTCATATTTTGAGACGGCTTTACGAGATAGCGCCCGCCGTGCTTTGCCGAGCAGCGATGGAATGCCGAATAGCAATGCATCGATGGTTCCAAAACCAGCTTCATCCGAGCGTCTTTTCGCCTGATATGTCTTGAAGTCCCTTTCAATCGATGAGAAGGTCTTGGGGTCGCCGATATGCTCTTCGGCGAAATCCATTAGCTCGCGCGCATTGTGATAACGCCCTTCCGCTAGCCCCTCCAATTGATCTGCGAGCGCGGGATCGATCGGGCGGACCTTCGCCGCCGTCGCGAGGAGTCTCGATTCCTTACCGGCTACCGCCGCCTTCGCGTCGGCTTCCGGTGAGGAGTTATAAAGTTTATAAGTCAGCGCATCGTGGTTGTGTATCGCAGACTGCAGCAGTTCAGCGTACTCCTCGGAGAAGCGCGGCCCCGCACCCAACTTGTTAATCGCAAACTGCCTGAGCTTCTCAATATTCTCAGGAGGGAAGCCGCGATCCTTGATGGCTTGCTCCGCAGCGCGAACCCGGCTGTCCCGTACTGCCGATTCCTTGCTGACTGGCTCGCTGGCCGATGAGCCTTTAATCGCTTCGAGTATCTTGTCAGGCTGCGGTGTCTCGCGAGACGCCAGCGTTTGCGGCGGTTTACCTGCCGGAAGGTCCTCTGAAGTCATCCTGCGAAGCAAGGCCCTGTAAGGGTGAATATGGCTTTGACAAAGTACACCTTGGGGACTGAAAATGAAGAGCCGTGACAGGATGCTGCTTTTCGCAATTGTCGTTACAGGTTTTATCTTTTTATGTTATTCCGCCCATAATCAATACGTCAACAACCTTGGTGTCTGGTTTAGGGTGGTCATGTACGGAGCCAAGGGGGATTTTAATAGGACTCCAATCCCGCGCGGGGCCACCGTTATCCGTGCGCATAGAGATTTGTCCTGCGAATGGGGTTTTGTAGATGTCTCCTGTAACAGTGGAGCGATACCAGATACATCCAACAATAGTTGGTTTAGCGAATCCTTCTTTTCTCATCGCACTCGTAATTTTCAGTTGAAGAACTTGGCTATAACTCATTTCTTGGACGATAACGTTAGGCCATGGATATTTGGGGGACCTTACCAACGACTCGTCGCTATTACACTTGTTCCGAACCAATTCCTGCAATTCTATCCAGTGGGGATAATTTTGATCGACAACTTGCGACTCTATGTCTATGTATGCCGGGGAATGCCCGAAGTTCTTCAGCAAATATTCCAAACGAAATTCAAGAAAAGTAGTGGCGTTGTCGGCAGCCAAGGGATCGAAAAAGACGATCCCCTTATCTTGTCTATTTTCGAGCGTAACCCTTGGGCGTTCGTTCGCCTCAAGCTGGGTATTGGCAACATAGGCATAGAAAGCAGCTGCGGCAAATGCCCCGATCGTTGCGGCCAATGTAAGCCACTTAAGCACTATCTCCCACCTTGGTATTTTGTGGTGGCAGCACTTGCAGGTCTTTACGGTAGCTGGTGGGGGTGGCGAACTTTGTGCTCCGGGAGACGAGAAGGCTTCGCGACCGTTGTCTTGCTCTGCGGACTCGGTGTTTGGGGCTATGCTGTCTTTGGGTTTCTTTTCTGGAGTTCTAGATTGTGAAAGTAGCCACAAAACTCCTAATGCTGAAAGCAGAAAATAAAGAGGGCCGCTAGACTCTCGTTTGCTATTATCCATAATCGCCGCGAGGCTATAACACAATTAAACTGTTCGCAAGCCTTTGGCGAATGTAGGGCGAATCCAGCCAAGCCAAGCGTTTTTTGTCAAAAGGCAAGAAATGGCTTGCGCTGAACATGGCACGTGCCTCATACTCTGGCAATCATGTCGCTGCGACTAAAACCCGATGGGACTGTAGAAGCAGACACGCCAGAAGAACTCGTGGCCTATCAGTTCGCCTCTCGTAATGGCGCTCCGAACCCGAATAAGAAAGCCCCACGTGTTCGCCGTATCGTCGGCGACGAAGAACCAATCCCGGAATCCGCACAGAAACTGATCGCTCTACTATTTCCAGAACCAAAAGGATTGATAACCTCGGACGTAGCTAAGGCGCTGGGACTAAGTGAGCCTAAGGCAATCGGGGGTTCGGTTACGTCCCTAACAGCTTGGGGTAGACGACACAATTTCACGAAGAAACAATTGCTCACCAAGACGCGCCGCTCAAACGGCAGTGGTCACAATGTGCGGGTTATGGCGCTTACAGAGAACTTCCGGAAGATGATCAAAGAAGGAAAGGTGCCCGGCATGAAATTAGAACATAGCCCTCTACGTGCTTAGAGCGTAGACCGACGACTGAGGGCCATAACAGAAACCCCGTATCAGCCAATCCTCTCGCGAAAGTGGCGGTTGATACGGGGAATCCAGGTAACGCTTATAAAACGTCACCAGCAGTCTACCACTAACCCCCCTACAACTCAATCGCGGGTCCGTGGCTGAGCGGTCTAAGGCACCGACTTTATACCTCGGCGACGTGTGTATGCACGTCCGTGGGTCCAAATCCCACCGGACCCGCCATTATGTTAGCATGCGGTTTATGAAGAAGAAAATTGTTGTCGAAAAGGAAAAGTTTGACGCGGTACTCGCGCAACTTTTGAAGATGAAGCCAATAGCTGCGAAGGAAATTAAAACGCGGGGTCGGAAGGGATCGAAGGCTCCGATAATTCCGCCGCAGCCGTGAGCTTCTTGTAGGGCAATGGCTTGGCCTTCAGCAATCCTCTCAGAGTGGCGTCGAACATCTGCTTCTGCTCTGCACGCCGATTAAATCTAAACGAAAACTCATTGCAGTAGCGGGCAAGGTGCTTTATTGAAACCTTGTGATAGCTGCCGTAAATGCCGCGCTTGAGAAGCGAAAAAGCATTCTCAATTGTGTTGGTGTGATTCAATCCTTCGCCATAAGAAATTATGTGATTAATCATGCGATGGCCGCGAAAATCAAGATAGTGGCCGATTTTCTCGAAGACCACCGCTTTGTCAGTTTGCAGCAACGCCTCTTTGTCGATGTTGTCGCGCATGACGGGCGCGAGTATCACAAACTTTTCATCGGCTACAGGAATCAGGCGCAACTTGCCGCCACGTTCGATCATGCCCAGCACAGCGGAGCGGTTCGGATTCTTAGGTTGCGGACGGCCCTTGCGCGGTTTGCGGGGAGTCATCCAAGTGGTATCGGTCTCTACCACGCCAGTGAGCAAACCAGCCTCTATCATGGCTTCACGGATTCGGTGACAGAGGTACCAAACGGTTTTGTAGTTTTTATCGGGATCGATGCCGAGATGACGGCACATCTGCATTGCGCTCATTCCCTTTTTTGCTTCAAGCATTAGGGCAACGGCAGCGAACCATTTGTCGAGCGGAAGATGTGTCCATCCAAAAACTGTATCGTTCTTCACGCTGAATTGACGCTTGCAACCCTTGCATTCGTAAAGACGGCGCGAGCGAACCGGAGTATTCGACTTCTTGCGCACTGTCTGCTTAGTTGTGAAAGAACGAAAATTACTTTTTCCGACTAGACCACACTTGCGGCAAAACATGCTGTCTTCATTGGGCCAGCGCATTTGCTCTAAATAATCTACGCATGCATTCTCTTCAGCAAATTTTCTGGTAACTTCTATGGTGTGCATGGCGGCCTCACTGAATACAGGTTACCAAAAGAGCGGTCACTTTGTCAAGTACATATTCACCCTGTAAGTGTCTTCGTGCAACCCCGGCGTTCCGTGCTGCTCTCGCAAATCCACCACAGTTCTACGTAGTGCGGGGATGTCTTCCTGCTGGATCTTGCCGCTATCGACTAATCGCTTTTCTAGGGCGAAGATTTCTTCCGCCGCACCGGGGGCGCCAGTAGTTACAACTGAACCATCGGGTCGTACCTCGCGGGTACTTTGACTGAAAGGTCTTGCCACTCCCGGCGCTTGGGTAGGAACACCCAAACGGTCATTTACAACCTTCTCAGGAGCCTCTACGCCAATCTTGGCATCTGGGAACTGACGCGCTAGAACCGCAGCCTGTTCCGCTATGGCTCGTGCGTCCGTGCCGTCTGCCAAAGCAGCTTTAATTTCCTTGCCATTTTCATCGCGCGCGACGATAGCGGAAGACTGCCCTCCGGAGAACGCTTGCGCCTTATCCTGTGTGTAGCCAAGAATCTTTCCAAAGTTTTGTTCATCGACGGATCTCCTGATTGAATCTGCTGACACATCCGACGAGTGGTAATAAACGCCCGCGCCGGGCTGGTCGCCAGGCACAATCGTGACTTCGGCGGTCTCGGGCGGTGGCGGAATGGCCTCACTGCCTTTTGGAAAATAAACGACGGGATTACTTCCATTTGCCAAAGCGTCAGTCTGTGCTTTCAACGTTTCGAGAGACTCTGGTGCAAGCGGTTCTTCCTCGGGACCAATGTGACCTTCGGGTGTTCCACCTTCTAGCTTCGGCTGTTCTGGAGGCATGCTTGCGGTTTCGGAAGCTTGCGGAGTGCGCTTCGCGGAGACTTCGCCCTCTTTGGCGAATTCATCCATCGCCATTTTCGCGGTTTGGGCCTTAATGCTCTGGTCAATTCCGCCGGCCTGATGTATTCCAACTTCTCCCGCAGTCGCCAGTGCAACCTGCGCCAAGCCGGAAAGCACGCGGGGATAATCTTTGTTCTGAACCCCTTCTGAAATGTCATTTACGCCTTGCAATCCAAACGTGCCGGTAGCTGCTCGTCCAGCGAGGGCACCTGCCTTTACGACCTGCTGCGATTTAGCGGCGGATTGAATCGCTGCAGCAATCTTGGCCTGCTGCTCAATTAATTCAGCCGCGGTAGCGCCACTCTTACGCATCGCCTGATATTCTTGCGCAAGCCTGAGAGCATCTGCGCCAGCACTGCCCGCACGGGACAGGGCTTCGGCTGCCACCACTCCGGTCCCAGCCGACGCCAAGCCGATTGGCGAGA
>Ga0210398_10005821_pt1 | contig 11425 bp, 11 predicted proteins | sample IncBWC4OmetaG_FD_161047 | JGI IMG/M metagenome (GOLD analysis project Ga0210398, IMG submission 161047) | Forest soil microbial communities from Barre Woods Harvard Forest LTER site, Petersham, Massachusetts, United States - Inc-BW-C-4-O | ecosystem: Environmental > Terrestrial > Soil >... | reverse complement strand
CTTTGCGGAATGCTGAACCAGCTCGGTTGAGCCGGGCGGATCCTGCCGGAATCCGGCGGGCGCCCGGCGAAAGCAATTTCGCTTTTTAGAAAGTCAGGAAAATCAATACAACACAATGAACGGGCAAATTGTCGTCTTATGCGCGAAAACGGATTCATCCGCTCAAGCCTGCCAGAGTTCGGGCAAGGATTATTCCGCGGTGGAACCCTTCGCGCGGCGCCTGCTCAAGGCCAGGATCGACCCATCTCCAAGCAGATGAATTCGTTGATCAAGACCGCCGACCGGGTCGATTTGACGTCTGCGCAAGCGGCGCGGATGGGGCTGCTCTCGCTTTTATTGTCCCCGTGCTTCCTGGCGGCCGCGTGGCTGGCCGGCGGGAAGGGCCTGGGAGTGCATTTGTTTTCCATCAGGAAGGGCCTGAGATTGACGGCCAAAAAACCTTCCAAGCTTTATGCCAAGTGGATCTATTACCCGCTCGATTCCACGCGCTACTTCGAAATTGATTTTGTGCAACGGCTCGCGGGGAAATTCCAGACGTGGCTGGACCTGTCGTCGCCCAGATTGATTGCGGCGCTGTTGTTGTCCCGAAACCCGCAGGCCTCATCCACATTGCTCAATCCCGATTCCACCGACATCGCCGAAACCCGGGAGATGGCCGAACTGCTTGGTTTCAAATGCACCACCATCAACTCAACGATTGATGCGGTGGACCCCGGGGCGCGCTTCGACCTGGTCACCTGCGTTTCCGTGCTGGAGCATATTCCCAACGATTTTGACGTGTTGAACAAACTCTGGCAGATGCTGAACCCGGGAGGGCGCCTGATTTTGACCGTGCCGGCCTGCGCCGATGGAGGCACCCAGTTGATCGACCGGGATCCTTACGGCACGCAGGAGAAGGTGGAGGGCGGCTATTTTTTCCAACGATTTTATTCGGGCGACGGATTGCGGAAGCTCGAGCAGATCACGGGCCGTCCCGCGGTCCTTGAGATTTGGGGCGAGCGCGAGAAGGGCTGGTTGCAGGCCAACTTCGAGCACAAGCGGCACGACCTGCTTTATCCGGTATGGCGCGAGCCTTACAGCATGGCCAGGAACTGGCGGCGTTTCGAATCCATTGACCAGTTGCCGGGCGAAGGCGTGATGTGCGCCGTTTATGAGAAAGCGAAGGGGACTTAACTTCCAAAGCCCATGAAACTTTCCATCATCATCCCGACGAAGGACCGCAGCGAATTGTTGCTGGAAACGATTGAAACCATCGCCCCGCAACTCCGCGAGGGCGTGGAGCTGGTGATTGTGGACGCCAGCGCAAATTTCCCCGATCCGAAAGTGACCGCCCGGCTCACGCCACACATCCGTTATGAACGCGGCAAGGCCCCCAGCTTTGACGAGGCCTACGAAGAGGCGGTTGCCGCGGCGCGCGGAGAGTGGGTCTGGCTTTTTTCGGATGATGACTGGTTCAAACCGGGTGCGGTGGAACTGGTCCTGTCCCGGCTGGCCGGGCCGCAGGACCTCATCATTGTAAATGCAGAAGTGCGCGAGCGCACCATGCAACGCGTGTTGAAGCCGCGCTGGGTGGCTCTTCCCGCCCGCGAATATACCACAAGAGAGTATGATCAGATGTTCGCGGAACTCGGAGATCTGGGTTCATTTGTCGGCAGCCTGATCATCCGCCGCCCTGTCTGGGTGGACCGGATGCAGGACTCCCGGAAATACTTTGGCACCCGGTTCCTGACTTTTGTAATTCCCTTTCTGCGGCCGACCGCCACCAAATTCGTGGACGAAATCCTGGTGTCCGTCCGTTTTGGACACCAGAGCTGGGTCACCGGCGGCGCGCAACTGATCGGGCACACCATGGCGGAGGTGGTCTGGTCCTTCCCGCTCGCATCCTGGTCCAAAACCGCCGTGCGCCCGCAGCAACCCAGTTTTTCAGAAATTTTGCTGTGGCGCGCTTCCGGCTCCGACGTGTCAAAATACTCACGCATCTTGGCTGCCACGCCCAGATGGGCCGCCCGGTTTGCGGTAAAGCTGGGGCTTAAAATAACCGGCCGGTCCGGCGGCATCAGCGATTACATCCTCAGCCAGACGTGACCGCGGCCGCGCAGTTCCCGCTTGACCCGACCCTGCCGGTTACCATACTCCCGCAAGAATTTTGAAAACGAAGCGCAAACGGCCACTTCCCTCCAAATCCAATGCCGTTGGAAATGGCGTCCGCCCGGATTCGGGCGGGCCGCAGGGAGGCCTGCCCGGGTCGTTCCAGAAATTCAGGGTTCCGCTCCTGGTCCTGCTTTATGCGTTGCTCGCATTGAATTTCATCCGGCTGCCCAAGGTGCCCGTGGCCATGACGCATGATCTGGGCAGTGATATGTCATTCGAGTTTTATGCCAAGGCGAAGTATCAGTTTGGCCGGGATGTCATCCAAAACGTCGGGCCCTACGGTTACCTTCAGAACCCGCATTCGTATTCAGGCATTCTGCCCACGCAGAAGCTGCTGTTCGGGGTGCTGTTTGGCATGACCGTGGCGTGGTTCGCGCTGGGGGCGCGGCGTTATTTTGCAACCACCACCGCGAAGGCGGTCTGGTTTCTCACGCTCTTCTTCACGCTGGTGCTGTCGCAAGAGCAGCTCGACCCGATCTGCGACTTGTTCGCGTTGCTGGCCGGACACCATCTGTTGCTGTCCGACCGCACGCGCGGCCGCAGGTTCATCGAGGACGCGGTGATTTGCGTGGTTTTCGGCCTACTGATTCTGATGAAGATCACCAATCTCATGACTTTTGGTCTTCTGCTGATGCTGGTCGCCGTGGAACGCGTCCGCACGCGCCAATTCGTGGATCTGGCCTGCAACCTGGCCTGCCTCGGCGTCAGCACCGTGCTGCTGTGGCTGCTCGCGGGGCAGAAGTTTTCAAATGTCTTCGCCTTCATGCGCAGCGCAAAGGAGTTCTCCAAGGGATACAACGAAGCACTGGCCACCTATGGGAATCCGGTGACAGTCTGGCTCGGAGTCATCGTCATCATTGCTTTTGTGGCGTTTAATGCCCTGCGATTCCTTCAGTGGCATAAGTATTCGCGCCGTCTCACGACCACCGTGTTCGAAGCTGGTTGCATTTTCGTGATATGGAAACACGGATATGTGCGGTCGGATCATGGGGGATTTTTTTGGGCCTCCATCCTGACCGCCGCGCCGCTGCTCTTCCTGGCCCATGAACGCCCCTTGTCCGGGGGCAGTCCTAAAAATCCAGTGCCGACCCGCCCGGGGAGGATTGGCATATTACGGACGAACTTGAACATGTACCGCCTCGCCGCGGCGCCAATCATCATCACCATCATCTGCACAATCTCCGCCTGCCGGGTGGAGATAGACAACGAGTCGTATTCCGGCTACGCCTCGCTCGGGAGCGCGCTTGAGGGGCCCTTGGACCGGATTTGCGCGAATTTCTCAGAACTGGCCGACTGGCCTTCGCGTCGGCGGTCCCTGGATGCCCGGGTTCTGGAGAACCGCGCGTCGGCGGTCCTGCCGCAAGTCAAAAAAACGGTTGGTGACGCCACCATCGATGAGTTTGGTTATTTGCCGGGCATCATTCTGCTCAATAATTTGAATTATACCCCGCGGCCGATGGCCATCAACTTTGGTGCCACGACCGAAATGATCATGCGCCGCAACGAGGATTTTTACCGCAACGATGCCACCGCCCCGGCGTTTCTCCTGGCGAACATCGGCCAGATCGACGGGCGCCTCGCGCCGCAGGATGACGCCCTCGCCCTGTTGCAAGTGCTGCAGCGTTACCAGCCCCTGTTGATTGACAAGGACATGATATTGTTGAAGCACGTGCCGGGTCAGCCCAACCTCGAGCGGGTGCTGCAGGACACCCGGACGATTGCCTGGGATCAGAGCGTGACGCTGCCGAGTTCCAACGGCAAATGGCTCTGGTGCTCGGTTGATATCGAATATTCCCTCCGCGGGCGCGCCCAATCCTTCCTCCTCCGGCCGCCGTCGGCGTATATTGTCTTGGATGCGCCCGGCCGCCGGCTGGGACCCGTCCGGGTGCTTCCATCGGGCGCCGGCACGGGCTTTCTGCTGCGGCCGCTCATCTTGAACCCGATTGATTTTCTCACGGCCTACGGGCTGCACGTCGAGCCTGCTTCCGCGTTGACTCCGGAATTCGACAGCATCCGCTTCGTGACGCAGGATCCAGAAGGTTTCAAGCCGGACCTCAAGCTTTCGTTTTGGACGGTTGAAACCAACAAATGAGCAACCTGCTCAATTCGCCGTCACTTTTGGCACGCCGAGCTGCCGCAGGCGGTTGATTTCATACCAGCGATTGAAGCGCAGACGGAAGAAGCGCAGCATCCACCAATCGCTGCGTCGCCGGAATTGGCGGACGCGCCGGCGTTCGGCCCGGACATGATGGCGCAACCGCCAGCAATCGGCGAAGGCGCCGAGGTAGGCGCGGCGGACAAAGCTCCAGCGGCGGATGAGCAACCACATGACCAGCGCCTCGGCCAGAAACAGTGCGGCCATCAATACGGCGAGAAGCAGAAGGATATTTTTCGCGTTTTTCAGGATGATCAGCAGGCTGTTGCGGTTGGCATAAAAGCGCTTGGTGTCACTGGTGCGCATTTCCACGACCGCGCCGCCGCCGCGGGGATTTACATTGGGTGCGCCGCGGTGATGCATGCGGGAGGAAGGCACGGCGACGGCCCGGCCGCCTGCGATCCACAACCGCCATGCGAGGTCCAGTTCGTCGCCAAACATGAAAAACTCCGCGTCAAATTTGCCGAGCGTATCGAACAGGCTGCGCCGGATCAGGAACGAGCAGCCTTCCGGCATGAGCACTTCCCGCGTGTCGGCGTGCTCAATCCGGGAGGAGGCCAGCCCAAAGATGTCGAATCCCGACGCGCCGAGGGCTTGAAATGAATCATCATCAAAATTCATGACCAGCGGCGTGGCGGCGTCCGCCTTCATCCGTTCGGTCTCGCGCAACAATACCTCCAGACAATCGGGTTCGAGCCAGGTGTCGTTATTCAGGAAGAACAGATACTGGCCGGTGGCGGGCAAGGCGCCGCGATTGTTGCCCTCGCAAAAACCGAGGTTGAGGCCGTTCTGGACAAAGCGGCCGTTGGTCCATTCGCCCAGCAATTTCTCGGCGAGCAAATCGGAGCCGTCGGAGGAACGGTTGTCCGCGACGATGACTTCGATTCGCTGGAAAACGGTTTGCTGGCGCAGGGACAGAAGGCAGCGCTCAATCCATTTCGCGCCGTTGTAATTCAGGATGACCACGCTGATGAGCGGGGCGGCGTCGGTTTGGACGGTGTCGGACATGGATCAGGCGGGGCGCGCGGGCGAAGCTCTCACGACCTGGCGGCCGGGGCCGGTTTTTTGGAAACGCGCAACTGGAAGATGACCTCCTCCGGCGGAAAAATTCCCGCCAGGAAGCGCTCGAACATGACGGGTTCGAAATTGATCCACCAGTCCATCCATTTGAGGACGGAAAAATTGCTGTAGTGGAAACGTTTCACGACCACCACAAACCGCGCCGGGCTGTTGTAGTTCGTGCGATGGCGGAGCTTCCATTTCTCGTAGAATTTCAGCCGCTTGCCCTCAATGTCCTCATAATTGTCAAAGGAACGGATGCCGAAGGGAATGCGGTGGTCGGGTTCGCTGTAGTACTTGGTGCTGAGAAAAAACGGGACACGCACCTCGATTTCCGCGCCCGGCTTGGCGATGCGGAACAGCTCGTTGACGACGGCATTGAAGTTCTGCATGTGCTCAAGGATGTGCGAGCAGAGGATGTAATCGAAATGGTTCTCCGGAAACGGCCAGGGATACTTGTTCAGGTCGGTCATCTGGTTGCCGCCGTAATCGATCAGGTCCAGGTTGGTCCAGCCCTCGCGGATGTCGGTGCCGCAACCCACATTCAGCTTCCGCACCGCGCCCGTGTTATTGTCCAGACTCATAATGTTTTTTCCATTTCATTGCGCCGTTGACCGTGGCCGGCGTGAACAGGCGCAGGAAACGCGCCAATTTTCTTACGGCGCGACTCCCGGCGTCAAGCCTTTATCCGGTGACTGCGCGATAAACGGCATCAACGGTGACGGACGCCATGCAACGCTGCAATTCCCCGGGCGTCCCGCGGATGTCCGCGCCGTCGTAGCGGTAGTATTCAAGGTTCCGGCCGGCGACGGCGGGATTCTTGACTAGAGCAAAGGGCTGATGCCACGGTTCGACCGTTTTGTTGAACGTGGGGGTTTCGATGACCACCTGCCGCAGCACCTTCATGGCGGCGGCGAGATGCATGAACACCGTGTCCACGCTCAGGAAAACATCGCATTTTCCGACCAGCGCGGCCGCATGACGGAGGTCCGGGGTGCGCGGCACAAACACGCTGTCGGAACCGGTGGCGGCGAGGACCTGTGCGTGATCGCGCTCCTCCTCCGGCCCGCCGAACAGCAGGACGGCGATCTCCGGGCGGGTCTGGTTCAATTTTTTTATCAGCGTAATGTAATGGTCGAGCGGCCAGCGACGAAGCGCGAGATTCTTGGTGGCGCCGGAACCGACGTGGATGCCGAGACGGACGCGGCCGGCGAGCTTTGATTGCGCCACGAACTGATCCGCCCAGCCGCGTTCGGCGGCGGTGAGAAAAAGTTCGTAGTCGTGCGCGGGCAGCAACGGCTTTGCGCCGCACAAGGGCAGCAACGCGAGGCTGTTTTCAAGGCAATGGAGGTTGTAATCCTGCGGCACCGTGCGGTTGACCAGGAAGTGGTCGAGAACGCCGGACTGTTCGTAACGGTGGCTGGCGCGGATGCGGGCGCCGATGATGCGCGCCGCGACGCGGTAAACCGACCGGCTCTGCGGATGGGTGTTGAGGGAGAGGTCGTAACGACGCGGGCGCAAACGGGAGAGGAATTTCAGCGAGACCACCGGTCCGGCCTTGATGAGATATTCCTGATGAACCTCGTTGAGGTTCGGATTGCCGGCCAGCACGTCGCGGGAGCCGGGCGTCATCACGAGCGCGTCAATGGCGGCGTCCGGAAAATTGGCGCGCAGCTCGTGGATGAGCGGCGTGGCCATGAGCGTGTCGCCAATGCCCGCGAGGGAAATGACCAGGATTTTCATTTGCGGCCGGTGGTCTGAACGCCCGTGATCATGGCCGCCAAATCAGAGCCGGGCAATTTTCTGGAGCAACGCGGTCGTTGATTTGCCGGGCACAAAGGGGATGATGACGATTTTTCCACCCGCCTCTTCGACCGTGCGGCGCTCGTCCTTGTTCAAGGTCTCGAGCGTGTAATCGCCCCCCTTGACGTAAATGTCCGGTTGCGCGGCGGCGAGAAAACGGGTCGCGGTGCGTTCATTAAAGATGCAGACGCCGGTGAGGCTTTCCAGGGCGGCCAGCACGAGCGCGCGGTCGCTCTCGTTGTTGACCGGACGGTCGGGGCCTTTTAATTCACGCACGGCGGCGTCGCTGTTCATGCCGACGACCAGGGCGTCGCCGAGGTTGCGTGCGGTTTCAAGGTATGTGACGTGGCCGGTGTGGAGCAGGTCGAAACAGCCGTTGGTGACAACGAGTTTGCGGTGTTGCTCGCGCAGCCGCGCGCGCCAGGCGGGCAGGGCGTCCCAGGGGATGATTTTGTCGCGAAAGTTCACGATGACAGGATATTGGCCGGATTGATTGGGGATTGGCAATCAGATTCCGGGCGGGTCGAAGCGGAAATTTATTCTGGCAATCGCCCGGGGGAATGCTCCAATGATTCCATGACACATTTCCCCCTTCAGGTTGTTTGGAGGACCCGTCCATGAACGATTTTCCGGCAGTTAATCGCCGGCGTTTCCTTAAACAAACTGCGGCCATCGCCGGTGCGGCCGGGATTCAAGCTCTCGGGCTGCCGATGACGCAGCAAACCTTGGCGCAGGAGAAACCAGTGACGGCCCGGCCGATTCCAGTCATTCTCGCGACGGACATCGGTGATGACATTGACGACACCTGGGCGTTGGGGCTGGCTTTAAAAAGTCCGGAGCTGGATGTGAAATTAGTCGTGGGCGAATACGGCAAGACCGAATACCGGGCGAAGCTCATCGCGAAATTTCTCCAGACGGTGGGACGGTCGGACATCCCGGTGGGCGTGGGGATGGACGGAGAGCCGCGTGGCGAAGGCAATCAGGGCGCGTGGGTGAAGGACTATGAATTGGATTCCTATCCCGGGAAGGTGCGACGGGACGGGGTGCAGGCGATCATTGATGCCATCCATCAATCGGGCGAAGGCGTCACGGTCATCTGCATCGCTCCGATGCCAACTCTCGCCGCGGCCGTGGCGCGCGATCCGAAGATTGCCACGCTGGCGCGTTTTGTCGGAATGCAAGGCAGCCTGCGGCTTGGATACGGCGGGAGCAAAAAGATCTCGCCGGAATGGAACGTGAAGGCCGACGCGAAGGCGTGTCAGACGGTGTTTGCCGCGCCGTGGGACAAGACCATCACTCCGCTGGACACCTGCGGCCTGGTGAATCTCGACGGCGAAAGGTATCGCCGGGTTCGCGACGCGAAGGATGTGATTGCCGCGACTGTCATTGAGAATTACCGGATATGGAGCAAGGCCACCAACATCCATGACGACGGGGCGGAACATCATTCGAGCACGCTGTTCGACACGGTGGCTGTTTATCTGGCGATGAACCAGGACTTCTGCCAGATGGAACGGCTGGGGGTGCGGGTGACTGACGACGGTTTCACCATCATCGATCCCCAGGCGAACATGGTCAATGCGGCGACAGCCTGGAAAAATCTGGACGGCTTTCGTGATTTTCTGGTGACGCGATTGACCGGCGGGAAGGGCTGAGAAAGGCTTGATTTATTGGGAATGGAAGTGGTTTCGCAGGGCTGAGAATGGCAGGGCTGCTGCTCAGAAGAGGGCATGAGAATAATTCAGGAGAAAAGCGGGATGAAGGCGGAACAGGTGGAAAATTATCAAAAGGCGGCCGCGCCCCTGCGGGAAAGTTTTTTGGCCGAAAAGGCCGCGCGTCTGCAGATTTTTGCCGGGAGCAAGGCCAGGTTTTCCTCATCAGTTCCTGCGCCCTTGCTTTCCGGCGTCGGTGACTGAGCGTCAGCCCGCGCCAAGATTATTTTTCCCCATACAGCCCCACCTGGCGCTCTCGCGCCACCCTCGCCCGTTTCCCACGGGCGGGGGCATGGGGCTTTTCCTCTGAGAAGCAAAAAAGCCCGGGCGGCACAAATTCCCCGTGCCGAATCAAAGGACCTTGTCCCAGTCGGCACGGTCCTTGAGCATCATTTCACGCATGAGGCGGACGGGCGGCGCGCCGTGGGCCAGGAGTTCGTCGTGGAATTTTTGCAGGGAGAAGTTGGCGCCTTCCTGTTTCTTGTAATCGTCGCGCAGATTGAGGATCTCGATTTTGCCGAGCGTGTAGTAAAGGTATTCGGGGTCGAAGGTTCCGCGGACGGCCTCGGAGTGGGCGGGCCCGAGTTCATAGTAACAGTTGTCCTGAAAGAAGCGGGTGGCCTCGGGCACGGTCATGCCCTGGCAGTGCATCTTGATGGAGACGCAGAGGCGGCAGATGCGGAGGAGGGCTTCGTCGGTCTGGGCCAGGCGGTATTTCGCGGCCTTGAGCGCCGCGGGACTGCCGGGGGCGGCGGACGGGTCGGCGCCGAAACCTTCGTCCACGAGCATCTGCTCGCAGTAATGCGCCCAGCCCTCGGTGAAGGCGTAGCCGCTGAAGATTTTCTCGACGGGCGTGGCGGACGAGGCGTTGAGATGGAGGAACGCGATGTAATGGCCGGGGTAGGCTTCGTGGATGGAGACGATGTCCGTGGTGTAATAGTTGAAGGCGGTCAACCATTGCTCCTTTTGCTCGGGCGGCCAGTTGCTCTCGACCGGCGTGATGTAATAATACGCCTCGGTGGCCTTGGTTTCGAACGGACCGGGGGTGTCCATGGAGGCAAAGCTCGTGGCGCGCAGGTATTGCGGTGTTTCCGTCACATGGACGCGGACTTGCGAGGGAACGGTGACGATATTGTGATCGATGACAAACTGGCGGATGGTTTCGAGGTCTTTCACGGAATCCGGAATCAAGCTTTCCTCGGTGGGATGCTCCTTCTGGATGGCCTTGAACACTTCGATGGGAGAATTGGTGGGATCAATCAGATGCGCGGTGTCTTTGAAGACTTGTTACTTGCGCCAAAGTTCGTTCAGGCCAAGGTCCAGCAAATCCTCGGGTTTGTTTGTCACCATTTCGCCATACTGGAGCAGCTTCATGTAATTCTCGCGGCCAAGCGCGAAATTGTCATTGGCCTTGGGCAGCTTTTGTTCCTTGAGATACGTGACATAACCGCGGAGTTCGGCGATGGCGCGTGTGTTCGCGGCGTTGAATTCGGCCATGAGCGTGGTATCCGGCACATCCTTCAGGGCGTTGACGAGGTCGGTGCCAAGAAAGTCCGCCGCGCCGCCGGCCTGGTCGATGGCGGTTTCGATGAACGGACGCGGGAGTGATTCATCAAGGTTGGCGCGGGCCGCGGCCATGACGTTGGAGGTCTGGTTCAGTATGGAAATAATGGAGCGGACGCGGTCGGGCAGGGGCGCGAAGTCGCGCTTGATATAGATGTTGAGGTCAATCGCGCCGGCGTAGGTCATCGGGTTTTCGGTATAGGCGTGGAGCTGTTCGAAGTTGAAAATCTCATGCTGGATCGCACCATGGAGGATGCGATAGTCATAGGCGCATTGCGGGCTGAGGCGGGAGAAATCAATGTCGACAAGCTGCTGTTCGAACGATTTGAGCCTGGCCAGCTCGGCATCGATCGATGCGCGGCTGCAATCGGTGATTTTACCATCGTATTGATGGAGGCCCAGGGCGGTGCCGGTTTGGGGGCGCCAGGCCAGGAAGCCGCCGATATAATCGTCCGCGAGCTGGTTGAAAACGGTGTCGGCCTCGGAACTGGGGGCGGTGCTGTTCGGGCCGGTGCCGGCGCAGCCGGCGAGCAGGAGGCAGGACGAAAGCAGAAGCAAGATTCGCATGGCGCAGGTTATCCGCGGATGCGGGCGGTGAGAAGCGGGAAAATCAGCGATGATTCGGGTCCATCACGGCATTGCAAAATTTGACGGTGCATGGTATCTCTTTTCGGGGCAAGCAACCGGGGTGTGGACAATTTCAAGGGGCACGCGTGGATGTCCATGCCGTGCGAGTAACGCGGGAATCCAGAACGTCGTTCGCAGGAGAATTATTTATGAAAGATTTACACTGCCGTGCCGCAATTGGAATGATATTCCGTGCCGTGATATCCTGTTTGCTGGCCGGTTGCCCGGGCGAATTGCGCGCGCAAACAGTGACCTCCCTCTATAAATTCACCGGCCCTCCGGCGGACGGCAGCCAGCCGATCTGGATGCATCTCATTCAAGCCACCGACGGCGATTTCTACGGCACCACCGAGTT
>Ga0210398_10005815_pt1 | contig 11437 bp, 11 predicted proteins | sample IncBWC4OmetaG_FD_161047 | JGI IMG/M metagenome (GOLD analysis project Ga0210398, IMG submission 161047) | Forest soil microbial communities from Barre Woods Harvard Forest LTER site, Petersham, Massachusetts, United States - Inc-BW-C-4-O | ecosystem: Environmental > Terrestrial > Soil >... | reverse complement strand
GAGTTCCCGGGAATTAATATGGATGGCGCCGGCAAAGAGAAGGAAACTCAACATGATTTTGATGAGAATGGTATAGAAGTCGATGCCTCGGATGAACGCAGTGGCGTCACGGAAAATACCGGGTTGAACTAGACCGATGCCGAGGATGGCCAGGGACGCCACGAGCGATATAACCATGACGCCGATAATGTCAGGTAGTTTGATAAATCGGTAGTTAATGTAGCCAAATAGGGCGGCCAGGACAGTTATGATGGCCAGGGCATTATACAATTGCATGGGCAGTAAAAATATAACAAAAAAAATGGGCCGCCCAAAATAGGGCGGCCTCTGGCACTACGCAAACACCGTTTGCATATCAGTTTTCCTGGAATTTCTTGTAATCCAGCCCTAAATTCTCCAGTAGGCTGACAAATATCCCCCTGGTATTTTTGACATTTCTAATCTCTTCTATTCTGTCGTCTCTCAGCGTGATTTCGAGCTCAGCCAATAAACCGTCAACTTTTTTGTTGGTGGCAGGAATTTCGTGCCACCCTTTCATAAGCGCGGGAATAGAGTGAGAATTGGTGCCCGTAATTTTCAATTTTGCCGTCACTTTATCGCCATTCGTTTTGACATTTTGAATGGTGAACTTCAAGTCGGGAATACCTTGGCGAAGGGATCGAAAAGCGGAGATAAAAATAGGCCTGTTTACTTCTTTTCCTAATAAGAGTGCTCTGAAATCATCCGCCAGTATAGCGTTGGCCCTTTCAAATTTGCCGCTTTCGATATCGGTAAATACTTCGGTAATTAAATTATTTGTGTTCATTTGAAAACCATTTTTTTGTTATTAATTAAAATACATAGAAAACTTTCTACGTGACATGTTGTTTCAGGGATGTGCACAAAACTAGCCATTCAGGATTGAACTGTAAACGGTCTTCTTATTGAAAGTTAACTTACTTGAGGAGACAAAATAAAATTACGTCATTAGATAAACTTATTCAGCGTGTAACAAGTATCATAGCAAACATTTAACACAGTCGACAAACTCTTTAAATTGGTCTTTAGTAATATCAGGTGAACAAAAACGTTATATCGGAGGTTCTTTAGTTGCCGTTTTCAGCCATCACTTTACCTGAAGGTTAATGATCCGCCAATAGCTGACCATTCGGGTTAAAAAATAGAATTTTTCTTCCCAGATCACTTTTCGCAACTACGACATGATATTCGGTCATCCCGCCCGACAATCGCAAGATATAAGCCGACGTTCCTTTCCAATCGGCGTATTTACAAGATTTCAGGCTGTCCGTGACGATTGGCGGCAGGCTATCCCATTGAATTGCCTGCTCCGTGCTGATCCAACTGCCGGTCGCGGCAAACTTCGCTTCACACCGCACGCCCTTGATATTGAAAAAGGCGGTGAAATTGCTTATTTTATCTTTCCATTGGACGTCCGAAGCATCAGGAAACATTTTATTGAAGGTACCAGTAACCTCCGGCGGGGCGGGTCTGGCTTGCCCCAGGCAAAGCATGCTTATTAGATTCAGACCTAGTAGCAATATCCATAAGTTAAGTTGTTTCATATTGGCGTTTTTATGGCGATCGCTCAAAAAAATACTGCTGAAGCGAAATCAAACGTAAAAAATAGTTCTTAAAAAGACATTAGAAATGGATTAGAATTCTGTTAGAATTAGTGGAAAATTCAGACGTTTTTCGAGTCTCTAATCCAATTCTAATGCCGCTATAATTATTTTTTAATCTCTCGGGGTTAGTTTAGAAAAATGAAAAATTACGGACTCCGAGACGGAAACGCAGGATTTCCGTATTAACCAACTAAAACTAATGAAAGAACATGAAAAAGGTGCTCTTTGCTAGTATGATCATGCTAATTATGGGTGGCCTTAAAGCTCAGTCGATGGCGGACGCGCGGAAAATGCTGTATTACGAGCGTTACGATGCGGCCGCCCACCAATTAAAGGCACTGCTGAAGGCAGACCCTAACAATGCGGAGGGCTGGTGGCTGCTGACTCAAGTCTATTTGCATCGTCATCAGCTACAGCAAATAAGAGATAGCCTGCAACAGATGCCGGTTTCTTTGTGCGAACAGCCTTTCGCCCTTTGCGCGAAGGGGCAGATTCTCCTGGAACAACACCAAAAAGACAGCGCGGCGGTATATTTCAACAAAGCGCTGGCCATTACCAGGGAAAAGGATCCTGTCATCCTTTCCGCCATTGCGCAAGCGCATCAGGAGGCCGATTCCGGGGATGCGCAATATGCTGTAGAACTATTGAGCAAGGCGATAAAAAGGGAAAAACATAACCCCGAACTTTATGTAGAGATGGGCGATGCCTATCGAAAGCTCGGGGATGGGAGTCAATCCTACCAATCCTACCAGGACGCGCTGGCTGAGAACGGCAAATATGCGAAGGCTCTCTACAAGACGGGGAAGATATTTGTTACACAGAATAATCCCGACCAATACCTGAAATACTTTAATGCCGCTGTCGCCGCGGATAGCCTCTACGGCCCCGCCTGTTATGAACTCTATTATCACTATTATTTTCGGGATGTCAACAAGGCTATGGATAACCTGAACCACTATATCGCGGTGTCGGACCCGGGCATCCGGAACGATTACCTGGTCACCGACTTGCTGTACGCGTCACGGAAGTATCAGGAGGCTCTCCAAAAGGCCCAACAACTGATCGATCAACTGGGTGGGACATCGGAACCCCGTTTGTACAAGTTGGTCGCCTACTCCTATAAAGAGCTGCGCGATTCCGCAAGAGCCCTGAATTTTATGCAAACATATTTTAGGAGGCAATCAGATACCGGATTTGTCGTCAAGGATTACGAGACCATGGGTGAAATTTATGATATGCTGAATAGGCCGGATTCGGCAGTCAGCTACTATGTCAAGGCGAGTAATCTGGAAAACGACAGTAGCGAGCGTATAGTTTATGCCAAAAAAATAGCCGGATTGTACAAAACACAAGAAGACTATTCTAACCAGGCACTCTGGCTGGGTAAGTATTACCAGGGAAATTCAAAAGCTACTAATCTTGATCTTTTTAATTGGGGGCTGGCCTCTTATATGGCAAAGGAGTATCCGATGGCCGACAGCATTTTCGGCATGTATGAAACAAAGTATCCGGAGCAAGATTTCGGATATTATTGGCGTGCGAGGAGCGACGCGGCCATCGATACGGCGATGCAGACCGGGATGGCCATTCCCCATTATTTGAAACTGATTGAGATCGTAGGTAAAGACACCACAAACAGAACGAACCGAAAGCATTTGATCGAATCCTATGGTTATATTGCAGCTTACAAGGCGAATACGGAAAAAGACTATGCCGGTTCCATTGACTATTTCGAAAAGTTGCTGGAGCTTGACCCAACCAATTCTGATGCCCGGAAATATGTAGGGATTCTTAAAAAGAATCTGAGCAAGGCTGAATCAAAGGCTTCGGCAAAAGCCACGCAAAATGACGGGAAGGAGGCTGCTGCCAAACCGGCGGCCAATGTTGGAGTGACAAAAGCGGAAACTTCCAAAGCCAATGAATGATTACAATTGCTTTAGAGAATTTAAATTTCAATCAAAAGGCAGCCTTTGAACAGGTATGCCGCTTTTGGGGAGCTGTTTACAGCCGAAGAGGTGAGCGAAAATTTGGGTATTAGACGGTATTTTTGCAGTGGAAACCGGCGGCGGGAAGGCGGGGGGAAGTGAGTGACCGGAGACCGTGAACGATTTAAATTGCAATGCCATGCGGGGGTTAACGAGACAGAAGGTGGACGGGCTCCGGGGCGAGTTGCTCCATATGATCCTTTTTTCGTTGGCTTGGGTGCTTATCGGCGAACAGGTTTTCAATTTCCGCGATTATGCGGTGGGGGCGGCGGTGATCCTCGCGGTTGTGGTCTGGTTGGCCCTTTATTCCGAGAAGCTATATAAACTCGAGGATAAACTGCCGCCGGAAGGAACGGTAGCAGAGGGGAAAGGGATGCGGCGCGACCAGCTTTTTGCCTGGTTCCTGTTCTTCGAGGGAGTAGCCATCGTCACAACCTGGATCCTGCTGCTCAATTGGGGCTATACCAGCTGGATGATTTCCCTTTGCGGCCTGGTTGCCGGGCTACATTTCTTCCCTTTGGGCTGGTCGATCCGTCGGAATTCCTATTATATCCTGGGTATATGGACTTGCCTGCTAGCGGCCGTGGGCTTCTGGCTCATTAACACCGGCCACCTCATCGACCATGACGCCAACGTGCTGATCGCTTACGGATGCGCGGCCGGCGCTGCGATCGACGGGATCGGGGTAGTTGTTCGGACAAGACATTTGAAAAGACGATAAATATTGTATAAACGGATGAAGACTTTGCTGACGACCCCGCTGCTTGTCTTTTTATGGGGTTGTGTGGCGGCGCATCCGACGGTTCAACCAGCCATAATACCGATGAATTGGCCCCATCACAAATTGGCGGCGATCGTTAACGTCTTTAACAGACCTACATGATGCGCTGATCTTCGTTAAGGAAAACTGTCACGAAATAATATATTCCAATTGCAAGTAATCCCAGAAAAACGAACGTTCCTACCGATGTCATAAGTACATCCTGAACTTGTGCATTATCCGCAATCATAATTCAGCAATTTTACTTATTGAATAATTTTCGACCAAACAACTAGCGCAGGACGGTTTCACCGTAGCTGGTTTTCCTGGAATTTCTTATAATCAAGGCGTAAATTCTCCAGGAGACTGACAAACATGCCTCTGGTATTTTTAACATTTCTAATCTCTTCTATTTTACCATTTTTCAGGGTAATTTCGAGTTCAGCCAATAGTCCGTCAACTCTCTTATTGGTCGCAGGAATTTCGTGCCATCCTTTCATTAACGCGGGAATAGTGTGAGAATTCGTTCCCGCAATTCTCAATTTTGCGGTCACTTTATCGCCGTCCGTTTTTACATTTCGAACGGTGAACTGCAAGTCGGGGATGCCCTGGCGAAGGGAGCGAAATGCGGAGATATAGATGGGCCTGCTCACCTCTTTTCCTAATAAAAGTGCCCTGAAATCATCGGCTAATATGGTTTTCGCCCTTTCGAATTTGCCACTTTCCATATCTGTAAATACTTCACTAATTAAATTGTTCATGTTCATAACAAAATCCTCATTCTTTGTTAAAAAATAAAATACGTGAATAATCTTCCCTTATATCATTCGTGCCTAGGGGATGTGCACATTATCGGTCACTTAAGAAATTACTTTAACCGGACTTCGTATAAATCTACGCGGCCATTCTTAAAAACATGTTAGAAGGGGATTAGAATTATGTTAAAGCGAGCTCTCCCTTAATACTGTAGCAATCGAAAAATTAAAAATATTGGTGGATAAGAATAATCGTTTACCCCAATAATCCAAAACTAGGTACGGAGCTGAATGCGAGATTAAAAAAAATGGGCAGGCGATTCTTCGAACTAATTTTAAAGTTCAAAGACTGAATCCAGACGACAGTACCAGGAGACTGTTTCAGAGATGCAACCGCATTGCTCACTAATCAAAAGGTTTTGCACACGCCTAATTCGCTTTGACTTATCTTAACTTTCAGATTCCTCGGCTGTTTTCTTAACGCTGTAATTATCAGCCGGATAAATATTAACTGGGCTTTTCATCTTCACGTATATATCACCGGTAGATCAGTCAGTTTGTACCGAGTTTGTATGCAAATAATAAAAAAACACCTAGAAATATTTTTCTAAGTGCTTGATTTTCAGTGACCCCGTTAGGATTCAAACCTAAAACCTTTTGATCCGTAGTCAAATGCTCTATTCAATTGAGCTACGGGGCCGGAGAATTTGGTCAATGGGCTGTCGCCCATCTATTTAAGGGCTGCAAATATAGTATTAAAAACCATGAACGGGAAAAATATTTAACTTCGGTGAACGTGGCTTTAAAACGCGCCGGGCGGCGGTCGGTATGGCATTTATCAAATCATTTTCCATAAAAGCGGATAAGCAACATCCCTTTCCCTTCAACATCCCGGCGGTACGGTTTGCAAGGGAAGTAGAATTGGGGGAACAGGTCACGGTTTTCGTCGGCGACAATGGCTGTGGGAAGTCCACACTGCTGGAAAGCATTGCTTATTCCATTGACATTCCGCTCATCGGCGGGCGGATCGGCGGCGCCTCGCCAAGTTTTGCAGCAGCGAAAGTCCTTAAACCATATCTGGACATCAACTGGAAAAGGGAGGTCCGAAAAGGCTTTTTCTTTCGTGCCGAGGACTTTAGTCAGTTCATCGACAACGTGGATCGGGAGAGAGAAAAAATTGCGATGGAACTCATCGATCTTAAGGGGAAGGTGGATGACTCGGTGATCGAGCAGATGCGCGAGAACATGAATTGGGCCGGGCACAGGATGCGTAAGGACTATGGTTTTGATGTGCAAACCCTCAGTCATGGTGAGGCGTACCTCACTATCTTACAAACCAGGGTCCTGGATAAGGGAATCTTTCTCCTCGATGAACCGGAAGCGGCACTTTCTCCCATTAAGCAGCTTTCGCTGATCGCTTTTATTCTCGAAGTGTTGAAGGGCGGGAAGGCCCAGTTCATTTTAGCGACACATTCACCGATCCTAATGGGGATTCCGGGTGCCGTTCTCTATGAAATAAGGGAAGAGGGGATGGAGCGCGTCAGCTATACCGACACCGATCATTATCGAATTACCAAGCGGTTTCTCGTAGATCCCGAGAGCTACCTGCGGCATTTAAAGTAGCGCGCGGACGATTGGGCGTGTGACGGTGCGCTATTCTTCGTATATTTTTCCGGCGATGTTCTCGACGAGATTTTTTGGGAGGAGCCAGGCGAGGGTGGCGCCGACTTTGTTGACGAAGCCGGTGATGACTTCGGCTTTGCCGGCGAGCATGGCGCGGGTGGCGAGGCGGGCGACTGCCTCGGGGGTCATGTTGAGGCGTTCGGCGGCTTTGAGACCTTTGGGGCCGACCTGGGCCCTGTTGGGAAAGTCGGTATCGGTGGCGCCGGGACAGACGCAGGTGACGGAGACGGCCGTCGAGTGGAGTTCCTGATGGAGGCCGCGGCTGAATTGTAGTACGAATGCTTTGGTGGCGGCATAGGTACTGAGGCCGGGGACGGCCTGGTAGGCGGCGGAGCTTGCGACGTTCAGGATATAGGAGCGCGGCTGCGCGCGGAGGCCGGGGAGGAAGAGGCGGGTCAGGGCGACGAGCGTGGTCATGTTGAGGGTCATCATGTTGACATGCTCTTCGACGGAGTATTTTTCGAAAGGGCCGCTGAGGCCGTAGCCGGCATTGTTGACAAGGGCCCGGACGGTATATGCTTTTGCACGGCACCAGTCATAAACAGTCTGCGCGGATTCTGCCGTGGACAGATCGAGGGCGAGCCAGTCGGCCTGGACGGGATATTGCGCGGTGATCCGGGCTGCTTCCTGCCGCAAAAGTTCCTCAGAGCGGGCGACGAGAAGGATGTTGAATCCGCGGGCAGCGAGATTCGTTGCGATGGCTTTACCTATACCTTTACTTGCGCCCGTGACGAGTGCGTAGTCCATTGGGATCAATTCTGCACTTTGGAAGCGAGACGATGGTAAAAAGGCGTCTTGCTGTTGGCATCCTTGGGCATGTATTTGCCGGTGATAATGGGCACGTACATCACCCGGCGACGGCTGGCCTCTCCAACATGAGGAGATTGCTGCGCGCGGTGCCAGATGCGGCCATCATGCACGGTAAGGTCACCAGCCTTGATGTCAAAGCCGATCTCCCGGGCATCGGGGTTATTGTCGATGAAGTATTTTTTGCCGAAGAGGAGGCGTAGCATACCTTGTTTGTGTGTTCCCGGCAATACCCGCAGGCCCCCATTTTCAAACGGGGTGTCGTCGAGGTGGATGCCCACGTTTAGCATCGGCATGATCTTCTGGCCGAGGAAGAGATCCCGGGGGCTGTCGGTATGCCAGCCCATCTGGGTAAAGGAGCTCTCGGGCATCCGGACATAATGATTCAAAATCAATCCATCTTTCTCATTTTCGCTGATCCGTCCTTCGTAGGGGTAGAGCAGGCCGATCAGCGCCTGAATGCGCGGATCCTGCAGCATCTCGTGAAAGGCTTCGCTGTGAAGGGAGAGGAAACACATGCGCTGGATCATCTTGTTGCCATTCTGATCCTTACCGAACTTCAGGGGGATGCCATTGATCTTCTCCCGGCCTTCGGCCAGCCATTCTTTTTCAATCCGGTTTAGCTCGCTGATGAATAATTGAACGATCTCCGTTTGCAAAAAGTTCCTGTATATGATCACTCCATACTTATCAAAAAAGCCATACTGTTCTTCCGTTACCTTATCGCCTAGTACAAAATCGGGGCATTCGAATTTTTTCATATTGTCTAGCTTTTTTTAAGAAAAGGACGGGTCATCCCTTTTCCGGTCAGCGGTCTTGAATATTGGGTTAATTGAATTTTAACAAATTGTGAAATCTTCATTAATCCTCAAATATAGGAATTTAAGGTTTTCCACGTTAATTTGCGTCCTTTTATCAATAAACATAAAATTAAATATACGAATTTGCCTTTTCCCAGCACCAGAGGGTTTTTATCTATCTATTTTCTTGGGCTTATCTGGATGCTTGCGTTTCCATATAACGGCAGGGCACAGGATGACAGTCTGAAAACCGTGCCTGTCGAAAAGTTAAGGTTACCCGTTCGGGTACCGGCAAATATACGGCATGTTCTGGTTCTGCCAATTATTGCGCGGTCCATCGAAACAGGCTGGTCTTTCGGCGGCGCGGGGGCCGCTACCTTTCGCGTTGGGATTGGGGATTCGCTGTCGCGGACCTCTAACGTAGAGGGGGTAGTTCTCTATACAACCCGTCATCAGTTTGTGACCGCTTTAAATGGTTCTATCTACTTTCCCGGCGAGCGATTCATTTTCAACGAGCAGTTGTCGTATAGTTCTTTTCCGGATGAATTCTGGGGTCTGGGCAAAAATGCGCCTGACAGTAATGAGGAGGATTACAAATTCAAGCAATACTTTGCTTTCCTCCACCCGCAGCGGCTGGTGGCGAGGAACTTTTTTGTAGGGGTGGTTTATCAGTACCAGCGGGTTTTCAACATCGATTATCTCCAGGGTGGCCTCTTTGACAAGCAGAATGTGGTGGGCCGGCATGGTTATCATATCTCCGGGGTCGGGCTAAGCCTGACCTATGACACACGCAACAATGCCTTTTCGCCGGACAAGGGGATGATGGCGCAGTTCTATTTCGACGAGTTTGCCCCGGTAATTGGGTCTAATTACTTGTATACCAGCTATGTTCTGGACCTGAGGCGGTTCCTCCGCATCTATAGGAACCAGGTGCTGGCGCTGCAGGTCCTGGGTAATTTCAACGTGGGTGAGGTCCCGTTGCGCAGTCTCGCCACGCTTGGGGGTTCGAGCGCGATGCGAGGCTATTACGCCGGACGGTTCAGGGATAAAAATGCGGGCGTATTACAAGCTGAATACCGGGTGCCGTTGTTCTGGCGCCTGGGAGCGGTTGGTTTTGCCGATATGGGGAATGTGGGGCCGGAGATCAGCCAGGTGGACCTGCACCATTTCAAGTATTCGTATGGCGGCGGGTTAAGGGTGGCCCTGAATCAAAAAGAGAAGTTGAACCTGCGGCTGGATTATGGAATAGCGAAGGGCGGGTCGAACGGGTTCTACTTACAACTGGGGGAGGCTTTTTAGACATGAACGGGGGAGCTTTCTGGTCCGAACTGGCAGGCAGCGCTAGTCGCGACCGACGAACCGATTGCCAATCCACCAGGAGAGCCAACCGAATAGAAAACCGCCGAGGATATCCAATGTATAATGGACATGCTGAACCAGCAAGAGGAAGGCGACGCCAAAAGTCACCAGCAGGGCCGCCCGCTTGTCGCCCCGGCCCGTCAGGCAAAAATACAACAGGAACATCGTAGAAGTATGGCCCGAAAAGAAGAGGTCTTTTGTGATAAACCGGTCGTGGCCATAGAAAAAATTGCTCAAAGGATCAGCCAGGCCGATCAGGCCGGCAGGAGGTTCCAGGGCCACAAGTGTGATCGTCAGAGTCCGGAAAGCGCTTAGCACTATAAACGACCAGATAAAAACCAGGAAAATCCGGGGATTCTGGACCGCCCGCATCGCAGTCCAGGTGGATAAGGCCCAGATCAGGATGAAGAGAGGGACCGAAACATTGTGGGCGGGAATCACGGCCAACAAGGGGTCATTGAGCACCATGCCTTGGCGTTGTTCGACCCAATGAAAAAAATGAGGAAAGATTGATAAAATGCTGACAGTCAAGATAAAGCCAGCGATGAAGCGATTCCGAAAACCGGGAAGGCTCCACGCTGTTTGCCATTCATGTCGTATAGCAATTGAGCTTGGCTGTGGCATAGAAGTTCACAACAAATTTACGCAAATCGCCAATTAACGCAAATTTAATACCTGATTAATAATGGACTAATAATCGTCGCTCGGCTACGGCCTTGCAAGCAAGGCCTAAGTGGGGCTAATGTCTGTCGCGCTATGCGCGACGAAGCGCCCTCCAGGCGCTTCAATAATGGTACCGCACAAACGCTTCCATGGCCGCATATTTGGTGAATCCAAGCTGGGCATAAAGGTTAGCCGTATTGGCGTTGCGGTCTTCGGCCCGCTGCCAGAACTCCCGGGCATCGCTTCCCTGGAAGGGGACCATGTCCTTCTGGGACTGATGGATGAAGATGCCGTATCTTTTCTTCATGACCTGGTCGGGGCTCATGGGGATGGCCATTTCGATCTCGCTGATGTCCCATTCCTGCCAGGCGCCCTTGTATAGCCAGAGCCAGCATTCTTTCAGCCAGGGGTCGCCTGCGGCTTTGAGGCGGCGCAGGGATTCGAAGACGATATCGAGACATACCTTATGCGTACCATGCGGGTCGGCAAGGTCGCCTGCGGCGTAAATCTGCTGGGGTTTGAGCTTCCGCAGGAGTTCGATGGTCAGCTCGACGTCGATCTCGCCCATCGGCTTTTTTTCGACGGTGCCCGTTTCATAAAAGGGCAGGTTCATGAAATGAATATTATCGTCGGGGATGCCGACATAGCGGCAGGTGGCCTTGGCTTCGCAGCGGCGGATCAGGCCCTTGATACTGCGGATCTCCGGGGTGTCCACATCGCTGGGCTTCTTTGTCTTCAGGTAGCGGGTGGCCTGCTCGAGGATCTGTGAGGACTTTTTGCTGTCGATACCGGAGAGCACTTCGAATCCGACTGCGAAATCCAGGAAGCGGGTCACAAATTCGTCGGTGACCGCGATGTTGCCGGATGTTTGGTAGGCGACATGGACATCGTGGCCCTGATCATGGAGGCGCATGAATGTGCCGCCCATGGAGATGATATCGTCGTCAGGATGCGGCGAGAAAATCAAACAGCGCTTGGGGAAGGGCTCGCTGCGTTCGGGATG
>Ga0210398_10005813_pt1 | contig 11441 bp, 10 predicted proteins | sample IncBWC4OmetaG_FD_161047 | JGI IMG/M metagenome (GOLD analysis project Ga0210398, IMG submission 161047) | Forest soil microbial communities from Barre Woods Harvard Forest LTER site, Petersham, Massachusetts, United States - Inc-BW-C-4-O | ecosystem: Environmental > Terrestrial > Soil >... | reverse complement strand
GTTTAGCGGCAATGGATGCTGCTGAACTAATAATATTTGGGGTAGGATAATCCGGTACGCCGTAGTCAGAGATGGGGAAAGTAGTCAGAGCGAGACCTTCGCGCTGCGCTTGAATTACCTCCCACCCGGAAAAGATCCAAACAAAGTCCACCTGATGGCTGCTGAGGGCTTGCAACGGGTCAACCCCTAAGGTGACATTCTGAAAATTACCGCTCCCGCCAGCGTGCCGGATAACCGCCCCTATCTCTGGCGTCTCAAAGGGTGAGCCGAAGCCGCCATAGATTTTACCGTCAAGCTGACGGGGCGAGGTGATGCCAGAGGATTGCAGGACGGCTAAAACGGAGGTGTTGTGCGCTATGATAGCGGCAATGGAGACGACCGGCGCACCGGCTGCACTATCGGCGACAATCTGCTCGGTAGAACTAATGCCAAGATCGGCTTTGCTGGAAGCGACCAACTGGTCAGGCGTGACACTGGACGAATAGGGTAATAGTTTCAGGTTAATGCCATCAGCGGCATACCACCCCTTATGCAGCGCGACGTAGAGGCCGGTATGATTGGTATTCGGGGTCCAGTCGAGGGCTAGAGTCAGGGTTGGCAGCGCAGTATTTTGGGCGCGAACCAGCCTATTCGCTCCCGCTAGCGCGAGCACCAGTACAATAAAAACAAAAATAAGAACTCGTCCGTGCCGTTGCATACACTCCCTTCGCTGGCATTACCCAGAGCAGGTTCAAAGGGTTATCCGCGAGTTATAGCGGAACTCTCAGCCCGGTTTCTCCGAGCTCCCCATTTAGCACTTCCTAGTATACATAAGCACCATGACAAACTACAAAAGTTCGCATATGGTCATGGCGTGGATGGCTGCAGCTCGAAAGTAGTCCATTGACCGCGAAGCACGTCCCCCGGCTTCCTCGCCCCACGGGCTGGAGCGTCCCGGACGAATCACCAAGGGTCCATCTACTCGCAGCATAGTTAAGTTCCATCCCCGCGCCATTCTGCGACTCTCGGTACGCTTTACCGACGTTTCAGGACTTACCTGAACCATGGCGCCACTGGCAAGCTCGGGAGAGGAAGGCGGCGCTAGTGATGATGTTTCCACGCCTATCCACTTAAATGTTTGCAGGGTGAGCGCTGAGGACTCATCGGCCTTTTTTCTCAGCAGTAATGGCCCCTGCTCATCGGTATAGTAGACGCTTACTTGTGACTGACTGTATAACTCCCCAGTAAACACTTGCCGGGCAGTATCAAGAAACCCTGGCTCAGCATCGGGGCAGAACTTCAAGGTTGTATCACCAAAAACAGCTGGTACAGTGAGACGCGGTGTGGTTACCTCGAAAGGTGGTGCCAAGATAACGTCGCCTTTTAATACCGCCTCTGGATGTTGCATAGAGTCATATTATAACACAATATATTGATATGGTCTATATACGCTACTGCTTGCATAGTGCCTATAACCTGGATTACGCTGGAACTAGATTATGTAAGGAGACAGTGACATGGCAGGAGTACCAGTAACTGAACTGATGGGTCGAGTTGACGAACATGTGGCGGGTGAAGGAATTCATAATGTTTTGCAAGATGCTATAGATGCCGCCGAAGGCATTCGAGACGGCGGCACCAGCGGCAGCCGATTAGCTGATCTAATTATTGTGCGCAGCGGCATGTATATACCTGAAATGGTGCAGCCATACCTTGAGGCCGAGCAACAAATTGCTGACAATGTCGGCGAAATTGCCGTAGTTGTTGTCAGCCGTAGCGTGCAAGATCGACTGCGGACGGATGATGGATGGCAGGCACGAGTACCCCATGGGGGCAAATTCTTGGCCGGAAGAATTACCGATCCGGAAGTACTCGTGGATATAGAGGGTGACACCTGGGCTATACCGACCGGACAGTACTTCACACCTCATATGGGCGAGATGAATATAGCGGGCGATGGCCCTATGCCGGTTGCAGATAGACTGCCAAATCCCAGTGTTTCGTTGCTTAATGCAACGCTGGGCCGGGAACTAAGCACCGAAACAATGACCCGTAACAGTGGCGACCACATTCCGTATCAGATACCGTACAGAATATTTCAAGAAACAGCCCTGTATATTGGACAGGCTGCTATTGATGAAGCTGGTTACGGCGTTATGGAACTCGTACCCAGCGAAGAAGCCTTGGCTTCTGGTATGATCGGCAGGCACACCGAGTCACTGCTCGTTTTGTAAGATAAGTTGGTCCACAATGTACCCCGTAGGATATAATGGGGATATATTATGCCGGCACAAGACATCCCGAAGATCCAAAAGTATACACGGGCAGCTAACTATCTGTCAGTGACCCAAATTTATCTGCAAGATGACTGTCTGCTCGAGCGACCACTCGAAGCTTCAGATATAAAGCCGAAGCTATTTGGCCACTGGGGGACCTGTCCCGGTATTAACTTTATCTACGCCCACGCCAATTATCTCGTCAAACAGCACGACCAATCGACGCTGTTCGTACTGGGTCCGGGCCATGGTATGCCGGCTCTGCAGGCTAACTTATTCATGGAAGGCACCCTTGAAAAATATTATAAGGAAGCTACCCCAGATAAAGCCGGCGTAACCTATGTATCCAAGATGTTCGCCTGGCCCTACGGTTTTTCCAGTCACTGTAGTCCGGAAACCCCCGGGCTTATCCTAGAGGGCGGGGAACTGGGCTATTCCCTAGCTTCCGCTTACGGGGCTGTACTCGATAATCCCGATCTGCTGGCAATCTGTCTTATTGGTGACGGCGAGGCCGAAACCGGTGCTATTGCCGCTAGCTGGCACGCCAACAAGCTGATTGATCCAGCGACGTCCGGAGCGGTATTACCGATTATCCATCTCAATGGCTATAAGATTTCCGGCCCGACTATCTTTGGCCGTATGAGTAACGACGAACTGACCAATCTCTTCAAAGGCTACGGGTACGAACCGTTTATTGTGGAAGGCGAGGAACTCGATCAGAAGATGATGGACACCCTGGAGACCTGTTATGCCCGGATTGCCTCTATCCAAAGACGGGCCCGCGAAGGCCGGCGCTTTAACCCGACCTACCCGGTGATCATTTTCAAGAGCCCCAAAGGCTGGACGACCGTCAAAGAGCTCCGCGGCCAACCAATTGAGGGTACTATTCGAGCCCACCAAGTCGTCATGCCGAGTGTCCGTTCCGACGAAGAAGAACTGCGGGCGCTGGAAACCTGGCTTGAGTCCTATCATTTTGAAGAACTATTTGACGCCAAAGGCGGCTTTACTCAGGATATTCTGGATATCATTCCGCCGGAGCATCTGCTGATGGGTAACAATCCGCACATGTTCGGCCACCACTATACACCGCTCAAATTACCGGCAGCGAGCAGTCTCGAGAAACAGCTGGCTGCTCCCGGCAACATTCAGTCCAATGCTATGCGTATGGCCGGCGAATATCTCAAACAGCTCTTTACGCTCAATAAGGATGCGAAGAACTTACGCCTGCTATCACCCGACGAAACCTATTCCAATCGGCTGGACGCCGTATTTGAGGTAACCAGCCGGGGCTTTGTCTGGCCGCACGACCCCGGGGATAAAGATATGACGCGCGATGGCCGAGTGATGGAGATGCTCAGCGAACATGCCCTGCACGGTCTGGCGCAAGGCTATGTGCTCACCGGACGCCACGCGGTGTTCACTACCTATGAAGCTTTTGCCCAGATCTTTTCGAGCATGGCCCATATGTACCAAAAATTCCTGAAATATGTCCGCAAGATGCCGTGGCGCCAGGACATCCCTTCGCTCAATTATCTCTTGACTTCAACCGCCTGGCGGCAGGAGCATAATGGCTATTCGCATCAGAACCCCAGCTTTGTATCGGGCATGCTGGAAAAACACAACGACTTTATCAAGGCCTACTACCCCGTTGACGACAATAGCATGCTGGCGGTTATGGAAGAAGCAATGGCTTCTAAAAATCAGATGAACATTATTACTGCCGGTAAAACACCGGAGCCCCGCTGGCTCAGCTACGAACAATCCAAAGATACGCTCAAGGACGGGCTCAGCGTCTGGGATTTTGCCAGCGACAAAAATCCCCACATCGTACTTGTTGGTATCGGCGACTACGTGACGAAGGAAATGATGGCTGCCATTGAACTTATCAAGCGTGATGCTCCGGAAATTCGCCTGCGTTTCGTGAACATACTGCGTTTGCAAGCCGCTTGCTCCTGTGAAGACGAATTCCACCCGCAAATTCCTGACGCTGAAAAATACTTTACGGTTGAACAGCCGGTCATCGTAAACTTCCACGGCTACCCGGAAACTATGAAGAACATCCTATTTAATGTTAAAAACCCCAGCCGCTTTTCAGTGCACGGCTACGAAGAGGAGGGGGGCACGACAACCGCTTTTGATATGCAGGTCAGAAACCGCACCGACCGCTACCATCTGGCTATAGAGATTATTGAGACGGCTGCTCGGGACAGCGTCGTTGATGAAGCCAAGCAGCAGCACCTCGGCAAGCAGTACCAGCAGGCCTTAGCAGAGCATCACACCTATATCAAACGCGTTGGCGCCGATCCGGCTGAGATTGAGAACTGGCAATGGTCCGGTAAGTCACCGGTAACGATTGATACCACCGACAAACGTCGCTTTGATCCCTTGCAGGATGCCCGGACGATCGCGTTTATTGGGCTGTCCAACAAACCGGAACGGCACAGCTACCGTGTCGCCAGCTACTTTAAGGACAAAGGCTATCGCATTATCCCTATTAATCCTGCAATTGATGAGACACTTGGTGAGAAAGCCTACGATAGCCTGCTCGATATCCCCGACTCGGTCCATATCGATATCGTCGATATCTTTCGCAATCCGGATAAAGTACTGCCACACTTGCAGGAGGTGGTCGACCGCGGTGGCATTAAGACAGTCTGGCTGGCTGAAGGGGCAAATTCCCATGAAGCCGAAGATTTTGCCGAAGACTATGGTCTGCATATGATCAGTAACCTATGTATTATGGATGTAGATAAAGCTCAATCACGAAAGGAAGCGATTGCCTAATGAACGATCAACCGAAGCGGATTACCAAAGATGTAGCTGCCCTCACCGTGGCGCCGAATATGACCGACTACGAGGCTACTTATAAAGATTTTTCCTGGGACAAAGCCGCCAGCGAACTCATCGATTACTTTGAAGATGGTACGCTCAACATTGCCTATAACTGTATTGACCGCCATGCACTCGGTGATCGTAAGGACAAAACGGCGCTTATGTACCGTGGTGCAAACGGTGAGAAAGAAGACTACAGCTTTGCTGACATGAAAAAGCTGACTGATCAGTGTGCCAATGTCCTGACCGACATGGGTATTAAAAAGGGTGACCGTGTCTTTATCTTCTTGCCGCCTATACCAGAGCGCTATGTTGCCTTCCTCGGTATTTTAAAGATCGGCGCAATTGCCGGTACGATGTTTGCTGCTTTCCAGGAAATGGCCCTCAAGGACCGCTTAATTGACAGCGGCGCCAGCGTAGTTATTACTGACGCGGCCTTGTACCCGCGCATTGAGAATATCCGCAAGGATCTGCCTGATCTAAAGCAGGTCCTCATCATAGAGCGGGGGCAGGGCGAACTGCCGAGCGGTGATCACATCGTTTCCTATAACGAAAAAATGAAGTCAGCCAGTAGTGACTTTACTATTGCTAAACTGCAGCCCGAAGATTACAGCTACATGCTCTACACTTCCGGCACGACGGGCATGCCAAAAGGGGTAGTGCACGCTCATTCAGATATTCTGCAAGCCATTGTCAGTACCAAGTACTCGCTGGATGTCCAGGAAGACGATGTCTACTGGTGTACGGCAGATCTCGGCTGGGTAACTGGCGTGGTCTACGGCGTTTTAGGTATTTGGGGACTCGGTGGCACCTCGGTCATCTTTGATGGACGCTTCAGTCCCGAAGTTTGGTATACCGTCTTGCAAGACTGTAAAGTGACCATCTGGTATTCTGCACCGACGGCTATCCGCATGTTAATGGGTGCTGAAACGCAGCCGAATGCCTATGATCTCAGCGCATTGCGGCATCTATGCAGCGTCGGCGAACCGCTCAATCCAGAAGCTATTTGGTGGGGGCTGGAAGCGTACGGCCTACCATTCCATGACACTTGGTGGCAAACCGAGCTCGGCAGTATCAGTATTACGAATTACCCCTGCTTGGACATTAAGCCTGGCTCCATGGGTAAGCCGCTGCCCGGTGTCCGGGCCGCCGTGATTGACGAAGATGGTAATGAACTCGCTGATGGTGCCGAGGGTAACCTCGTACTGGAAGCGGCAACGGTTTCGTCACTCATGAAAACTATTTGGAAGAACCAAGAGAAATTTGACACATATTTCCAGGGTAAATGGTACATATCCGGTGACCGGGCGACCCGCGATAGCGACGGCTATTACTGGTTTGTGGGCCGGGCTGACGATGTCATTAATACGGCTGGCGAACGCGTCGGTCCTTTTGAAGTGGAAAGTGCGCTCGTTACCTATCCGGACGTTATTGAAGCAGGTGTCATTGGCAAGGCCGATCCAGTGCGCGGGCAGATCATTAAAGCCTTTGTCGTCCTGAAACCCGGCATGGAGCGTTCCGACGAACTCAAGGAAAGTATCCAGCAGCACGTTAAAAAGCATCTGGCTGGCCATGCCTACCCGCGGGAAATCGAATTTGTCGATAAACTGCCCAAGACCCGGTCCGGCAAAATTATGCGCCGTATTCTGAAAGCTCAAGAGGCTGGCGAGGATGCTGGCGATACCTCAACCCTTGAGGATTACTAGTGCCCCGGGAACTATTTGGCACTGACGGAGTCCGCGGGCTAGCCGGTCAGTATCCCCTAGACACTGCGGGAGTACGCGCTATTGGTAAGGCCGTCGGTACCCAGTTTGCTAACCCCGGACAGGCCATTGTTATTGGGCAGGATACCCGGGAGTCTTCCGGTCAGATTGTTACTGATCTGATTGCCGGCCTGACTGCCGTCGGGGTAGAAGCGGTAAGCGCCGGTGTTTTACCGACACCAGGCCTAGCCTACATTACTCGAGAGGGGAACCAGTTTGTGGCCGGCATTATGGTGACCGCCAGCCATAACCCCTACGAATATAACGGTATCAAAGTATTTGATAGTCGAGGCGGTAAACTCAGTGACGAAATTGAGTCAATACTTAACAAGTTAATTAAAGAGGGCACCCCTGACAAACAAGCCGGTACCTCCCGCTCTGACCCGGAATTAGTACAGGCCTACGAGGACTTTTTAGTCGGCTGCGGTGACGGTCTGCAGCTAGGTGGCCTGCGTTTGGCTATCGACAGCGCCAATGGTTCTGCCAGCGGCATTGCGCAGCGGATATTTACCCGCCTGGGAGCAGAGGTCACCGCCTTATTTAATAATCCTGACGGCCGTAACATTAACGCCCAGTGCGGCGCAACCGATACAAAAGCCTTGGCTGAGCGTGTGGCTGCTGACCATCTGGACCTTGGTATTGCCCTTGACGGTGATGCCGACCGTGTCATTATGATCGACGAGCAAGGCAGAGAAGTAAAAGGGGACTATTTACTATATATTCTGGCAGTGAGCGGTAACTGCAGCGGGGTGGTGGCGACCGTTATGTCGAATATTGGCTTTGAACTGGCTCTCACGCGCGAGCATATAGCCCTAGAGCGCACTGCCGTCGGTGATCGCTATGTTCTAGAAGGGCTGGAGCGCACTGGCTACAAACTCGGTGGCGAGCAATCCGGCCATATTATTTTTCCCGATATTCTCGCCACCGGCGACGGCCTGCTGGCAGCCGTTAAAACCCTGCAAGCAGTCAGCGCTTCCAATAAGAGCCTGGCGCAGTGGTGTGATGCAGTCGAGCTGCTGCCGCAAGCGCTGGTAAATATACCACTGAAGGATAAAGCAGTACTCGATAGCCCTGCCGTAGAGAACTTTATTAACGAGCATACCCTAGCTTTTGCCGGCAAGGGCAGACTGCTTATTCGGCCTTCGGGGACTGAACCGGTGGCTCGCATTATGGTAGAAGCCGAGGACGCTGAGGCTGTTGCCGAGCGTTTAGCCGAAGAACTTAAACAACTTATAGGAGACCAATCATGATGCCCTTCCCTGACCATTATGATGAGGCGCTGCAGCCGCTGCCTGCGCAGCAAATGAACGAAGCCGCCCAAGCGGCCATAGCCTCATTAAAAACCAAAGGCTATGAGGTCCAAGCTGGACTAATGCCGGAATATGCCGATGCTATTGCGCTCATGTCACGCGAAACCAGTATTCGGGAGTATTGTCCGAAAGATTGCAGTGAACGTTTTGCCAGTCGCGAAACTACCGCAAGTTGGCTATCTAAAAAACGAGCTACATACCTACTGCTCCAGGTGCTGGATGACGGTACAAAGCAACTGGCCGGTTATGGCTGGGTAGGCTCCAAACAAAGTGAGCAAATCCCCGGTGGTGAAACGACCTTCAGTTTGCGTATTAGTGAGCATCATCAGGGTAAAGGCCTGGCTACTCCTTTTGCACTGACCATGCTGAATGCTGCTGAAGTAACGTATGGTACGCCGAACATGTGGCTGGAAACATGGGCCAGCAACGCCGGTGCCGTGCATATCTACCAAAAGCTCGGTTTTAACACTATTGCCGAAAAACCTGACAAGCGGCCGTCAGCTGACGGGCAAATGGTCGAGGACACCCGCTTATATATGACGGGCGAGCAAGCCGATGACGATGGTGACGACATCACTCTATGAAACCGGTGACGCTCAAGGGTCAAGTAACACGGTTTCGTGGTAACGGCCGTCAGCTCGGCTATCCAACTGCCAATATTCGCTCCGATACGCACCTAGCAGAGGGGGTTTATTTCGGTTTTGCCGATTTAAGTGACTATACCAACCAACCAGCCCTTATTTTTGTAGGCGTACCAACGACACTCGGCGATACGGAACGTCGTGTCGAAGTGCATCTGCTGGATATTCCAGATGTGGATTATTACGATCAGACTTTGGGCGTCCGCATTGACCACTTCCATCGTGCCAATAAGCGCTTTGACAGTGTCGAGGAACTCATAACGGTGATGCACGTCGATGAAGCTCAGGCACGGGCCTGGTTTGCCAAAAATAGTAATGTCAGCGATACTTAAAAGTCCATTATGTTCACAGGTATTATTAGCGACACAACTTCCCTTCGCCTGACTAAGCAGGACGACAGCGGTATGACATTAACGTTCAACCGGCCAGCCGGCTGGATTGACCTACAAGCAGGCGAGTCAATTAATACTAATGGCATCTGTCTGACCGTGGCTGCCCTGCGCGCCAAGGAATATGACTGTTTCGTCATGCCCGAGACCCTGAAGCGCACGTCATTTGGGAAAAAACTACCGAAAACAGTCAATTTAGAACGAGCCTTGCGCTTGAGTGATCGCCTTGACGGCCATCTCGTCCAAGGTCACGTTGATGTGGTGGGACATATCTCCACCATCGAAAACAGTGACGGAAAACGTGTGACTATTACCTTTGATCCACAGTATCGTAATCTTGTAGTTACGAAAGGATCAATTACCATTGACGGCGTAGCACTCACCGTAGCGCTTGTAAGGGAAAATACGTTTGAAGTAGCCTTAATTCCCTTTACCTTGGAGCATACGACACTTGCTAGCTTGGAAGTCGGCGCCGAAGTCAATCTGGAGTTTGATATTATCGGCAAGTACGTCGTGCATAGTATGCAGCCCTTGAGGAAGTAAGCATAAACACTTGTATTTCTAATAGATATATAGTATAATAGTAAAGTATGTCTGGTTTTATGGAAGAATTTGCAGGACAATCTGAGGCACAGAACATGCCTTTATCCGTTGAAGCTGTGCATCAGAGTATTCTTGGTTTGCAGCAATTAGTACTTATCGATACTGCACGAACCCCTGCTCCTGATTATCTCGCGGGGGGGGGTACGCCAGATTAATTGATGATCCTGGCTTCCAGGAATTTCCAGTACCAGATGAATTACAGGGCGAGGACGAGATTGATGTTATCAACAGTGCCGGCCCTGTTTTACTTGAGGGATTGACTGACCCTGACACCGTACACCATTCCCTCGATAGCTTCCTGACTTTAGAAGTCATCAGGCGGGCAGATCCTAGTCTGGCCCAGCACATGGCAGAACCAGGACGTGAGTTTGACGAACAAGGGGCTAAGTACTTGGATGCTGTCTTTGACGGAGAAGATACCTTTGCGGCTATCAAAGCCGCCCGCCTTATTATCACTCGTGCAGCAAGAAGCCGGCGTGGTGAAGAAAACTTTAGCAAGTATTTGCCGTACATAGTTACGCTCATGCAAGAAGAAAAGGCTCAGAAAACAGGGTCAGAAGCAGCGGCATCAAAGTTGTGGAACGACTTCGCAGAGGGTCTGACCTATGCGCACGACGGACGCTATTATGTAGAGAGCCTCAAAGATGCCGAGCAGCTTGGCCGCTCCCGGAACCTCATGCGGGCGCTGAAAGCCAGCCTTGGATATGACGGCGAAAATCTAGAGAGTGCCTGGAGAGAAGGCCGCGAAAAAGATCAAGAAGAATGGGTACGTTGGAACGTCAACAATATACTGCTGCTTGAAGACCAAGAGCCGGGATTGGCTAAAAAAATAACTGATACTTTCGGTATCAGGAACTTTGCCCGCTATAGCCCAAAAATGCTGGCTGACATGTACCATGGGCGGCTGAATGAGCCGGAAAAACCATACGTTCTAGGGTTTGTCGCCCGGGATGACCATAATGGTGCTCTGGGTAAACTAGAGACAAGAAACCAGCTAGCTGAAAAACTCGCCAAGCACGGTATTCGCTATGAAGAACATGAAGTTGCGGATAAAGAGGATATGCGGCGGGTAATAGCGAGTGCTCAGGAGCTCCACGAGCTACATGGTAGCGAGATAGTGGACGTCTTATTGAATGCTCATGGTACCTCTGATCACTTACTCCTGAGTAACCACTATGACGGTAGTCTTGATAGTGAAGACGTAGCATTCTTAGGCGGACTTTCCTCCGTACTGCGCAGCGATGCCCGTATTTTAGCGTTAAGTTGTTCGGCTGGGAAAGAAGAAAAAGACGAAGTATGTATCGCGCAGGCTCTGGCGCAAGCCATTGGACGCGAGGCGGTAGGGCCCACCGTTAATTCTTCAAATAGAGCCCGGGTTCATACAAGCAATGGACAAGCAAGAGTGGAGGCACGAACGACGAGCCTAAGAAGCATAATAGGGTTTGGCGTAACCTTTGTAGCGATATCAGTGAGTGGCATCGGTGTACATACTGCATTTGGTAATAATATATATGCTGACCTCTATGAGGACTTGGCGCCGCTTGCGGTTATGGGATCTTTGACTTTATCAAAGATCGCTGAAAAGGCCTCTACATCCCGCCATCAGCGGACTTTCTCGCCCAAATCCTAACGTCTCAAGCTGCTCTGC
>Ga0210398_10005811_pt1 | contig 11443 bp, 7 predicted proteins | sample IncBWC4OmetaG_FD_161047 | JGI IMG/M metagenome (GOLD analysis project Ga0210398, IMG submission 161047) | Forest soil microbial communities from Barre Woods Harvard Forest LTER site, Petersham, Massachusetts, United States - Inc-BW-C-4-O | ecosystem: Environmental > Terrestrial > Soil >... | reverse complement strand
GAACTTAACCCTGAACCGCCATAATCCACGGGTAGTAACAACCCAAGTAGTCCAGACTCACCAAGGGCTTCGGTAGCGTCGGTAGAAAATCGACCGTCCTTATCGTTTTGCCCTGCGGATGGCGCGAGCACGTCGCTGGCGATCTCGCGGGCTTTCAAAACGGCCGTGTCATGAGTCATGATCGCTCCTATCATCCACAAACTTACTGGATCAAACACAAACTTACTGGATCAAACCAGGGTTGTCGCCAGGGGTCAAAAGGTTCTAGCGGTTGTCGGGGCGCCAAACACACAGTGATAATTTCATACGTCTACGAATAAGTGAAGCCTTCATGTGTGGCCCACAGTCACGCGGATCAATTGCTCTGCCGATTAGGTCAGCCGAAGGTCAAAGAAGCACTTCGATACCAGAATTGGGACCCTTTGTAGTGCGGGATCCGGTCCAGGGTATCTGTCCACAAATCAGTGCTGCGGCGCTTCTGTCACCGGCTGATCGCGTTTCAGTGAAATCCCAATTTTTTCTAGCGTTTGCCCCAGCACGCGGTCTAATCTGTTGCTGCCGCAGCAGCGCCTTGTCGGCCCCTAGATTCGCTTTTGCTACACGGTTCTGTACCGGCAGCAAGAATTGGATTCCGGCTTCGTAAATAGTCGATGACCGAGTCCCACCTGCCGGAACCGAGTCGAGAAGGGCATTTCCAGTCAAGGGATCGCCGCCAATCGCGGTCAGTCACGGGATGACCACGCCACGGCTCTCATAGGTGCCATAAACATCGACTTCTGGCTTGGCTGCATTCGCTGCGCCTGCAACCTGCCGCTCGCCATTGGTCACCTGCAACCTTGCCTGCCGCAGATCGGGACGCGTCTCCCACGCCCGTTTCACCAAGTCGGGAAACCCTAGTTCACCGTAAGAGACAACAACATGGTTTGTACGGCGGTCGCTGACGTCGCAGTTATTGTCACAGTTGATGTAACAGGCGTCGATCCTGATCCGCCACCATTGCCTCCTCCTGCGCTCCCCCCGCCGCAACCGAGGGTTATCCCCAGTCCGGTGAGAGCCCCAATCAGGATGATGCGCTGCAAATCACGTCGCCTCCTCTTGATAGAGAGGCATAGAACCACCGCTAAGGATGTTAATGGAAAGAAGGGGCGAGAGGTGGGCCAAGAAGCCGCCGATTGAGAACTCGTGGAAATCGTCAGCACGGTGGTGGCAGCAGTCCCCGAAGGCGTCACAGTTGTTGGACTGAAGGAGCAGGTAGCTCCGGCGGGCAATCCTGAACAGGCAAAACTGACGGCCGAACTGAATCCATACTCAGGTGTCACGGTGAGCCTGACCATTCCGGATGCGCCGGATTCGACCGCAAGAGAAGAAGGCAAAGCCCCCAAGGTGAAGTTCGGCGGCGGCGCGCTGGCAACTGTGAGTGAAGCTGTCGTCGTCTCTGTAACACTCCCGCTTGTTCCGGTCACCGTGATCGTGTAGTTTCCCGGAGCGACACCCAGACCGACTGAAAATGTCACCTGCGACGCACCAAACCCGGTAATCGAGCTAGGGCTAAAACTTGCTGTAACGCCGCTGGGCAACTCAACGGCACTCAAAGTTATTGCACCATTGAACCCACCAGCAACTACGGTGTTGACAGTCGTTGTGCCGCTTGCTCCAGCCACGACTGTAAAACTATCCACCTTGTTAAAGGCTTGGTCATTCAAGTCCACGACGGCAAACCCGGGTACCGGCGATGGAGCCGACGGCACATACTCCCAAAGATCGTTGTCATATATGGTGGGGGCAAAAGGCGTCTCACCTCCGAAGAGCCATAGATTACCGCTGCTGTCGGTCCAATTCGAAGCCCCGTACCGCCAACCAGGACCATTTCCGGGAGCAGGGGTTCCTCGCGTTCCGTATACAGAGGGTGGTAGCTTCGACTGGTCGCCGCTGTTGCCCATCCAGGCCCATTCATTGGCGGAAGGATTGAACTCCCAAAGGTCGTCCGAGGCACTGACATTAACATTGTTGGGCACTTCCGACCCTCCCCCGCCGTAGAGCCAGAAATTGCCTTTGCTGTCGGTCCAGCCAGACGCGTGGTCGCGCCCAGTCGGAATGTTTCCGGCGGCGGGAGTTCCTAATGTTCCCTGTATGCTGGCAGGCCTACAGTAGTAATCCTCACAACCTGGAACAGAGTTGTTCCCGCCCATCCATGCCCATTTGTTCGTGGAAGGATTGAACTCCCAGAGGTCGTTGGGATCGCCGAAGTAGCCGTTGGCATCGAAACCACTTCCGCTAAAAAGCCAAAGATTACCGCTGTAGTCGGTCCAGCCCATAGCGCCTGCCCGGCCTCCGGGAATGTTTCCGGAGGAAGGCGTCACGATGGTTCCATAGGTTCCGGGTTCGCCGCAGGTTGAGTAGTAGTAGTTAGTATTCTGGAAGCAGGCACTTCCGTCCCTGGTGTTGCTTCCACCCATCCATGCCCATTGGTTTGTAGAGGGGCTATATTCCCATAGCTCGTCGAAATAGTACTGTACTTCGTTACTGACATCAAAAGACCAGCCACCAAAGAGCCACAGATTCCCCTTGCTGTCGGTCCAGGTCGTGGCATCTTCGCGGCTTCCGGGTGTGTTGCCTGCAGCAGGAACTCCAAATGTGCCATACACGCTGGGTTGTGCACAACTCATCTCGCCCAGATCATACGCGAAGCAGTTGTTACCCACTGTATTGCTCCCGCTCATCCAGGCCCATTCGTTTGTGGAAGGGTTGAACCTCCACAGGTCATTGAGAATGGTTTGGCCAATAGTTCCGTTGGCATCCAGGCCATAACCACCAAAGATCCAAAAGTTCCCATTACTGTCAATCCAGCTCGAGGCACCTTGACGGCCCCCTGGAGTATTTTCAGGAGCGGGTGTTCCTAGTGCGCCGTAAGCTCCAGGCTGGGACTGGCTACAGGTATTTCCAGAGCAGTTCGTTGGGATGTTTCCACCTATCCACGCCCATTCGTTTGTGGAAGGGTTGAACTTCCACAGATCATTTAATACTCCGTAACTGCCGTTGCCCCCAAACAACCAGAAGTTGCCACTGCTGTCGCTCCAGTTCGACGCTTGAACTCGCGCTGTGGGGATGTACCCGATAGCAGGCATCCCCAAGATGCCGTATTCTTGATTCTCGGCGCCGCTACTTAGTCCGCCCATCCATGCCCATTCATTGAGTGCCGACCTAGGCCAAATCGTGTAATTCGCGGTCGCAACCACACTGTTCGCGTAGCCATTGGCCACCGCGATGGCTTCAATGGTCTCGGACGTCAAGACTGTGATCGGCCCGTTGTAGACATTGGAAGCGGTTGTGGCCCCTCCGTTGATCGCGTAGAAGATGGTCACGCCTGGGGTAGTATCGGCAAGGGTTACTGTCTGCGCTGTAGAGAAAGCTCCTGGCGCCAGACTAAAGGTTGGTGCGGCAACGGTGGGCACAACGTAAGTTGCCGTCGCCACTGTGCTCGTAGCATACCCTGAGGCGACGGCAACGGCATATACGGTAACGGACGAGGAAATGGTGATTGGATCGGTGTACTGCGTCGCCACCGCGGTTCCCGCGATGAAGTAGTAGATGGTCGCTCCAGGTGTCGCATCGTAGATGGTCAACGTCTGCCCAGCGGAGTAGCTGCCTGAATTCATTGAAAACGAAGGCGTGGCTGTTACAGGAAGACTTGCTGCGCTCGGTTGATATTCCCAAAGATCATTGAAATAACCTGCCGAACCGTTCGCATCGAATCCATAGCCTCCGTAGAGCCAAAGATTGCCGTTCTTGTCAGTCCATCCCATGGCACTGTCAAGGCCGCCAGGAGTGTTCGCAAAATTGGGCTGCTGCAATACACCGTAGACCGCGAGCTGGCCTATTTCGCCGTTCGTGCGAGGGATAAATGTACTGTTTCCACCCATCCATGCCCACTGGTTCGTGAGAGAGCTGAATTCCCACAGGTCATCGAGTTCACCCAATATCCCGGCGGAGTCCACACCGACGCCACCATAGAGCCAGAAGTTGCCATCACTGTCGGTCCAACTGGTTGCAGATTGTCGCGCCCCAGGATAGTTCCCGGCAGCGGGTGTCATCCAGCTTTCGAACGCACCGGGGCGTCCTCCATAGGCCCCTCCGGCCATCCAGGTCCATTCGCCATTGGAGGTATCGAACACCCATAGATCATTGAGATCGCCAATTGCATCGTTGGAATCAGATCCATAGCCTCCGAAGAGCCAAAGATTCCCCTTGGTGTCGGTCCAGCTGACAGCCTTTGTGCGGCCTCCAGGCATATTGCCGCTGGCTGGTACTCCCAATACACCGTACACACCGGGTTGCCCATTGGTATGGTTGACAGTAGTGCTGCCGCTTATCCAGGTCCAAGCGCTTGTGGCAGGATTGAATTCCCATAGGTCGTTGAGATTGCGCAATGTGCCGTTCGAGTCGTATCCGTAACCGCCAAATAGCCAGAAATTTCCCTTGCTGTCGGTCCAACTGACGGCGTTTTCGCGGCCCCCTGGAATGTTGGAAGTGGCCGGCGTACCTTGAGCGCCATATACACCAGGCTGACCGCACTGCGTCGCCTCAATAACTTCAGTGCACTTCACAGCACTGCTTCCACCCATCCATGTCCATTGATTCGTTGCGGGATTGAACTCCCATAGGTCGTTGAGAAAGCCAGCCGTCCCCGTCGAGTCGAATCCATAGCCTCCAAACATCCAAAAATGGCCGCTCCCATCGGACCAAGTGACCGCGCCGAGTCTGCCTCCCGCGGTGTTTCCGGCGGAAGGAGTTCCCAATGTGCCATAAACTCCAGCGACACCCCCTGTGTGCCCAGGGACATCTGCATTGCTTCCGCCCATCCACGTCCATTCAGCAGTCGAGGGATTGAACATCCAAAGGTCGTTGTAATATTCGGCGAAAACCTCACCGCTGAAAAGCCAGAGGTTGCCGCTCTTGTCCGTCCACGTGGCTGCACTTGCGCGACTTCCTGGGGTGTTTCCTGCAGCAGATGTCCCCAACGTGCCGTACACTGCGGGCACAATACCACTGCTACCCAACGTGCTGCTCCCGCCGTACCAGGTCCATGCATTGTCTTGTCCATTAGCCACAGGGCACACTGAGCTTAGAGCGAATAGGGCAACGCTAAAGACGGCCAAGGGAATCGTTCGAAGCGATCCTCGAAAACCCCTTTCCGTTGTGTATACCTGGCTACAAAAAGATCGAATACAACAGAGTACGAGAATATTCAATGCGCGTTCCCCGTTCGATCCGCTTCTTACCCACGACATTCGCACCGTGTAGCGATTCGGCTGATCGATTTGCAATTCTGGTTTCATGGGTGGATGGTGCCCGTCGGCCAACAGAGATCAAGGTAGGCATCATCCCATGATTCTGCCACGTTATGTTAATTCTCAACATCTCACCGACAACACTCAGCCACGACCCGTAATTTCCCCTCTGATGGTTAGCGGCTTCCCTATTAACGAACGAGATCCATCTGTTTCAATCATGCGGGTTGTCTATCGTGAGTTAGAACCACTATCGATCGGTCGCCCCGTTGTGCGACCTTCACGGTATAGCTTCGCGTGCTCAACTGCACATAACACTTTCGTGCTGAACAACTCACCACTCTTGATCTTTTCAGCTGCGCGTCTTTACAAGGCTTGAAATCAGGAACGCTTCGAGCCAAGTCGCGATATGGACAGTTATCTCGGCCTGCGACCGAGACGCAGCCAGTCCGGCGGACAACGACCCGCAACTCGGCATCACCGAGGCTGGCAATATCTACCTCAGGCCTCTGCTGGTCGAGTGCCCCAATCATATGCTCGGACTGGATGGAAGAGACTCGAACTTGCGTTGGTGGGGCATGCCTCTAGCGTCGCGTTTAAGCCTCTTTCGGCGTCGTCTCTAGCGTAGCTACGACAAATCTTTGAGCAGCGGGCCAGCGGCTAACCCAGTGGAGGTCAGCCCGATCCAGACCTCCCGGGCGCGGGCGGGGTGCTCCTAACGCTTACCCATCACCAACAGGCCAACAGGGAACTACGATACCTAAGAGCTTTATACGTGCGCAAGGATGGAGACTAGTGAGACGTTTTGATAGGAGGCACGCTCAAGAATCCGACAATCATGCTGAATCGCACTCTATGAGTGTTTGCCGTAGTAGGCAGGGCTTTCCCTGCAAAATAGTCCGGGTCCACGGCATTTCTCTCGCATGTTTGTGCCGTCATGCTCACCATTGGAGCATGAGATATGTGGCGAACCTTCCTTTGATCCTCTTGCTGGCGGTGGCTGGGCTTTCGGGACAAACTGACACGCCCGAGGCGGCCATCGTCCGCGCTTATGTACTCGAAGAGCATGGACAACTCGCCGAGGCTGTAGCCTTGGTCCGTCCGCTTGTCGATTCCGGCACGCTTCAGAGAGCGGAGCTTGGCCAGGCATGGACGGTTCTAGGGCTCATCTATACGGGCCAGGGCGCTTTTGGTGCAGCGCAACATGCATATGAACACGCGCTATCCATTCTTCAAGCGCTGCCGGAGAGAGTCCAGGACTACGCATCCGCGCTGGATAACTTCGGCTATCTCTACCGTGTGATGGGACAATTCGAGGCTGCCGCTAATTTAAGGCTCAAGGCACTACACGTTTACGAGCAGATCGAGAATCATTCGGGAATTGCACGCGTTTGCAATAATCTGGCCAGCCTAGCTCTCGAGCAACGGGACATGAAGAAAGCAAAAAAATACCTCGAGCGGTCGGCAGAGGAGATGAAGATAGCGACTGCACTCGACGATGACGATGTGGGAGCGGTCTATTCGATGCAGGCTGCGTTTGCCGGCCTCAACGGCAACATACAGGCTGAAATCGATGGGTACGAGCACGCGATGCAGGTTTGGAGGCGCGCACACCGCGAAGACCATCCCAACACTGGGTGGGGATACATTCTTCTAGGCCGGGCCCACGCAGACGCTGGCAGAACTGCCGAGGCTGCGAAAGAGATGCAACAGGGGCTTGTCATTCTCGATCGCACTCTAGGCCGTGGAAGTCGTCATTATTTACAAGCAGAACTTGCCTATTCTCGATTGCTGGATGAGACAGGAGCACATGACGCTGCGGCCAGATTGAGAACCTCTGACGAAGCAGCTTTGAAGGCCCTTTCCCAAAAACAGTGCCTCAGCTGCACGATCAGCATAGATGCACTGCGGTGAATCTATGAGTCACATGGAGATATCGCAATAGGCTCAAAACGGATGGCCCGCCGCGAGTGAGCCGGAATCGCTTGTGCCTTCGGCTACTGCGACTGGCATCGGTCTTAATCGTCATGTCGTCACATTCTTCTCTGGCGACAGTTCTTCCCCTTGCAACTGCGAGCGCATGCCGTTCGATAACGAATGGTCTTCCGGTGGCAAGCCTATCGTAGTCAAGCCACAAGTTCTTTTAGAACTGGTCGCTGACTTCATGGGAACGTGGTGAGCTGAGGGCGTGCTCTGAACGGAGCCTCATGGCCATTCTGACTAAGTCGGCGAAAGATTCTGCCTTCATTTTTTGCATTACCTGGCCTCGGTGCGCCTTCACCGTTATTTCGCTGATCCCGAGTTCGGCACCAACTTGTTTGTTCAACAGGCCAGAGACCACCAAGGCCATGACTTGCCGCTCGCGGTGGCTGAGTCGTGCATAGGAGTTTCGGAGTGCGCGTATTTCTGCATCGCGGCTAAGAGCAGCGCAACTCCGGTTAAGACACTCCTGAATCGCACCCAAGAGAATGTCATCGGCGAATGGTTTAATCAGGAATTCGACGGCCCCAGCCTTCATAGCTTGGACCGACGTGTATACATCGGACTGGTCCGTAATGAATATGATCGGTGTGTTAGGGCGTTCGACAGCGACACGCTTTTGGAGGTCTAGGCCATTGAGGTCTGGAAGAGAAACATTTAGCACTAAGCAGCTTGGAACAGGGTGCCGCGATCTAGCGAGAAATTCATGACCGGAGGCGAATGTTTCCGACTGCCAGCCGCCCCAGTTAATTAGCGATTCGAGCGATTCGCGGACAAAGATATCGTTGTCGACGACGAACACGATCGGCTCTAGGTTGGATAGGGGTAAAGGCCTCAATTCGTGGCCCATCACGTGCGCTGAGCTCATAGCGATACACTCCCGTGGCTATCACTCCAGCCTGTCTAATCTGAAGCAGGATTCTGTTTGAGCAAATGTTCTTCGTTCCGCAAGGGTGCGGAGGCCGGGTTGCAGGTGAAACATAGATGTATCCACATTTAGGACTCCATAGTTACGTGGATTTCGCACTGCTGTCGCGTGTCATTAAGGCTGAATGAACCGTTTGAAGTAATTGCTCATCGCTAAAAGGCTTGTCCAAAAATGCAACGGCGCCGGCCTGCATCGCCCGCCCACGAGAATTTTTGTCGTCATAGGCGGTGATGAAAATAACAGGAATGCCGTAACCTCGAGCAGCGAGCTCGCTTTGAAGTTCCAATCCATTCATGTCCGGCATTCGTAGATCCAGGATGAGACATGAAGTATCGTGCAGTTGGCCAGACTTCAGAAAACTCTCGGCAGACGCGAAGGCAGCCGCCCGAAAACCGAAAGATTCGATCAGTAGTGTGGTGGTCCGGCGGACGGACTCATCGTCGTCAACCACCGAGATCAGATTCTTTGTCGCCCCGAATTCTCCTCGCAAGGCTAAACGGACGGCTTGGAGCAGCTCCTCGTCGTTAAAAGGCTTGCCTAAGAAAGCAACTGCACCGGCTTGTACCGCTTGCTGACGGGTATCTTTGTTGTCGTATGCGGTGATGAAGATAATAGGAATGCCGCAGCCTGCGGCAGCCAGCTCGCTTTGGAGCTTCAGTCCGTTCATTCCCGGCATCTGAATGTCAACGACCAGACATGAAGTATCGTGCAATTGGGCGGACTTCAAGAAACTTTCGGCAGATTCAAAGGCAGCGGCTTGAAAGCCGAAAGACTGGATGAGAAATGTCGCGGTTCTACGGACGGACTCATCGTCGTCAACTACCGAGATTAGATTCTTTGTCAACTTTAACTCCGCAGCGAATACAAATGTATTCTGAGATGGACAAAGAATCTATTGGATGTTGGGATATCTAGCGTCCCAAAAAGGACTATAAGAATAAACTTTCGCTTATCGGAGTCCGCCCGAAGGGCCGTTCAGTTTCTCGATCATTCTTACCAGGTCGACAAGAGATTCCGCATGCATCTTTTCCAATGCCCGGCTGCGCTGAACTTTCACGGTACTCTCCGCAGTTCCAAGCTGGTCCGCAATCTGCTTATTGAGCATGCCCGAGACAACCATGGAAATCACTTCCCGCTCTCGCGAAGTCAACGAGTCGAAGCGCCGTTGGACGATCATCACTTCTTTTTCCTGTTCACGTCTGGCACGATCTCGCTCCAATGCAATGCGTACCGCATCCAGCAGATCCTGATCTCGGACTGGCTTGGTCAAGAATTCGACGGCCCCAGCCTTCATGGCGCGAACACTCATCGGAATGTCGCCGTGACCGGTGAGAAAGACTATCGGAATGCTAATTTTCCTCGCTGCCAGCTCGCGTTGAAAATCGAGTCCACTCAATCCAGGTAGCCTGACGTCCAGCACAAGGCAACTGGGCCCCTCTGGCGGATTCTTACGCAGAAACGTGTCGGCCGAGTCAAAACTTTCAACGTGCAGACCCACGGTGCTTAACAGGAACTTCAGTGAAGAACGTACTGACGGATCATCATCGACGACGAAAACAACCGGAGAACCAGTCATGAGGGACTCCCCGCGGTTACTGGAAGCGTGAACGAAAATACTGCGCCACAGGGGGAATTAGAGGTGGCCCAGAGCCGACCGCCATGACTTTCAACAAGAGAGCGACTGATCGATAAGCCCATGCCCATGCCTTTCGCTTTCGTTGTAAAGAAGGGAGTGAAGACGCGATCCACCTCTAAATCAAAGCCAGTACCGGAGTCGCTTACCGCAACGAGTAAGTCCCCAGATTCGTCGATCCGGGATTGCACCCAGAGTAAACGAGGTCGATCAGTCACCGGGATTAAGGCCTCAATGCCGTTCATGATCAAGTTCAGCAGAACCTGCTGCAACTGAACGCGATCAGCCGACACAAACGGGAGATTCGCTGTCAATTGGTAGTCAACCGAGACTTGATTGTCATAAAGCTCACGGCTAGCCAGGACCAGCACCTCTTGAATTACTTCATTGACATCCAACGGATTCTTTTCAGCTTGTTCCTTCTTTATGAATGCGCGGATCCGAGCTAAAACGGCGCTCGCGCGAGTACCATCGGCAACGATCTCTTCGAGAGCGCGACGCAGAACGTCAGGTTCCAGATTACGATTGGCGAGCAGTCTCAGGCACGCGCTGCCGTTATTGATTACCGCGGTCAAGGGTTGATTGACCTCATGCGCTATCGACGCTGCCAGTTCGCCCATAGTTGTGAGCCTGGAGACCCGCGCAAGCTCCGCTTGCGTCATCTGCAAAGCTTGTTGTGCTTCTTTCCAATCATGCAAATCCACAACGCTCCCAAACCATTTTATGACCCGGCCTTCTCGATCCCGCAACGGCAGGGCACTGGAAATGCACCAGCGATACGTGTGATCTGCAGACCTAAGGCAGCGAAATTCGTACTGGAATGGTTCACCGGTTAAGACTGCGCGTCGCCACGCTTCGGCCATTTTCTCACTGTCATCTTGGTGAGCTGCGTTCATCCAGCCTAGCCGATGGACCTGTCCCGCAGATAAGCCCGTATAGTCGAGCACCCGCCGATTACAATAATCAATGGCGCCGTCTACCTTGGCGCTCCAAAGCATCTGCGGGATGGTTTCAGTTAACTGGCGCAGGCTACGCTCACTATCACGCAGCTTGTCCTCCGCATGTTTTCGTTCAATTCCCTGAGCGATCAAATCTGCACCAGACGCCAGCGTCTCTGTTGTCTCTGGCGTGACCGGTTTTCGAGAGAACATGGCCAGCACGCCTATCGTGCGGTCTCCGACGCTCAGTGGGTAACCAGCGAAGCTAACCATCCCTTCTTTCTCGGCCCATGCTCTGTCACTGATTCGAGGGTCATTGGGGACATCATTGATCAGATGCGGTTTTCGATCTTGTGCAATCATCCCAATTTTGAATTGTCCCATCGGAATATGGCTGTGAGGTCCGTCAAGATGTGTGTAAATGCCTGCGCTGGCCTGCAGCTCCAACATCTTTCCATCGTCACTCAGGGTCCAAATCCTCGCGAATGCTGCATCGAAATGGCGCACTATCGCTTCGCTGCATTCACCCAAGATCGCTTTCAAACTTTCTTCCTTACCAAAAGCCATGCTCACGTCAGCGCGCACCGCGATCTGACGGGCGTGCGCTGCTCGCATTTCCTCAGCCTGCTTTCTTTCACTGATATCGCGGATGTATCCAGTAAATACTTTATGGCCA
>Ga0210398_10005808_pt1 | contig 11447 bp, 9 predicted proteins | sample IncBWC4OmetaG_FD_161047 | JGI IMG/M metagenome (GOLD analysis project Ga0210398, IMG submission 161047) | Forest soil microbial communities from Barre Woods Harvard Forest LTER site, Petersham, Massachusetts, United States - Inc-BW-C-4-O | ecosystem: Environmental > Terrestrial > Soil >... | reverse complement strand
AACCCCGCATGTCCGCGTCCATGCGGTCGTTGGGCACGACGATTTCGGGTGCGTTGAGAACCGGGACGCCGTTTTGTTTGTGGCCGATGCCCTTGACCTTGTCGAGTTGCGTCTGCAAATCCGTCCGCAAAAGATTTTGCAACGCGTAGACGCCTTCGTTCAGCAGGATGACATCAACTTCGGGCAATAACAGGACTTCCAGCGGCAACGCGCTGGTGTGCGAACCGACGAAACAGATTTTCGCTTCAGGATGCGTCGCCTTCAATTTTCTGGCGAGCGCCGTCGCGCCAATCATGTTCGTCGTGCCGGAGTTTGGATTTTGTCCGTAGACGACAAAACAGACGAGGCGCGTGTTGACTTCGCCGATTCGTTTTAGAGCATCTTCGTCAGACAGGCGTTCCGCGCCGCAGTCAAGGATGGCCACGCCAAAACCGTTTGAACGGCAGGCTTGAGCCAGCAGCAGCGCCCATGTGGGCGGCTCAATGGCGGAAAAGTCCTTGCTCAATTCCTGATAGGCCTGCGCGGAAGAATCCGCGTTGACAAAAAGGACATCCAATGGTCGGTCTTTCATAAACGTATTTGTGGTGGTCTAAACTACATTCAAAACAACCGCCCGACCAGCACGATTTCACGATCAAAAGGGCTTTTCCGAAGCTGGCTGGCGGGAAGATTGTTTGACGCCTGCCCGCAAATAGTCCTGTGGAATGGGTCGGCCATCAGCCTGCGCCTGCAACATATCGAACAGGCGATGGATGTCATGGAGTTTGAAAAGTTGATCGCGCCAGTTCAGACAATTTTCGCGCAAGACAGGATAGCGTGCCATGGCCTCGTCCAACAGAGGTTTGACTCGATCCGGTTTCAGACGCATGGGATCCACTTCAAAAAGGCAGTCATCCAGCCAGGGAAATTCAAACAAGGTCTTTGGCCCGATCATGGGTGTGCCAAGGCAGGCGTATTCCAGATGTTTCGGCAAGCCGGCATTGTGCAAGCCGCCGGAAGCGATGACATAACGGCTTTGCCGGGCAAGCCGCGTATAATCTTCCCAAGATTCAGGCGGTCGTCCGCCGGGCAACCGCCGCCAGTCATGAATTTTGAAAGGCCGGTCGCTGAACGGTGCGATCATGTTCATGAGCCGCTCGCGGTCATGGTAAAGGTTCGCAAAAGTGTGCTTGAACGAGGAATAAATATCGCGCATCAACCAGACGCCGATGGTGCTGCCGGTCAGCGTGAAATCATGCTCGATTTTTTCGCCCTTGAGCGGCAGTGCATCGGGCGTGACGGAAAACGGCAGATACAGCAATCGTTCCGGATGGATGCCTTCGCTTCGTCTTTGCAGCCGGCGAACGGCGTCAACAAACGGCCACGCTGCCAGAGCAGGCAGTCGCAACGCGATGGCGGCGGCGGCATAAGGGCTGATGACTTCGGGCTTGCCGAACAAGGGCGGCTCGGTGGTCACCAGTTCCGACTCGCCCAGCCGCGACGCGACGCCATTATACATCCGGTTGATGATGTATTCAGCGTCACGCATCAACCACTGTGGCGTGATCCACCAATCATCCGTCACCACGGAAAAATTTTTTCTTTCCCGCAAGACCGGGTAAAGCGCATTCATTTCTGCCGGGCGCAGCCACATCAGGACCACATGGACATCGCTGTGCTGTAACCGGCTTCTCAATTCTTCCAATCCCTTCGTGTCTGTCGCGCCGCCGAACAAAAAAACTTCCGCGCCGCGTTCGCGCAATGCGGCGATTTCGATGCGGGGATACAATATCTCCTGCGACCTGGCTTTGCCGCAGATCCAAAGCGACTGGTTCAGCGAAAAATGATGGCGGGGCATTTCCAGATTGCCGGTCGGCGGCTTAAATCCCGTTCAGCAACGCACACAGCGCTTTGATGCGGTCGGTTTCAAGGCCGGGATAATTGCCGATGTAGGCGCCGAAGAAATGGACATGATCCACTTTCGGATATTTTTCAAATTCACCGGGCATCAGTTTGCGCAGAAAGGGCTGGCGCAGTTGGTTGCCGCCGCCGGACGTGCCGCGCCGGAATTCAATCTTGCGTTCGCGCAGGGTCTTTTCGATGCGATCCCAAAGCGCCTGGTCGGGTTCGCGCAAGACGAGGGTAAAGGCGTAATTGCAACTGCCTTCGCGCTCGAAGTCAGTGAAAAATTTATTCGGGTCAAGGCCGTCGAGAAAACAGTTCAGGTTGCGGGTGCGAAGCGCGTTGTTGACGTCGAGCCGTTTCAATTGAGAACGTCCCATCACTGCGTTGATCTCCGTGCTGCGGACGTTGTAGGCGGGAAACGCGAAGATGAAATCGGGATTTAAATCCGGCCAGTCGGATTTGTATTTGGCTTTCAGCGTTTCATTTTTGATTTCGCGGACCATGCCGTGCGAACGGAACATGCGGAGCAATTCGTAAAATTCAGAATCGTTCGTGCAGACCATTCCGCCTTCGATCGTGCTCATGTGATGCGCGTAATAAAACGAGAAGTTTGACGCGAATCCGAACGAGCCGAGTTTTTGTCCCTTGAACGTCGCGCCGTGCGATTCGCAAACGTCCTCGATGAGCGGGATGTTCCGCTTCTGCAATTCGTCGAGCAATTTCTGGTCGAGCGCGTTGTAGCCGAGGATGTGCGTGAGAAAAACCGCGCGCGTCTCGCTGGTGATTTCCGAGAGCACCTGCTCGGTGTCCATGCCGAGGGTTCGCGGATTGATGTCCACGAAAACCGGCTCAAAACCGTTTTGCACGACGGATGCGATGTCGGAAATCCACGTCAGCGTCGGAACAATAATTTCTCCGCCGCCAAAGTGTTCACGGATCGCGGCCATCGTGATCTGGTTCGCGGACGAACCGGAATTGACGAAGACGCTGTGCTTGACGCCGAGCCACTTCGACCATTCTTCCTCGAAGGCGACGACGTTTTTTGATTGCGTGAGGATCGGGTCGTCCTGCTGCAAGAATTTTATCACCTCATCAAGGTCTTCGCGGATGATGTTGTTGGACATCAGCGGCCAGTCGCGCAGGTTTGCCGCCGTCACATTTTCACTTTTCATTGTAGTAATCGCCATACTCGACCAAAATCGTGCTGCGTCCGTCCTCGCGTTCCAACGCTTTTTTGTAGGCGGGAAAGATATCCTGCGGTTCGTCCAGCCGGATGACTTCGATGGTTTTGCACATCAAGCGGAATGCCTCGGTGAAATCTCCGACGTGCTGGTGCTGCGGATGGAGCGGGCGCTCCGAGCCGATGCTGGTGCGGATGATGACCTTGGGTTTGTAGCCGCCCTCGGACATTGCGGGCAACTTATCCAGATGGCTCACAATCTGGTTCGTCGCGAGCAAAAGAAAATTCCAGCGCGGGTAAATGCTCACCGGAACGACGCCTGTGAGCGCCATGCCCGTGGACATGCCCATCTGCATCTCCTCGGCGACGGGCAGTTCCAGCAACTTTTCGCGCGAAACATTTTTCAACGTGTTCGTCATGCCCGTGCCGGGACAGCCGACGGCCTGGCCGAGAAACAGCGTTCGTTTATCCTGCGCGAGGAATTCCATCGCGCGGCAGAGTTCGTCGAAATACTTCATGTCAGAATTGGACGCGGGAGCCAGCCCCGGCGTGCGGATACTTGGTTTGATATTTGTAAAAGATCACGTTTGGGTTGGCGCTGTTCTCGTAAGTCAGCACGGATTGGTTCCACGATTCGCGCGTGTCGGTGCAAACGGATTTTCCGTTGTCCTCGACGATGAAGCGGATGGGCAACTCGTGGTTCAGTGAATATTTGATGCACTCGTGGGCGATGCCTGTTTCGGAAGTCATCTCGCCCATGAAGCAATGCACGCGCGCCTTTTCGCCTCGCTGCTTGATGCCCATGGCTGCGCCGACGGCGATCGGCAGAATTCCGCCGACAATCGCCGAGGAAACGACGCGCTGTTCCGGAAAGCAAAGCGTGATGGAATGTCCGGCCAGAATCTCCGCCTTCACTTTTTCGCGCGGAACGCCCTTGAGCAGGCATTGATAATGGCTGCGCCACGAGCAGAAAACCCAGTCCTCGGATTTCACGTCGCGAAAAATCTCGATCATCTTCGCCTCGTTGCCGTAATAAAGATGGACGGGTGCGCGGATTTTCGCGGCATTGAAGATGTCCGCGATTTCACTCTCAAAAGCTATTAATTCTTCGGGCGTCATGTCTGGACAGACTGCCGGAGAACGTCCGCAGCGTCAAGTTTCGACGAGGTGACAAACGGTTGTCACAAGCTGCAAAGTCAGGTGGAAGCGCCCGGCGCGTCGGCGTCCAGTTCGCGGAATGCCTCGATTTGTTTTTTGCTACGCGCTTTGTCGTGTTTGGAGTAATCCTCCTCCAGATCGTAAAAAATCACCTGACTGCCGCCGAATTCAAATTCAAACGGCACTTGGATCAGCTTGCTGAATTGTTTGCGGATTTTTGCATGGCGTTCCGGAGGCGCGAACAGCAGAAGAAATCCGCCGCCGCCTGCGCCGAGCAGTTTTCCGCCAATCGCGCCCGCTGCGCGCGCATCGTCATAAACCGAGTCCACTTGCGAATTGGAAACTTTGTCGCTCAATTCGCGCTTGGCCTGCCACGCTTGGTGCAGCAGTTCGCCGAACGGAATCAGATTTCCTTTACCGTTCAAAATCTCGCAGCTTTTGTCCACGCATTCGTGCAGCCGTCCCATCAACGCCGTGCGTTCCGCCATGCCGACGACGTAGCTGGAAGCGACGTTCGCGGCCGTGCGCTTGATGCCGGTATAAAACAGCATGAGGTGGGAATTCAGTTCCTCCAGCCGTCCCGACGAAAATGTCATCGGCTGCACGGAGAAATCGCCGTTCTGGTGGAAATTGATTTTGTTCACGCCGCCGTAAGCCGTGCTGACCTGATCCTGCGAGCCGACTGTTTCCTTCAAAATATCCTGCTCGACATGGATTGCCTCGGATGCCAGTTGGCGCTTGCCGATGATTTCGCCCTTGAGCGCATAAAGCGCGTGGAGCAATCCAACTGTGAACGCCGAACTTGAACCCATTCCGCTGCGCCCCGGCAAATCGCCGTCGTGATGGATTTCGATGCCGCGATCAATTTTCAGATAGCGCAAAGTTTCGCGCGCTGACGGATGGTTGAGTTCGTCAATGGACTGGACCGTTTCCATCTTCGAATAAACGACGCGCGTGCGGTGCTCGAAAAACGGCGGCAAGTAGCGGCACGTCAGATAACAATACTTGTTGATCGTCGCCGCCAAGACCGCGCCGCCGTGCTGGCGATACCACGCGGGATAATCCGTCCCGCCGCCAAAAAACGAGATTCGAAATGGTGTCCGGCTGATGATCATTTTATTTTTCCTGGAAACAACCCGCGTTTTCGCGGATGAAATTTTCCGCCAGCGGCAATGATTCGGGAGTTCCTATATCCAAAAACGGCGCGTCCGTCACGCAAACTTTCAAGCGGACGCCGCCAGCGATCAACGACGGAAAAACATCCGTCTCAAAACTCAACGGAATCTTTTCTGGAAAATCTTCAATGACATCCGCCCGAAACAAATAAATTCCGGCGTTGATGATTCCCGCGCCGGATTTTTTTTCGTTGAAACCCGTCAATTCGCCGCGCTCATTTTGAGAAATCGTTCCGAAACGCGAAGCGTCGGGAACATGGACGCCGAGAATTGCGCCTTCAGTTTTGTCATCATCAAGGGCTTGGAAAAAATCTTCCAGCGGTGCGGGCGCGAGCGAATCGCCATTTAACACAATCCACGCCTGCGGTTTTTCATTTGCGCCGCGAATCGCGTTCAAAAATCCACCGGCAGTCCCAAGCGGTTTCGTTTCGGGAACGCAAGTGACATGGACATTTTTCACCGGCTGCGATTGAAAATGTTTTTCAACCGTTTCCGCCTGATAGCCCGTGGACAAAATAACATTGCGGATTTTCTGCACGGCCAGATAGCGGACAATCCATTCCACAAATGGTTTTCCCAAAACCGGCGCCATCGGCTTGGGCAAATCGCCGAGCAGATGTTTGATGCGCGTGCCGAAGCCGCCCGCGAGGACGACGGCGGAAATTTTGTCGGGGGAAATGTTCACGTTAAATTGTTGAATCGTTAAATCGTGAACCGATGCAACGATTCAATGATGTAACGAATCACGATTTACACATTTGAATAAATCGTGTTCCGCAAAATCGTAAAGCCTTTCATCAATTCCACGATGCCGCGATCCAGATTCCATTCGGGCTTGAAACCCGTTCCCGCGATGCGTGCGTTGCTCACGATGTAATCGCGCTTGTCCGGGTCTTCGCCAATCGGCGCTTCGACGAAAACAAATTTCGGCAGATGTTTTTGGATGACGGCGCAAAGCTCGAGCTTGGACAAATTCGCGTCGTCGAGGCCGACGTTGTAAGGCTTGCCCTTCATTTTTTCAAAATTGGCCATGCCGTGCAAAAACGCGCGCGCCACGTCGCGGATATGGATATAATTGCGTTTGAAATGTCCCTCGAAAATCAAAACCGCGCGGTCGTGGACGGCGCGATAAACAAAATCGTTCACGAGCAAATCTAATCTCATGCGCGGCGCGCAGCCGAAAACGGTCGCGAGGCGGAAGCTGATGCTATTCTCGCGCGACAGCACGGCTTCCTCGGCCCTGACTTTTGTGACACCGTAAGTTGAAATCGGATTGAGCGGCGTGTCTTCCGTGCAGAATTTTCCTTTTTCGCCGACGCCGTAGCCGGAATTGGTGACGGGCATGATGACCCACTGCTGTTTGCCTGCGAGCCGGCAAATCATTTCGACCGCGTCCTGATTTGTGGTTTTTGTCGCAAGCGCGTCCGTATTGCAAAGCGGCACGCCGACGAGCGCGGCGAGCGGAATAATTAAATCAGCTTTTGCGACGAGCGGTTTGATGACGGATTCTTCGCGGCAATCACCGCGCAGAACGGAAAATTTTTCGTTGCCGCAGCAATCCATCAAGGAATTCTGGTTGAAATAAAAATTGTCGAGCACGGTGACTTCGTGGCCTTGCGCGAGAAGTGTTGGTGTCAGGATCGAGCCGAGGTAGCCGGCGCCGCCGGTGATGAGGATTTTCATTTTAATTTTTCAGGGGTTTCGGTTTGCGTGTCATAAAAATCAGGAGGCCGGACAAAATAATTCCGACGCCGATGGCCGTGAGGCTGATGTCAAGCGGCCTGCTCAGAAGGTAAAATCGAAATTCCACGGTGTGCGCGCCGGGCGCAAGATAGACGCCGCGCATGATGAAGTTGGCGCGGAAAATCGGCGCGGGCTTGCCGTCAACGAGCGCGAGCCAGTGCGAATCGTATTTGTCGTTGAGCAGCAAAACTGACGGCGCGGTTGCATTCGCGGCGAAGACGATGTCCTTGGGCGCGTAGCTTTTGAATTCGACCGTGCCGGAATTTTGGTTGGTCGTGTTTGCAGGCGAAGCCGTCGGCAGCGGCGTGGAAACCAAAACGGTTTGCTGTGCGTCGAAATTTTTATCGGCGAGAGTCTGAAGCGTCATGGTGTCGTTCGTGTTGACCTGCCAGTTGGAATAAAGTTTTGCGCGGGGCAGCGCGCCGGTGAATTCAAAGAGCGCGTAGTCGCCGTTGTCATTGGGGACGGCGGTCAATTCCTCAAGCTTCGTCGGCTGTGCGATTCCCGGTTTGGGGACGACGCTGAACCGCGCGACGATGCGGAAGCGGTGTTGATCCGGATCAACCTGCTGGTTCAGCACGTCCAGAAAACCGGCCGCGCCAAGCAGGTAACGCGTGTTAGTGAGCTGCCATTTGCGTGCGATAAGCGGGACGGTTTCCGGTGTGCCGCGAAAAGCAAGTGCTTCGTCGAATGCCGCGAGGTCGGCGGGCGGGCGCGGATTCTGGATGTCGTCGAGGCACTGGATGTTGTAATAAAGAAAATGATGTTGTGTCCACTCGATGCCGTAGAGTTCCTGAAATAATGAATATTGCGGCGGCGGATTGAATGGAAGTCCGGCGACGCGGTGTTCGTAGGGTTTGTCACGCAGAAAATCTTCGATGGGATTGAGCGAGCCGACCTCGTATTTCTGTTTATAATCCCAGTGAATGACCCACGGCAAGTTCGCGCGCGCCAGATCGGCGATGATCAATGCGCCGAGCAGAAATCCGCCAAGCCTCGCGCGCCCGCCGGAAAAAATTCCAGCGATGACAAGGATGAAAAGTCCGGCAGACAGCAAAAAAATCAAAACAAACCAGCCCGCTTGCCCGATGCTGAAGGCGGCGATATCCGAGGCGGTGGCCGCGTCGCTGAATCCGACCGTTTGCAGATATTTGACGAGACCCGGTTTTTCAACCGCGTAAGCCAGCCACGTAAACAGGCTCACAGCGATGGCTGCGAGGCAGCCCAAAGTCCAGTTGCGGTCAAAGCCTTGGATTTTCGACCACCAGTTTTTGAGTTGCGCGGAAAATGAATTTGGACCGCCAGATGGAACTTCGAGGTAACGGCGGCTCAAGCCGTGGACGCCGTAGGCGAAGACGACGGCGAACGCCCACGAAAAAATCCCGCCGAACTTGCACGGGTTGCGGATCGTCGAGGCATACGGCAGTATGTAAAATAATTTGTAGAATGGCGCGAAACGCCCGAAGGCCAGCAGCAACGAGCCGGTCAAAATCGCGATCCAAAACCAGAGCAGTTTTTTTTGCGGATCGGTGAAGACGGAATTTTGCCGCCGGAACGATTGCACGATCGCCCAGAGTGCGATCAGCGAAACCAGAACGCCCCCGTAATTTCCGCCGCCCGAAAACCGCATCAAACCCTGAGGCGGCGAATCTTTCTGCCCGCTGTCAAAATAGCGGTCAATGTTCGGATCGCGCCCGACACCGCCCCAATACTGTCCGCCCTTGTATTCGTCCTGAAACGCCATCATGTCCTTGGGCGTGTCCATGCGGTAGCCGAACAAACCCGGCACAAAAAATCCGAGTGTTTCGATTTTAGGCATGCTCCATTGCGTTGCCCAGTCCCAGTGCGCGAGCTTGGCTTGTGCATCATTACTCTTGCCAGACGTATCCGCGTTCGCCGCGCCGCCGACACCGACGATGGCCGAGCCGACCAGTGACACGATGGTTTGTGTGGCAAGAAATCCCGCGAAGACGGCGATGATCGTGATACGTCCAACGCTGCGCGCCATTTTTTCGAGAGCCGAGCCGTTTTCTTCGACAAGTGTTTTGAAAAAGACAAATGCCGCGATGAACACGCTGAAAATCGCGCCGATATCCGCGCCCTGCATGACATTCGCGCCGACGGCCAACCCGGCCAGCATCCACCGCAGCCAACGAACACGCGCGGGAGTTTCCGGCGTGTTGGAAACGACCAGCGCCAGCGCAAAATAACTCATGCCCACGGCGATCTGTTGCGATGCCACGCCCCAGCAGGCCGTCGAGAAAAAGGCGGAATTGAGTGCGGCAGCCAAGCCGCCCAGCGTTGCCGCCAGCGGTGAAAGTTTTAATTGTCGAAAAAATGTCCATGCACCAAGTCCGAGAATGAACAGTGCGATTGGCGCGAGAAATTTTGCATAACCGATCGGCCCCATTGTCCATCGGATGAGCGCGCCAAGATCAGGCGAAGGTGAACCGGCGTTGCCGCCAATGTCGTTCAAATCGCTCCAGGAGCCCGTGAATGCGGCGGGTAGCCGGGTTTGTGCAGCCACCTGTTGTCCGAGCGGTCCGTCGTTTGAAAAATGGACGTAGCCGGGCAGAAAACTTTTCCAGAAAAGCGCGCCTAGGACAATCGCCAGCAAGATCGGAGCGAGAAATTTCCGCAATCTAGCGGGTGGCGCGGTTTTGGCAGCTTTCATAATCGGTGATGGCTCAAAAAAATGGAACGCACATTCTTGGTCGTAGTGGGTTGAGTGTCAAGACGGCGAGTGCGTTCAAAAAAACTCGCCGCGAACCAGCTTCACCGCTAGATTCGACCCATGAGTTCACAGATTCTAGTCACCGGCGCGGCTGGCTTCATCGGTTCGCACGTCTGCGCACACTTGTTGAAGCAAGGCTATCAAGTCATCGGGCTTGACGATTTAAGCGGCGGTTTCCGCGATTATGTTCCGAACGGCGTCAAATTTATTGAAGGCTCGGTTACGGACGCCGCGCTCGTAAAAAAATTATTTTCCGAAAATAAATTCGATTACGTTTTCCATCTCGCCGCCTACGCCGCCGAAGGCTTGAGCCATTTCATCAAGCATTTCAATTACACGAACAATTTGCTCGGCAGCGTCAATCTCATCAACGCTTCCGTGAATCACGACGTGAAATGTTTCGTGTTCACTTCGTCCATCGCGGTTTACGGTAAAAACCAATTGCCGATGACCGAAGATGCCACGCCACAGCCGGAAGATCCTTACGGTATCGCAAAATATGCGGTGGAATTGGATTTGAGGGAATCGCACGAAATGTTCGGGCTGAATTACGTCATTTTCCGTCCGCACAATGTCTACGGCGAATTTCAAAACATCGGAGACCGTTACCGTAACGTCATCGGCATTTTCATGAACCAAATTTTGCAAGGCCAGCCGATGACGATTTTCGGCGACGGGACGCAGACGCGCGCGTTCAGTTACATTGACGACGTCGCGCCGGTGATTGCCGCGAGCATTTCGCGCCCGAAAAGTTACAATCAAGTCTTCAACGTCGGCGCGGACAAACCTTATTCCGTGAACGAACTCGCAACCGTCGTCGCCAAAACGATGGGCGCAAAATCACAGATCAAGCACCTCGAAGCGCGCAACGAAGTCGTCCACGCCTATTCCGCGCACGAAAAAGTGCAGAAACATTTCGGTGACCTGATAAAAAATATTTCGCTTGAGGAAGGCGTCGCCAAAATGGCCGCATGGGCGAAAAAAGCCGGCGCGCGCCACGGCAAGCCGTTTGAAGGGATCGAAGTCCGCAAGAATCTCCCGAAATCCTGGGCTGCGCTTGAAAAGAATAATTAAAGAGCAGGTTTTTTTTCCTGGAGTGTTTTTGCGCGCGCGCCAAAAATCTTTTCCCAATCCACGCCCGGCGCAAGGCCGCTGGTGTCCATGTGCGTGATGAGCGCGGGCGTCGGCGACCAGAGCGTCCGGCGTTTTCCAAAGATAATTTGTCGCCACGCATAGCGCCACGCCAGCGCGTGCGACGCCGAGAAATATAATCCATCGCCGAGGCTTCGCATCCACGACCACGGATTGCAGACGCGTTTTTTTGTCAACGCCATCCAGATGCCGAGATCGGAATTCTTCAAATACGTTTTGAAAACAGCGGCAGATTCTGCCACAGCTTCGCGCCGCGCCATGAATGTCAGGCACGTTGACGCGACAGTTCGCCAGCGGCAATCGTCCTCAAAAATTTCTGCGCCACGAAACCGATGGATGAATTTGGAATGAAAATCCGCGTGGTCATAAGGTGTCGCAAAGTCCACCTCGGGATGACGTCGCATGAAATTCACCGTGCGTT
>Ga0210398_10005807_pt1 | contig 11447 bp, 9 predicted proteins | sample IncBWC4OmetaG_FD_161047 | JGI IMG/M metagenome (GOLD analysis project Ga0210398, IMG submission 161047) | Forest soil microbial communities from Barre Woods Harvard Forest LTER site, Petersham, Massachusetts, United States - Inc-BW-C-4-O | ecosystem: Environmental > Terrestrial > Soil >... | reverse complement strand
CCGAGCACGGCTCCCGCCGCCCCCAGCAAGGTCTGCTCGGCGAGCAGCATCCGCACCACCTGGCCGGGGGTGAACCCGAGCGCCTTCAGCATCGCGATGTCCTGGCGCTGCATGAGGACGCGGCCCGCCGTCACGTTGGCGATCGCGCACGGCGCGGCCACCAGCGCGATAATCCCGAACAGCGCTAGCAGCAGCCCGAGCAGCCGGTCGTTGCTGGCCATCGAGTTCTGCACCTGCCGCCAGGTCGAGTAGCGCAGGACCGCCGAGTTCTCCGCGGCGCCGTTATAGAGGTTGTAGATGGTCTGCACGACCTCGCTGGTGGCCAGGGAAGAGTTGTCGTCCAACCGCAGGCCGACGACCTTCTCGGTCTCGCTCGGCTGCGGCTCCACCTTGGTCAGCAGCCCGTGCTGCACCCAGATCAGGCCGGGCGTCCACTGCGGGTAAAAGCCCTGGTCGGCGGAGTCGGCGATGCCGATGACCCGCATCGAGACCTCGGTACCGTCGATGCCGTCGACGACGATCCGATCACCGACGCCGACGTGGACGGCGGCCGCGAACGAAGCCTCGAGCACGGCGCCGTCTGGCTCCGAGGACCGCAGCCAGGTCCCGGCGACGATCAGCGGCGTGGACATCGTCGGCGGCACGGGCGTCATGCCGCGCAGCTCCACGGGGGAGCGCACCGCGCTCTGCTCCAGCGTCGCCGACGCGGTCTGGTACGGCTGGCCGACCTTCTGGACTCCAGGCAGCGAGTCAAGCTCGCTCGTATCGGTCCCGTTCTGGAAGTAGACCAGCACGTCCGCCCCGTGGGTCCGGGTGAACAGCTGCTGCCATGGGTTGAGCGCGCCCTGCAGCAGCATCGTGGCCAGGAAGAGCGCGGCCACCACGCCGCCCACGACCCCGATGGTGAGCAGGGCCTGGCCACGGCGGGCGCGCAGATCCGCGCGTGCCCACCGCAGCGTGCCTCGCATCAGGCTTTAGCCTCTCAGCTCCAGGACGTCGCGGACGCCGTTCATGCCGCGGGGGAGGGGCACGACCTTGGCGTCGTCGGCCACCATCCCGTCGAACAGGTTGATGACCCGGTCGGCCATGCTGGCCACCCGGGCGTCGTGAGTGACCAGCAGGATGGCCTGGCCGGCCTGGTGCGCCCGGCCGAGCAGCCGGAGCACGTCGCGCGTATTGGAGCTGTCCAGGTTGCCGGTCGGCTCGTCGGCCAGCAGCAGGCTCGGCTCGTTGGCCAGCGCGCGCGCCAGCGCGACCCGCTGCTGTTCCCCGCCGGACAGGCGGGCCGGAGCCGCGTTCGCCTTCTCCGCGAGGCCCAGCTCGGCCAGCAGTTCCTCGCGCCGTTTCCGAGCCTGGCGCGCGGTCGCGCCCGCGAGCAGCGCGGGCAGTTCCACGTTGTCGGCGACGGTCATGTTGGACAGCAGGTTGAAGAACTGGAACACGAACCCGATGTGACGCCGGCGCAGGACGGCCCAGCTGGCCGTGGACAACCCGTCCACGCGTTCCCCCCGGAGCCAGATCTCGCCGCCCGTGGCCGGCTCCAGCCCGGCCGCGACGTGCAGCAGGGTGGACTTGCCCGAGCCGGACGGGCCCATGATGGCGACGAACTCGCCGACCGCGAGCTCGATATCCACCCCGCGGACGGCCTGCACCGTGACCCCGTCGGTCCGGTAGGTCTTCACCAGCCCGGAGGTCCTCAGCAGTGCCGTGTTGTGCCGGAGCGGCGACGGCTCTCCCCCGGGGGGACCCGTCCCCCCGGACCTCCCTTGGGCATTCCCCCGCGCCTCCCCGAGCCGGGACCTGCTCACACGAATTCCTCCAGGCATCGTTCAAGCCAGTCAAGGTCGGCCTGCAGGTGCAGGACGGCCCCCTCGATCAGCAGCCGAGCGGGAGTATCCGCTGGATCGGTGTCGGCCTGCAGCTCGGTAAGCCGGCGCATGAGGCCGAGATAGTGCCTGCGCTGCTTGTTCATCAGGGCCATCCGGTCGGCCAGTCCCGCCATGGGGGCGAGGATCAGCTTGACGAAGAACTCGTCCCTGATGCGGGGTCCATCGCTCGGCTCTTCGACCCACTCGTTGAGGGCCTTCCGGCCGGCGGGCGTGAGCTCGTACACGCGCTTGTTCGGCCGCGTGGTCTGCTCGACGTCCTGGCTGCACACCAGCCCGTCCTGCTCGAGGCGCTTCAGCGTGACGTACACCTGCCCGATGTTCGGGGAGGGGTAGGCCTGGCCGAAGGTTTGTTCCAGCGCAAGCTTCAGCTCGTAGCCGTGAGCCGGCTCTTTAGCGAGGAGCGCCAGCAAGGGCTGCCGCACGTTCCGTCACCTCCATGGGGCCTGGACTGATCCGTACAAGCCCGCGAACAGATTATCGCTGTGCATAACAGATATGTAAGACCCTGAGGCTGGTGAGTTGTCGCCAGCCGCGTGGGATCGTCGCCCGCGGCCGCACGAGATCCCTTCGCCGAGGTCACGAAATATGCCGGTAGTCGTTACCTGATCCGGTTGACATATGTCTGACCACGGTGCATAACATGCATCTACGAATTACAGGGACCTGGTGGGGTGGTGGCCCTCATGCGGCGTGCGATGCCTCGGATCGCCGCCGTCGCGGTCGGGCTCCTCCTGGCCGCGAGTGCCGCGGGCTGCGCTTCGGGCGGTGCCTCGCTGGGCGGCTCAACCCCGTCCACCAACGGGATCGGCCCGATCACCCTGGCCATCGGCAAGGACAACTCCGGCTGGGTGCAGCATGTGGTCGCCGGGTGGAACCAGCGGTATCCCGGGCAGAAGGTCACGCTGCTGCTCCTGCCCGAGGCCGCCAACGACCAGCTGGCCGAGCTGGTGGCGAACCTTCAGGCCAAGAGCGACGAGTACGACGTCATCGACATGGACGTCATCTGGACCGCCGAGTTCGCCTCGAACGGCTGGATTATCCCGCTGCCCGAGAGCCAGTTCCCGCTGAAGGATTTCCTCAAGCCGGCCGTCGACACCGCCATGTTCCAGGGCCGCCTGTACGCCGTACCCGACTACAGCAACGCGGACCTGCTCTACTACCGCAAGGACATCCTCGCCAAGGCAGGCCAGCAGCCGCCCAAGACCTGGGCCCAGCTGGCCCGGCTCGCCGAGACCGTGGCCCCGAAATACGGCCTGGACGGGTACGCCGGCACGTTCGCCCCGTATGAAGGCCTCACCGTCAACTTCGCCGCGGCGGTCCAGTCGGCCGGCGGGTCCATCTTGTCCGGCGATGACAACAAGATCACCGTAGACTCGCCCCAGGCTCTGGCCGGGCTGCAGTTCCTGGTGAGCGGATTCCAGCGCGGCTGGATCCCCAAGGTCGCCCTCACCTACGAAGAAGAGTCGTCCCAGGCCGCGTTCGAGGCAGGCAAGTTCTTGTTCCTGGACAACTGGCCCGACGTCTACGCGGCACTGTCCGCGCCCGGTCCGGCCAACAAGGTCTACGACAAGTTCTGGTTCACGGCGCTGCCCGGCCCGCACGGCCCCGGGTCCAGCTCGCTCGGCGGCGCCAACCTCGCGATCAGCGCGTATTCCCAGCACCAGCGGACCGCGCTGAACTTCATCAAGTACATGACGAACCTGACCAACGAGAAGGAGATGCTCGAGCAGGGATCCTTCCCGCCGGTGTGGACTCAGCTCTACACCGACCCGGCCCTGATTCGCAGCTACCCCTACCTTCCCGTGCTCGAGCAGGCCATCAACTCCGCGCAGCCGCGCCCGGCGATCAGCAACTACGACCAGGCGAGCCTGGCCATCTCCAGCTCGGTGTATCAGGCCCTCACCGACCAGAAGAATCCGCAGCAGGCCCTGGCCGAGATGGCGGCGCAGCTGACCCAGATCGTCAGCGACGGCTGACGCGCAGAGCTGGCCAGACCTCCGGGCTGGCCACACCAGAGCTGGCCGCACGGGGGCCGGCCAGCCCTGGCGGGATTTCCTGGCGGGGTGTCGGAATGCCGACTACTCCGCGCACCTGGTTGCGGGTAGCGTTCGGGTATGACGACAACCAGCGCGCCGTTCGGGCAGATGGTCACCGCGATGATCACCCCCATGACCCCCGATGGGGCCGTCGACTTTGACGGGGCGGCCCGCCTCGCGGAGTACCTGGTTACGGACATGCGCAACGACGGGCTGGTCCTGAACGGGACGACCGGGGAGGCGCCGACCACCACCGACGCCGAGAAGGAGCGCCTGCTCCGGGTGGTGCTCGAGGCAGTGGGCTCGCGCGCCAAGGTCGTCGCCGGGGTCGGCACCAACATCACCGCGCACACCATCGAGCTGGCCCGCAGCGCCGAGCGCGCCGGGGCGCACGGCCTCCTGGTCGTCACTCCCTACTACAACAAGCCGCCGCAGCCGGCCCTGGAGGCCCACTTCACGGCGGTCGCCGACGCGACCGGCCTGCCGATGCTCATCTACGACATCCCCGGCCGGACCGCCGCCGCCGTGGCCTCAGAAACGCTCATCAAGCTGGCCGCCCACCCCCGGATCATCGGCGTCAAGGACGCCAAGGACGACCCGTCCGCCACCTCGCACGTACTGGCCCGGACCGACCTTATTTATTACTGCGGCACCGACATGCTGAACCTGCCCTGGCTCTCCCTCGGGGCGGTCGGCTTCGTCAGCGTGGTCGGTCATGTGGCGGGGGACCGGCTGCACGAGATGATCGACGCGTTCGGCGCCGGCGACGTCGGCCACGCCCGCCAGCTGCACTACGACCTCATCCCGCTCTACGACGGCCTGTTCCGGAACCAGGGCGCGGTGATGACCAAGGCGGCCCTGGACCTGTTCGGCCTGCCGGGCGGCGCGGTGCGCGGCCCGCTGCTGGCCGCCACCGAGGCCGAACGTCGTCAGCTGGCCCTGGACCTCACCGCGGGCGGCGTGAAGCTGCCCGGGGATGGCCTGAGCGCGTGAGCCACCCGCACCCGGATCTGGCCCCGCCTCCCGCGCTGCCCTCCGGCGGCCTGCGCATCGTCGCCCTGGGCGGCCTTGGCGAGATCGGCCGGAACATGACGGTCTTCGAGTACCTCGGCCGCCTGCTCATCGTCGACTGTGGAGTCTTGTTTCCGGACCCCGACCAGCCGGGCGTGGACCTGATCCTGCCCGACTTCGGCTACCTCGACGGCCGGCTCGACGAGGTGGAAGCGCTGGTCCTCACCCACGCGCACGAGGACCACATCGGCGGAATCCCCTACCTGCTCCGGGAACGGCCGAACATCCCGCTGGTCGGCTCGAAGCTGACCCTGGCCCTGGTGCAGAGCAAGCTGGACGAGCATCGCCTGGACCCGGTCACCATCGAGGTGGTCGAGGGCAGCCACAGCTCGTTCGGGCCCTTCGACTGCGAGTTCCTCGCCGTCAACCACTCCATCCCGGACGCGCTGGCCGTGGCCATCCGGACCCCGGCCGGCCTGGTCCTGCACACCGGCGACTTCAAGATGGACCAGCTGCCGCTGGACCACAGGCTCACCGACCTGGCCGGCTTCGCCCGCCTCGGCACCGCGGGCGTCGACCTGCTTATGTCCGACTCGACCAACGCCGAAGTCCCCGGCGTGGTGACCTCCGAGCGCGAGATAGCGCCCGTGCTCGACGAGATCTTCGCCAACACCAAGCAGCGCATCATCGTGGCCTGCTTCGCCTCCCACGTGCACCGCGTCCAGCAGGTACTCAACGCCGCGGTCAAGCACCGGCGCAAGGTCGCCTTCGTCGGCCGGTCCATGGTGCGCAACATGGGCGTCGCCCGCGACCTCGGCTACCTGCGCGTCCCCGGCGGGCTCCTGGTCGACCTGCGCGAGGCCGAGGAGATGCCGCCCGGCGACGTCGTGCTGATCTCCACCGGCTCGCAGGGCGAGCCGATGTCGGCGTTGTCCCGGATGGCCGGCCGCGACCATCCGATCCGGATCGCAGAAGGCGACACCGTCATCCTCGCCTCGTCGCTGATCCCGGGCAACGAGACCGCCGTGTACCGCGTGATCAACGGGCTGACCCGGCTCGGCGCCCGCGTCGTGCACCGCAGTTCCGCCCTGGTGCATGTGTCCGGGCACGCGCCCGCCGGCGAGCTGCTCTACGTGCTGAACCTGGTCCGCCCGCACAACTTCATGCCTATCCACGGCGAATGGCGCCACCTGCGCGCGCACGCCCACCTCGCCTCGCTGACCGGCGTGCCCGACGCCAACATCGTGATCGCCGAGGACGGCGTGGTGGTCGACCTGGTGGACGGCGAGGCCAACGTGGTCGGCGCCGTGCCCTGCGGATACGTCTACGTCGACGGCCTCACGGTCGGCGAGGTCACCGAGTCCCAGCTCAAGGACCGGCGCATCCTCGGCGACGAAGGCTTCGTCTCGGTGGTGATCGTGGTCGACGCCAACTCCGGCAAGATGGTGGCCGGCCCGGAGATCCACGCCCGCGGCGCCGGCATCGACGACGCCGCGTTCGGTGAGGTCCTGCCCAAGATCGAGGAAGCCCTGGCCCTGGCCGCCGCCGACGGCATCACCGACGCCCACCAGATCAGCCAGCTAGCCCGCCGCATCGTCGGCAAGTGGGTCAGCGACAACTACCGCCGCCGCCCCATGATCATCCCCGTAGTAGTCCAGGCCTAGCCCCCGCCCCCGCCACAAATCCCGGCCGCCAAACCACGGTCGCATCTCACGCCCCACCTGCCCCACGCCTCCCGTAAGTGGACGTCCCGCGCCCGGCCCTACACCGCCCCGATGGAACATTGGGTCGCTTATAACCGGTCCGATGGAACATTGGGGCGGTTGAGCTCGAGGCCAATCTGGGGCCGCGGGTTTGTCAGACCCCAGCGCCATGATGCGGGCATGGCTCCATCGACCCGAATTGACCGGGATGCGCTCGCCCGGACGCTCGACCACCAACTTGGCGTGATCACCCGCCGGCAAGCGGTAGCCGTCGGCCTGACCAAGCACGCGCTGCGGCATCGTCTCCGTCGTGGAGGATCCTGGCAGGGCCTGCTACCCGGCGTCTACCTGGCCGCGACCGGGTCGCCCACGCGTATCCAGCAGGAAATGGCCGCGATGCTGTACGCGGGCCCGGGCAGCGTAATCACCGGGCTCGCGGCCGTCCGGCAGCACGACATCCGGGGACCAGTCACCGAGTTCGTCGACGTCCTGATCCCGGCGTCACGCAGACGCCAGGACGCGGACTTCGTCCAGCTCCACCGGACCACCCGCCTGCCCGCGCGGGTCTGGCAGCTCGGCCCGCTGCGCTACGCCCTGCCCGCCCGGGCCGTCGCCGATGCCGTACGCGACCTGACCAGCCTGCGCGACGTGCGGGCGATGGTGGCCGACGCCGTGCAGCGCAGGCACTGCCGAGTGCCGGACCTCTCCGAGGAACTAGGCAAGGGCCCGAGCGTTGGATCAAAGCTGTTCCGCGAGGCGCTGGCCGACGTCGCCGACGGGATCCGCTCGACTGCGGAAGGAGACCTCAAGGACCTGCTCGCGAAGTCCGGCCTGCCGGCCCCGCTGTTCAACGCCTCGATATATGGCGGCGACGGCACCTTCATCGCCCGGCCGGACGCCTGGTGGCCGGAGAGAGGCGTCGCGGTCGAGGTCGACTCCCACGAGTGGCACCTGTCGCCGCACGATCACACCCGGACGCTCGAGCGGCAGCGCCGGATGGGCAAGCACGGCATCGTCGTCCTGCCGTTCACGCCCCGCGAGATCCGCACCCAGCCCGCCGACGTCATAAACACGATCCGGCACGCCCTCGAAACCGGCCGTCCGCCACAGAACGTACAAACCGAAGCGGCCTAGCAACACCGTGCAAACCGAAGCGGCCCAGCAAGGAGCAATAAGGAGCGATACCGGCTCGGCGGCATCCCGATGGTCGCGGTGAACTCCCGGGTCAGATGCGCCTGGTCGGCGTAACCCAGGTCGATGGCCAGCGCCGCCCAGTCGACCGGCTCGCCACCGTCGGCCCGCAACGCCGCCTCGTGCAGCCGCGCCCGCCGCATCACCCACTTGGGATTCACGCCCACGTAGTCACCGAACAACCGCTGCAGGCTCCGCACCGACAGGCCGGAAACGACAGCAAGCTGGTCGACCCGCCGCAGCGACGGATCCGAGTTGATCAACGCGACCAACTCAGCGACCTGCGAAGCCACTGGATCGGGCTCCGGCAGACAGGAGAACAGCAGCGACTCGGCGCCACCCACCATCTCGCCGTCGGTGTCGGCAGACATGATCGCCACGCGGGTTTTCTCCGCCAGCGGCCCGAATACGCGCACGCCCGGCACCACCCGGTCGCTGAGCTGCGAGATCGGTGCTCCCCAGAACGGCCGGAAGCACCCCGCCCGGAACCGAACCCCCAGCGCCTTCCCCTGCCCGGACAACCTGCGTGCGAACAACGAACGGTCCACGCCGTAGATCCCGGCGCCGGACGCCTCGAACACCAGGTTCACGTTGGGATGCGGCAGGATCGTCTGCTCGTACGGCGGCTGCCCGCGCAGGTCCCAGCGGACGATCCAGTAATAGTCGACAAAGAAAGCGAGCGGACCCGAGGGCGCGATCCGGGCCAGCCCGAACCTGTCCGCGGCGAGACCAGGCCGGAGCACCCCGCGTCCCATCCCCCCAGGTAGAGCGCCCACGGCGGAGTCGGAACCTGCCACGTAACCAGCGTAGCTGTCGCATTTCTTCAAGACCGGGCCACCCGGCCCTAGCTAGGGTGAGTGGATGACTACGAGCCCAGAAACAGCTAATGGCCCGGCCCTGATGGCCGCCGCCGCGGCCGAGGCCGCCCGCGTCGTGGCCGGCGCAGCGAAAGCAGCGAACACCAAAACCCTCGAGCAAACCACCCCGTGCACCGACTGGGACCTGCGCACCCTGCTCAACCACATGATCTTGTGGACCTCGTACTCGGCCGAACGCCGGGCTTACGGCGAGAGCGTGGCCGAGGAGCTGATGAGCAAGGATTTCACCGCCGAGCCCGGTTACGCGCAGGACTACCAGGGCCAGATCGCCAAGGCCGTGGACGCCTGGTCCAAACCCGAGGCCTGGGCAGGCGACCGGAACGTGATGGGCAGCGCCACCCCGGCCGCCGACATCGCCGCGATGCTGATCGCCGAGATGGTGCTGCACGGCTGGGACATCGCCAAGGCCACCGGCCAGGACTACCGCTGCGATGACGCCGTGGCCAGAAACGTACTGAAGACCGTCGAAGCCCAGGGCGAGCTGTTCCGCCAGTACCAGGGCTTCGCCGCCATCGTCCCGGTCCCCGACGACGCGGCCGCCTTCGACCGCGCTCTAGCCCTGTCCGGCCGCGACCCCAGATAAGACGCCGGATAACTAAGACAGCACCCGCACCGGCGAGCCGTCCGCGAACGCCACGATGTCCTCGGCGGCCTCACCGTAGAAGATCCGGTAGGCCTCCTCGGTGACGTAGCCGAGGTGCGGGGTGAGCACCACGTTGGGCGCGGTCCGCAGCGGGGAGGACAGGGGCAGCGGCTCGACGTCGTACACGTCCAGGGCCGCGCCCGCGATGCCGCCCGACTTCAGCGCGGCCAGCAGCGCTTCGCTGTCCACCAGCGGACCGCGCGAGGTGTTCACCAGGAACGCGGACGGCTTCATCAGGGCCAGTTCAGCCTCGCCGACGAGTCCCACGCTGCGCGGACTGAGCTTGTAATGCACCGTGACCACGTCGGAGGAGGCGAACAGCTCCTCCTTGCTGACCGCCTTGACGTGCGCCTTGCGCGCATGCTCGGGATCCAGGTTCTGGCTCCACGCCACCACATGCATGCCGAACGCCCGGCCGATATCCGCCACCCTCCGGCCCTGGTGGCCCAGGCCGACCACGCCCAGCCGCTTGCCGTCCAGGCCGATGCCGACCGTCTGCTGCCAGCCGCCGCCCACGCCGAGCGCCGCCCCGCCGGCCCGCCCGGCCGTCTTCATCCACCGGTCTTCCTCGGGAATGTGCCGGAGCAGGGCCAGGATGAGCCCCCAGGTCAGTTCGGCCGTCGAGGACCCGATCCCGCCCGTGCCGCACACGGTGATTCCGCACAAGGCCGCCGCATCCAGGTCGATGGACGCGTTGGACATGCCGGTCGTGACCAGCAGCCGCAGCCGCGGGAGCCGGCCCAGCCGCTCGGCGTCGAACGGGGTCCGCTCCCGCATCGCCACGATGACGTCGAACGGCTCCAGCGCGTTGACCAGCGCCTCGGTCCGCGCGATGTGCGAGGTGAAGACGTAGATCTCGGCCCGTTCCCGGACCGCGGACCAGTCCGCACTGGCCAGCGCAACCTGCTGATAATCATCGAGGATCGCGACCCGCATGCGCCGACCCTATCGGTCCCGGCCGCACGGCTCGCCACCGTATCGCCTTAAAATATTTTTGCCGAACGGAGCGTGGTGCGTGGGGTCGGCCACGTTTTACGCTCTGCGCGACACGCGTGTCGCGGTGCTTCGTCTGAGCCAGCCTCTTCGCTACGTTTGTAATCGTGGCGACCCGTGTCCGGAACCAACCAGCCCGTCAGCCAGGTGCCCCCACGGCCCGGACCGGCGCGGGTGGTCGCGGCACGTCAGCGAGCTATTCCCCGGGGCCCGCCAAGAGGAAAAAGAGGCCTCCCCAGTCCCGTAACCCTCGCCGACCGCGCAACCAGCCTCGCAAGCCGGCTCGTTCCCGCGATCCGGTCGTGATCTTGATCGGGTGGATCGGCCGGGTGCTGCAGGGCGCCTGGATGGCGCTGGCCGGGGCGGTCGGATGGGTGGCCCGGTCAATCGGCCGCGGCGCGCGCGACATCGAGCCGCATCACCGCCGGGACGGCGTAGGCCTGCTCACCCTCGGGGTGGCCATCGTGCTCGCCGGCGGCCTGTGGCTGCGGATGGACAACGCGGTCGGGCGCGGCATCTACGAGGCGGTCACCGCCGGGGTCGGGTCGCTGGCCTTCGTGGCTCCCGTGCTGGTGGCGCTGCTGGCCTGGCGGCTCCTGCGGCACCCGGACCGCAACCAGGCCACCCGGCGGGCCGCGATCGGCTGGGCCGCCCTGCTGCTCGGCCTGAGCGGCCTGCTCGAGATCGCCAAGGGCATACCGCGCCCGTCCGACGGCGCGTCCGCGATCCGCAAGGCGGGCGGCTATATCGGCTACGGGGTCGGCGGGCCGCTGGCCCGTGCCCTGACCCCCTGGGTTTGGGCACTGCTGCTCGGCCTGCTGGCCCTGTTCGGCCTGCTGCTCATCACCGGCACCCCGCTGCACCGGATTCCCGAACGCCTCTCCGGCCTGCGCGAACTGTTCGGGCACGCCGTCCCCGAGCACGAGCACGACGAAGACGGCCTGGAGATCGACGAGGACTACGAGGCCGGCACCGGGATCCGGGCCCGCAGAGCGCGTGGCCAGATCGCCAAGAACGTCCGGCTGCGCCCGGCCCTGGAGAGCGGCGATAACGTCAAGCCGTACGACACGCCGCTGGTCGGCCCGGGCAAGAAGCGTGCCGAC
>Ga0210398_10005806_pt1 | contig 11448 bp, 11 predicted proteins | sample IncBWC4OmetaG_FD_161047 | JGI IMG/M metagenome (GOLD analysis project Ga0210398, IMG submission 161047) | Forest soil microbial communities from Barre Woods Harvard Forest LTER site, Petersham, Massachusetts, United States - Inc-BW-C-4-O | ecosystem: Environmental > Terrestrial > Soil >... | reverse complement strand
GTATTCCGTTGAAAGAAGACTTCTCGTGGATTGGATAGAGACGATAGAGGTCGTCGCACCGAACGTTTAACGTACACCTGTACTGCCACTCTGTAGGTCCGCATTGGCGTCTGCTGAATCAAACTGTTATCGCGGAAATCAGGCTGTAGTCAGGTTTGGAGAATCGTCATCGTTCTGGGCTGCAAATAATCCGGGGTTCGGAGCTACTTTCAGCCTGCTGCTCAAAGGGTCACACCAGCCATGGGTAGATCATGGCGTCACCGCTTCTAAGCAACAGTCAATAGCACGTCGATATTGCCCCGGGTTGCATTGGAATACGGGCATACTTGATGGGCGCGATGTACCAGTTCCTCCGCAGTGGCTCTTTCAATGCCGGGCAGATGGACTGTCATAGCCACGGCGATACCGAATCCTTCAGCGTCTCCCTTCAAAGGGCCAAAGGAAACCGCCGAGTCGATTGCTAAGTCCTCCGCTATCCGGATGTGGCGCTTTCCCGCGACAACTCTCAGGGCGCCAATGAAACAGGCCGCGTAGCCTACAGCAAATAATTGCTCCGGGTTGGAGCCATTCCCTTTACCGCCCATTTCAACCGGACGATCAAGCTTTAAGGTAATTTGTCCATCATCTGATTTCGCGGTCCCAACTCGTCCACCCGTTGCCGTTGCATGGGCCGTGTAAATTGCCTTCTCGATCGCCATAGGGAATTCCTTTCAATTCGTAGCACAATTTGAATCAACTGCCCGACCGTTGTCGGATGATCAGCCGAGCACCGCGCTTACCGCTCAGATAGGTCCACACCCATTGTAGAAAGACGCTGAACCTCAAGCTGGTCTCGGCCAGGAATTGAATGTGGATGAGAGCCCACACCAGCCATGCCGTGAAGCCGCTGAGCTGAACTCCAGCACTCTGCAGCACTGCGAAGCTCTTGCCAACAACGGCAAGATTGCCCTTATCGAAATAGCGAAATGGGGGCAGGGGAGGATGGTCAGTCACCTTGCGGAAGATGGACCCGGCTGCGTACTTGCCTTGCTGCATCGCAACTTGCGCGACCCCGGGCAGTGGCCGGCCGTCCTGATCGAGCGATGCCGTATCTCCAACAACAAAGACATCTGGATGACCGGGCACTGTAAGGTCGGGTTGAATTCGGACGCGGCCCGCACGGTCCACTCCACACTCGAGCCATTTTCCCGCCGGTGAAGGAGCAACGCCGGCCGTCCACACCACCGTCTTTGCTTGAATGCGCTCATCTCCAATCACCACGCCGTCTCCGTCGATTGCTTGAACCGGCTTTCCAAGACGAACATCGACACCAAGGGACACCAACCGCTGCCTCGCGGCCTCAGATAGCTTCTCCGAAAAGGTGCCAAGAGGGCGTGACGCCATGTCTGCAAGAACGATGTGGGCTGACTCTGGATCGATTCGACGGAAGTCTTTTCGTAATGTGGTTTTGGTCATGACCGCAATGGCGCTCGCCATCTCGACTCCGGTCGGCCCTGCCCCGACCATCACAAAGGTCATTAGAGCCTCACGCCGACCCGGATCGTCTTCGATCTCAGCTCTCTCAAAAGCCTCTAGTAAATGGTTTCGGAGAGATTCAGCATCCGCCAGGCTCTTGAGCCCCGGCGCGAACGCGGCGAACTCGTCGTGGCCGAAGTAGCTGTGAGTCGCCCCGGTCGCAAGAACCAGATAGTCATAGCTGATCCTGATTCCGACCTTGTCGTCAGCATCCACGATGACCTGCTTTGACGCTGCATCGACCCCGGTCACGTCGCCCAACATCACCGATACATTTGCCTGCTTAGCCAGGAGACTGCGGATGGGAGATGCAATCTGACCGGGGGCCAAGACTGAGGTTGCCACCTGATATAGAAGGGGCTGGAACACATGATGATTCGAGCGATCGATGAGTAGCACGCGGACCGGAGAGCACCTTAATCCCTTGGCTGCGGCGAGTCCGCCAAATCCGCCGCCAACAACTACCACAAGAGGAGCTTTCGTTGTCATCTCTTTGCTCTCAGATCTTGAATTTTTTGAGACAGTACTTTGCTTTGGAACGCACAGAGAAGTCCATGCACGCTCGAATTGTCATTCGTTTCTCTCCCACAATTCGTGAAGAGCGGGAGTACGAATGTTCCAGCCAGAGAGTAGCAAGCACATCGGGCCGAAACAATCACATCTTCCTGTAACATGCCATCCTTCCGTCGCGTCGCTAATCCCAGAAAAACACAAATCCCGCACAACTCTATTCCCGCGGAACAGGTTCATCGTTGAGAGACAGCTAGCTGCCCCCTGCGTTCCGAGGCCAAACGGAAGGGAGCGATTGCCCCGAAGTTATGCGGTTTCGCTGGAATTGAATCGAGGGGATCGCTTCTCGAAGAAAGCTGTAAGCGCCTCACGAGCGTCCGCCGAGCGCACTCTTTCGCTAAACTCCATCAATTCGTCCTGGGTAGCCTGTGCAACATGGGGTCGGACTTGACGGCGCAGAAGTTGTTTAGAAGCTTTGAGTGCAGCTAGTGGCTTCTGTGCCAACTCTTGCGCGATTTTTTCCGCCGTGGCAAAGACTTCGGCATCGGGAAGGACCTTGGTGACCAGCCCCATGCTTAGGGCGCTGGATGCGTCGAAAGGATGCCCGAGGAGGACGATCTCAGCCGCGCGAAGGTAGCCAACCTGATCGGGTAACGAGAAGCTGGTTCCAAACTCCGGCACCAGAGCCAGATTAATGAACGGATATTGGAATCTGGCACTTTGACTGGCGTAGACGAAATCGAAGTAGGTGAGCATAGTGGCTCCCGAACCGACCGCCGCGCCTCGGACAGCGCCGACGAGCGGCTTATCCAACACGCGGAGAGCATCGATCATCTGCTTTTGCGGACTATCGCCGCTTCCCGGAGGATGTTCCAGAAAGTCCTGAATGTCATTTCCCGCGGAGTAGTTGTCCCCGGCTGCAGACACCAGTACTACCCGAACCTCGGGCTTTGTCTGGGCCGTGTTCAATAGCTCAGCGAACTCCGTATACATATCTAACGTAAGGGCATTGCGCTTTTGCGGGCGATTCAATTCGATCTTGAGAATGCACCCATCCAGACTATTGAGAATGTATTCCATACCAGTTGTCCTAATTCCGCAACACACGTCCGACACAAGAGTGCAGTTGGAAGTTCGTTGCTTTGGTTATCGACCTTCTTCGTTCAGAAGTGTGTGCTTGATCGCAATCACTTACCCTGGAATTGCGGAGCGCGCTTCTGGACGAAGGCGGAAGTACCTTCCTTCTTGTCCTCGGTGCCGGCAGCAAGTGTAAAGTACTTTGCCTCCAACTTCAGCCCTGAATTCAGGTCTGTGTTGACACCCTCGTTCACCGCGGCAATGGAGTACTGGATCGCAAGCGGTGCATTCGCGGTGATCTGTTTGAGGATGGCCTCACAACGCGATGTGAGGTCCGCTGCAGGAACAACCTCATTCACTAACCCGATGCGGTAAGCCTCGTGGGCATCGATCAGATCGCCGGTCAGGATCAGTTGCAGAGCTCGGCCTTTGCCTACGAGGCGCGGCAGCCTCTGCGTCCCGCCATAGCCGGGAATGATCCCGAGCTTGACTTCAGGCTGGCCGAACTTCGCGTTTTCCGCGGCGATACGGATCGTACACGCCATCGCCGTTTCGCAACCGCCTCCCAGAGCGAAGCCATTCACTGCTGCGATCACTGGTTTGCCAAGTGTTTCAATGAACAAGAGCGTCTCTTGGCCCTTCTCCGAGAACTCACCCGCCTTCTCGCCGTCGATGGTCGACAGCTCAGCGATATCGGCGCCTGCAATGAACGCCTTCTCTCCAGCTCCGGTCAGAATGGCGCCTTTGACTGTGGCGTCGCCCTTCGCAGCATGGAAAGCAGCGTTGAGCTCCTCAACCGTCTTTCGGTTCAACGCGTTCATCACCTTCGGGCGATTCATGGTGATGTAAGCGATCGATCCTTTGACCTCATACGTGATGTTTTCGAAGCTGGTGGATACTTCTCTAGCGCTCATGAAAGTTCTCCTCTCTCCTAAATGGGTTTCCCTGGAGCGTGCGTTGGGGTCTCAGCATGCGCCGCTTGTGGTGCTGTCCCGCCGGCACGCAGGCCTGCGATCTCGTCACTTGTGAATCCAAGTTCCTTCAGAACTTCATCGTTATGCTCGCCGATTCCTGGCGCCCGCCTGGCAGGCACCTTGGTAACACCGTGCACTTGAATAGGACTGCTGATGGTCGAGGTCAACTTCTCGCCGGCTCCTTCGAACGGAACGACGATTTCATTCGCTCGCAGTTGCGGATCATTAACGACTTCCTGCGGCTCACGCACGGCGCCGAAGGGGACGTGAACGCCGTTGAAGACCTCATACCAATGCGACATCGGCTGCGAACCAAAGATCTCATCGAGCATTGCCGTCAGTTGCGGCCGATTCTGCGCCAACTTGGCGGGATCCGAGAATCGCGGATCCGTCAGGATATCCTCACGACCTAGTGCTTTTAGAACCGCGGGTACCTTGTCCGGAGTTGCTACCACAACGAACCAGGTGCCATCGGAAGAACGATACGTGTTCAAACCTGCATTTGCGGGATGTGCTCGATCGTGCAGCCCATAGAAACTCGCACCGCACAGAGCGGCCTGGATAAATACGCTGGCCGACCAGACACCTGCCGCGAGGAGCGAAGTCGTGACGTAGGATCCTTTGCCGGTGCGTTCGCGACGATAAAGAGCGGTCACGATTGCGCCATACATGGCGACCGCAGTCGCATTATCGCCGCTACCGGCCACGGGCCAGGTCGGCGGCTCTCCAGCATCGCGCGTCATAAATAACAAACCGCTTCGTGCCCAGAAGGCCGTGAGATCGAACCCTGGAAGAGCGGCATCCGGACCTTTCTCCCCGAAGCCGGTGAGATCCGCATAGATCAGACGCTGATTCCACTGCGCGACATCGTCATATTCGAGCTTCAATTTTTTGCGCGCGGCATGCGGCGTGTTGACGATGAACACGTCGGCCCACTTGGCTAACCGCTCGAGAACCTGCTGCGCGTTCGCAGCTTTCAGATTGAGCGCAACGCCACGTTTGTTTCGATTAGCCAATTCGAAGGGATAAGGCTCTTCCGAATGCGGCTGCGGCGGGATCTTATGCCCGTTTCTCCACAGCTCTCCGTCGGGCGGCTCAACCTTGATCACATCCGCGCCGAAGTCGGACAGGATTGTCGCTGCTGCGGGACCCGCGATGAAGCTCGCGAGGTCGACCACCTTAATTCCCGAAAAGATTTTGTCTTCGCTCATAAGACCTCCAACATCTCCATTTGTTCGTCATCTTGAAGAGCGAAGCTCGTCACAATGTTCTAGATCCACTTCGTGCTTCAAAACCATCTTCCGGCGGCCAGCCCATCACACACGCCTGGATTGCCCGGCCCAGTATTTTTCCCGCAAAACTCGTTTCAGAATCTTGCCCGACCCGGACTTGGGGAGTTCCTCTGCCATAAACTCGATATGGCGGGGGACTTTGTATGAGGCGATCCGCGTTTTGCAGTACTGCTTGAGTTCTTCTGCGGACAAATTGGTTCCCGGCCTTAGAACAACGGCTGCGGCCACCAACTCTCCCCATTTCTCATCCGGAATGCCGAATACTGCGGCCTCTTTCACTTCGGGGATCTCATAAATGGCGGCCTCGACTTCACCGGCGTAGACATTCTCCCCGCCGCTGACGATCATCTCTTTCGCTCGATCGACGATGTAGAAGTAGCCGTCCTTGTCCTGGCGTCCAATATCTCCGGTGTGGAAGAATCCGCCACGCAATGCCTCCGCGGTTTCATCCACCGAGGACTCATCTTCCGGCAAGTCTTCTTCGATGTCGTGCCAGTAGCCCCGCATGATGCCCAAACCTCGCGCTACCAAGTTTCCGAGTTCGCCGGAAGGCACCGGTTTGCCGACTGCATCGACAACTCGCAGATCGATGCCGGGACATGTGCGGCCACATGACTGAAGCCTTTCGTCGGTATGTTCAGCATCTGTCAATCCAGTCAGGAAACCTGCTTCGCTCAAACCATAGACCTGCAACAACTTTGCCTTCGGTAAAACCCTGCGTACCTCCCGTACAAGTGCTGATGCAATCGGCGAGCCGCCGTAAGCCAGCACATCCAGAGAATCCAGATTGAATGCTGCACGGCCCTCGAACTGACAGAGAGTGTTGATCATCGACGGAACGAGCACGGTGTGTGTCACCCCGCGCGCCTGAACGGAGTCGCAGAACGACGGCGCGTCAAAACGCTCCAGTGTCACCTGTGCTGCGCCGAAGACCGGGGCCGCAAATATCGCCGGAAAATCGGCGATGTGGAACATCGGTGACGCATGGAGAAAGACCGCCTTGTCTCGGTACGTCAGCCAGTAGTTGAGGTCGTGAACGATAGAAAAAATGTTAGCGTGTGTAAGCGCGGCTCCTTTAGGGGCGCCGGTCGTTCCGCTTGTGTACAGAAGCGCGAGGACTGCGTCAGGATCGTAAAACTCACCGGCGTCTAGTTCTTCGTTGGCCTCCTCAAGAGGAGCGAGGTCGATCACGTGCTCCCACTCCAGACTCACCGTGGGTGCGGGAAACTTCGAATGCCGGATCAGACCGCGCGGTCGCGCATCCACGAGAAGCCGGTCAATCTCGGCGCCTGCATAACGCGTGTTGATGGGCACTGCAATGACGCCCAGCAGGCTGCAGGCATAGACCAGTTCGATGTAGTCCGCCCCATTCGGCATCAGAAAAGCCAGACGATCTCCACTAAGAAAGCCGCGGCGTTGTAGCGCCGCGGCTGTCCTTCTCACTCGGAGATCCAGTTCCAGAAAAGGTACGGCCCGCTCATCCCGCAGCAGAGCTGTATGCTGCGGGAAGTATTGCAGTGCGCGACCAATGGAATGGGTATAGATCATCGATGCCTCTTCTGAATAACGGACAGGCGTGGTTGACTAAACGAATGCACTGAAGCCCGAGACGGCGCGACCGACGATCATGGTATTCATCTCACGCGTCCCCTCGTAGGAGTAGATCGCCTCAGAGTCGGCAACAAAGCGGCCCACGTTATAGTCAAGAAGGATTCCATTTGCTCCAAGAAGCTCTCTTGCAAACCCGACCGTTTCACGCATCTTGACGGTGCAGAACGCCTTCGCGAGCGAAGCATGTTCGTCAGCCAGCTTGCCCTGGTCCTGCAACTGGGAAAGCCGCATGACCATGCACTGGCAGGCGGTGATGTTGCCGACCATCTTTACCAGCAGGTCCTGAACGAGCTGAAACGAAGCGATCGGTTTGCCGAACTGTTCGCGCTGCTGTGCGTACAGCAACGCATTTTCGTAGGCGCCCATCTGGCATCCGACAGCCTCCCACGCGACAAAGCCCCGCGTCATGCGGAGCACACGGGCAGTGTCACGAAACGAAGTGTCGTTCTGCAGGCGGTTCTCTTCGGGCACTTTGCAGTCTTCGAGGGTGATCAGTCCGTTCTGCACAACCCGCAATGCCATCTTGTGCTGGATCTTCTCAACCTTGAAGCCTGGGGACTTGTTCTCGACGATGAAGCCCTTTACCTGGTTGTCGGCCACATCCCTCGCCCAGATGATGGTGAGGTCTCCAAACGTAGAGTTACCGATCCACTTCTTCTGGCCATTGAGAATCCACGTGTCTCCCTCGCGCTGTGCGGTGGTCCCAAGACCACGTGACGCACCAGAGCCGACCAGAGGCTCAGTCAAGCCGAAGGATCCAATCTTCTCCATCCGGGCCATCGGCGGCAGCCATTTTTTCTTCTGCTCTTCCGAACCGCAAAGGAAGATCGATCCCATCGCAAGGCCGCTATGCACGCCGAAGAAGGTGGCGAAGGAGCAGTCGACCTTCGCGATCTCCATCGCAACGTAGCAGGCCAGAAGATTGCTGCCACCGGCACAGCCATACCCCTCGTATCCCAGGCCCAAGACCTGGAGATCCCGGAACCCTGGTAAAACGTCAAACGGGAATGAGTCCTTCTCCCAAAAATCGTTGATGATTGGAGCAACGGATGCCTTCATAAATTCACGAACTTTTGTGACCGTTGCTTGCTCAGCCTCAGACAGCATCTGAAAGGTCTGGTAGAAATCGCTGTTCGGCTTCGGTATTACTATTGGCTTCTTTGCTTTTTGAGTTTGTGTGTCGGACATCTGAATCCTCCAGTGACTTTCTCTTTCGGTTGTGTCAACCAGAACTGTTTTGCGAAACGCAGTGATCGCAGTGGGTTCAGTCCGTGTACGCCACGCCGGTCAAATTTCCCTGAATAGCGAGTAGGACCTTATGCGTCGCGCCGTCCAGACTCGCGCTGTACAGGGAGCCTCCCAGATCGGCCATGAACATGCGATTGCCAGGAACATCGAGTGCGAGTCCGATGCCTTCCATCAAGTGGGTAAAGACGATCTCGGGCTCAACTGACTGAAGCGCAGCGTCGATCGGTGCCCGGCTGACGGTATTGCCGCGCGGGGGATCGCCACGGTCAGTCCAGTAAAGGAAGCGGTTTTCGAGATCGAGATCGAGATCGATAGGCTCCGGCAAATGGCTGAACAACACTTCGATATCGCTGCGTGAGGTGGGAGTCTTCCCCTTGGGTATGTCGAGCCCGGCCCGGAAGATCCTTCCGACGCCAGCATTGTCGATGCCTTTCTGAGTCCAATAGAGCTTGCCGCCTTGCACATCGATGGCAATTCCGACGCACCAGCGAGTGAGGTCCGCTCTGTCTGCCTCACCTTTGCCGGTTTGAATCAGGGTCTCAAGATTGGAGCCGTCGAGGCTCGCGCGCATCACACGCATCCCCTCGCGATCGCACCAGTAGAGTCTGCCATTGCGTTTATCGAGCTGCAACTGTTTTGGGGTGAAGGTCTTTCCGTTCGGCACGATGGTGACGTGATTACTGCCATCGATGTTGGCGCGCTCAATCGAGCCATCTTCCTTGTTCGGGATGCCCATCTCCGTCCAGTAGATGTGGCCGGCCTCCACATCGACAACGATCCCGTCCGGGATGCGATGACGATCGGTGACAAGTACCCTAAGGTCACTTCCATCGGGATTGACAGACAGCAGACGCCCCCCGCTCGCGTCGATGAAGTACACGCGGCCACTCTTATTACCAGGCGCGTTAGTATGTTTTAGTTTCGACGACATAAGTATTCCTCTCCGTTTGTGTAGATAAATGTGCAGCCTGACTCCCGCATGGTCGAGGATCGCTATTTCGCTTTGTCTCTCAGGGCGAGCAGCCCGAGCAAGGCCCTGTCGCGCTCCTCGGCGAGGTCATTGACCGACTGTTTGCCCGCTTCCGCTAGGACGCCCTGAGAGATCTTCTCTTTTAAGTCGGGCGTGAACTCGGGATTTCCGAGATCTTTCCACCATGTGGCCATGGGACCCGCAAGGTGCTCCATGAAGTGGTGGATACCTCCTTGGCCGCCAGCAAGATGGAAGAGCAGGTTAGGTCCCATGACACCCCAACGCAGTCCCGGTCCCCAACTCACCGCTGCATCCGCGTCCGAAACGCTGAGCACGTCTTGCTCGATCAGGTAGACAACCTCGCGATAGAGAGCTGCTTGAAGACGGTTCGCGACATGGCCGACCACCTCTTTTCGCACGTGAATGGGTCGCTTACCGATTGAAGCGTAGAACGCGATAGCGCGCTCGATCGTGGCCGACGATGTCTTTTCACTACCGACCACCTCGACCAGAGGAATCAAATGAGGCGGATTGAACGGGTGGCCGATTACACAACGCTCAGGATGTTTGCAGGAGGATTGGCTGACGCCGATGGGAATGCCCGACGAGCTCGAGGCGAGAATCGTGGTCTCCGGAGTGAGTGCGTCCATGTCGGCGAACAACTTGATCTTGAAGTCAGGTCTCTCCGGCCCGTTCTCTTGGACCAGATCGACACCCTCAAGCGCATCGCTCAACTTGGTCGTGAACGAGAGGCGCTTCTTTGATGCGCCGGGAGACAGCCCTAACTGTTCAAGGGCGGCCCAGGCATTATCAACATACTCGCGCAGGTTCTCTTCGGCGTTTGGAGCTGGGTCCGTAGCGATCACTTCGAGCCCGTGTGCCAAAAACAGTGCGGCCCAGCTGGCACCGATGACTCCGGTTCCAACGATTGCAATGCGGCGGATGGATTCGTCAGCAGACATCGGTGTTTCTCCTTTTCTCAGAACAAATCTCAGCGATGACGTCTTGAAGACGCCTCGCGCGGAACGTTAGAGTCTGTCGCAGACCCGGAAATGACGGGGAACCTACAAACTCGTCACAATCCGACGAGCCCATCTTCCAAGGCACGAGGTCATCCTATCCGAGGCTGAAACGGGAAAGATATTGCATGTTCCTAGTAGTAAGTACGGCGGATCCTCTTCGCATTAGCTGCATCGCTTCCACTTAATTCATCTGCAAAGAAAAAACGCATTCTGGGTCGCGCTCGATCAAGAAGTCTTTGCGAAAATGTGTTTACCCTGGAGAGGCCATCAGCCGACGCCACCGTGAGGTCGGCGGTGCATCGCGTATCGTCCGGGCTGGCAATACAGATCCTGTGTCGCTTTAGCGCTTCATCTGCAAAGTGATCGTGTTCCCACCGCGCCCCGGATCGAAGTTCAGGAAGTCAACAACTTCAATGAAGAAATACTTACCTGCCCGTCAGCGACATGTTGTCTTGCTTTCGTAACCGATACGCTTTGCTGCAAATTTGTAGAGCTGGTCGATCTGGACTTCGCTCAGATCAAGGAGAAGACCGGTCTCCTCGCAGGAATAATGAAGAACTCCGCGCAGAAAATACACGACTCGTTCGGCCCATGGAAGCATAGTAATTTGCGACATTCCGGGGATTCTCAATTTGACAGGTGGAGGCGTCATTACTTGGAACGGTGAGACGGCAGTCTCCCGATTGTATTCAATGGCGGTATCGATGACGGCCTGGATTGCCTGTTCAAGGGTTACCTCGCTTGGCGAGCCTTCCAGGTTCGATAATGCTTTGCGGAGAACTCTTTCGGGAGATAGAGGGTAACGCAAAAGCGTCTCAGCTACGAGAACGAGATCTGCGTGATTGTCGTCGAAGAATATTCTCCACATCTCTTGTTGTTCTTTGCTAAGTTCCGCGGTGATCATGAGAATGCCTTTCTCCTAGAACCGGGGGTTTGCAATGTTGCTCCCGCGACTTGCGGTTGCCATCCGGTCACATTTGATTTTCGTCGTGCGACGAGCTCTAGCAATCTTCCCTCGCAAAACCTCACGAATCCTGGTATGAGCCTTCCAGTGCGGTCGTCGTCTTGGTCAGGATCTGTTCAGGAGATAATTGGCAGCGCAATAGCATCTCAAGCGCAAGTGTGAGGGTGGTTCGCTGTTCGAATGCCAATATTCTCCACATGTCTTGCTGATTGATTTCGAGCTCGGTACGAGTCATGTGTTTGTCCTCCCAAATGCATGGTCTGGC
>Ga0210398_10005802_pt1 | contig 11450 bp, 10 predicted proteins | sample IncBWC4OmetaG_FD_161047 | JGI IMG/M metagenome (GOLD analysis project Ga0210398, IMG submission 161047) | Forest soil microbial communities from Barre Woods Harvard Forest LTER site, Petersham, Massachusetts, United States - Inc-BW-C-4-O | ecosystem: Environmental > Terrestrial > Soil >... | reverse complement strand
GCACCGAAGCCCGGCCCAGTCCAGCATCCCGCGCCGAGCGAGTCGCGAGCCGGGGGTCGCCCTTAACCGAGGCCGTGGCGACAACGCGCCAGGAAGTTGCAAGACGTTTCAATTGACGTGCTCGATGCGCCGATCGATGGCACCCTAAGCGGCCGCGTGCTTACCGAGCACCGCGGCTTCGGGGGGAGATCGGCGCCTTGACGACAAACGCCCCGATTACGGGGTTCCTGCTACTGCTCGGGTTGGGGTTTTTCTTCGGACTGGCCTTCGAGGAATTCAACGCCCAGGGTAGCCAGGTCCGGCCGGGCGGCGTGCGCAGCTTTCCGCTGCTCGCGCTATCGGGCGCGCTGCTCTATCGGCTCGATATCTCGCGTTTGTTGCCGCTGACCGCCGGTCTCGTGGTGCTCGGGGCTTGGCTCAGCCTGTTTTACTGGCGGCATGTCGCGGAGACCGACGCCGAGGGTCAGCGCAATGTCGGGCTGATGACGGCGATCTGCAATGTGCTCGCCTATCTGCTGGGGCCGATCGCCTTTGCCGAGCCGCCCTGGGTGGCGATCGGCGTGACCGTGGTCGCGGTGCTGTTGCTGACCGCGCGGGAGAAGCTGCACGGATTTGCGCGCCACCTCGAACTTGGCGAGGTCACCACGGCCGGCAAATTTCTGATCTTGACCGGCCTGGTGCTGCCGTTTCTACCCCGCACGCCGGTAACGGCGCTGACCGACGTCACGCCGCACCAGGTCTGGCTCGCCGTGCTGGCGGTATGCACCGTGTCCTACGCCAGCTATCTGCTCCAACGCTATGTCGCGCCGCGCGAAGGCGGGTTGTGGACGGCCGTGCTGGGCGGACTCTACTCGTCGACCGCGACGACGGTGGTGCTCGCCCGTCGCGCTCGCGCCGTGCCGACGCTCGTCCCGCAAGCGCAGACGGGGATCGTTCTCGCCAATGCGATCATGTATTTGCGGCTCCTGGTTATTGTGGCGATGTTCGATCGGACGCTGGCGGCGACCCTGCTGCCCTTGCTGCTGGCGCTTTCGGCGCTCGGGCTGGTGTTGGCCGGGTTGTGGCATTGGCTAAGCGAGAGATCGAGCGGCGCGGCCCCGGCGCAAGCGCCCGGCAATCCATTGGAACTGTCGGCCGCGCTTATCTTCGCGGTGCTGTTCGTCGTGGTTTCGATTGCCGCCGGATGGGTGCGCGGCCAGTTCGGCGAGGCCGGGGTCTACGGGCTCGCCGCGATTGTCGGCGTCACTGACATCAACCCCTTCGTGCTGAGCATCGCCTCGGGCGGCGCCGGTGCGCTACCGCCGGCCAGCGCGGCCGCGGCGATCCTCATCGCCACGGCCTCCAACAATATCTTGCAGGCGGGATACACCGCGGCATTCGCCGGCCGCCGCGCGGCTGTCCCGCCGGCTTGCGCGCTGATCCTTTTAGCGCTTGGCGGCGCGTCGGCGGCCTTCTGGATCGCCGCCTAGCGCGCGAATAACTCCTCGCTGCTCGCCTGCATCACCCTGGCGTCGCCGACACGACGCGTAACACCGATCCGGTCGAGATATTCGAGGATTTCGATCGTCAGATTGCGCCCTACCCCAGAGCGGTCCTTGAACGAGGCGGCGGTAAAGGCGCCGTTGGGGTCGCACTCCGCCAACTCGCGGGCAATCAGCGCAAGCCGCACCACCGCCTCGGGCAGGAAATAGCGGTTGCCGGCTACGGGAGCGATGCGGCCAAAGCGCTCGTAACGTTTCAAGAGCCGCATCGCGGCTTCCGGTTCGAGACCAAGCGCTTCCGCCAGCTCCCGCACCCGCGGCGGACGCAGATCATCGGCCGCCAGTAACGGCGCGACCCGCTGCCACAGCCGCTCGTCGTCGCGGCTCAGCCGCGGCTGATGCGCCGGCAGGCGGAGCACCGCACCGTCGCGGACGATCTGACCCCCGTCGATCGCGGCGCTCAGCGCGGCATCGAGCACCGGCTCCGGCGCCGCGGCACGCAATCGCCGCAGCAGCGCCGGGCGCGCGACGCCCAGCGTATCCGGCTCGGCACGATGGAATTCGGCAAGCGTCGCCGCGAGTTGCTCGGCCAATGCGGCGAGATGCGCTTCGCTCGCCGCGTAAGGGGCCCGCGTCTCACCACACCGAACAAACCCGCCGGCCGCGACCAGCTCGCCCAACTGGTCGAGCGTCAGGTTGCGGGCCAGCGCGAACGGCGCGAGCGCCACCGCGCCGTTGATGCGCAGCAGACCTTCGAGCGCGGTTCCGGCATCGTATTCGTGCAGCGCCGCAAGGGTCGCCAGCCGCTCGGGCCTGGCCCGGCCGCGGCGCGGCGGATCCGGGTCAACAACCCGACCGCCCGCTAGCGTCCGCAAGGCGCCATGATCGCGCAATACCACCCGATCGCCCCACAACGCGCCGATCGGCCGGTCGAGATCGAGTTGGGCAAAGCCGTCCGCACCAGGCGCGAGGCTGTGCTGCCCGAGTACCGCGAGCCGACCGACTCGATCTTCGGTGCCGAGATGAACATGCACCGGCAATCCGGAGCGCAACGGCCCCGGCGCGGCACGCGACATGCGCAATGCGACGTCGATGCGGCTGGTCGGCGCGTGCAGCTCCGGCGCGACGAGCCAATCGCCACGGCCCGGCTCGGCGCCATCGGGAAAGCTGCCGACGATGTTGAGCGCGCATCGGTCGACCGCAGCCGCGCGCTCGACCGGCCGATTATGCGCGTGGGCGCCACGCACCCGCACCTCGATCCCCCGCGGACTAAGCAACAGCCGGTCGCCCGGCGCGACGCTGCCGCTGGCGACGGTGCCGGTCGCAACCGTACCGATGCCCGGCAGCGAAAAGACGCGGTCGATCGGCAGACGAAACCCGCCCTCTGCCGGCTTCGCCACGCGGGCCAGATCGGCAACAGCGGCGCGTTCGGAGAGATGCGCGGCGAGGGCGGCGACGCCCTCGCCCGTATGGCTCGAGACCGCGTGGATCGGCGCGTCGTGGTAGCCGGCGTCCGCCAACAATATCGCGACCTCGGCGACAACCTCGTCGCGTCGCTCGTCATCGACGCGGTCGATCTTGGTGACGACCCCTGTCACCTCGGCGACGCCGATCAGCTCGAGGATATCGAGATGCTCGAGGGTCTGCGGCTTCGGTCCGTCATCGGCGGCGACGATCAAGAGAACCCGATCGATCGACAGCACGCCGGCCAGCATGTTCGGCAAAAAGCGCTCGTGGCCTGGCACATCGACAAAGCCGAGCTCGGTGCCGTCGGGGAGCGTCGTGTAGGCAAAGCCGAGGTCGATGGTCAGCCCGCGCCGCTTCTCCTCGGGCAGGCGATCGGCATCGACCCCGGTCAGCGCCCGCACCAGCGTCGTCTTGCCGTGATCGATATGGCCGGCGGTGGCAAGGATCATGCGCTTAGATTGGCGAGAAACCCGGCCTCATCTTCGAGGCAGCGCAAATCGAGGACGACAGCGCCATTGGCGATATGGCCGATCACCGGGATGGGCAAATCGCGCAGTCCCTGCGCCAACTGCTCGACGGCCTTACCGCCGCCATCTACCGGCCGCAGCGCCAGGCCCGCGCTCGGCAGCAGCGACACCGGTAGCGCCCCGCTGCCGATCTGGCTTTTAGTCTCGACGATCTCGACCGTCGCGACGCCGGACAGCGCCGCGCCGACGACCGGCGCGAGAAGTTGCGCCAACGCCGCGATATGCTCCGCCGGCCGCACCAGCAGCCGCAGCGCCGGCAGGCGCTCCGCGAGCCGGTCAGGATCGGCATAAAGCCGCAGCACCGCTTCCAGCGCCGCGAGCCTGATCTTATCGAGCCGTAGCGCCCGCTTGAGGGGGTTGCGCGTCAGCGCCGCGATGAGGTCGGCACGGCCGACGACCAGCCCCGCCTGCGGCCCGCCCAGCAGCTTGTCGCCGCTGAAGGTCACGAGATCGGCGCCGGCGGCGAGCGCCTCGGCCACGGTCGGCTCGTGCGGCAGTCCCCAGCGCTCGAGAGCAACGAGCGTACCGCTGCCCAAATCCTCGACCAGCGGCAGCCCGTGCTTCTTGGCCAGCTCCGCGAGCGCTGGGGTCGGCACCGCGGCGGTAAAGCCCTGGATTTCATAATTGCTGGTGTGGACCTTGAGGATGAGGCCGGTCTGCGGTCCGATCGCGCCGGCGAAATCCCGGAGATGCGTGCGGTTGGTGGTGCCGACCTCGCGCAACGTCGTGCCGGCGCGTCCCATGATGTCGGGGAGGCGGAATGCGCCGCCGATCTCGATCAGCTCGCCACGCGAGACGATCGTCTCCTTGCCGGCGGCGAGCGCGTTCAACGCCAGCAACAGCGCGCCGGCATTGTTGTTGACCGCGAGCGCCGCCTCGGCACCAGTAAGCCGTTTCAGCCAGCCCGCGACATGGTCGTCGCGCTCGCCGCGCTGGCCGCCTTCGGTCTCGTATTCCAGCGTCGTCGGCTCCCGCATCGCCTCGGCGGCCGACGCGATCGCCTCCTCGGGCAGCGGCGCGCGGCCGAGATTGGTGTGCAGCACCGTGCCGGTGAGGTTGAAGACGCGGCGCTGCGATTTCGCCATCAGGCGCGCCAGGGCCCATCCGACATCGGCGAGGATCGCCGGGATGTCAGCGGCGACGCCGTCCGCCCGACGTGCCGCCAGCGCATGACGCACCGCCTCGGTGACGAGCGTCCGGCCATGTGCGTCGATCAGCGCGTCGGCCGCCCGCAACACGCGGTCGACCGACGGCAGCGCGGCGCGGCCCTCGCGTCCAGTAGTGCTCATTTCCCGGCGCTCATTTCGCCGCCGCCAGCTCGGGGGGCGCGACGTAGCTCGGGTCGAGCCGAACTATGGGCTTTACGCCGCGCCGCAGGTCGACGACGCCGATCTCGGCGGCGCGATAGCCAGCGGCGTGCAGCTCCGCGAGGCAAGCCGCGGCGCGCCGGGCCGACACGCCCGCCAGCAGTCCGCCCGCGGTCTGCGGATCGATCAGCAGCGCGGCCAGCGGCGACGCTGGATCGGCACCCGCCAGCGAGCTCAGCGCCGATTGGTTGCCCTGATGCAGCGAACTAGCGATGCCGGCGGCGATAAGGTCAAGCGCGCCATCGAGCGCCGGGATCGCGTCCGGGTCGAGCCGCGCATCGGCGGCGGACGCCGTCAGCATCTCCAGCAGATGCCCGAGCAGTCCGAAGCCGGTGACGTCGGTACAGGCTGTCGCGCCATGCGCCGCGAAGATCGTCGAGGCCGTAGCGGCCGATTGCAGCATCGTCTCGATCGCGTCCTCGACGATGCGGGCGCGGGCACGGCCGCGCATCTCGGCGGCGAGGATGATTCCGGTGCCGAGCGGCTTGGTGAGGATCAAGCGGTCGCCGGGCCCGAGGCCGGCTTTGCGCATCAACCGCCCCGGCCGCGTCCGCCCCGTCACGGCGAAGCCGAGCGCCATCTCGGCGCCTTCGGCGCTGTGACCGCCGACAAGGCTCGCGCCTGCCGCCTCCAACACCTCGGTGCCGCCCTTTAGCATATGGAAGAGGTCGTGCTCGGTGATCGCCGGCCTCGCCGGTGGCAACGCGGCAATCGCCAGCGCCGTCTCGGGCGCGCCGCCCATCGCGTAGATATCGCCAAGCGCGTGGGTCGCGGCGATACGGCCGAAGAGATGCGGGTCGCCGACCATGGCGCGGAAGAAGTCGACCGTCTGCAGCAGCGGCGGTCCGCCAGGAAAGGCGATCACCGCCGCGTCGTCGCCGACACCCAACTCCACGGCATCGTTAGCGGCGGGCGACAGCCGCGCGACGACCCGGCCCAGAACATCGGCGGGCACCTTTGCCGCGCAGCCGCCGCAGCGCATCGCCTCTTCGGGCCCGTCCATCGCCGGCAGTTCGGTGTAACCGCGCATCCAGCGGCGATCGATCCATTGCTTCAGCCGCCACAGCCAGGCGCCCTCCGTGGCAAGCCGGCCGCGCGAGGCGACGGCGCTTCCGTCGCCGGTGCCGATCAGCGCCAGCGCGCGGCGTTGCGGGATCGCGCGGCGTAGCGCCTGCCCGGCAAGCGCCCGGCGCAGGTTCTCCGCGAGGTATGGGCCGGCGCGCACCGCGTAGACGCCGCTTTTGTCGCGCGGGTGGCCGCGCATCGCGGCGACATCGCCGGCGGCGAACACCGCCGCATCGCTCGGCGAGCGCAGGTATTCGTCAGTCTCGACAAAGCCATTGGCGTCGAGCGCCAGGCCGGTGTCCGCGAGCCACGGCGCTGCCGCCGCTTCGGTCACCCACAGCGCCTCGTCGAACCCTACTATTGTCCCGTCCGCCAGGGTTAGCCGGCCTTGCTCGACCCGCACCACCGGGTTCCCAGCCACGACGGCGACGCCGCTTTCGGTCAGGATGCGGGCGAATTTGGCGCGGACGCGCCCATTATGCGACGGCAGCAACCCTTCGCGGGTCACGAGGGTGATCTGAGGCGGCGCGAACATCATCGCCGTGAGGCGATGCCGCGCAGCGAGCGCCAGCTCGACCCCGCCCGCCCCGCCGCCGACGATCGCGAGGCGCAGCCCGTCGCGGCCCCTAGCGCGCTCCAGCAGGTTCTCCCAGCGCTCGGCAAAACGATCGATCGGCTTGACCGCCACGGTATGCTCGGCGGCGCCCGAGATCGCATCACGCCGCGGCGTGATGCCGATATCGAGCGAGACGACATCGTAGCGGATCGGCGGGTGCGCCCGGCACGACACCTCACGCCGGTCGCGATCGAGCCCCACCGCCTCGTCATGGATCAGCCGCGCGCCGGCGAACCGGGCGAGGCGCATCAGATCGATATGGCATTCATCGAGCTGGTAATGCCCCGCGACATAGCCGGGCAGCATCCCCGAATACGGGGTCTCCACATCGCGGGCGATCAGCGTGACGCGCACACCCGGCGCCGGCCGCATGCCAAATCGCTTCAGCACATGGACATGCGCGTGCCCGCCGCCGACCAGCACAAGGTCTTGGGCGATCGGGGCGGTTATCGAGCCGGCGGGCTGCATCGCGCCCACTATGCCCGAGCCACTCCGCCAGGCCAAATTCGCTAAGTGCTTAGACGATGCGCGATGGCGCGCCGACCAGTGGGTCGATACGCCATCGCGCCATAGACGTTAGCGGTTCATCGTGCCGCCTGGCGCGCCGCCGGCTGGCGGGCTCTGGGGCGCCGTGCCCTGAGTACCCGACGGGCCTGACGGCGCCATCTGCTGCGCCGGGGCCGACTGCTGGCCCTGATCCTGGGCGCCGCTGCTCAGCTGACTCAGCGTTTGCTGATCGAGCTGCGCGGTTTCCGGCAAGCCGTGCTGACGCTGGAACGCCATCACCGCCTGCTGTGTCTCCGGCCCGTTCCTGCCGTCGACCTGGCCGCGATAGAGACCCTGCGACTTCAGCTCCTGCTGAGCCTGCTGGATTTCCGACTGCGAGACCGAGGCCCGCTGCATGTTCTGATTTCCACCCGCCTGCGGTTGGGCGCCGGTGCCGGCACCGGAAGGCGACATGGTCTGCGTGCCTTGCGCGCCGGGTGTGGCGCCCATCGGCTGATTGGTCGGCGCGTTCGATTGCGCGTGCGCGAAGCCGGCCAGGCCAAGCCCGGCGGCGAGCGCGACCGCAGCGGTAAGAGTGCGATTCATCGGGGTCTCCAAATTTGTTCCAACAGAAGAACCGCGCTGGGCGGCTCTTCCTGCGAACGAACCCGATGGGGTCTCGTTCCCCCGATTTACAGCACTATCGCGCTAGTAACCCGTTGATTTTAAACCGCTGATCGATCTACCACGACGCCCTAGGCACGGCTCGCGTTCTCGCCTGTCGCGATCATCGCCGTATGCGTCAAGGGCTTAACTGCACGCGCCCTTACGCCCGCGCGCTAGCCGTGAAAATCGAAGCGATAGGCGCCGCCATGGCGCTTGATGTGACCGCAGGTCGGGGTTGGGAAATGCGCCGGCAGGATCATCGCGTCACTGTCGGCATAAGTCTCGATAAGCCGGGTGCGGCTCACCCGCGACCCGTCGGCATCGGTGCAGGCGAAGGTCGACCATTCCGGCTTCAAGCATTGCAGCGGATGGTGCAGCACATCGCCGATAAAGACGCCGCGATCGCCGGCCGATTTGGCGTGGATCACCACATTGCCCGGCGTGTGACCGGGATACGACTCGAACCACAGCCCGTCATCGAGCGCGTAATCATCGCCGACCAGCAGCGCCTGTTTGGTCCGCACGACCGGGAGGACACTATCTTCGTAAGCCCGGGCATGCGGGGACTCGACACCGCTCGCATGGAAATCCTGCCAGTGGTCGTGCTCCTTCTTGGCCATGACGTATTTGGCATTGGGGAAGGTCGGAACCCATCGCCCGTCCTTGAGCTGTGTGTTCCAGCCGACATGATCCCAATGAAGATGCGTGCACATCACATAGTCGACCTCCTCGGGCTTGACCCCGGCGCGGGCGAGATCGCCGATGAAAGGCGACTGGTAGTGATGGAATTGCGGCCGGCTCGGGCGCTCCTTGTCGTTGCCGATGCACGCGTCGATGAGGATCGTGTGACGCCCGGTCTTCACCACAAAGCTATGGAAGCTGAACATCAGCTTGCCGGTGCCGGGCTCGAGCAGCTTTGGCCCGAGAAGCGCCGCGTGCTCCGCGACGACCGCCGGGTCGAAATCGGGGAAGAATTCATCGGGCGCGAAAAACGGGCCTTCGTAATCGGCGATGCGATTGATCTCGAAGCTGCCGATGCGCATGGGCTGCATGTGTTTCCTCCAAGCTTTGATCGAAGCTTACTGCCTGTTACGCTCCCCGCAGCAACTTTCCGCGCCGCGAAAGGAGCCCGCCAATGCCCGACGACGTCAAAATCCTCAGCCAGACCACCGGTCTCCCGGTGACGATCACCGGCCTCGATCATGTCGTGCTGCGGGTCGCCGACATGGACCGCGCCATCCAATTCTACGGCACGGTGCTCGGCTGCCCGGTCGAGCGGCGGCTGGAGTCGATCGGTCTCGTGCAGCTGCGAGCGGGCACCTCGATGATCGACCTCGTACCATGCGGGCCGGACGAAAAGCCGGGACGCAATGTCGATCACTACGCGGTGCGCATCGCCAAGATGGATGCCGACGCGATCACCGCGCATCTCGAAAAGAACGGCGTCGCCGCCGGCCCGGTGCAGCGCCGCTACGGCGCCGAGGGCTACGGCTCGTCGATCTACATCACCGACCCCGACGGCAACACCGTCGAGCTGAAGGGCCCGCCGGAGTCGTAACGTCGGCGGCTTTGGCGCCACGCGACTATCGCCGCGCTTTCAGCCAATGACGAAATTGAGCCCGACCTGAGTTTCCAGCGTCGCGCTAGCCGCGTGCAGAGAGACGGCCCAGGTCTGGTCGCCGACAATGCCGTCCGCGGTGACGCCGCCCCAGGCCTGAAAGGCTTGTACCGACGCCTTGGTGTGCGGGCCGAAATTGCCGTCGATGCCCTGCGGCATCACATTCCACTGGCCCGCCGCACCATTGGTAAGCACCGTCTGCAAGCTCTGCACGACCGCGCCGGTGGAACCTTCCTGCAGAAGGGGCATAGGGCCGCCGTCGGGCAGGGCGTTCCAGGTCTGCGGACCGACAATTCCGTCAGCTGTGAGCCCGGAACCCGATTGAAAAGATTTGACGACGGTTTCCAGCGCCGGACTGAACACACCGTCGACCGTGATCCCCAGGTCGGGCGTGCGCCGCAAGGCTCGTTGCAGCCGCCGAACCACATCACCCGTGGCGCCGACGGAAATGGTAGGCTGACCGGGATTAGGCATCGTTTCCTCCCTAGGTTAGCTTCACCTCCAAAAATGCGGACATGCGGTCCCAAGCCTGGTTGGCGCAGCCGACGTCGTAGGCGGCGCTACGCTCGTTGAAGAAGGCGTGTGCCGCGTCGTAGCGGTAGATCTCCGGCTTCGATCCCTGCATCGCGGTATCCAGCGCGTCGACCGCCGCCGGGGTGCACCAATCGTCCTGGTTGGCGAAATGACCCTGGAACGGCACCGTGATCTTGGCCGGGTCGGCGAATTCCTTGGGTGGGATGCCGTAAAAGCAAACGCCGGCGGCGATGTCGGGGACGTGCACACAAGACGCGACGGTCAGCGCCCCGCCCATGCAGAACCCCATCACCGCGACTTTATCGCCGTGCTTTTTCAGATCGAGCACTGCGCCGCGCAAATCCTGGTGCGTCGCGTCCGGGAAATCGAGGCCCGACATCAGATGGTTGGCCTCGTCGGGCACCGCGGTCAGGCGGCCCTTGTAGAGGTCGGGCGCCAGCGCGTTGTAGCCGGCGCGCGCGAAGCGGTCGGCGACGCCGCAAATCTGGTCGTTAAGCCCCCACCACTCCTGGATGACGACGATGCCGGGCCGGCCGCTGCCGGCGCTCGCCAGATACCCCTTGGTCTTGCCGCCGTCGGGCCGGGAAAATTCGATCATCGCGCCCATCTCATGCCTCCCCGCGTTCATCGCGAAATGAACCACCTGCGTAGCGTTTCGCCTGTTATTGCTGGAAATTTACAGGGCGACGCTATTCCGCTTCTTATCACGAGCGAAACATCCCACACGATTGCGGCGATTTTAGCGGCGATCTTTGTTGTCGTTCCGGCGCAAGCGGGAACCCATTTTTCGGAGCCCGAGATAGCTGAAGGATGGGTCCCGGCTTTTGCCGGGACGACAGGAGCTATTGGCCGAGAAAAATCCGGACGAGCGCTTCGCAGCCAGCCTGGTCCTCGGCGTCAAAGCGGGCGAGTTTGGGGCTGTCGAGGTCGAGCACGCCGGTGACGCGGCCGCCCTCGACCAGCGGCACGACGAGCTCGGATTGCGAGACCGGGTCACAGGCGATATGGCCGGGAAATTCGTGGACGTCGGGCACCAGCACGGTTGCGCCGCGTGCCGCCGCGGCGCCACAGACGCCGCTGCCCCAGAGAATGCGCACGCAAGCTGGCCGACCCTGAAACGGCCCCAGCACGAGTTCGCCGCCTTGCGTGAAATAGAACCCGGCCCAGTTGAGATCGGGCAGGCCGTGGTAGATCAGGGCCGCCATGTTCGCCGCGTTGGCGATGCGGTCGGGGTCGCCTTCGATCAGCGATTCAAGCTGCGCCGCCAGGTCGCGGTAGAGAATGGCCTTATCTGTCATTGCGGGCGCAGCGAAGCAATCTCAATGGGATGAGCCCCCAGCGGCGCGAGATTGCTTCGTCGCTCCGCTTCTCGCAATGACAGGGGGTTACGCATACGGCTTGTCGCCGGCGATCTGCACGCGGCGCATCACGCGGCGATAGGGGCCGGCGTCGTGGATCGCGAGGTGCTTGACGGCGCGATTGTCCCAAAACGCGACCGAACCTTGTTCCCAGCGGAAGCGGCAGGTGAATTCGGGGCGGTTGCCATGCTCGAACAGGTAGTCGAGCAGCGGCCGCGACTCGTCTTCGGTCATGCCCTCAAAACCGACCGTGTAGGATTTGTTG
>Ga0210398_10005800_pt1 | contig 11454 bp, 10 predicted proteins | sample IncBWC4OmetaG_FD_161047 | JGI IMG/M metagenome (GOLD analysis project Ga0210398, IMG submission 161047) | Forest soil microbial communities from Barre Woods Harvard Forest LTER site, Petersham, Massachusetts, United States - Inc-BW-C-4-O | ecosystem: Environmental > Terrestrial > Soil >... | reverse complement strand
CGAAGCGTCCGGAAATGCCGGCCAATACGTTCGCCTTGATGCTGCTCATCACCGTGGTGGCGCTGTTGGTGATGCAGCCCGACTTCGGCCAGACCATGCTGATCGCGCTGGTGTGGGGCGCGTTGTTCTATATGGCGGGCATGCGCTTCGTCTGGGTAATCGGGCTCGCTGCCACCGCGGGCCTCGGTCTAACCGCGGCGTTCTTCACCGTGCCGCACGTGGCGCAGCGCATCAATCGCTTCATCGATCCGGCGTCCGGCGACACCTTCAACATCGATATCGCCACCGAATCCTTCATCCGTGGCGGCTGGTTCGGCCGCGGGCCGGGCGAGGGCACCATCAAGCGCATCCTGCCCGAGGGTCACACCGACTTCGTCTTTGCGGTCGCGGCGGAAGAATTCGGCGTCGTGCTCTGCCTCATTCTGGTCGCGCTGTTCGCGTTCATTGTCATCCGCGCGTTGACCAAAGCGATGCGCGCGGAAGATCCGTTCATCCGTTTCGCCGCCGCGGGGCTGGCGATTTTGTTCGGCATGCAATCGACCATCAACATGGCGGTCAATCTGCATCTCATTCCGGCCAAGGGCATGACCTTGCCGTTCATCTCCTATGGCGGCTCGTCGCTGATCTCGCTGGCCTACGGCATGGGCATGCTGGTGGCATTGACGCGGGAGCGGCCGAGCGCGCAGTTGCCCGGCGAAATCGTGCTCGGCGGGAGCACGGCCTGATGCTGGCGCCGGGCCGCGCGCCGGTGCTGGTGGCGGCCGGCGGGACGGGCGGTCATTTGTTTCCGGCCGAAGCGCTCGCGGCGGCGCTGGCCCAGCGCGGCATTCCGGTTCACCTCGTCACCGACCGGCGCGCCGAGCGCTATGGCGGCGCCTTTTCCGACCAGGCCATCCATGTGGTGTCGAGCGCCACAGTCGCGTCGCGTAATCCGATCGCGCTCGGCCGCACCGCCGCCATGCTTGGCCGCGGTTATTTCCAATCCCGCGCGTTGCTCGCGCGGCTAAAGCCTGCCGCCGTGGTCGGCTTCGGCGGTTATCCGACAGTGCCGCCGCTGCTGGCAGCGGCTTGGGGCGGCGTGCCGAGCCTGATCCACGACGCCAATGCGGTGATCGGGCGCGCCAACCGGCTGCTGGCGCCGCGGGTCGCCGCGATCGCGACCTCGTTCCCCGACATGTTCGGGCAAAGGCCGGATTTGGCCGCCAAGGCGACGCTGACCGGCAATCCGGTGCGCCCGGCAGTCGTTGCGGCGGCGGCAACACCCTATCCGGCGCTCGGCGATCCGTTGCGGCTCCTGGTTTTCGGCGGCAGCCAGGGCGCTCGCGTCATGGCCGATATCGTGCCCGCCGCGGTCGGGCTCCTCGACCCGGCCTTGCGGGCGCGGCTGGCGATCGTGCAGCAGGCCCGCGACGAGGATTTGGCCCGGGTGCGTGGCGCCTATGCCAAGCTTGCCGTAGCCGCTGAAATAGCGCCGTTTTTCACCGATTTGCCGGCGCGCCTGGCGGCGAGCCACCTGATCGTGGCGCGGTCGGGGGCGTCCACCGTGGCCGAGCTGGCCGCGATCGGCCGGCCGTCGATCCTGGTACCGCTGCCGCACGCGCTCGATCAGGACCAATTCGCCAATGCGGGCGTGATCGAAGCGGCTGGCGGGGCCATCCGGCTCACCCAGGATGCGTTCACCCCGCGGCGGCTCGCTGCCGAGCTTGCGGGCTTGGCCGCTGAGCCGCAGCGGCTGACCGCCATGGCGGCGGCCGCCCGCTCCGTTGGCCGGCTCGATGCCGCGGATCGGCTCGCCGACCTGGTGCTGAAGGTGGCGGCGGCGGGCGCAAACCAGTAACTTTTCCCTCCCCCCTTGTGGGGGGATGGGTCGTTTCCGGTCAACCACTTAGCGACTCCAAAAGCGACAAAAAGGGGCAATCGATAGCGACACTATTCAACCCCGCTGATCAGTCCGCGTTTGACCTTTTCATCAATTGAGCACAATCGAGTCGCCGCGCGCTGCTTTGTGCTCGCCCGCCCAAGACGTTAATGTAGTCTCATAGTAGAGCTGCCAGCGGGACATGCCGACGTTCCGTGAATTCAAAGGCAGCGCTTGTGCCTTCGGCGGGCGGGTAATCACACATTGAATCCGATATGTCTGCTCGATCTGCTGCGTTTGCGTGGAAGCCATCGTGATGAAACTTCCGCACCGAAGGCAATTTCTGCATCTGGCCGCGGGCGCTGCCGCGCTGCCGGGGGTATCGCGCGTTGCGAGGGCGCAAGCCTATCCGACGCGGCCGGTGCGCCTGATTTTGACGACTACGCCCGGTGGCCCGGCCGACCTCGTCGCGCGCCCGATGGGCCAATGGTTGTCGGAGCGCTTAGGCCAGCCCGTCATCATTGAGAACCGCCCCGGCGCTGGCAGCAATGTCGGCACCGAGGCGGTCGTCCGCGCAGCCCCGGATGGCTACACGCTCCTTCTGGTTGCTACGGGGAACGCGAGCAACGCGACTCTCTACGAGAATCTCAATTTCGATTTCATCCGGGATATCGCGCCGGTTGCGAGCCTTATCCGCGGGCCTTTTGTCATGGTGGTCAATGCGGCGTTCCCAGCCAAGACAATCCCCGAGTTCATTGCCTATGCCAAGGCCAATCCCGGCAAGATCAATTTTGCGTCGGGCGGCACCGGGTTCGCGTCCCATCTGTCCGGGGAACTGTTCAAAATGATGACGGGAGTGAACATGATCCACGTGCCTTACCGCGGCCAATCTGCCGCCATGACCGATCTCCTCGGCGGCCAAGTGCAAGTCATGTTCGACCCTGTTGTTTCGTCACTCCCACACATCCGGGCCGGCAAGCTGCGGCCCTTGGCCGTGACCGCATCGACGCGATCGGAGATGTTGCCCGATATACCGACCGTGGGCGATTTCCTGCCGGGATATGAGGCAAGCATTTGGTTCGGCGTTGGTGCGCCACGGAACACCCCTTCCGAGATCGTCGGCAGGCTCAACAGGGAGATCAATGCGGGGCTTGCCGATCCCGCATTGGAAGCCAGGCTCGCCGACCTCGGCGGCACCGTGCTTGCCGGTTCGCCTGCCGACTTCGGCAAGCTCATCGCGGAGGAAACAGAGAAGTGGGCCAAGGTGATCAAGTTTGCGGGCATCAAGGCTGAGTGACCCGCGTTCGAAACGTTCCATAAATCCCGTTTGGCGAATGAGGCGGGGAGCAATCCGACGAGCGAGACAACTGACGAGCGTCAGCCATAGCGACAGTCAAAACCCCTATGCAACTAGGCTAAATGGTGATTCATCCCCCAAATCACTCCCCTTGTGGGGGAGGGTAGGGTGGGGGGGGTCGGGAGGGGTAGTTCGCAGGCGTCGACGCCCGCGCTAAACCTCTCGACCCCCACCCCTTCCCCTCCCCACAAGGGGGAGGGGATAAGAGATGCTGGAGCGACCATGAAATTGCCGCGCGACATCGGGCCGGTGCATTTCGTCGGCATCGGCGGCATCGGCATGAGCGGCATCGCCGAGGTGATGTTGAACCTCGGCTATATGGTGCAAGGCTCCGACCAGTCCGAGAGCGCCAACGTCAAGCGCTTGCGCGACAAGGGCGTGAAAATCGCGATCGGACATGCGGCCGAGAATTTGACCGGCGTCCGCGTCGTCGTGGTGTCGTCGGCGATCAAACCGGACAATCCCGAACTTGTTGCGGCGCGCGCCGAGCGGCTGCCGGTGGTGCGCCGCGCCGAGATGCTGGCCGAGCTGATGCGGCTGAAAAGCTGCGTCGCCATCGCCGGCACCCACGGCAAGACCACGACCACATCCATGGTGGCGGCGTTGCTCGACGCCGACGGTTTCGATCCGACCGTGATCAACGGCGGCATCATCAACGCCTACGGCACCAATGCGCGGCTCGGCACCGGCGAGTGGATGGTGGTGGAGGCCGACGAGTCCGACGGCACCTTCCTCAAGCTGCCGGCCGACGTCGCCATCGTCACCAATATCGACCCCGAGCATCTCGATCACTTCAAGACTTTCGAGGCGGTGCAGGAGGCGTTCCGCGCCTTCGTCGAGAACGTGCCGTTCTACGGCTTCTCGGTGATGTGCACCGACCACCCGGTGGTGCAGAGCCTGGTCGGCCGCATCGAGGATCACCGCATGGTCACCTATGGCGAGAACCCGCAGGCCGATGTGCGCCTCGTCGATGTCTCCCATGCCGGCGGCACCTCGCTGTTCACCATCGTGTTCCGCGACCGCACCGGGAGTTTTTTGCACGAGATCAAGAACCTCGCCCTGCCGATGCCGGGACGGCACAATGCGCTCAATGCCACGGCGGCGATCGCGGTGGCCCACGAGCTCGGCGTCGGCGACGACGTGATCCGCCATGCGCTGGCCAATTTCGGCGGCGTGCGCCGGCGCTTCACCCGGACCGGCATGTGGAACGGCGTCACCATCGTCGACGATTACGGCCACCATCCGGTCGAGATCGCCTCGGTGCTGCGCGCGGCGCGCGAATCCACCAAGGACCATGTCATCGCCGTGGTGCAGCCGCATCGCTATACGCGGCTCCAGGCTTTGTTCGAGCAATTTTGCACCTGCTTCAACGACGCCGACGCCGTGATCGTCGCGCCGGTCTATTCGGCCGGCGAAGCGCCGATCGAGGGCTTCGATCGCGACTCTTTGGTGCAGGGTCTGCGCAAAAACGGGCACCGCCAGGTCTATGCGCTGGACAGCCCGGACCGGCTGCATCTGCTCGTTTCCAGCATGGCGAAGCCGGGCGACTATGTGGTGTGCCTCGGCGCCGGCTCGATCACGCAATGGGCTTATGCGCTGCCCGGCGAGTTGGCGGCGGCAACCTGATAATGCCATGGCAAGAATTTGCCTTGCGGTTCGCCACGTCGCTTTCGAGGATCTCGGACTTTTAGGACCGCTGGTCGCCGCCCGCGGCTATGAGATCCGCTATCACGACGCCGGCATCGATCGCTTCGACAACGACACGCTGACCGCACCCGATCTGGTGGTCGTGCTGGGCGGACCGATCGGCGTCTATGAGGCCGAAACCTATCCGTTCATCGCCGGTGAAATCGCCGCCATCGCGGCGCGCCTCCTCGCCAACAAGCCGATGCTAGGGATCTGCCTCGGCGCCCAAATGATGGCGGCGGCGCTGGGCGCGCGCGTGGTGCCAGGGCTGGTGAAGGAGATCGGCTGGGCGCCGTTGACGCTGACGGCGGCCGGCAAAACCTCGGTGCTAGCGCCGCTCGGAACCAGTCCGGTGCTGCATTGGCACGGCGATAATTGTGAGCTGCCGGCGGGCTGCGAGCGACTCGCCGCGACGCCGCATTGTCCGGTGCAGGCGTTCGCACGCACACCGTCGCAACTCGCGCTGCAATTTCATCTGGAGACCGAGCCGTCGCGGTTCGAAGCCTGGCTGGTCGGCCACACCGTCGAGCTCGGCAAGGCCGGCATCGATCCGCGCGAGATCCGCCGCCAGGTGCACACCTTGGGGCCGGCGACGCGCGAGCTCGGCGGCAAGGTGCTGGCGGCCTGGCTCGACACCGTGGTAGGCGCGCCCGCATGAGCTTTCCCGACATCGTCGCCGATCTGAAAGCCAAAATGCCGACGCTGCGCGGCCGGCTGTTGGCGAACCAGTCGCTTGCGGAATTGACATGGTTTCGCGCCGGCGGCCCGGCGCAGGTTTTGTTCATGCCGGAAGACGAGCAGGACCTCGCTTATGCGCTGGCCAATCTGCCGGCGGACATTGCGGTGACCGTCATCGGGCTCGGCTCCAATCTCATCGTGCGCGACGGCGGCGTGCCGGGCGTGGTGATCAGGCTCGGTCGCGGGTTCAGCGAAATCGCTGTGGAAGACACGCGCATCCGCGCCGGAGCGGCCGTCCCGGATGTCAAAGTCGCGCGCGCGGCGCAAGAGGCCGGCATTGCGGGCCTGTCGTTCATGCGCGGCATTCCGGGCGGCGTCGGCGGCGCGCTGCGCATGAACGGCGGCGCCTATGGCCGCGAGACCAAGGACGCGCTGGTCGAAGCGCGCGCGGTCGACCGGCAGGGCCGCGTGCACGTGCTGCGCAATGCCGACATGGGCTACACCTACCGGCACTGCGGCGTGCCGGCCGACTACATCTTCACCGAAGCTCTGTACCAAGGCGAACGCGGCGATCCCGCCGTCATCGCCGCCGAGATGGACAAGATCACCGAGTCGCGCGAGGCGACGCAGCCAATCAAAAGCCGCACCGGCGGCTCGACGTTCAAGAATCCGCCCGGCCGCAAGGCGTGGCAGCTGATCGACGCCGCCGGCTGCCGCGGGCTGAAAGTCGGCGGTGCGCAGGTTTCGGAGCTGCACTGCAATTTTCTGATCAATCGCGGCGGCGCGACCGCCGCCGACATCGAGGCGCTTGGCGAAAACGTACGCCGGCGCGTCAAGGAAAATTGCGGCGTCGCGTTGGAATGGGAGATCGAGCGGATCGGCGTTCCCGCGCCACGAGCTTGACCGCGCTCAAGGCGTCGGCAGAGAATCCTTGCCGATCAGGTTGCGTTCCTTCAGCCACGGATTGATCGCCAGCGCGCGTTTCAATGGCGCCTGCGCTTCTTCGACTTTGCCCGCGTAGTACAAAATGATGCCTTTGCCGGCGAGCGCCGCGTAATGCATCGGCTCGAGCGCGAGCACGTGCTCGATCGCGTCCAGCGAAGCGTCGTATTGTCCCGCCAGAAAATAAACGTAGCCGAGCTGGTTCCAGCCTTCGGCGAATTGCGGTGCGTGCGTGACGACTTCCTTGTTGTAAATGAGCGCCTCGGCGTAATCGAAGCGCAGCTGCGCCTCGCGTGACTTTTCGAGAAGCTGTCGCGACTCGTCGTCGGCAAAACTGCGCCAGAAGGTCCACAGCCGCTCCTCGATCTCGCGCGCCTCGGCATCGCTTTTCGCCGCAGCGAGCGCGGCAAAAAGCGCCGCTCTTTCGTTGGCGGCACTTTCGCTCAAACCCACCGCCGGCGGCAGTGGCGCCGGCGCCGGCCCGGCTGCATGTAAGGTCCCGCTCGTCAGCACGAGCAGAAATGCCGCGGCAAAAATGCGGATGGCCATGGCCCGATCATGCAGTCCGCTCTACGGCAGCGCAACAATTGCAGGCTGCCGCGAGCACCGGGGCGATGCATTGGACCACGGTCCAACTCGACTTTATCGTTCGGTTATCAAATAGATTTGATAGAAAGACCGTCATATCAGGCGCATCGAGCCTGCCGGGCCCTAAGATTGCGCTTTGGTATGTCGCAAAAGCGGTAGATCATGCCGCTGTTGAAGGTTCATGCGGGGAGACAATATCCGTTCCTTGCCGCCAGCGATGCGCGCAACGCCCCGGTCGATATCCGCGCTGTCGATGCAAGGAATCCGGGTGACGGCCATGGCATACGGCATCGATCGTTCCGTTCCCGCTGAGTCTCCCGCGCACTCTCCCGAACTGCAATTGATCTACGAGACCGCGCCGATCGGCTTGGCTTTTCTCAGCCCCGATTGCCGCTACGTGATGATCAACAAACACCTGACGGAAATTTGCGGCATCTCCGTCGCCGATCATCTCGGACGGTCGGTGCGTGAAACGGTGCCGCAGGTTGCCGAGCAGGTGGAACTCATCGTCAAGACCATTCTGCAAACCGGCACGCCGATCACCGGCATCGAGGTCAACGGCCAGCGGCCCGACGGATCGAACAGCGATCGGGTCTGGATCACCTATTGGCATCCGTTGAAGGACCGCGACGGCGAGGTCGTCGGCATCAATGTCGCCGCCGAGGAAATCACCGAGCGCAAGCGCGCCGAAGCCGACCTCGCCGCCAGCGAGGCGCGGTTGCGCGACCTCAACAAGGAATTGGCCGAACGGGTCGAGGCGCGGGCCCAGGAGCGGGACCGCGTCTGGAATCTCTCTCAGGACCTTCTCGTCGTTTTTGATTCCGACGGCAATATCCTCAACGTCAATCCGGCCTGGCAAGCCACGCTGGGCTGGTCGCCCGACGAATTGGCGGGCCGGAGCATCGCCTCGCTGGTGCATCCCGACGACCGCGCGCGTTCGTCCGTCGCGCGCGACAATCTGGTTGCCGGGCGGCAGACGCGGCACTTCGAAAACCGCATGGTTTGCAAGGACGGATCGTATCGCTGGCAGTCGTGGTTCGCCGTGCCGGATCGCGGGCTGGTCTATGCGACCGGCCGAGACATCACCAATCTCAAGCAAGCCCAGGAACAATTGCACACGCTGCGCCAAGAATTTGCCAACGCGTCACGGCGAACCACCATGGGCGCAATGACGGCGTCGATTGCCCACGAGATCAAACAGCCGCTGGCCGTCATCGTGGCGAGCGCCAATGCCGGTCTGCGGTGGCTGAAGCGGTCGGAGCCGAATCTTGCGGAAGCCCGCGGGAATCTCGACCAGATCGTGCAAGCCGGCCATCGGATCACCGAGGTGATCGACGGCATCCGCGCCATGTTCGGCAAGGAGTCCGGCAAGACCAGCGTGGTGGATTTGCGTCAGCTCGTCAGCGAGGTGCTAGCGCTCACCCAAGGCGAATTGGAAACCCACCAGATCCTATTGCGTAATGATATGAGCGACGGCCTTCCGCCGGTGCTGGCGGCGCGCGTGCAATTGCAGCAAGTCATCCTCAATCTCGTCAACAATGCCGTCGAGGCCATGAGCTCGGTCATGGACCGGGAGCGATGCCTGACCATCGCGTCGAGCCTCGACCCGCAGGCAAGTGTGACGATTGCCGTTGAGGATAGCGGAACCGGAATCGATCCCGCTCATCTCGAGCGTATCTTCGATCCATTCTTTACGACCAAGTCCCACGGTATGGGCCTGGGGCTTTCCATTTGCCGCTCGATCGTCGAGGCCCATGGCGGCGTCCTGCGGGTGGCGCCGGCTAGCCCCTTCGGCACGGTCTTTCGCTTGACCTTGCCGATAGCTGGCTCATGACTCGTCGAGCAGCGAGCGCGGCAAGTTGAAGCTTTGATGTTCGTTCGGGCGGGGATCGAACATGGTCTGGGCGCCGGAACCGACGCACTTCATCTTGGCCGCGTAGTGCACGCCAAACCGGCTGCCCTCGTACAAACCGCGGGCATGGGCGAAGACGTGGCGGCGGCCGGCCTTATTGACGTGGAGGCGGACCATCTGCTGGCAGATCGGGCATTGGGTAGCGATCGGGTGAAGCCGACGTCCGCCCAAGAGTCCGCCCAAGAGCTTGACGCCCAAGAGCTTGATGAACTCGACGACCCATACCGAGATGTGCCGCATGTCGCATCCTCCCGAAGTCCGACAAGAAAACACTCACATCTGACCAAAATTATGACGGCGCGTCCGGGCCGCCGCAGCGTTCGGCGGCGGCTTCACCCGGTCCTCTGATACGCCCGATCAATTGACCCAATCAATTGACCGATGCCGCCCCTGCGCTCATCGTGGTTAAGCCAAACCGAGGTCCCGGCCATGTCCTTTACCACGTTGAGCATCGACCGGCCGCGCCAGCACGTCATGCTCGTGACGCTCAATCGCCCCGACGTTGCCAACGCGATGAATTCGCAATGCGGCACCGACATCATGACGCTGTTCGAGGGTCTCAACCTCGACGGCGGCGATACCCGCTGCGTCATCCTCACCGGGGCAGGCGAACGGGCCTTTTGCGCCGGGGCCGATCTCAAGGAGCGCAAGGACATGACCGACGAAGCCTGGACGCGCCAGCACCTGATCTACGAGCGCATGGTGCGCGCCATCTTGGGGTGCCCGATCCCGGTTATCGCCGCGGTCAACGGCGCGGCCTACGCCGGCGGCTGCGAATTGGCGCTGGCCTGCGATTTCATCTATGCGGCGGAAGCGGCCCGGTTCGCGCTGACCGAAGTCACGCTCGGCATCATGCCGGGCGCCGGCGGTACGCAGACCTTGGCGCGTGCCGTCGGCGAGCGGCGGGCCAAGGAAATCATCCTCACCGGAAAACCCTTTACCGCCGTTGAAGCGCAAGCGTGGGGCATGGTCGGCAAGGTGTTGCCGGCGGCGCAGCTCATCGCCCAAGCGCTGGCGACGGCCGAGACCATTGCCCGCAATGCGCCGATTTCGGTGCGGCAAGCCAAGCTCGCCATCAGCCGCGGCGTGAACATGTCGCTTTGGGACGGCCTCGCGCTCGAGACCGAAGCGTATTACCGGATGGTGCCGACCGAAGATCGCCGCGAAGGCATCTTGGCCTTCAACGAGAAACGCACGGCGAATTTCAAGGGCAAATAGTCCACAGGGAAGTAGCATGTCATCTGCGCAAAGACCCGACGTTGCCGAACTCCTCGCCCGGGCGCGCGACATCGCCGGCATTGCGCGCGAGCGCGCGCGCGAGACCGAAGCCGCGCGCCGCGTCAGCGACGACATGATCGCGCACATGCGGCAGGCCGACCTGTTCCGCATCATGCAGCCGCGCGCCTATGGCGGCTTCGAGTACGGCTTCGACGTGTTCATCCAGGTCCAGATGACGATTGCGGGCGGTTGCGGCTCGACCGGCTGGGTCTATGGCCTGCTCGCCTCGCAGCAATGGCTGATCGCTTGCCTGTCGCAACAGGCGCAAGACGAGATCTGGCACGACCGCGCGGCGCTTTCGGCCGGCACCTATACGCCGATCGCGCAAGCCGTCGCGGTCGACGGCGGCTATAAGGTCTCAGGCTCGGGCTACTTCTGCAGCGGCTGCGACAATGCGCAGTGGCAATTCTTCGGCGGCATGATTCCGCAACCCGGCGGTTCGCCGTTGCCGGGATTCTTCGTGCTGCGCACCGCCGACATCACCATTGACGACAACTGGCACACGATGGGGCTCGCCGGCACCGGCAGCAAAACCATCGTGGCGGATCATGCATTCGTGCCTTCGCACCGCGCCGTGACCTTCGCCGAGCTCCGCAATGCCGATGCGCCCGGAATGCGCGCCCAAACCAATCCGCTTTACAAACAATCATTCCTGGCGGTGCTGCCGATCGCGATCGTCGCGCCCGTCGTCGGCATGGCGGAGGGCGCGCTGGCGGCGTTTCTCGACATGGCGAAGGTCCGCACCTCGCGCGGCGCGCTCTACGGCGGCAATCGCAAGCTGGCCGAGCTGACCACGGTGCAATTGCGCGCCGCCGAGGCGTCCGCCTGCATCGACGCCGCCAGGGTCTTGATGTTTCGCGATCTGGCCGAGGCTTACGAGGCGGCCGCGCGCGGCGAAGCCATCAGCATGGACGTGCGCTTGCGCAATCGCCGCGACCAGGCGTTTTCCGCGCGGCTGGCGGTGCAAGCAATCGATGCGCTTGTCGTCACCGGCGGCGGTCAAGGCCTTTATCTCGACCATCCCTTGCAGCGCTTTTGGCGCGACGCTCATGCCGCCACGTCGCACATCAGCCTGAATTGGGATTCGAGCGGCAGCATGTTCGGGCAATATATGCTCGGGCTGGAGCCGAATGGGCAGTATTAGCGCAACGGCAG
>Ga0210398_10005799_pt1 | contig 11456 bp, 7 predicted proteins | sample IncBWC4OmetaG_FD_161047 | JGI IMG/M metagenome (GOLD analysis project Ga0210398, IMG submission 161047) | Forest soil microbial communities from Barre Woods Harvard Forest LTER site, Petersham, Massachusetts, United States - Inc-BW-C-4-O | ecosystem: Environmental > Terrestrial > Soil >... | reverse complement strand
AAACCGCTACTTGCCGGACCGCTACCTTCCGGGCAGGGCCGTGGAAGTTCTGGATAGAGCGGGCGCCAGGGCAAAGCTGAGCCAGACCTCTCTGCCCGAGAAGGTCACCGAGGTGCAAAAGCGGATCGAGTTTATCGTGCATCGCATGGAAAACGCCATCGCGAACCACGAATTCGAGAAGGCCTCCCTCTATTCCGACGAGGAGCGCAAAGAGCGTGAGAACCTGCGCGCCCTGCGTGAAAAGTATCTCCTCAATGCGCCCTCCGCTGGCATCGTCGGTCGTGAGGACATCGAGGACGTCATCTCCCACTTAACCGGCATCCCGGTCGCTTCCATCAAAGAGGAGGAAGGTCCAAAGCTGCTGCGCATCGAAGAGGAACTGCACAAACGCGTGATTTCACAACATCAGGCTGTCACCGCGGTGGCACGCGTCGTTCGCCGCTCGCGTGCCGGATTCAAGAGCCCAAACCGCCCTATCGGTTCGTTCCTGTTCCTTGGCCCGATGGGGGTTGGCAAGAAGGAAGTCGCGCGTACCCTGGCGCAGTTCATGTTCGGCACCGAAAAATCGCTGGTCCGGTTCGACATGTCCGAGTTCATGGAGAAGTACTCGGTCTCCAAGCTCATCGGCGCACCTCCGGGATATGTCGGCTATGAAGAGGGCGGCCAACTCACAGAGCGGGTAAAGCGCGCGCCGTATTCGGTCGTGCTGCTCGATAAAGTCGAGCGAGCGCACCCCGACCTGTTAAGCATGCTGTTAGGGGTGTTTGAAGATGGCCAGCTCACCGATGCTCTCGGCAATATCATAGACTTTAAAAACACCATCATCATCATGACCTCGAACATCGGCGCGCGGCACCTGCAGAATCGCACCAGTCTCGGGTTCCCCGGGCACGAAGAATTAATCTCGACCAAGGTCGAGGATTTGGTAGGAAATGAAGTGAAGCGCACTTTCGGCCCCGAGTTTCTTGACTTTCTCGACGAAGTCATCATCTTCAACCCGCTCACGGAGCAGGACCTCATGCAGATTCTTGGACTGATGGTGCAGCAATTGAACACGCAATTGGCGCGACTCCCCATCACGGTTACGGTGACCGAAGAAGCGCGCAAGTGGATCCTCGACCAGACGGTGACCGAGCGCAGCTCTGGAGCTCGTCCGTTGCGCCGCGCCGTGCAGAAGTACATCGAAAACCCAATGTCGGAGGCGCTCATTCAGGGCACCTTTACTCAACGGCCGGCGTTTATCGAGGTGTACCTCGAGAACGGTCTGCTCTCGCACCGTCCCGCCGGCGCACCACCAACGTCCTAATTGGGAAAGCAACGCGTCCCCCCAGACGTGACGCAGATGCCCGCGAGTCTGCACTTTTTAGGATACGACCCAGCCCAGACAGAGGGTTCATTCGGCAAGCAGCTCAGAGCCACACGGAGGGCCCTCGGCCTCACCCAAAAACCGGCCGGCAAGATCATTGGTAGGGATCGTTCGAGCAGGGGAATGGGAAAGCGCACGACATGCGCCAACCCGGACCAGAGCCGCGGAAAGAGGTCAGAGAACCTTCAATCCACCCGACGACACGTCAGCTAGTCGCCTTGAACTTCGCGACGATCGCCGTGATGTCGTCGTGTTGTTCCTGAAAACTGAATCGCCGAACACCATCCACGACTGCGGTCAACAAAGCCTGGCACGGCAGGTCCCGATGTTGCTGAAGCGATTCAACCAGGCAGCGCTCGCCAAATTCCTCTCCGCGCTCGTTATTGGCTTCGGTGATCCCATCTGTGTAAAGCGCAAGCACGTCCCCGGGAGAAAGCTCCTGCTCCCGCATCGAGCAATTCCACTCTCTGAACAGTCCGAGCAGCGTGCTGGTGGAGTCGAGCCGATCCACCTTGCCGTCGCTTCTTACCAGGAGACCTGACAAATGGCCGCAATTGACGTAGCGCAGTCGCCCCGCCGCCTCGTCGTAATCGGCAAACAAAAGGGAGGCATAGGCACTGTCGCCGGTGTTGTCATAGAACAGGCGATTCACAGACCGGAGCAACGCCTCGGGCTGATCGAAGGCCAGCGACGACTGACTCCGCAGGCTGGCCTGCAAATTCGCCATCAGCAGAGCGGCGGCGATCCCCTTGCCGGAAACATCGCCGATGATCAGCCCCAGCCGCTGCGGCCCGAGATTCAGGAAATCAAAATAATCCCCTCCCACCTGGCGCGCCTGCACGCAGATTCCCGCGTACTCGACCGTTTTCAACTCCGGCTGAATCTGCGGAAACAACCGCGCCTGCACCTGCCGCGCTATTTCCAGTTCCTGGGCGGTGCGGCGTTCGGATTCGAGTTTCTCGGCGTGCGCCTGCCGGCGCGACTCCAGGCTTTGCCTCACCTCATCGAAGCCTTCCAGGCCAAACGCATTCCCGTCCGGATCCTCGAAACGCGCATAGGTGCCGCCCCACCCCGGCGTCTCCGGAGCAGTTGAGAAACGGACACCGCGTTCGCTCCATTCTTTGTACTTGGCGTGGACATCTTCGGTCATGAACAGGACCCAGCGGTAGCCGCCAATCAGTTTGTATTCCGGCTGGTCGGGCTTTGGTTCAACTAGCGCGAGATTCGCGCTACCGTCGGGAGGCGCCACCTCGATCCAGCGTTCCCCGGTGGGAAGGCGTTGTTCTGTGATGAGTTCGAAGCCCAATTGTTGCAGGTAGAACCGCTTACTCACTTCCAGATCGCGGACGAAAACGACGATGTCCTGGATCGACAGGTAGGGGTCTTCGCGGCCCGGGCGAAGCACGGTACGGTTCGCCCACGAGAGAAAGACGTCGCTGGCCATCGGCGTGATTATAACGTGCCCGATAAGAATTGAAATCAGCTGTTACACTCACAACCCGGACTAGCTACCTCTACTCGCCAGAAGGCCTAGTGTTGCATCAGAAGCCAGATCTCCCACCAGCCCGTTTACGGACCGCAGGCGGAGCGCTGAGGCACCCCCCTAAATTGGTCGATTGGTCACCCTCGAGGAAGCTGGATCGCGCGATTACTTTCCCCTTTCGGGCAAGTTGAGAGTTATCACCCAGCGGCCCGAATCGAGCTGCCGTCGAGTTGGCGGGCCGGGAATTCCTATCTCAGCCCTTTGATCATATAGAGTTCGGAAAGCAGCCGAGTATAGCCATAAACGTAGTACCGCCCGTCGGAGCTGAAAAGAACACGATTGATGTCGCAGTTTCCCGACAGCTCTGGGGGCGTTATCTCTTTGAAGAGCCGTCTTTGTCCGTTCAAAATGTTCAACCGGTAGATCTTGATCGGCCCCTGTTTCCACTGGTAGACATACAGGAAGCGCGCGTCCGCAGTCCATCCAAACATCTCCCCTGGCAGCAAACCTGGGATGGGGCGCGCCTCTCCGCCATCGATCGGATATAACCGGGCTTCGCCCGCACCATTGCTTCCGGCAATCAACTTCCCGTCAGGGGAAACCCAACAAAAAACTACCCCTTCCGGAGTAACCGGACGTGGCTTACCACTGTCTATCTTCTGAATGAAGCAGCGAGCCGCATGCCCCGCTTGGTTTCCAGAGAAGATGACTTGTTGGCCGTCGGGCAGCCAGTGAGCCTTCATTCCATATTGTTCAATGTCATAGCGCTCGATTCGCTTGGCAGTGCCCGCTCCAGTCGGTAACAGCAGAAGCTGGGCATTGGAAACAATCGTGATGGCCCATTTCCCATCGGGAGAAAAACCACCGGCCATACCTTCGCCAAGTGCGATCGGCGGCGATCCCTGCATGTCCCGCACGGCGACGGTATAGTTTGCTCCACCTCCCTCGCCCTGTTCGTCGAAAAGGAGGTTGTTGCCGTCTGGCGAAAGGTCCGCGGGAAACGACCAGTCCATCCAGGATAGTTCATGTTCCTGAGTTGAGCCGGGGCCCAAGGCCATGATGCCGGTCCGTTGTTGATCGCGGGTCAGCAGGATTCTGCCATCAGAGGCAATGTCTTGCAGCGTGACTCCACCGGGTACTCGGAAAACCAGGCGCTGGCGACCCGAAAGATCCACGCTGTAGATGCGGCGTTCGAGTCCGGCTCGCGCAGCCGAAAACCAAACCTCTTTGCCGTCCGGGGACCACGCCAGTCCTTCCTCACTTTCCCAGTCGGTGGAGAGAACTTGCTTGCGTCCTTTAAGATCCACCACCGACACGGCGCCACGGTCGTCTGGGTAGATCGCGTGGTCGAGAAATGCGATTTGGTCGCCCTTCGGCGATACCCGCGGGTGGCTGATCCAGCCGGCGGTTTCGTACAAAACATGGCCCAGGGGAAATTCCAGACGATGTTTGCCGGCTATCGCGCGGACCACCGCCAGCGTCTTCCCATCCGGAGACCAATCGGCCCAGTCGACATCTTCGACGATTTGCCGGGGAGATCCACCGGTCACAGACACTTCCCCGAGAGTGCCCCGTACTCCCAGCAGGAAACGATGGTCGATGGCTTGTAATACTGCCATATCGCCCGAGGAAGACACTGCGAGGAGCTGAGTTGCCGGCAATCCGAGGCTTCTGGCCCATGGGAATTTCAGCTCGGTTGAGAAGATCTCCATGGGCGCGCCGTCCCAGGAGGCAGCATAGATCACGTTGTAAGCCTCCGGGGCAAACCGGGCTGAGTAAACCGTCCCGTGCTTGACGGTCAGTCGTTGAAAGTCCGGCGCTTGTGATGGAGCGATGCGATGCCCGAGAAAGACGCCCAGTCCGAGCAGTACTACAGCAAACGGGATTGCAAGAGCGGCCAGCAGCGTCCGGTTCAGTCGAGAGAAGGCTCTGGAGCGGTACGCGCCGGTGGTGGATAGTTCGGCTGGATAGGTCTCCACCGAGGCTCCATCCAGCCGTGCGACAAAGCGATAGCCGCGGCGTGGCACCGTCTCAATAAACGATGGATTGTCGGCCGAGTCACCCAGGGCAGTTCGGAGTTTGCCAACCGCAACATTCACGGCGTGGTCGAAGTCTCCGAAACTCTCCTCCGGCCAAATACGCGACTGCAGTTCGTCGCGCGTGACCAGGTCGCCTGAGTGCTCGAGCAAAGTTTGCAGTACCTTGAAAGGCTGCTCCTGAAGCTTAATCCGGCTGCCAGATTTGCGCAGCTCTCCGGAGCGGAGATCAACCTCAAATACTCCGAACCGAACCGTCCGGTGCCCATTAGAAACCTGTGCCTTCCCGTTCTGAGGAACATCGAGCATGGTGAATCCGCCTTTCTCTTGATGCCACAGCAACCCGATTTTGATCAACTATTTTGGCGGAGACCTTGGTCACCTGGCCATCTCCCCGATGTCTCCTCAAACGCAACCAACTCCGGATAGAGAGACGAGCCCCAGTGAATTGAGGTAGCTGCCCTCGCGACGCAACCTGGTCAGGCGGGGAGGTGGGGCTTATGCGACGTCGCTGTTACTGTTGGTTGGGTGTTATGTTGGCAAGCCTGGCAGTGGCCGAGCAGCCGTCTGCGATCCGAGCTTCGGAGATGGACGCGCGCCGAGAACGCGAAACTACGATCAGGTTCAATCTATATCGCGGCTACCTGATTCTGGCCCAAGGGTCAGCCGGCCCCTTCAATAACCTTAATCTCCTGCTGGACACCGGGACGAGTTCCACCATTCTGGACGAACGGCTGGCACGAAGGCTCCGTCTGGTGGAGAAACCGGCCTTTATCGGAGTCGCAAATGGAAGAGTGCAAGCCAGAACGGCGACGATGCCGAGTCTCGGAATCGGCCCGATTCGAAGGAACAATTTCCCAGTCTTGATCCGGGATCTGGATTTCCTTCAGAGGGCCCTTTCGGTCCCGGTCGACGCCGTAATCGGCCTCGATGTGCTGGGCGAAGTCAGCTTCATGGTGGATTACACATCGCGAGAAATCCATTTCGGCTCGCCAACACCCTTGCCCATTTCCGTTCCACTGCAATGGAAGGGAGGACTAGCGACAGTCCAGGCGGAGTTAAATCATTCTCCGGTGCATTTGCTGTTGGATACTGGGGCCTCCTCGCTCATCATCTTCGAAACCCGAATGCCCAGCTCGGTGTCGAGTCACTCGGTCAGTGCGGTCAAACGATCGACCAATCTCAACGGCAATTTCGAACGTAAGCAAGTGTGGCTGCACAGTCTGACACTGGGCCAAGCCGAATTTGGCCGGGAGCCCGCATTTGTCGTGCACGACCGCGACGATACAGGAAGAGATTTCGACGGTTTGATCAGTCCGGCAGCGCTTGGCATCACCAGAATTGCTGTCGACGTCGAGCGAGGAGTGCTGGCATTCAGTCGCTGAACTCTCAACCCGTAACCTCGTGTGTGATCGGTCGGAGGGGAAACTGTTCCCGGCCACAAATCGGCTGGGAAGAAGTGGAACACCCCTCCCCTCGCGGGTTCGGTGCGCCTGAGGGAGGAATTTAGACCCTCGCGGGGGCAGGTGAGGAAAGCGAAGAGGGAAGCCATAGCCGCAACCGGCTACAAGAAAAGAGTCTCCCGCACTCTGTCCACTGACGATTATGTCATGCTGAAGAAACAGGTGAGGAATCAGCCCTCCTACGGCCACATTCGAACCCGCGCGAAGTTTTGAACCACAACCTCTCGACTGAACCCGCCGCGGAGCCCATCAGAAGGTGAAACGACCACCGACCGTCGGAGCACAGTTGTTGTTGCTGTAATAGGGGACGCCGGGGCCATGAGGAATGGCGATGGCCAGACCGCCGCGCACGTAGGAATACGCAATTCCGGCAAAACCGTCGAAGCGCTTGGTGAAGTGATGATCTACATAGAGCGACCCCTCGTTGAGGGTTCCTGCGCAGGAACTGCGGAAACCGGCTGCGGGCGAGCAGGTCGAGGGAAGACGGAAGTCGTTCTGCCGCTGTTGATACCAGGAGAAAGTGATGTCGGTCTTGCTGCGGTAGGTGTACTTCACTCCCGTCCACCAGATGTTCAACAACTTCTGAGAATCAAGATTGTTGTCTTCGACCCCGCTCATGAAATAACCGCCCTCGTCCGTGGCGCCAACGCCCAGCGGATTCGACGGGTTATTCTGCCAGATGTATTCGTAGCCGGCAAAAAACTTGAAGGGGTCCGGCGTGTACTTGGCAGCGATCATAATTGCGCGGTTGTCGGTCACGATGCCATATACGGTGTTGTTCGGGTCGATCAGATTGGTTCCAGTGATGGGGTTTGTATTGATGCTGTCGGTAGTCGACTGATAGGGCTGCGTCAGACTCTGAGGCCCCAGCAAGGGGTTCAATACGCTGATCGCCTGGTTGTATTGCTGGAAGACCAGGTCGGCGGAGAACTTGCTGTAGCCTCCGCCAAGATCGAATCCATAGGCGTTGTTATGCGCCTCTTCCGGCGTACAGGTGGCAGCAGTCCAGGTTGCGGAGCCCGAGTAGCAGCCAGCAGAACCATTGGCGAATTTATACATTGCGCCGAAATGGACCGGGCCATAGGTGAAGCGATACTTCAGGGCGTCGTCCCAACGGGAGTCGTCGGTGTCGCCGCCGCCGGCCATCGTGCCGTTATACCCGATGTACGAAAAGGCATAGGCCCCGCCGGCCGGATCGTAAAGCAGCATCGCATCGGTGCCGAGAGAGCGCTGCCGACCGAAGGTCAGGGTGCCGAAATGCGCGGACGATATACCGGCATAGAATTCGTCATTGAAGGGTTGGCCTGCGCGCGCGCCGTCGATGGCTTCCGAATAGCTGCTCCTGGGAAGGCCGTTGTTGACGGTGTCGGTGGCTGGCGCGCTGGCAAGCAGGCCGGACTGCGGATTGATGCCAGTTGAAGCGTTAAACACAACGGACCAGCCATGCCCAAACTCTTCCTTGCCCCTGATGCCCAGACCCGTCTGCTGCAGGTTGTTCGGCGCGACGAGGAATCGATGTTGATAGCCGTTTCGGTTCACCAGAGATTCACCTTCATAGTTATAGCCGTTCACCGGTAAGCCGTGGCTGACCCAGCCTACGCCGACGTCATAGGCACCGTACAGCGTGATGCCGTGCCAGGTCAGTGCGCAATCGGTGGTGGCGAACTCATGGCCGCTCGCGCAGGCGTCGGGGGTGCTTCGCTGCATCTTAACGTCGACCGTGACGTCCTGGCCAACCGCCAAGCTGACTCCCGTGCGCGTTTCATCGGCGAACCCTTGTTTTGCCGCTCGAACCTCGAAGCGCCCCGGAGGCAGCCCGGACACCTGAAAGTGCCCCCTGCCGTCGGTTGCGATGGTGCGCGTTGCACCTGTGTCGACATTCTTGATGGTCACCGCGACATCGCGAAGGGCTGCGCCGGTTTGGTCCGTCACCACGCCGGAAAGGCTCCCGCCGGTTTGGGTCCACGCCGGGAACGCCCCCATCGCCAACCACAAGAGCAGCAAGCAGGGTTTGGCCAGCAGCAGTGGGGCAGCCGTTGGAATGTAGGCGGCGCGCGTCAACGTTTTCCATCGCCTCCCGTACCGGAAGAGGATCTGCGAGCAGTCAGAGCATTCCACGATCGACCACCTTTCCTGAGAATCCGTCAATCTGATCTGTCGCCTGATCCTCGCCCTCCCCCATCGGGTTCACGCCAGCAGCATTTTGAATGAGGCAACCACCCACCATTCAGTAGCAATTTAGGTGAGTCAATGCGGTGACGCCGCTATTGTGAGTCTGCCATTGAATGTCAAACCGAAACTCCTGTGCGAGACGAGGAGTCGTCGTATTGAATGGAGTGATCCAGTGGGGCGGTTCGGTTTGCGTTTCGGAGACCATGTTGAACCAGTCGGCAAAAAATGCATCCTGAGCAAAGGCCAAGGATGACGAAAGCCAAAAACCAACCGCTGTGATCAACCGGGTTAGCCCTGCGCATTTCGACATCGAAAAATCACTCGTTTGGGCGAGAAGGCGCAAGTGTACAGGAGATACGATTCTATTGTCCAGAATTGTACGATATAGTCCTTTTTTCCATGCGGCCGTGGGCTGACTTATGCGGATCGGACGGAGTTGGCCGGCAATTTCTGTCGTTACGATTGCGGCGCGATCGAGAAGAACGGTAAATCCCAAGGGAATGTTGAGGGAGTGCTGAAGCTTCGAGATGCAGCTTCGCAACTGGGGATCAGCTTCGAACGATTATGATAAGCAGTGGATTTACAAGAAGAAGATTCGAAGCAATCGGACTGCGGGAAAACATCATCCTATCCCGCAGAGCGAAGTGGACAGATTGCTCCTCAGAACCCGTGGCAAGACCGGGGAACAACGCAAAGAAGAAATCCGGCGCGTGAGCGATCGTAATCAGCGAGTGGCACGAAAAAAGTCCGCGCCGATTCGCGGTTTGATGGCCAGGGTTTCCATCGGTGGTCAGCAAATCGGTGGTCAGCAAATCACGTCGATCATTACGGCAGCTTCTGCCCGAGAAATGCAGCTAAGCCGGGGACAGACTGCCGCAGCCCGCATAAAGGCTACCGACGTAATGATCTGGCGGGTTTGACTCATGAAGAACCGACCCTTTCCACACCTCCCCATCGTTCTGCTGCGGGTGAGGCACGGGCGCAACGCCACCCCCAAAGTTGAGTCAACGAATCGTGCTCGCGTGCTCAATCACGGATGGCACAAACAGGGGGTTACCTCTGGTTACTAACATCTATTACTGACCATTACGCCCTTGCGATTGTGCGGTTTTGGGGCGGGGGGTAGCCTTAAGTCCATGAACTCCCGTACCTACAAAAAACTGTCAGCTCAGCCCTTCCTCACACCGAAAGTAACCGGCCTAGGAAGACATTCGAAACTGGTTCTGTCAACCGCATTTGCCGTGATTACGCTGGCTACGGTAGCGCTGGCCGGAGAGCTTCCAGAAGCTCCGAGCAGCAGCGTCATCCGCATGAGCCCGGCGATGATCGCGGTGGCGGCACCGGTCGCGATGCCGAAAGCTACTGAGAACAAACCAGTCGTAGATAAGAAATTCATGAGCCTCGCCTTTATCTCTACTGGCAGCACCTTCGCTGATTCCTACACCACGTTGTTTGCTCGGCAGAATTGGTTGGCGGGGAAGACGGGCGTTTGCAACGAAGAAGTTGAGTCCGCTTACTTGTATGGAACTCACCCCACGGTAGGACGCACCTATGCGGTTGCGGCAGTGAAGAGTGCGGGTTCGGCGTTCGCGGCCTACTATATGAAAAAGCATCACAGCCGGTTCTGGGCTGCGCCGTTGATCGCGAACTCGCTCATCAGCCTGCAGGGTGTGACGCAGAACATGATCAAGTGCAACTAGCGGATCATGTTTCTCGCGAGCCTATTGAACGGTGAGGGTTACTGGTATCGAGTGTTGAAGATTGCCCGACGTGCCGGCAAGAGTGACGGTGTAGGTTCCAGGTGCAGTTCCGGTCCGCTGCGTGGGCGCGATGCCGGTTCCTCCAGCGCAGCCGGTCATGGCAAGCAACGACGGGAAGATCAAGAAAGTGATTAAGCAGGCCGCCAGGATCCGACCACGCATTTTCCGAGTCCTGCGCTTCGACACGGCCAACATCACGCCGAATAATCCAATCGCTTGTAGCTGAATCCATACCGCATAAATCGGGGCGCTGGTCGATCCCTGCGGACTCGCCTGCGATACGGTCGCCACGGTAGCGAGCGACAACGTAGACGAAGCAGAGCTTGCGCCTGGAGTGACGGCGCTGGGAGACCAGCTGCAGGATGTGTTGGCGGGCAGCCCGCTACAGGAGAGCTTTACTGAACTGGCCAAGGATCCGCCAACGTGCGAGACCGTCAGCGTATAAGTCGCGGTTGAGCCAGGTTGAACGGTATCGCCGCTTGGAGCACTCGCCAGGCTGAAATCGGCGCCCGTTCCAGCAAGATTTACAACCTGGGGGCTAGCCCCAGCGTTGTCGCTGATGGTGAGGGTACCGGTGCGAGCTCCAGAGGCCGTGGGCGTGAAGGTGATGTTGATGGTGCAGCTGGCATTCGCGGCCAAGCTGGCGGGACAGTTGTTGACCTGGGCGAAGTCTCCTGCGATATGAATCGTATTGACCGCCAGAGCCGCGTTGCCGGTGTTCTTCAGGGTGACGGCTTGCGCTGGGCTGGAAGTGGTCAGGGATTGGCTGCCGAACGAGACGTTGCTGGAGCTTACCGCGGCAAGAGGGGCGGTGACGAAACCGGTTCCGCTAAGATTAACGCTCTGCGGGCTGCCCGGAGCACCGTCACTGATGGTGAGTGCACCGGTGCGAGCTCCAGAGGCCGTGGGCGTGAAGGTGACGTTGATGGTGCAAGTCGAACTCGGGGCGAGGGTGCCAAGACAGTTATTGGCCTGAGCGAAATCTCCCGTGGTCTGGACGGCGCTCACATTCATTGCGGTGTTGCCGGTGTTGGTGAGGGTCTCAGCCTGCGCCGCAGTGGAGACACCCAACAATTCAGCTGAAAAAGTCAGACTAGTGGGACTGAGACCAGCACCCGGTCCGGTAGCGGTGCCGCTCAAGGTGATGACATGAGGCGAGCCTGCAGCGTTATCTTG
>Ga0210398_10005798_pt1 | contig 11456 bp, 14 predicted proteins | sample IncBWC4OmetaG_FD_161047 | JGI IMG/M metagenome (GOLD analysis project Ga0210398, IMG submission 161047) | Forest soil microbial communities from Barre Woods Harvard Forest LTER site, Petersham, Massachusetts, United States - Inc-BW-C-4-O | ecosystem: Environmental > Terrestrial > Soil >... | reverse complement strand
CACACTGATCGCCGCGATCGCTGCCGCGGGCATCGCATCGCCGGCATTGGCCCAGTCGCTCAATCCCGAAGCCGGCAGCGGTAATGTGGCGGGGTTCAGTTACGGGCCGACCCCCTCTCAGAACGACGAATACATCGTCCCGCAGACCAGCCATGCCAAAACTGCCGCGCGCCAGAACGGGCTGCATGCCTTCGCCAGCGTTCCGGGCGCCTCGTCGAATTCCGGTTCTAACGACCCGGCTTTCACCGGCGGGGGCAGCGCCGGCTATAATCAAATGCTCCAGCAATACTGAGCCGACAAAGAAGGGGCGGGCTTCGGCTCGCCCCTTTCCTTGCTCGTCCTCTGGTCCCGCCAGAGCGAGCCCCAAATAGTTCTCTGCACTGGGAATAAGCAGCACTGCCGATCAGTCTTGTCGTTAGAAGCCCCAATGGCCGCCTCAGCTTTGGGCCTGTCCGCTTCATGGGAGAATGGAATGAGCGATTTCGACCGCGACGATGGCGTCAACCGACGCAAAGTTCTCGAATGTATGACCTGGGTCGGCACCGGCGTGCTCTGGACCATTGCCGGCGGTGTGCCGCACTCGCTGGGCATCATGGGCGAGGCGCAGGCGCAGGAAGCCAAGGGCCTGACATTCCTGCAGATCAGCGACAGCCATGTCGGCTTCGACAAGCCGGCCAATCCCAACGCGCTCGGCACGCTTCAAGAGGCCGTGAGCAAGATCATCGCGCTGCCGCAGAAACCCGCTTTCATGATCCATACCGGCGACATCAGCCACTTATCTCTCGAATCGCAGTTTGATGACGCCGACCGAATCATCTCGCAGAGCAAGCTCGACGTGCATTACGTTCCCGGCGAGCATGATTTCCTCGACCCGGAACAGAAGTTCTATCGCGAGCGCTACGGTCGCGGCACCAAGGGCGCCGGCTGGTACAGCTTTGACGCCAATGGCGTGCACTTCATCGGCCTGGTCAACGTCGTCGATCTCAAGGCCGGCGGCCTCGGCAATCTTGGCAACGATCAGCTCGAATGGCTCGAAGCCGACGTGAAGGGCCGCTCCGCCTCGACTCCTATCGTCGTATTCGCCCACATCCCGCTCTGGACCGTTTATCCGGATTGGGGCTGGGGCACCGAAGATGGCGCCCAAGCGCTGTCATACTTCAAAAAGTTCGGTTCGGTGACAGTGCTCAATGGCCACATCCACCAGGTGATGCAGAAAGTCGAAGGCAACGTTACCTTCCACACCGCGCGTTCGACAGCGTTTCCGCAGCCGGCGCCCGGCGCCGCTCCCTCGCCCGGACCGATGAAGGTCGCCGACGACCAGCTGCGCACCATGCTCGGTACCGCCAACATCACCTTCAAGCAGAACGAGCAGCGGCTCGCCATCATCGACACGCCGCTTAAGGCCTGAGGAGAATGAAGATGATGAGATCAGTACTTGTTGCAGCCGTGCTTGGCGCGATCGTGGGTTCGGGCCTTGCTGGCAGCGTCTTGGTTGCCAGGGCGGCGAGCCCAGCTACCGCCGTGTCGATCGACAATTTCACCTTCACGCCGCAAACGGTGACCGTGAAGGCCGGCACCACCGTGACCTGGACCAACAAGGACGACATCCCGCATGGCATCGCCGCAACCAACAACACCTTTACCCGATCGAAGGCGCTCGACACCGACGACAGCTATTCGTTCACGTTCACTACGCCGGGTACCTATCAATACTTCTGCTACGTTCATCCGCATATGACGGGCACGATCGTTGTAGAGGCCGCAACGGGGAGCAACGCCACGAACTGATACTTGATCAGCCGCAGCTTCAAGCGTGGATGGCTGGGCGAGACACGATGACAGGTGACGGCAATGGCGAGCATGACAGAGCGCGACGTTTTCGCGACGCCGCGCTACCCTATCTCGACGACGTCTACTCGCTGGCGCGCTATCTCATGCGCAACCCTGCGGACGCCGAGGATGCAGCTCAGGAGTGTTACGTGCGGGCGCTTCGCCATTTCGACAGCTATCGTGGTCCAGAAATGAAGCCGTGGCTACTGACCATCCTAAGGAACGTTTGCAACGCCGAGTTCGCGCGACGGCGCAAGCAGGAAACACCCACCGATTTCTCCGAGCATGAGGCACCTGCCGAAGAGCTGCCGATATGGCAGGAGCCGACGTCCTCGCCGGAGACGACGATGGTGCGTCGGCAGGATGGCGATACGATCCGGCGTCTCGTCGCCGCGCTTCCGCAGCCTTTCCGCGAGGCTATCGTACTGCGAGAGATCAATGACCTGTCGTATCACGAGATCGCCGAGGTCGCCGGCGTGCCGTTGGGAACTGTGATGTCGCGACTTGCCCGCGCGCGATCGATGCTGCGCGCGGCATGGAACGGTGCGGAAGGGGCGATGCCATGAACTGCGGTGACTCCGAGATCCTGCTTAACGCGCTGATCGATGGCGAGCTCGACGCCGGCCATGCCCACGACGCGGAGAAGCATGTTGCGACCTGTTCCGCCTGCGCCGAGATGCTCACGGAACTCCGTGACCTGCATGACGCAGTAAGCGCCGCGGGTCTGAAGATGGCCGCGCCCGCACACCTGCGCAGCCGTATCGAGAAGGCCCTGCCGTTGCCCTCCGCACGCGTCATCGCGCCCCGAAAATTCTTTCAGCCCTCGCGGCGAACGTTCTTCGGCGGATTTGCGGTGGGCACTGCCCTATCCGCGGCGTTGGCCGCGAGTCTTGTCCTTACCGTGGTGGGCACTGATCAACAACAGAGCATCGCCAACGAGGTCGTGTCCGCTCACATACGCTCGCTCCAGGCCGGACACCTGATGGACGTGGAAACGAGCGACCAGCACACGGTCAAGCCGTGGTTCAACGGTAAACTCGACGTCGCGCCGCCTGTCATCGACCTCACGGCGCAGGGTTTCAGGCTCCTCGGCGGCCGTCTCGATTATATCGACGGCGAGCCAGTTGCCTCGGTTGTCTATCAACGCCGCAAGCACATTATCAATCTGTTCGTCGCCCGGCGATTGGGCGCGTCGCAGGCCACCGCCAGGCTCGAGGCGATCCAGGGTTACAATATTCGGAATTGGTCCGAGGCCGGTCTCGATTTTTGGGCCGTGAGCGATATCGCTCCGGACGAACTCAACGAATTCGGCCAAATGATAGTTACCGCTCTGCACCCTGCGGGGTCATCCTAACCGGTCTATGCCCGCACCGCTGGCTGCTTGAACCTCCTTAATTCGGGAATTTTTTGGTTGTTGCCCCGATCTTGTAGACAGATTGCTACTTTTGCGGCATTCGGACTGGAATGCGCGATGCCACCCCAAGTCCAACAATCTCGCATCGAAGAAGAGGCTGTCGGGAGACGACTTTCCTCCGTACCGTTGCTGAGCGCGCTTGACGAACCTTCTCTCGCCGCCCTCGATGCTGAGCTTAAGCGGGTGCGCGTGCCAGGCGGCCAGACTCTTTTTCGTGAGAATGACGTCGCCGATGCTCTCTACGTTGTGATGTCGGGATGTCTGGGTGTCTCCGTTTCTGACGGCCATGGCCGCGATACCTTGGTCTCGCGCGTCGTTGCCGGGGAGACAGTTGGAGAGATGGGGATTCTCGACGGCGGTCTACGGTCGGCGACCGTCCAAGCGCTTCGCGACACCGAACTATTGAGGCTCGACAAATCTTCCTGTGAGCGCCTTGTTGAGCAGTATCCAAGGTCGATGCTGTCCCTCGTGTCGCTCTTAGTAAGGCGACTGCGCAATACCACGCGCCATCTCGATGACCAGGCACAGGTTCGGACGGTGGCCTTGGTCCCTACGGACCACTATGCGGATCATCGTCGCGTCGCGCATGATCTCGTAAATAGATTGGTGGCTGACGGCCAACATGCGTTACTGCTCGATTGTAAATCGGCAAGTCGCTCGACCGAGTGGCTCAGTGCCGCAGAAGCTGATAACGATCTGGTTGTCTACTGCGCTGAACCCGCAAATCCGGACTGGACCAAGCTCTGCCTGCGCCAGGCCGACCGCGTGCTGCTCGTTGCGTTCTCCGGCGCACCATTCGCAATGCCCACATGGCTGGCGGAAGTAGGTAAGGATTGCCGCCGGCCGTTTGACCTCGTGGTGATCCAACAGGGGCGGCGGGATATCGGGCGAACCGTTGAGTGCTGGCGCGCGCGCCTGCCGATCGACGTCGTTTGCCAAGTTCGCCACGGCAATTCAAACGACATCGCCCGCCTCTTGCGGCTCCTGCGAGGAACTGCGGTCGGGCTCGTCCTGAGTGCTGGTGGGGCGCGTGGTTTTGCCCATCTCGGCGTCGTTCGGGCACTGCGTGAGGCGCATGTGCCGATCGACCGGATCGGAGGCTGCAGCATGGGAGCAATTGTAGGTGCGGCTGTCGCGATGGAATGGGATGACGCCGAGACTAGAGAGCGGCTGCGCAGTGCGTTTGTGGAGTCGAACCCAATCAATGACTACACGCTGCCGTTCCTCTCGCTGGTCAAGGGCAACAAGGTAGCGCGCCGACTTGAGGAGCATTTCGGCAGCATACGTATCGAGGATCTCTGGCGTCCATTCTTCTGTGTATCGACGAACCTGTCGGCGGGAGCCGTTGCGGTGCATCGTGATGGACCGTTAACCCGTGCCTTGCGCGCAAGCGTCGCCATCCCCGGCTTACTGCCTCCGGTCATGATAGATCGAGAGGCTCATGTTGACGGCGGCGTCATGAATTGGTTGCCGGTCGACGTGATGGACTCCAAGCGCGGCCCGGTCATTGCCGTCGACGCGGCCAGTGACCCAGCTCTTGTTTCTTTTGAAGGCGGCAATGGCACGCAACCGGATTGGCGGTTTTGGCGTCGATGGGGAAAGATGCCTCCGATTGTCGATCTGCTTTTCCGAGCCGCCACCGTCAGCAGCGATGCCCTCGGAAGAGCAGCGTGCGGCCAAGCAGACATCTTATTCAAGCCCGCGTTGGAGACCGTTGATCTGCTGGATTGGAAGGCATGCGACCGTGCGATCGATGCCGGCTATCGACATGCAATTGAAAAACTTGAGCAGCGAGACAAGTCGATGGCGCACGGGCAATGGTGATCGACACAAACGCGCCGTAGCTCGTGGAGCGAGCGAAGGCCGCTCGCGCCACCCATCCTACCAGCTCGAAGCCGATCGCAGCAGCCTATCTGCCGCTGCTTCGCCAGCCGCGCCCGCCGAAATGCACACGGGCGGGTGGCGCGATGTTGCAGTCGATGCCGAGATGCAACTCGGAATCAAGCCATCCAGCGCCGTAAAAATCGTAGTAAGGGCGATCACCGTAACATTGCGGACCTTGCGCGAATGTAGCCGAGGTTGCGCCCAACAGCAGCGCCATTGCCACGACAAGTTTCGTTGCACTCATGGTTCAATCTCCTCGAGGTCGCGTTCAACTGCCTCGCATTGCTCCTATCGCCAGCAGCGCTGTTTATTCGTTCAGCTCATTCACAAGATTTTGCGCAGTCGGCAGGAATAACCCTTCGCGTGATGTGCAGGTCTGGTCGCGCCGCCCCTCAACGTGTCTGACGCGGTCACCAAGAATCCGGGTAAGCACCGAAGCCGGCCCAATAATTGATTTCTCCAGCCGATGTGGTCCGGCGACATAAATCGCTTGCACATGCACGCCGCGAAAATTCGTGATCGGAGACCCACGAGATTTATTTCCCGGGCAGACCTCAATCTTTGCTCATGAAAACGTTATCCGGAATGTAGCTTTGGCCGTCGACCGCCCGGAATAATCCAGGCGTTTTGCAGTCTCCTCCCGTGTGTGACCGCTACGGCCATCCCGTTCGCCGCCGCAAGTTGGCGCCGAATGATTCCGAAACCCCGAAAGAGTTTAGGTCTCAATCACAGGAGAAGTAACATGAAGAAGTTTCTGACCACATTTGCTGTGCTGACTGCCATCGTTACGCCGGCATTCGCCCAGTATGCCCCCCAGGACTACCAAACGGCTGCTCCTCCGAGCGTCCAGCACAAAAGCGCCGCTCGCCAGAACGGCCTCCACGCCTTCGCCATGGTTCCGCGCGCCCCGGCGGCTTCCAGCTTGGACGATCCTTCTTTCACGGGCGGTGGCAGCACCGGCTACAATGAGATGAACCGTTCCTACTGAGGTGCAGCCGGATCATCCCTTCTGAGGCGACGAAGAAAACGAGGGTGAGCCTTGCTCATCCTCGTTTTTGCTCATTCAGAGCGCGTTCCCTGCCGCGGGGTCTCCGAACTCGGCCGCCCGTTCTCCTGCCCCGCCAGCATCGAAGCTCGCGCGATGTGCCCAACATCAAAGGCGAATGAACCTTTCGCAGTGCGGCATTTGACGGTGGTGAAGTGTCGCAATGGGTCAGGAGCGACGTTTTCGACCCCATCCGACCATGTCGGCTCTTTCACCAATAACGACTGACATCGAATCTGGCGACTCGTCGCCGCCGCACACAGTCGAGCCAGCATAGAAGCAGAGCGAACAGATGCCCGCCCTGTATTCTAGAGTCTAGTTCTCGCATCAGTGGCCCATGCCACCAAAATCTTCGGCAGATGGGGCGGAGGTGATGTAGGGGATCGCAAACGAGTTGTAGAGCGGCTGGTCGCGCACGGCGTTTCCTTTCCAGCCATATGTGTACGGCGTATGGCTTGGATGAAATCGATGCGATGACGTTTGCGCCAGCGCCGGTGACGCGATGCTCGCCGCGGCGATTGCGGCGAGGAGCGTGAGTTTCATTTTGCCAACCATGGTCCTTCTCCCGCGTTATGACAAATTGAGCCGCAAGGCTCCCGCGCCCACATAAGTGGCGCGCAGCAAGCGACAATGCGATGCTATTGAATACACTGTGCGGTCGGAGTGAATAATCTGTCGCCGGTCGCCGGATTGACTTGAATTGCGCGCTTGAACGGGACGGTGGAAAGGGTTGAGCAGCGGGAGGGAATTGGTTCGAATGGCTCTCGCCAGAAGCGGAAGTGGGTTAGGTGGCGACAGCGTCGTGATGGACTAATTTGAGACCCCGACGGAGGAAGCGTAAGCAGTCCGCCAGCGCGTCACGTTACGCTCGGTCTTGCGGTACGCGTTGTTCAAACCTGAACACGGGTTGCAGCAAGGTGCTCCCATAGCGCCTGCATGTCGGCGTGCTTTTTCCATCCCTTCCGCATTCGCCGGAAGCATAGGGCGTTCGAAAACGGGCAGCTTGAGCAAATTTATCTTAGCCCAAACTGTCTCGAAGCGGGGGTGATTGACGGGGTAGGTCTGACGCTTGAGACCATCGAAATGCCCTTCAGGTCGAGTTCGCCCATGCTTTCGCAAAAATTCGAAGCCCTGCAACTTTCGACTTTTGCAACACTTTGCCAAAATTCTGCCCGCGCAGGAGACCGATGAAGGCCCGGGTCAGAGGTCTGGTCCAAAGATCGGTAGGACAGTTACCCATCAACGGTGGGTACGCAGAAGGCATCTCCAGCATCAGACTCGGTTCGAATGCTGGGTCGGTGCGAGGGAAGGCGGAGCAATTCGTGCTGCCGGGACCATACGGGCGGCAAATCTGTGAGGCGAGCGACGCCCAGGCCGGGCGGCAGTCGGCCTTCGATGGCCGCTTTGACGAGACCGGGCGCGAGGAAGGCAAGCGAGATCGTCATGTCTACTTTGCGGATGCTGCAGTCCTCAGCAGCCGCAACTCAGACTTCCGAAAATGGATGGTAAAGATTCCACTACAGACATGGCTTGTTACGCCGCCTCCTGCAGGAGAGGTCGTGGCGCTCGGGGGAGCAAGTCCATCGATGGGATGGCGAGACCGTTTGTTGGCCGAGTGATCCTACGCCGCCGCGCAGAATCGAAAACCAATCAGTGGCCCATGCCGCCTATTGCTCCGGAAATGTCGCCATAGCCGCTATCGGAGCTATGGCTATACGATCCGGCGGTCGAGTCGTAATAGTTTGGATAAGCCTCCACCGCACCGGCTCGGGGATGGTGTTTGGCGTGACCGCGGCCCTGTGCGAAGGACGGAACGATCATGACCAAGATCGAGAACGCGCTCACGGCGATCATCGTTGCTTGCGTTTTCATGTTGTCTCTCCGGCTTTCTAAATCATAATTTAGGATTGAACGGGATCGACCCATTCCCTATTGCGTCATTTCGGATGTATTCACGCCGCGCCTTTATACAAGCGCCCGCGACCGGGAACTGTCCTGGCCGACGGTTGGCACGTTGCGTTGAGCGCCTTCGGGTCGGCGGGCTTGAATTTCGGTAAGGCGAAAGCGCAAGCGATGATTTGCACAATTTCAAATAACTCGTAACAAGCTAAGTCAAGTTCCGTTTCATCCAGCGCACTATCTAAGATGTTACACCAACGCATTATGCACCGCATATCTTGCCAATCCGGCGAGGCAAAAGGGCGATGAGCTGCACCGGTCCGACATTTGTTCCCTTGATGTTCCCATTCGTCTGCTGGGTAATGGCCGGTTCCTGCGCCTAATGGCCGGATTTGAAAATCGTATTGGCCGGTTTACACTAAGCCTCCTTTTGAAAGGATCATCATCATGAACGATCAGCTTAGCGACCTCGATCAGGTGGAAGAAAAGAACTTCATCTACGAAGTCTCCGACGAAATGCTGGAGACTGCGGCGGGCATGGAGAAGGGAAAGCCGAAGGCATTCACGCTTTCATTTTGTTCTGGTCTATCTACCTGCCCCGCCTGACTCCGGAGGGGGCTTCATATAAAGTCGAGTGGCTCGACGGGAGGCATTGCCCTAGGGTCTGGACTCGATTGATCCACCAAGTGAGTGCGGCTGCCAAGAGGATGGCCGAGAGGTAGACATCGGCTCGTTTGTCGTAGCGGGTGGCGATGCGCCTGAAGTCCTTGAGCCGGCAAAACATGCGTTCGATGAGGTTGCGCAGCTTGTAGGCTTTTGCATCGTAGGCGTGCGGATGCTTGCGGGTCGGGTTTGGCGGGATGACCGCCTTGACGCGGCGTTCTGCCAGCCACTCGCGCAGGCTTTTTGCATCGTAAGCGCGATCGGCCAGCAATCGGCGGGGTAAGCGGATCGTCGCCAAGAGTTCGCGGGCAGCGGCGAGATCATGGCTGTTGCCGGGCGTGATCAGGAATGACAGCGGCCGCCCCAGATCGTCTGTCAGCGCGTGGATTTTGGTCGTGCGCCCGCCGCGCGAGCGGCCGATCGCGTGATGGAAGGCCCCCCTTTTGCGCCAGCGGCGGAGCGATGGACCTTGATGTGGGTGCTGTCGATCGACATGGTCCCGACCATGCCGGTAGAGCCGGTCAGCGCGTAAAAGATGTCGGTCCAGATGCCCTGGCGGCTCCAGCGATTGAAGCGGTTGTAGACCGTCGTATAGGGGCCATAGTCGGGCGGGCAATCACGCCAACGTGCGCCCGAGCGTAACATGTGAACGATTCCGCTGATGATCCTGCGATCATCGACGCGATGCGCGCCGCGCCGTCCCCGCGGCATCAGACCTTCAATCCGCTTCCACTCCGCATCGCTCAGCCAATAGAGTTGCTTCCTCATCAAGGCCTCCTCGATTCGGAAGCCTTGAATCACAACTCAAGCCGCGCTGGAATCCTTATTGAGTACAGACCCTAGACTGCATAGCGCTATTACCGTCATCCTGAGGTGCGCGCCGAAGGCGCGCCTCGAAGGATGCACGGCCCGAGCGCCCGGGCCGTCGCCCTTCGAGGCTTGCTACGCTCGCACCTCAGGGTGACGGAAAACAAAATGTCCACCCCCATCTCCCCCCTCGCTCCGAAAACGACGCCCGCCATGCCGGCGATCGGCGGCGTGCGGCTGGCGACGGCCGCGGCCGGCATCCGCTATCAGGGCCGCACCGATGTCATGCTCGCGGTGTTCGATGAAGGCGCCAGCGCCGCCGGCGTGTTCACGCGCTCAAAATGTCCTTCCGCGCCGGTCGAGTGGTGCCGCGCCCGGATCAAGGGCGGGCGCGCCCGCGCGCTGGTGGTCAATTCCGGCAATGCCAATGCGTTCACCGGCAAGAACGGCCGCGAGGCTTGTGCGTTCACCGCCAAGCTCGCGGCCGGTGCCGTCGGCTGCAAGATGACGGAGGTTTTTCTCGCTTCGACCGGCGTCATCGGCGAGCCGCTGCCGGCGCAAGCTTTCGACAGCGTCATGGCTCGTCTGGTCGAGGAGGCGACCGACGAAGGCTACGTCGACGCCGCCGGCGCGATCATGACCACCGACACGTTCCCAAAGCTCGCCACCGCGAGCGCGCGGCTTGGCGGCGCCACGGTGACCATCAACGGCTTCGCCAAGGGCGCCGGCATGATCGCGCCCGACATGGCGACCATGCTGGCTTTCGTGTTCACCGACGCGCCGATCGCGGCGCCGGCGTTGCAGGCGCTGCTGCGCGAGGGCGTCGTCGACACGTTCAATGCCGTCACCATCGACGGCGATACCTCGACCTCCGATACGCTCCTGGCCTTCGCCACCGGCGCCGCGCGCGGCGCGCCGCGCATCGCCCGCGGCAACGATCCACGCCTCGTGCCGTTTCGCAAAGCCTTCAACGCCGTGCTCGCCAATCTTGCGGAACAAGTGGCGCGCGACGGCGAAGGCGCGCGAAAACTGGTCGAGATCGTGGTCGAGGGCGCGGTGTCGAAACTTTCCGCGCGCCGCGTCGCGCTGTCGATCGCCAATTCGCCGCTGGTCAAGACCGCGATCGCCGGCGAGGACGCCAATTGGGGCCGCGTCGTCATGGCGGTCGGCAAAGCCGGCGAGCCGGCCGACCGCGACCGGCTGTCGATCTGGTTCGGCGGCATCCGCGTGGCGCACAAGGGCGCGCGCGATCCGGACTACGACGAGGCCGCCGTCTCCGCCGCAATGAAGAAGCCGGAGATCGCGCTGAAAGTCGCGCTCGGCCTCGGCAAAGGCCGCGACCGCGTGCTGACCTGCGACCTCACCAAGGAGTACGTGGCGATCAACGGGGATTATCGGTCCTAGCCGACAGGCGAAAGAGTAAAGCTGTCGCGCAACGTGCCCACAACCTTTATGCTGCGGCCCTGCGATTAAACCGGAGGGACAGCCATGAAACTTCCGCGCCGCAAACTTTTGCATCTGGCAACGGGCGCGCTCGCGCTGCCGGCGATATCGCGCATTGCCTCGGCCCTCGATTATCCGACGCGGCCGGTGCGCTGGATCGTCGGCTTCCCGCCCGGAGGTCCAAACGACATTACGGCGCGGATCATGGCCGAATTTCTGTCGGAACGGTTGCACCAGCAATTCGCCGTCGAGAATCGTCCGGGAGCGGCAGGCAATGTTGCGACCGAACAGGTCGCGAGGGCCCAGCCCGACGGCTACACGGTGATGGAGCTCGCAACCGTCAACGCCATCAATGCGTCGCTCTACCAAAATCTCAATTATGATTTCGTCCGCGACATTACGCTGGTCGCCGGCTTCGGCTCGGGGCCGGCCGTCATGCTGGTGAACCCGGCGGTGCCGGCCGCGACGGCT
>Ga0210398_10005797_pt1 | contig 11459 bp, 20 predicted proteins | sample IncBWC4OmetaG_FD_161047 | JGI IMG/M metagenome (GOLD analysis project Ga0210398, IMG submission 161047) | Forest soil microbial communities from Barre Woods Harvard Forest LTER site, Petersham, Massachusetts, United States - Inc-BW-C-4-O | ecosystem: Environmental > Terrestrial > Soil >... | reverse complement strand
CCACTTGATGATGTCGCGTGAAGCGGCGGTTAAATTGAGCCGCGCGCTTTCTCCGAATCCGCAGGAACACGAACAGCCGATTCAAATTCAGCCGGCACCGGGAGCCTCTTCAAAACAGACAGTCGCGGAAAAGACCGTGCACGCTAAACCGGTCGCCAAGACGCATTCGAAGACAGAGGCCGCACCGAAAGCCGCCAAGAAGCATGCGGCCGGGACGAAAGAAAAGCCGAAAGCAAAGTCCAAGCCCAAGGCGAAAAAGGAATAGGCGATGGATACCAGGCTTTATCAAGTTATCAAACGGCCCATCATTACGGAGAAGGGTCTTGGTGTGAAGGAAACTCAACACACCGTTGTATTTGAAGTCGCGTCGGATGCCACCAAGACGGAAATCAAGGAAGCCGTACAACGGGTTTTTAAAGTGAAAGTGGATCACGTACGCACGGCGAATTTTCATGGAAAGTTTCGCCGCCGCGGCCGCGCTGAGGGTTTCCGCAGCGACTGGAAGAAAGCGTACGTCCGGCTGGCTGAAGGCGAAAAAATGATCGAGTACGCCGACAACATTTAGTTTCGACAGATTGAGCGAGTTCAGGAAGTAGCTAGAGGAAGCAATGCCATTAAAAACATTTAAACCATACACACCAGCGAGACGTTTTCTCACTATGCTCGACAAGGGTGAGATAACCAAACAAACGCCGGAAAAGTCGCTGGTGGAATCCAAAAAGCGCACTGGTGGCCGCAACGCGCAGGGCGAAATCACATCCTGGCACCGCGGTGGTGGACACGCACGTAAGTATCGCAACATCGATTTTCGCCGCGATAAGACGGGCATTCCGGCGAAGGTCGCGTCGATTGAGTACGACCCGAACCGGTCGTCGCGAATTGCTTTGCTGCATTACGCGGATGGCGAGAAGCGTTACATTTTGCAACCTGTCGGTTTGGAAGTTGGCATGACAGTGCAGAACGGTGAGGGCGCGGATATTCTGCCGGGAAATGCGATGAAGTTCCGGCACATTCCGCCTGGCACGATGGTCCACAATCTTGAGCTTTTTCCGGGCAAGGGGGGCCAGGTAGTCCGCGCCGCGGGCGGCGCAGCGCAGCTTTTGAGCAAAGAAGGCGATCTAGCGCTCGTGAAATTGCCTTCCGGAGAAGTCCGGCGGTTCAGTGTGGAGTGTATGGCCACGATCGGCCAGCTTGGGAACTTGGATCACGAAAACGTGACCTACGGAAAAGCGGGCCGCACGCGATGGCACGGGAAGCGTCCCACGGTCCGCGGAGTAGCGATGAATCCCGTTGATCACCCGCACGGGGGTGGTGAAGGGCGCGTGAAGGGAAACCATCCGCAGACGCCTTGGGGTTTTCCGACTCTTGGTGCGAAGACGCGGAAGAAGCGCAAGAGCAGCAGAATGATCGAACAGCGACGCAATCCGTAAGCTAGGGCAGAAATATGAACCTGGCGCGGCGAAGAACAGAGAGCAACCTTATGACAGCCACTCGAGCAAATCGACGTTCAGCACGCCGAACAACACGGCGCCCGGCGCGCGCGCGAAAATCTATCGCGCGGCGTGCGGCGAAGCCAGTGGTAAAGACAGTTTCAAAATTAGTGCCAGCTCCGCAAGTGCAACTTCGGCTGTGCAAGACGGGCTGGGCTGTGATTGTAGAAAAGATTCCAAATGCACAAGGGACGCGTTTTGTGTGCCCCTTCTGCCCGCTGTCGCACCGCGTCTCTGGCCCGGTGCGTGGATTTAAGAAAATGCGCCGCGCGCAATGGATTAAGCTGCGCCGCGTGGAGGAGTAGTAAGACCGATGCCGCGCTCGCTCAAAAAAGGACCGTTCATCGACGATCACCTGCGCGTTAAGGTGGAAGCGCTGAACACTCGCAATGAAAAGAAAGTGTTGAAGACGTGGTCCCGCCGGTCAACGATTCTGCCGGACATGATCGGGCACACCATTGCCGTTCACAACGGAAAGAAATTTATTCCGGTGTATATCACCGAGCAGATGGTAGGACACAAACTCGGTGAATTTTCGCCGACGCGAACTTTTAAAGGTCACGCGGTAAAAGCAGCGCTCGAAAGGGCCGCAGCGGCAGCTGCTCCGGCAGGCGCTCCCGCGGCAGGAGCCGGTAGTGGCGGCGCAGCACCGGGACCAAAGGCATAAATGATGGCAACCGCGATTCAAGGTTCGACGCAAATTGAGGGAGTAGCAAAGGCGAGATACATCCGCGTCTCGCCACAAAAGGCGCGGCTGGTGATTGATTTGATCCGCGGAGCGCGCGCTGAAGAAGCGTTGCACACTCTGCGATTCACGAAGAAGCGCGTGGCAAAGGAAATTGAGAAGACACTGCGCAGCGCCATTGCGAATGCTGAGCGCAAAGCGGAAGACTCCGGCGAATCGCTAGATGTGGACGCGCTGTTCGTCACGCGTTGTTACGTGAACGAAGGCCCGCGGTGGAAGCGTATGCGTCCGGCGCCCATGGGCCGGGGCTTTCGATATCAGAAGCGTACAGCGCATATCGTGGTGGAAGTGGCCGAACATCACCGCGCCGCCGCGGACCGCGTGGCAGCAGCCGCCGAAGAAGCGCAAGCTTCCAAGGGCGTTCGCGGAGCAGTCCGCAAGGCTCGCAAAGCTTTTGAGCAACGCTCGAAGCAGCAGAAACCGAAAAAGAAGAAGTAGGAGGATCGTTTGGGGCAGAAAACACATCCGTACGGTTTTCGGCTGGGTTACAACAAGGTCTGGAAGTCACGCTGGTTCGCCAAGCGCGACTACGCCGACTTGCTCTATGAGGACATCCAGCTTCGCAAGCAGCTGAAAGATCGTCTGAAATCGGCGGGCATCAGCGGTATCGATGTGGAGCGTGCCGCAAACAAATTGGTGGTGCGGATTTACACGGCGCGTCCCGGAATCATTATCGGCCGCAAGGGTTCTGAAATTGACAAGTTGAAGAGTGAAGTGCAGAAGCGCACCAAGCGCGAAGTGCACATTGACATTCAGGAAGTGCATCGCCCGGAACTCGATGCCCAACTCGTCGCTGAGTCGATTGCTCTGCAGCTTGAAAAGCGTGTGGCCTTTAGACGCGCTATGCGCAAGGCCGTTGATTCGGCGCTGCGTTTCGGTTGCAAAGGTATCAAGGTTCGAGTAGCGGGTCGCCTGAATGGCGCGGAGATCGCGCGAAAAGAGTGGTATCTGCAAGGCCGCTTGCCTTTGCAGACGTTGCGAGCGGACATTGATTTTGGCACTGCCGAGGCGCACACGACATACGGCGTGATCGGCGTAAAGTGCTGGATTTATCAGGGCGAAAAGATTCCGCAGCGCGGCGGAAAAACTGGAACAACCAGCGAAGTTTAGGTGCAAGTTTAGAAGCTAAGGAAACGGACTAAATATCATGTTGATGCCGAAAAAAGTTAAGTACCGCAAGCAGCAGCGCGGGCGGCGTAGCGGAAAAGCGTGGCGCGGAGGCGCGCTTGCGTTCGGAGAATACGGATTGAAAGCGATGGAGCCGGCCTGGATTACCGACCGGCAAATCGAAGCGGCGCGCGTTGCAATCACTCGATTTATCAAGCGCGGCGGAAAACTCTGGATTCGCATATTTCCCGACAAGCCGTTCACGAAGAAGCCGGCTGAAACTCGAATGGGTAAGGGTAAAGGACCACCGGAGCATTGGGTTGCGGTGGTGAAACCAGGCAGAGTGATGTTCGAAATGGCGGGTGTGGATCTTGCGGCGGCTACAGAAGCTATGGCGCTTGCGTCCCACAAGTTGCCGATTCGAACGAAGTTTGTAAGCCGGGCGGAGGAACTGTAAATGGCGGCGCGCGCTCAAAAATTGCGAGAGATGAATCATAGCGAGCTCGAAGTGCAGCAGCAGGAACTCTCCGAGCAGATTTTCCGCTTGCGATTCCAACTCTCCACAGGCCAGTCCGAAGGATTGAAGAAATTGCGTGAAGCGAAGCGAGATCTGGCGCGGGTCAAGACTCTGCTGCGCGAGACCGAATTGAGGAAAGCGTAATGGCAAACGAATCACAAGCAGGAGCTGCGGGCGTTCAAGAGGGTGTTCGTACACGCGGAGTGCGCCAGGAACTGACGGGCGTAGTTACCAGCGCAAAGATGCAGAAAACTATTGTGGTGAAGGTTATTCGCGCCGTTCAGCATCCGCTCTACCAAAGAGTGGTGCGGCATTCCAAAAAGTATTACGCGCACGATGAGACCGGCGAAGCGCGGGTCGGCGATACGGTTCGAATCGTTTCTACCCGGCCGCTTTCAAAATTGAAGCGCTGGCGGCTTCAAGAAGTGATCGCGAAATCTACGCGCGCCTAGGCGAAGTCAGTAGAAGCGTACTAAGGGAGCACGACGAACATGGTTCAGATGCGTACGTGGCTGACGGTGGCCGACAATTCAGGTGCGCGCCAGTTGACCTGCATTCTTCCCGTGGGAGGAGATGCAGGATTGGTGGCTGGCCTCGGCGACGTGATTACAGCCGCAGTGAAGGAAGCCACGCCTGACAGCCAGGTGAAGAAGGGCAAGGTGGTGCGTGCAGTGGTCGTACGCACCCGGAAAGAGCAGCGCCGAAGGGATGGTACCTACATCCGGTTTGACGACAATGCTGCAGTGCTAATCAACGATGCGGGCGAGCCGATCGGAACGCGCGTTTTCGGGCCCGTGGCCCGCGAGCTGCGCGACAAGAAGTTCACCAAGATTATCTCGCTTGCTCCGGAAGTGTGGTAGCGATGAGAGAACCTAAAGAAAAACCGGCAGCGCATGGCATTCGCCACGGCGACACGGTGAAAGTAATGGCAGGGCGCTCGAAGGGCAAAAGCGGGAAAGTGCTTTCCGTGAATCTGTGGAAGAGCACGGTGACCGTGGAGCACGCGAACATTATCAAGCGGCACACACGGCCGAACCCGTCGAAGAACATTAAGGGCGGCATCCTGGAACGCGAAGGACCGATTCATGTTTCCAACGTGATGCTCGTCTGTCCTGGTTGCGGCAAACATACCCGTGCGGGACACACAACGCTGCCGGACGGCACTAAAGTGCGCACTTGCCGCCGTTGCGACACGACTTTTGAGAGCTAGAGGCAAAGAGACAAAATGATTACGCGTTTGCACGAAAAATATCGCAAAGAAGCCATCCCGGCGCTTTCCAAGCGATTCGGGTACAAGAACACGATGGCTGTTCCTCGCGTTTCGAAAGTGACGGTGAACATCGGCTTAGGCGAGGCCAGCGCGAATGTGAAGTTACTGGACACCGCCGTTGCTGAACTCGGCCAAATCGCCGGGCAAAAGCCGGTAATCACGCGCGCCAAGAAATCGATCGCGAATTTCAAAATTCGCAAAGGCATGCCGATTGGCTGCATGGTCACTTTGCGCGGCGAGCGCATGTATGAATTTCTGGACCGGCTCTCGGCTATCGTTCTGCCCCGCGTTCGAGACTTTAAAGGACTGGCGCCGAATTCTTTTGATGGCCGGGGCAACTACACTATTGGAATCAAAGACCAACTGGTTTTCCCAGAGATCGATTACACCCGGGTAGACAAAATCAAGGGCATGAACGTCACCATAACGACCACAGCACGAAATGACGAAGAAGGACGCGAGCTTTTGAAGCTGCTCGGCGTTCCATTCAGGGCTTAAGGAGACCAAAGAAGCATGGCGCGTACCAGTCAGTTCGCGAAAATGAAGCGGAAGTTGAAATTCAAGATCCGCAAGCGCAACCGTTGCCGCATCTGCGGACGCCCGCGCGGTTTTCTGCGCAAGTTTGAATTGTGCCGCATCTGTTTCCGCGGCCACGCGCTCAAGGGAGAAATCCCCGGCGTGGTGAAGGCTAGTTGGTAAGGAAGGACGAATGACCACTGATCCTATCGCTGATTTCTTGACTCGGATTCGAAACGCTTCGACCGCAAAGCACTCGCGCGTGGATATGCCGTCTTCGAAACTGAAGATAGAGTTCGCTCGCATTTTGAAGGAAGAAGGCTATCTGGCGAATTACAAAGTAGTGGAAGAGCAAAAGGGGAAGAAAACGCTTCGCTGTTTTTTGCGCTACACGCCGGACCGGCGTCCTGTGATCACGGACCTCAAGCGCGTCTCGAGGCCTGGGTCCAGGCGCTACATTGCGAAGACAGGCATTCGTCCGGTAGTTGGCGGAATGGGAATATCGATATTGTCCACGCCACGCGGATTGATGACCGGCCAGGCGGCACGTAAGGCAGGCGTGGGCGGCGAATTGATGTGCGAAGTTTGGTAGGAATTTTAGCCATCACAAGGATTTGAGAGAGCTATGTCGCGAATAGGGAACAAGATCATTCCTGTGCCGTCGGGCGTAAAGATTCAAATCAAGGATGGCTCTATTGACGTGCAAGGTCCCAAAGGCAAGATGCATGTCAATGTGCCGGGCGGGATTACCTTCGAGCAGAAGGATGGCACGCTCGTCGCCAAGCGTCATTCGGAAAACCAGCGTGCTCTGCACGGTCTCGCGCGGGCTTTAGTAGCTAACGCCGTCACCGGTGTCACTACTGGATTCAAGAAAGATCTCGACATCGTAGGTGTCGGATATCGCGCCGAAGTGAAAGGCAAGAACGTGGTGCTAGCGCTGGGGTACTCGCATCCAATAGAGTTCCCGATCCCAGAAGGCATCGTCATCGCTATCGAAAAGCAAACACATATGTCCGTTTCGGGTGCGGATAAGAATCAGGTCGGCCAAGTAGCAGCAAATCTTCGCGCGCTGCGGCCGCCCGACCCGTATAAGCAAAAAGGCATTCGCATCACTGGCGAGCGGTTGAAGAAGAAAGCGGGCAAGGCTGGCGCCAAGTCGGCGGCCTAGGCTGGAAGGAGAACAAACGTGGCAGCACCGGTTCGAAGATTATCGCGGGAAGCGCATCGCCGCCGGATTCATGTGCGAACGCGGCAGACGCTCGCTGGAACATCCGAGCGTCCGCGGCTTTGCGTGCATCGCTCGTCCAAGCACATTCGCGCGCAGGTTGTGGACGATCAGAGCGGAAAAACTCTCGCCTCTGCCAGCTCGCTCGATGGCGAAGTAAAGAAGTCGATCAAGGGTGGTGGAAACATCGCGGCCGCAAAAGTGGTTGGTAAAGCGATTGCGGAACGCGCGCGCGACAAGGGAATCGAAAAAGTTGTCTACGATCGCGGTGGCTATCAGTATCACGGCCGCGTGAAAGCGCTCGCCGAAGCGGCCCGGGAGGCGGGCCTGAAATTCTAACAATTATGCCGAAACAAGAGCTAAAAGATACGTTGTCAGTTCGCCGGCCGGTAGAAACCAATCAGGCGAACCTGAAAGATCAAGTCGTTTCGATCAATCGCTGCACGAAAGTCGTCAAGGGTGGCAAGAACCTCAGCTTCTCGGCGCTCGTGGTCGTGGGCGATCAGGGCGGCCATGCCGGCTTCGGTATGGGCAAAGCTCGAGAAGTTCCCATGGCGATTCGCAAGGCGATCGAAGCGGCCAAGAAGAACATGGTGAAGTTGAATCTAAAAGGTTCGACGATTCCGCACCAGGTTCTCGGAAGCTACGGCTCTGGCCAAGTGCTCCTAAAGCCGGCGCCGGAGGGAACAGGCGTTATCGCAGGCGGCCCCGTGCGCGCAGTGATGGAGGTTGCCGGGATTCAGAACGTATTGACGAAATCCCTGGGCACTTCGAATCCTCACAACGTGATCAAGGCCACGTTTGATGCCCTTTTGCACTTGAAGGACGCTGCGAAAGTGGCCGAAGGCCGCGGGAGAGGAGCGGAAGAGCCGGTTTCGTAGGCGCCTCTCCAAAAAGAATATGACACCAACAAAGAAAAAAACGGCCGGCAAGTCCGATAAACAGTCCGGAATGCTGAAAATAAAGTGGGTGGTAAGTTTTATCGGTTGCCCGCGCAATATGAGGCAAACCATTCGCGGCTTGGGCTTCCGGCGCATGCAACAGGTGGTGGAGCGTCCCGACACGCCGTCGATACGCGGCATGATCGCGAGAGTCCACCACCTCGTCAGGATTGAGGAATAGTGATGGCCATTAAACCGACACTCTCGAATTTGAAGCCGCCGCGTGGCTCGCGTCACCGCAAGGTGCGTGTGGGACGCGGTATGGGATCGAAAATGGGAAAGACTTCCGGCGCTGGGAACAAAGGTCAGCAATCACGTCGCGGATATTCCCGCCGTCCCGGATTTGAAGGCGGCCAGATGCCTTTGCATCGGCGCTTGCCGAAGCGCGGTTTTTCGACTCCGTTTCGAAAGACCTATGCGGTGGTGAATGTCGAGAGTCTGAACGTGTTTGGAGCAGGAGACACCGTGTCGCCGGAGATGTTGTTTGGTCGCGGAATCGTTCGTGTCGAGCGGGAAGCGTTGAAAATCCTGGGCAGCGGTGAATTGAAAGTGGCGCTAACCGTGCAGGCTCACGCATTCAGCAAGTCGGCGGAAGAGAAAATTGCGGCCGCCGGAGGAAAAGTCGAACTTTTGAAATGAGTCCTCTAAGAAAACTGGTCGAGGCTTTCCGGAATATTTTCAGCACGCCAGATTTGCGTAATCGAGTGCTGTTCACGCTGGCATTGCTGGGAGTGTATCGGCTTGGCGCTTTCATTCCCACGCCTGGAATCAATACGGCCCTTTTGCAGCAGCTTTTTGAACAGAGTAAAGGCTCGGTGCTGGGGATTTTTGACCTTTTCAGTGGCGGCAATCTTCGCAGACTGACGATTTTTGCCTTGGGCATCATGCCCTACATTACCGCTTCGATCATTCTTCAGTTGATGGTGGTGGTGTGGCCGTATCTTGAAAGATTACAAAAAGAGGGCGAACTCGGGCGGCGCAAGATCACGCAGTACACGCGTTATTTGACAATCATTTTGAGCGCTTTCCAGTCGTTCACGATTGCGGAAACGTTGACGCGCCAGAATCTCGCGGGGCAAGCGCTGGTCTATCACCCAGGGCCACGCTTCATCCTGATGACCATGCTCACCCTGACAACTGGTTCCGCTTTCATCATGTGGCTGGGTGAACAAATCAGCGATCGCGGCATTGGCAACGGAATGTCGCTCATTATTTTCGCCGGCATCGTTGTCGGATTGCCGCGTGCAGTCGGCGATTTGTGGGAGAAAGCGAAAACGCAACAGTGGGGTTCTTTCACACCGATTGCTCTTCTTGGCCTGATTGCACTGATGTTGGCCGTGGTGGCTTTTATCGTGTTTATGGAAGGTGGCCAGCGGCGTATCCCCGTGCAGTACGCCAAGCGCGTGATGGGCCGCAAGGTAATGGGCGGGCAGATGACTTACCTGCCACTTCGAGTGAATTCCGGCGGCGTGATTCCGCCGATCTTTGCGAGTTCGCTGCTTACTTTTCCGCAGACGTTGGCGTTGTTCTTTCAGAAAAAGTCTCCATTTTTTGAAAAGTTTGCGAACCAAATCAAGTGGGGTGAGCCACTCTACACGTTGATATACGTTACGCTGATAATCTTTTTCGCGTTTTTCTATGTGGGCATTATTTTTAATCCCACAGAGCTTGCGGACAACATGCGGAAATACGGTGGGTTCATACCGGGAATCCGGCCGGGACGTAATACATCCGAATACATCAACCGTATACTGACTCGCTTGACGTTCGTGGGCGGAATCTATCTCGCTATTGTCTGCTTGCTCCCGGAGTGGATGATCTCAGGCATTCACTTGCAGCATCTGTGGTTGGTGGGCAACTGGTTTGATCAGCACATGTGGCGATTTGTCCTCGACGGCTTGAATGTGCAGTTTTATTTTGGAGGGACTTCGCTGTTGATCGTAGTAGGCGTAGCCATGGACACAGTGCAGCAACTCGAGGCACAGCTCGTTATGCGCAATTACGACGGGTTTGTTCGCAAGGGCCGAGTGCGCGGCCGTCGCAGTTAATGGTGGCTCATTGGCGGTGAGCATGGCGCTCAATCGGGCTATGATTTTCTTAGGCCCGCCCGGTGCCGGTAAAGGCACCCAGGCCAATCGCGCAGCGAAGCGATATGGAGTGCCGCATCTTTCCACCGGCGACATGTTGCGTGATGCGGTCGCTCACGGTACCGAGCTAGGCCGCTTGGCGAAGCCGCTCATGGAACGCGGTGAGCTGGTACCGGACAACATCGTGATGGGGATGGTCGAAGAAAGGTTGGCGCAGCCGGATTCCGCGCAAGGATTTATTTTCGACGGTTTTCCGCGGACCGTACCGCAGGCAGAGCAACTGGATAAAATCCTTGTCCGCCGCGGACTTGGCAAGCCGCTGGTTGTTGAGTTTCATGTTAGCCCTGAGACCCTGCTGCATCGAGTTTCGGGACGCTGGACCTGCAGCGTGGGTGGCGAAACGTACAATATTTATGAACGCCCGCCTAAGGTTCCGGGAATTTGCGATGTGGACGGCGGAAAATTAATCCAGCGCTCGGATGACAGCGCGGACATCGTGCGAGAACGTTTGGCGGCCTACGATCGCAAAACGAAGCCGCTCGCGGATTATTACCGGCAGCACGGCGTTCTAGAAACGGTTGACGGGTCGAAAGGCGTTGAAGAAGTAAGTCGTGCACTGAATGAGATTTTTGCACGCGCGGCAGGGAGAGATGGTCATCTGTAAATCGCCGAAAGAGCTCGAAAAGATGTACCAGGCGGGGCAAATCGTCTGGGGAGCTTTGGAAAAAATGCGCGCGATTGTTCGGCCGGGCGTATCGACGAAGGAACTCGACGAATTCGCCGAGGAATTTACCGAGAAGCACAATGCGCGACCGGCGTTTAAGGGGTACCGGGGATATCCGGGCTCCGTGTGCACTTCGATTAATCAGGAAGTTGTGCATGGAATTCCTTCTGCATCGCGGAAGGTTCGCGAAGGCGACATTTTGTCCATGGATTTCGGCGTCGAGTTGGACGGTTACTTTGCGGACGCTGCGCTGACGGTGCCGGTAGGAAAAGTTGCTCCGGAACGCCAGAAATTGCTTCGGGTAACGCGTGAATCGCTGGAGCAGGGAATTGAAAAGATTCGGCCCGGCAACCGCCTTGGCGACGTATCGGCGGCGGTCCAGCAGTGGGTTGAGAAGAACGGTTTCTCGGTAGTGCGTGAATTTGTCGGTCACGGCATTGGAACCAAAATGCACGAAGACCCGCAGCTCCCGAATTATGGCTCGCCAGGTCAAGGGCCTCGGCTGCAAGAAGGAATGGTGCTTGCCATCGAGCCAATGGTGAACACGGGCGGCCCGGGAGTCAGAATTTTGGATGATGATTGGACGGCGGTTACCACGGACGGCAGTGATTCAGCGCATTTTGAACACACCGTTGCCGTGACGGCCAATGGACCCTGGATTTTGACGCGGCCGCGAGAAGCCAGCGGACCGTGCTGGTAGCGGGAACCAAATTTTATCGAGTTCGAACCGGGAGCACATGATTCGAAAGCCAGAGCCGGAAAAAAAGAAGTCGAATGAAGGCAGCGGAAAAGAAGACGCCATTGAAGTAATGGCGACAGTGGTCGAACCGCTTCCCA
>Ga0210398_10005796_pt1 | contig 11459 bp, 10 predicted proteins | sample IncBWC4OmetaG_FD_161047 | JGI IMG/M metagenome (GOLD analysis project Ga0210398, IMG submission 161047) | Forest soil microbial communities from Barre Woods Harvard Forest LTER site, Petersham, Massachusetts, United States - Inc-BW-C-4-O | ecosystem: Environmental > Terrestrial > Soil >... | reverse complement strand
GAATTGCGGCGACGACCGGCTTTTTACAACGGAACAGCCGCACGCCTTCAACATAGAGCGGATTTTCGCCGGCGCGTGCCGTGGTCTCGCCGCTGCTCGCATCGCGATTGGCAAAGTTCGCGCCCGCGCAAAATGACTTGCCCTCGGAACAGAGCATCAGCGCGCGACATTCCGGCTGCTGGTCGAGCGCCTCGCACGCGTCGGCGAGATCGTGAATCAGATTGAAGTCGAAGAAGTTGTGCGGCGGCCGATGAATCTCGAGCGTCGCCACATGACCGTCGAGCGCGACCGATACATCGCCATATTTTGGTTCCAACATTGGATGCTCCTCTCTCAGTTCCAGCGCGGGTTAACAATTATCAGAATCGTAAAAAACAAAACGTAAGAAACTCCCGGGACAGCCAGAATCATCAGCACGGCTTTGGCCAGACGCGGATGGCCGTATGAGCTCAGGGTCAAGCCTCCAATCAGGACGGCGGCGACGCAACTCAGCATCTCGAGCCATAGGTACATGTTGAACGAGGAGATCGATCCGTCGTTCAAGCCGACTTCGAAGAAGTACAGCACGACCACTGCGACTGCCACGTCGATGCCAAGCAGAATTTTGAAGAACATCATCGCTCCGATTTTCTGCCCTATAGCCAGAAAGCGCGCAAGCTGCTAGAAGGTTATACGTCGAACGCCAGAGGAAGACACGCTTGATGAATCCGAATATCGAAAGGACACGGGGAGCCTCCCGTGGTGGTGTGTCTGCGACGTTCGGTCATCATTGACTCAATAGCATAATCGAAACGCGTCAGACGGCCACGGGTGCAAACACTCCGTGGCCGTTTTGTTTTTTGAGCGCGAGAACGCGCAAGCGTTAAAGGCAGGAATTCGATGCTGGTAGAAGTAGAAAATCTGAGCAAGACCTTCGGTGATTTTCGCGCGGTCGACAACGTGAGCTTCGAGATCGAGCGCGGTGAGATAATCGGGATGCTCGGGCCGAACGGCGCGGGCAAGACGACGACGATCCACATGATTCTCGGGCTGATCACGCCGAAGTCGGGGCGCATCAGCATTTTCGGCAAGTCGATGGCGACGCATCGCGGGGAAATCCTCGAGCGCATGAACTTCACGTCGCCGTACGTCGCGTTTCCATTCCGGCTGACGGTGCTCGAGAACCTGAAGGTGTTCGCGCGCATCTACGATCTGAAAAAGCCGCGCGAGCGAATCGACGAGCTGCTCGAGCGTTTCGGCATCACCAAACTGCGCGACAAGGCGATCGCGCGGCTGTCGTCGGGTGAGAACACGCGGGTCGGACTATGCAAGGCGTTCCTCAACGATCCGGAACTGCTGCTGCTCGACGAGCCGACGGCGTATCTCGATCCCGAAGTGGCGTGGCAGGTGAAGAACGCGCTGCTCGACGCGCAACGCGACAAGGGCACGACGATTTTGTACACGTCGCACAACATGGAAGAGGTCGAGCGGATGTGTAAGCGGATTATTTTTCTGCATCACGGGAAAGTGATCGCCGCGGGCAGTCCGATCGAAATCACGCAGGCGCTCCTCGAAGAGGAACGCGAGGAACCCGCGCTGGAGGAAGTCTTCCTGCGCGTGGTGAGGGGCAAGGCGGCATGAAATTACATCGCATCAACGCCGTGATCGAACGGCACATTTACGAATCGCGGCACAATTTCGATCGCGTCGTCGATATGATCTGGTGGCCGGTGCTCGACATTGTCATGTGGGGCTTCTTCACGGTTTACCTGGCGCATAGCAATCACTTGCAGCCGAACCTGATCAGCTGCCTGCTCGGCGCGATAATTCTGTGGGGCACGTTCTACAGCTTCCAGCGCGACATGGCGATCGGCTTCATCGACGAACTATGGTGCCGCAACCTCGTCAACCTGTTCTCGACGCCCTTGACGCTGTCGGAGTACATGGCCGGACTCATCACGGTGTGCGTGTTGAAGGTGATGGTCGGACTGTTGGCGGCGGCGGCGATCGGCTGGGCAGCATACTCGTTCGACATCTTTCCGTGGCTGCCACAGTTTATCCCGTACATCGCGAACCTGATGTTGTTCGCGCTCGCGTTGGGAATCGCCATCACGGGAATGATCTTTCGGTACTCGACGAAAATCCAGGCGCTGGCATGGAGCTTTGCGGGTCTGCTGATGCCGGTGTCGTGCGTGATGTACCCGATGTCGTCGCTGCCGAAATGGCTGCAGGACATCGCGTGGATGCTGCCGACGGCGCATTCGTTCGAGGGCATGCGCCAGGTGCTCGCCGGCAAAGGATTCTCGCCGCTGCATTTCTGGTGGGGCGCCGGGCTGAACGTCGTGTACTTCGCGATAGCGATCGGATTCTTCACCTGGATCTACGAGAAGGCGCGCTCGCGCGGTCTGCTGGTCAAACAGGAGTAGTTATCGTGGACGAGCACGGCCGCGCCGCATCGCGTCATCCGGAGCACGATCGTCTGCACGAGGAAGTTAGCTCGTGGTACCAGACTTCAGTGCCGGGACTCGGCTACCACGCGGAACCGAGACGCTTTGGAGTTTATCGTCGCCACGCCGAGCAGCTGGACTCCGGGCTTATCATTGTGAAATCGGTTGCGCCGAATGAGGTAGCTGAGTTTCTGGCAGATGCCCGCAGCTACTTCGAAAACCGGGCGATAGCGATTTGGATCGACGACAAAGACGTCGACGCCGTGCTTGGGCCGGTGCTAGTTGCGGCAGGATGTGCGATTGAGAAAGCGAACACGCATCTCGCTCATGTCGGACCGCGTCCGGAGCGAGGCGATCGGTCGGACATCAGCGTCGAGCGGGTTACCGCCGACACGGTGAGGGACTATGCGATTGTGAAGCTGAAGGGCTTTGCGAACAGCGAAGACGAGCCCGCCGTCGAGGACCTCGGGCAGGAACTGGCGGTTCGTCGGCGCGAACTTGCAAGCCTCGGCCGGTTCTTGGTCGCCCGGGTAGGAGACGAGCCTGCAGCCATCCTGGGTTACTACGATGGCGACGACCGATTGGTTTTCAACCTGGCGACGCGAACGCCGTTCCGCATGAAAGGTATCGCAATGCATATGCTGTGCGGCGTCGTGGCGGATTCCTACGATCGGGGCTGTCGGTCGGTGGTTATCAACACTGACCCGAGCGACACACCGATTCGATGGTATCGGCGGCTCGGCTTTACGGACGAAGTCTATTGGCGTCGCAGTTATCGGCTCCAGCCGTCGATCGTCCGCCGGTGAGCGATGACAAACGCCATTGGTGGATTGCATTTCGATGAAGTCTGCACTGAATAGCACGATGCATATTGAAATGCGCACTTTCAAAAGATGCAAAAAGCCCTGTGGAATCGGCCTTTTCTGCATTGGCACGCGCGGTGCTGTTAGTAGCGTCGGAAAAGTTCCGACGGAGGCTTGGCATCGCTATGAAACAGCACATCGAAACGAGATTTCCACATCTGTTCTCAGTAAAAGTGCTCGACAAACTGCCCGGTCTTTTCCAGCCACGGCGATATCTTTATCACTGCGCGCGGTGTAAGTGGTCGTTCGTGGTGAACGATGGCCGCCGCGGTGCGCTGAGGCCAATCGCCGAGGACGGCGAGCCGCTCACCCGTGACGAAGTTGTCGCGCGCGCCGAAACCTTCGCGGCGGGCCCGTGCCCTGCAATGCGCGTGGTTACGGAGGCTCACGTTCGTCTGCACGCCAATGGAAACGGCAACGGAAATGGATCGAACAGCCACGGTCCTGCGCACGTCGAGAAACCCGTTCGTCCGGAGCCGCATCCGAATCATCCAGTTCACTAAGACTTACTAGCGGGGAGTTAGTATGTGGGATGTGATTTCAATAGTCAGTAGCGTTGCCTTCTTCGCGATCGCAATTGGCTACGTCTGGGGGTGTGAAGACCTATGAGTCCGGTTGAAACTGTGCTCGGAGGAGTCTGCGCTCTCTTACTCGCGGTGTATTTGATCTACGCATTGCTGCGCCCAGAACGTTTCTAAGCTTACTAGCCGGTACATACTTAGATGCTATCCAATTCGATCATTCAGATCGCGGTATTCTTCATTCTGGTGACGGCGATCAGCGTGCCGCTCGGCCTCTACATGGCGAAGGTGTTTTCGCGTGAGCACACCTTTCTCGACCGCGTGCTGACGCCGATCGAGAGCTTGATTTACAGGATTTGCGGGATAAACCCCGACGTCGAGATGGGCTGGGCGGCATATGCGATTTCGATGCTCGCATTCAGCTTGATCTCGATGATCTTCCTGTACGGGCTGCAGCGCCTGCAGTACTACCTGCCGCTGAATCCGCAGGGACTCGCGGGCGTGCCGCCGGGGCTGGCCTTCAACACTGCAGCCAGTTTCACCACCAACACCAACTGGCAGGCGTATTCGGGCGAGCAGACGCTGAGTTACCTGACGCAGATGGTCGGGCTGACGTCGCACAATTTTCTGTCGGCGGCGGCGGGAATCGCGATGGCGGCGGCGGTGATTCGCGGGTTTGCGCGCCGCAGCGCAACGACGATCGGCAACTTCTGGGTCGATCTAACGCGCACGACGCTGTGGGTGCTGATGCCCATTTCGCTGATCTTCGCGCTGGTGCTCGTGTGGCAGGGGGTGCCGGACAACTTCAGTCCGTACGTCAACGCGACGACGCTCGAGGGCGCCACGCAATCGATCGCCGAGGGACCAATCGCGTCGCAGGAAATTATCAAGGAGCTCGGCACCAACGGCGGCGGCTTCATGAACGCCAACTCGGCGCATCCGTACGAAAATCCGACGCCGCTGACGAACATGCTCGAGCTGATCGCGATTTTCGCGATTGGCGCGGGCCTGACTCACACTTTCGGCAAGATGGTCGGCGATCGCAAACAGGGTTGGGCGCTGTTCGCCGTGATGTCGATCCTGTTCCTGGCCGGAGCGGCGCCGACGGTCTGGGCTGAGCAACACGGCAATCCGCAATTCCGCGCGATGGGAATCGACGAGCATGCCACCGCAACGCAAAGCGGCGGCAACATGGAGGGCAAGGAAGTCCGCAACGGTATCGTCGAGTCGGCGCTGTGGGCGACAGTCACCACCGACACTTCGTGCGGCGCCGTCAACGCGATGCACGACAGCTTCACGCCGCTCGGCGGGCTGGTGCCGATGGTGAACATGCAGCTGGGCGAGGTGATCTTCGGCGGCGTGGGCTCGGGCCTCTACGGAATCATCGTGATGGCGGTGCTGGCGGTCTTCATCGCGGGCCTGATGGTGGGGCGCACGCCGGAATATCTCGGCAAGAAAATCGAAGCGCGCGAGATGAAGCTCGCGATGCTCTACGTGCTCATCTTCCCCACCGTCATTTTGATTCCGACCGCGCTCGCGACGGTGCTGCCCGCGGGTCTGTCGAGCATGTCCAATCCGGGGCCGCACGGTTTCTCGCAAATTTTGTATGCATATACCGAAGCGGGCGCGAATAACGGCTCGGCTTTCGGCGGCCTGAACGCGAACACTCCTTTCTACAACGTGACGCTCGCAATCGTGATGCTGCTCGGCAGGTTCATGATGGCAATTCCCGCGCTCGCGATCGCGGGCTCGGTCGCGGGTAAGAAAACCACCGCCGCCAGCGCCGGGACGTTCCCGACCGACGGCATCCCGTTCGTGGCGTTGCTGATTGGCGTAATCATAATCGTCGGCGCGCTGACCTTCTTCTGCGCCGTCGCGCTCGGGCCGATCGTCGAGCAACTGCTGATGATGGCCGGGAAACTCTTCTAGGTCTGGGGTTGCAACATGAGTGATCGCAAGGCTCCCGCACTTTGGAATCGCGAAATCGTCTCGCGCGCGTCGATCGATTCGTTCGTCAAGCTCGATCCGCGCCTGATGGTCAAGAATCCCGTGATGTTCGTGGTCGAGGTCACCAGCGTGCTGGTAATGTTCACGCTGTTCCGCGACCTGCTGGCGCATAAGATGGCGCTGGCCGGATTCGAATTTCAAATCGCACTGTGGCTGTGGTTCACCGTGCTGTTCGCAAACTTCGCCGAGGCGATGGCAGAAGGACGCGGCAAGGCGCAGGCCGACAACCTGCGCAAAACGCGCACCGAAACCCAGGCCAAATTGATAGTCCCGGGCGGCAACGAGACGAAGCTGGTGCCTGCGGCGCAGCTCCGGCGCGACGACGTCGTCATGGTCGCCGCCGGCGACGTGATTCCCGGCGACGGCGAAGTCATCGAGGGCATCGCCGCCGTCAACGAGGCCGCTATCACCGGCGAATCCGCACCGGTTATCCGCGAAAGCGGCGGCGATCGCAGCGGCGTCACCGGCGGCACGACGGTCATTTCCGACTGGATCAAGGTGAAGATCACCGCCAACCCCGGCGAGACCTTCCTCGATCGCATGATCGCACTGGTCGAAGGCGCGCAGCGTCAAAAGACGCCCAACGAAATTGCGCTGAGCATCCTGCTGTCCGGACTGACGATCGTTTTTCTGCTCGTCGTCGTGACGCTGTACCCCTTCGGGCTGTACGGTGGCACCAAGCTCGCGCTGCCGGTGCTGGTGGCGCTGCTCGTATGCCTGATTCCGACGACCATCGGCGGCTTGCTGTCCGCTATCGGAATCGCGGGGATGGACCGCCTCGTGCAACACAACGTGCTTGCGATGTCGGGCCGCTCGGTTGAAGCGGCAGGCGACGTCGATACGCTGCTGCTCGACAAGACCGGCACTATCACGCTCGGCAACCGGATGGCGGCCGAGTTCATTCCGGTGGAAGGCGTCGACGCGGCCGAACTGGCCGAAGCGGCGCAGCTGTCGTCGCTCGCCGACGAGACTCCGGAAGGACGCTCGATCGTCGTGCTGGCGAAGCGCGAATACAATCTGCGCGGGCGCGAACTCGGCGAGGACGGCGCGACCTTCATCCCGTTTTCCGCGCAGACCCGCATGAGCGGCGTCGATATTGGCGGGCGTCGAATCCGCAAGGGTGCAGCCGAGCAGGTCATGCACTTCGTCCAGGAAAATCACGGTACGCCGCCGACCGACTTGAAGGCGATCGTCGAGCGCATCGCGCGCAGCGGCGGCACTCCGCTCGTGGTGGCGGACGAGTCGAAGGCGCTGGGCGTGATCTATCTTAAGGATGTCGTCAAGGAAGGAATCCGCGAACGCTTCGAGCGCCTGCGCGCCATGGGTTTGCGCACCGTCATGATTACCGGCGACAACCCGCTGACCGCGGCGGCAATCGCGAAGGAATCGGGCGTCGACGACTTTTTGGCCGAGGCCACGCCCGAAACCAAGCTGCGGCTGATTCGCGAGGAACAGAACCAGGGCAAGCTGGTCGCCATGATCGGCGACGGCACCAACGACGCGCCCGCGCTGGCGCAGGCCGACGTCGGAATCGCGATGAACGCCGGCACGCAGGCCGCGCGCGAGGCCGGCAACATGATCGACCTCGACTCGAATCCGACCAAAGTGATGGAGGTCGTCGAGATCGGCAAGCAGCTCCTGATGACGCGCGGGGCGTTGACTACGTTTTCGATCGCCAACGACGTGGCCAAGTACTTCGCGATCATCCCGGCGCTGTTCATCGTCGAATATCCCGAACTGCAGCGGCTCAACGTGATGCATCTGGCGACGCCGCAGAGCGCGATTCTGTCCGCTGTTATCTTCAACGCGTTGATTATCATCGCGCTGATTCCGCTGGCGCTGCGCGGCGTGCAATATCGTCCGGTCGGCGCGGCCGCGATTCTGACCCGTAATCTTTTCATCTACGGCTTCGGCGGCGTGATTATTCCGTTCATCGGCATCAAGGCCATCGACATCATGGTCGCCGCGCTGCATCTCGCCTGAGGTCAATTCCATGCGCACATTCATAACCGCATTCGTCGCGACCGCAGTCCTCACCGTGCTCACCGGCATCATCTATCCGCTGGCAGTATTCGGAATCGCGCAGACGATTTTCCCGAGGCAGGCAGGCGGCAGCATTATCGTCGCGAGCAACAAGGTCGTGGGCTCGAGCCTCATCGGCCAGAACTTTTCGTCGGCGAAGTATTTTCAGAGCAGGCCTTCCGCCGCCGGCGACAAGGGCTACGACGCCTCCAACTCGAGCGGATCGAATCTCGGACCGACCAACAAGGCCCTAATCGACGCGGTCAAGCTGCGGCTGAAGAACCTGGTCGAGAGCAATCCCGGAATCGATCCGCGCCAGGTTCCAATCGATCTTGTCACCGCTTCGGGCAGCGGACTCGATCCCGAGATTAGCCCGGCGGCTGCGAGCCTCCAGGTTGCACGTGTTGCCCACGCCCGCGGTCTGAGCGAAGATCAGGTGCGGCAGTTGATTGCCGACAACACGCGGCCACGATCGGCGGGAATTTTCGGAGAACCAGGGGTGAACGTCCTACTGCTGAACCTGGCCCTCGATCGTGCGGCGGGAACTCACAGCGCTCGCGCCGCGGGAAGTCATGGCGGAAACCCCGGGACTTGAATGAGCGATGACAAACGACTCGAGCCCGAAGCTTTTCTCGACCTGGTGCCCCAGACTCAACGCGGACGGCTCAAAGTCTATATCGGCGCCGCCGCGGGCGTAGGCAAGACATACAGGATGCTCGAGGAGGCGCATCAGCTCCGCGATCGGGGAGTTGATGTCGTGCTGGGTTTCGTCGAGACGCATCACCGCCGCGAAACCGAGGAGCGGGTGGGCGACCTCGAGCTCGTTCCGCGCCGCAAGATCAATTACCGCGATGTAGAGCTCGAAGAGATGGACGTCGATGCGATCATCGCGCGCAAGCCTGACGTGGTAATCGTCGACGAGCTCGCGCATACCAACGTGCCCGGCTCGCACCACCCCAAGCGCTACCAGGACGTCGAAGAGATCGTCGCTACCGGCATCAACGTGATTACCGCGCTCAACATCCAGCACGTCGAAAGCCTCAACGCGCTGATGAGGCGCGTCACCAGCATCGACGTCCGCGAGACGGTGCCCGACGCGTTCCTGGCGCGCGCCGATCAAATCGTCAACATCGACGTGCCGGTCGAAGCGCTGCGCGAGCGTCTGCGCGAGGGCAAAATATACCCGCGCGATCAGATCGAAAACGCGCTCAAGAATTTTTTCAAGCCGAGCAATCTAGCCTCACTGCGGGAACTGGCACTGCGCGAAGTCGCGCGCAGCCTCGACCGTCAGCGGCTCAACAGCGAATCGATCAAGCGCGAAGGCGGCCACCGCGCCAACGTAATCGATCGCATCATGGTCGGGCTCTCGTCCAATGCCGCCGACACCGGACAGTTGCTGCGCAAGGCCTCGCGCATCGCGGGTCAGCTCAACGCCGAATGGTTCGCCGTCCACATCGAGACGCCCAACGAGTCGGTGAAAAATATCGGGACCAAGGATTTCGTCGCGCTGCTCGACAACATCAACGTCGCCAGCGACCTCGGCGCCGAAACCGTGTGGCTCAAATCCGACGACGTGGTCAAGGCGTTGATCGACTTCGCGCATGACAAGGGCGTTTCGAAGGTGATCGTCGGCCGCACCCATCAACCACGATGGCGCCGGTGGCTCAAGGGTGACGTCGTCGCGCGGCTGGTTTCGGATGCAACCGACCTCGACGTGGAAATCGTCGCTACCGAGGAACGGGAGGATTCGTGATGAACGCACCTTCGCTGCAGCGCCGAATCCGCAACGGCACGTTGCTGATGCTGGCGTTGGTGGTGCTGCTGGGACTTTACACGCTGCCGCGGGTGTACGCTCTCGGCGGCGCAATCCGAGCGACGCTCTATCGCAACTACGTCAGCATCGAGGCCGCACAGAACATGCATGCGGCGCTCAACACGCTGCAGGTGGCGGAGCACGACGGCAAAGCCAAGGACGTGCTGCCCGGCGCGCGGCACGATTTTCTACAGTGGATTGACGTCGAGAATCACGACTTCACTGAAGTCGGCGAGCCCGAACTGGCGGCCGACATCACTCGGCGTGGCAACCAGCTGTTCGCCGACGTCGCCGCCGCGCCGCCGGGTACTTATCACGATCGCCAGTTCGCAGAATTGAACGGCCGCCTCGACGATCTGATCGCGATGAACAAGGCGGCCATGTTCCGCGCCGACAGCCGCTCGGTAAAGCTGGGCAAGGACCTGGCCTATGAATTCGCCGGCGGTCTCGCACTCGTGCTGCTGGTGGGCGCCGCCGTGTCGTGGGGTTTGGGGTGGCGGCTCTCCCAGCCGCTGACAGAGCTAACCGAGCGCCTGCGCGGAATCAGTCAGCGCAAGACGCAGGTGCGCTTGGGCCCGCAGCCGTTGGCCGAGCTCGAAGCCGTTGCCCGCGAATTCAACTTGATGGCCGAGCGGCTCGAGCACTACGACAAGCTCAACGTCGAGCGCCTCGTTTACGAAAAGAGCAAGACCGAGGCGATTATCGAGAGCCTCGAAGACGGCGTCGTGCTGATCGACACGGACGGAATCGTCGCGCACATCAACGAGATTGCATCGCTCATCCTCGGCGTCGACGCGGCCGACGCGCTGGGCAGTCCCTTCGACGATCTCAGCAGCAACCATCCTCACTACCTGCGCGTGCGCGACGCGCTCCGCACGCTGCAGCGCGCCGGCAGTGACGGCCATCGCACCGAAATCGATCTGCACGTTCGCGGCCGCGACCATTCGTACGTGCTCAAGCCGGTCCCGCTGCATCACACCGTCGGCAAGTCGCTCGGCACACTACTGATTCTGCAGGACGTGACCTACATCCGCGATCAGGATCGCGCGCGCACCAACCTGGTCGCGACGCTGTCGCACGAGTTGCGCACTCCGCTCACGTCGCTCGCGCTGTCGGCCGAGCTGCTGAGCCGCGAGAACGCGCCGGAGGCGAATGCGAAGGGCGGCGAGCTGCTGCAAGTGATCCTCGAAGAATGCTCGCGGATGCGCCAGCTAACTGACAACCTGCTCAATCTCGCGCGCGGCGAGATTCCTGCGATTGCCGTGCAGCAGAAGCGGCTCGACCTTGCGCGCCTCGCTTCCGACGTCACCAAGCGCTTCGCGATCCAGGCACGCGAGAAACACGTCGAAATCGAAGAGCACATCGGCTCGGTGCCGGAAATCATCGGCGACCCGGTCAAGCTCTCGTGGGTGATTTCGAATCTGCTCGGCAACGCGCTGCGCTACACGCCCGCCGGCGGCACCATCAAGGTCTCGGCGCTCGCCACCGATCACGCTACGCGCCTGGAAGTCACTGACTCGGGCCCCGGCATTCCAGCCGACATGAAGGACTATATCTTCGAGCGCTTCGTGCAGTATGGTTCAGAAGGCTTCGAAAAGGGTTCGGCCGGACTGGGTCTTTCAATCGTCAAGGAAATTGTTGAGGCGCATGGTGGCAGGATCTTCGTCGAGAGCGCCAACTCGCACGGCGCGCGATTCATCGTCGAAATTCCCGCCGCCACGGAGATGTGATGGCCAAGTTGCTCATTGTTGATGACGAGCGCAATATCCGCCGCAGCCTCACCACGTTTTTCGAGTCGCTCGGTCAC
>Ga0210398_10005792_pt1 | contig 11460 bp, 12 predicted proteins | sample IncBWC4OmetaG_FD_161047 | JGI IMG/M metagenome (GOLD analysis project Ga0210398, IMG submission 161047) | Forest soil microbial communities from Barre Woods Harvard Forest LTER site, Petersham, Massachusetts, United States - Inc-BW-C-4-O | ecosystem: Environmental > Terrestrial > Soil >... | reverse complement strand
AGCACCTGCCCAAGCCGCAGCACCTGCCCGAGCCCCAGCACCTGCCCAAGCCGCAGCACCTGCCCGAGCCCCAGCACCTGCCCAAGCCGCAGCACCTGCCCGAACCGCTCAGCCAGGCCGAGACCCGCGTCCTGCGCTTCCTGCAGACCAGCCTTTCCGCGCCGGAGATCGCCCGCGAGCTTTATGTGTCGGTGAACACGGTCCGGACGCACATGCGGCACCTGTACGACAAGCTCGGCGCGCACCGCCGCCTGGAGGCCCTCGACCGGGCCCGTACGCTTGGTCTGCTCGCGCCCGTCCCGCAAAGGGCCTTAGCCCTCATCCCGGGCGGTCGCTGTGACTGGAGGGATCATGGGCTTGCTCGAGGGGAAGCGCGCGCTGGTCACTGGTGGTACCACTGGCCTGGGCCTGGCCATAGCCGGGCGGTTCCAGCGCGAGGGCGCGCGGGTGGTGATCACCGGCCGGGATCATGACCTGGGCGAGCGCGCTGAGCAGGCGCTCGGGCCGGGCGCCCGGTTCGTGGCCGCGGATGCCGCCGACCCGGACGCGGTCGCGTCATCGGTGAGTGCCGCCGCGGGCCATCTCGGCGGCCTGGACGTGCTGGTGAACAACGCAGGCGTGGGAGTCACGGCCCGGCTGATCGACACGCCGCTGGCCGACTATGACCGGGTAATGAACATCAACGTCCGGGGTTATCTGCTCTACGCCCAGTGCGCCTACCCGTACCTGGCTCGCGGCCGCGGGTGCATGATCCACGTTGCCTCCGATGCGGGGATCTGGGGCGAGCAGGCCATCGGCCTGTACTCGGTGACCAAGGCTGCGGTGGTCATGCTGGGCAAGATGCTCGCGCTGGACGGCGGCCCGGACGGCGTGCGCTCGAACGTGCTGTGCCCGGGTGACACGTGGCCCGGCATGCGGCACATGGCGCCGCCCGGCGAGCAGGACAGCGGCGAGAGCGAGAACGACTGGCCGCTGCCGCCGATCGGCCGGATCGGCCAGGCCAGCGACGTGGCCGCCGCGGCGGTGTTTTACGCCAGCGGTGAGGCCGAGTTCATCACCGGGACCACGCTGCTCGTCGACGGCGGGATGACGGCCGGCTACCTGCAGCGAGAACGCAGCACCCAGTGACCGCCCGTCCCTGGGTCGCGCGGGTCAGCAGTCGGCCGGAGGCCGTTCCCCCCGCGACGGGCGAAGCCATAGGGTGGCCTGGGGATGGGGAGTAGGCGGCGGACTCAGGAGGCGCAAATGTACGTGGATCGGCGCGGTCGGCGTGTTCCTTTCCCGGCTTCGGAGTCTTCGTCTTTCGCGGGGTTCTTGTCGTCGTATGCGCCGCAGTTGCTTCCGGGCGGGTCGTTGCGGGATTTCGCGGGAGCGAGCGGTACGGCAGGTGCGCTGACGCATGCCACGACGATCGTGGCGCTGGTGTGCGAAGAGGGCGTGGTGCTGGCCAGCGACCGGCGCGCCACTTCGGGGAGCATGATCTCCAAACGAGACGTGGATAAGGTGTTCCGCTGTGACCAGTTCTCCGCGGTGGGTATCGCCGGCGTCCTGGCCCTGGGCCTTGAGTTCGCCAGGCTTTTCCAGGTTGAACTGGAGCATTACGAGAAGATGGAGGGCCGGTCGCTGTCGCTGGAGGGTAAGGCGAACCGGCTGGCGACCATGGTCCGGGGTAATCTCGGTCTCGCCATGCAGGGGCTGGTGCTGGTCCCGCTATTGGCCGGCTACGACCTGGACAGCGGTACCGGGCGGATCTTCAGCTACGATCCAACCGGCGGCCCGTCAGAGGAGCACAGGTTCTACTCGATCGGATCGGGGTCGGTATTCGCCGGGGGAGCCCTGAAGAAGCTCTACACCGACGGCATGCCGACCAGTCAGGCCGTGCTGTGCTGTCTGCAAGCCCTGTATGACGCGGCTGATGACGACTCGGCAACGGCCGGGCCCGATATGGTCCGGCGCATCTTCCCGGTGGTGACCACGGTCACCGGCGACGGGTTCAGGCGCCTGCCTGAGGCTGAGGTGGCAGAAGCCGTGCAGCGGGTCGTCGCCGGCCGGATGGATTCTCCCGACGGCCCGAACGCCCCGTTGCGCGACTAAGGACCGCCGGCCCGCGCGGTCCGATGCGCCGCTACGAGGCTACCGAGGATCAGATGGACGTGCCGCTGGCGGGTATCGTCGCCGACCACCTCGGGTGCCACGTGGGCCATCTGCAGGTAGCCGACATAGGTGTAGTACAGGACGACAGCACGGTCCTGGGACTCGTCGTGGGCCCAGCCCAGCTTTTCCAGCTGTTCGGCGATATAGGTGATCCGCCGCTGTGCGACCCGCCGTACTGCCGCGGTCGCGGCCGGATGCCCGGGGTCAGCGAGCAGGGCGATCTCGGCGCGGTCGGCCGGGACGCGCTCGAAGGCGGCCTCCAGGAGCTTCCTCAGGCGTTCGGCTGGGTCGGGCTCATGGTCCAGTTCCTCGATCACCGATTCGGTGCGGCTCTGCTCCCACATGTCCAGCGCCGCCTGGATCAGAGCATCCCGGTTCTTGAAGTGCCAGTAGAAGCTGCCCTTGGTGGCTCCCAGATCAGCGGCGACGCTCTCCACAGCGACAGCCGCGATGCCACCCCGGGCGATCGCGGCCAGCGCTGCCCTGGCCCAGTCGCCAGGAGTAAGCGGACCCGGGTGTGGCTTGCGCATGACCATACGCTATCGTATGGATAAGCACCATACGGTACCGTACGGAATCCTGGCGAGGTAACCGGATGAAGATCATGAACCGTCACGAGCGGATACTCATGGCGCCCCCCGAGCGGATCGCTCCGCTCATCGCCGACTTCGACCGCATCTGGCCGACGGAGTTCCAGCCAGCCCCCCGGCTGGTGGGGGATCGCCTGTACGAGGCCGGGCGGATGTTGTGGGAAGAATTCGATCGCCCGGGTGCGCTGCGCGCATTCAGGACGATCAGGCCGGATGAATTGCGGGTTGAGCACTGGTTCGAGGTGGAATCCGCGGCCGGCGCGACGGTCTTGCGCCACACCGTCGAGGGCTACGCGGTCGGCAGGTATGAGACGCTCTGGCGTGAGCGGATCGAGCCCGGTCACGACCTGGAACTTGAGGCTATCTTCGATAATGTCCAGGCCGCTCTCTCCCGGCCGGACAGCGATACCGGGCCAGACTCAGCGAGATAGGGCGCGTTGCCTGTGCCCCGGAAGGGGATCACGCGCATACTGCGGCTATGACAGCGTGGAAGGACATGGAGCAGGCGGAGCCCGAGTTCGCGGCGCGAGTGCGGCAGCTCTTCGACGCGGGCAGGCACAAGACGATCGCAACGTTGCGGGCCGACGGCTCACCGCGGATCTCGGGCATCGAGTGCGAGTTCGCTGACGGTGAGCTCAAGTTCGGGTCGATGCCGGGGGCGCGCAAGGGGGCGGATCTGAGGCGCGATCCGAGATTCGCCCTGCACGGTCCGACGTTTCACCCGCAGGACGGCCAGGAGGCCGAGTGGCCGGGCGAGGCGAAGATCGCCGGGCGGGCGGTTCTCGCCGGACCGATCGGCGAAGGGGCTGCCGGAGATCTGTTCGTGGCCGATATTTCCGAGGTCGTCACCACCCGTCTGAACCCGGAGGCGACGTTGCTGGTCATCGAGTCGTGGACGCCGCAACGAGGGCTTCGCCTCGTGGAACGCGAATGACCGGTGCGGGCGGGGCCGGCGTAGCCCCGCCCGCATGATCAAGGGTCAGGCCGCTTCCAGGGCGGTCCAGAACCCGCAGTTGTGCGCGATCGCGAAGGTGTTCTCGGTCTGCGGCACGGGCGGTACCAGCGACTGCATTGGCTGGGTCAGCCCGTTGAACAGCGGCCAGAACGGGACGCCGGACGACGACGGGAGCCCGCTCTTGGCGAAGTTCGTCCAGTACCCCTTCATGGTCGCCGCCAGTTGCTCCTGCTGCGCCGAGAGCGCCTTGCCGAACGCGGCCGTCGGCAGCCCGAACAGGTACTGGATCTCGGACGCGTGGGCCGCGCCGTAGGGGAAGCTGACCGGGGGAAGGAAGAGTTCCGGCGCGTTCTCGTCGTTGAACTCGTAGGCGAAGGTCGGCACGAAGCGCGAGACGGACTGATCGATGCTCAGCGCTGGGCACGCGAAGATGGCGTCGGTGCCGACCGCGCCGAGGGCGACCGACGGGCTGGGGTACGCGGTCAGCGGGTACTTGGCCGCGATGACCGCCGCGACCGCCGCGGGAACCCCGAGCGTGGAGGAGATCATGCTCTGGTAGTTCGATGCCGTGACCGGGTTGCCCTCCAGCTCGCTCAGCGCCACGAACAGCCGCCATTCATCGCGGTTCGTCCCGTTGATGATCGGGACGCGGTTGAAGTTACCGGTGGCGAAGGCGGTCCCCAGCGACTCCGGCAGCACCTCGCTGTTGATGTTCGGGGTGTAGCCGGCCGCGTCCTGGTCGGCCAGGATGGTCGAGACGGACAGGCTGCGCAGGCAGGCCGCGGTCTGGCTGGCGCATCCCGCCTTGGTCGCGAATGCCTCGCCGGCGGACTCGGCGCTGGCCAGTGAGGTCTGCGTGAGGTTATACGAGCCGCTCTCCACGATCGCCTTCTCGAACAACCCCTTGGCCTGCGGCGAGGCCACCTGCGACAGCGTGGACAGGCCGCCCGCGGACTCGCCGAAGACGGTCACGTTATGCGGGTTGCCGCCGAAGCCGGCGATGTTGCGCTGCACCCAGCGCAGGGCGGCCTGCTGGTCCATCAGGCCGTAGTCACCCGACTGGCCGTTCGCGTCGGCCAGCGCCGGGTGGGCCAGGAAGCCGAGCGCCCCGAGCCGGTAGTTGATGGTGACCAGCGTCACGCCGTCTGCCACCAGCTGCGTGGGGTCGTAGTCGTTGCTCTCGCCGCTCACCAGCGCACCGCCGTGGATCCACACCATCACCGGGTGGTCGCTGCCACCGCTGGGCGTGAACACGTTCAGGAACAGGCAGTTTTCCGACGTGCTGGCCTGGCCGAACGGCCCCGCCACCTGCGGGCAGTGCGGCGCGAACTGCGTCGCGTCGCGCACGCCCGACCAGCTGGCGGCCGGCTGCGGCGGCTGCCAGCGCAACGCGCCGACCGGCGGCGCGGCGTACGGGAGGCCGAGAAACTCATCGACCGCCCCATTGGCCACGCCCTGGACCGCCCCGTTGGCGGTACCTACGATCGGCCCGCTCGCGGCACTCGCGCTCACCGCGGGCGCCGCCGCGACCAGGGCACCCAGGGTGAGGCCGGCTACCGCTAGCCGAGCGCCCGTCCGCCGTCCGGTCCACGTCATCGACATCCAAGTCTCCCTTCACGGCTGAAGCCGGCTGTCACGCTGGTAGCTGGGGCCGCTCATGCTCAAGCAGCGCGCGGCGCATCTCATCCAGGTCGTCGCTGACCACGGCGTACAGACCTGGCTGGGCGCAGCCGCCGTGGCGCCTGGCCACGATGGCGACGCCGCCGCCCCATTTCTGCTGCGTAGCGAACTCGTAGCCGGGGAACTCGGCCGCCAGCCCGCTCAGTTCCGCTGGTGCTCCGGTCGCACGGACGACGGGATCAGGCCCTGAAGGTCTCATTGGCTCACTTCCCGCCGCTACGCTTGACGTCTTTTTATTTGGCCGAACGGAACGTGGTTCCCGCCTCAGGACAGGTGTTCTCGCGCACGCGTATGTGGACTAACGGGGCCTTTACCAAAAGTACGAGTCAGTACTTTAGATGTACCTCGCCTACTGTAAGCCCGTGACCGGCACCGGGCAAGGGGCGACGCCAGCCGAGATCAACGAGGCGAGCCAGAGCCGGTTTCCTGACGATACTCTAGCCGGCACGACTATGGCCGACTATATAACCGGCGCTCTGAACGCATCACGAAGCCGCCAGCGGCGAACCGGGTCCGGATCAGGCCCGCCGCGTTCAGATCGGCTTGAGCCGGTCCCGGCCCGCCTTCACGTCGGCGGCGGTCGGCGGATCGTTGCCCCGCCGTTCGCAGTTGAGCGAGGCCACCAAGATCGCGTCGTCCAGAGCTCCTGACAGCTGGTCCGCGGGGCAACGGGCCAGGTCGGCGGGCGTGTACTGGCCCCCGCTGAGCAGCGATCCGAGCAGGCCCGCGGTGAACGAGTCCCCGGCGCCCACGGTGTCGACCACGGCGACGTCGAGCGCGGGTCGGCGGACCGACCCGCCCTGGAGGCTATAGGCAGAGGCGCCGTCCGCCGAGCTGGTGATGACCACCACGGTCGCGCCCAGGTCCAGCCAGCGTCGCGCGACGTCGGCGGGCGCCAGATCCGGGTAGAGCCACGCGATGTCGTCCGAGCTCGCCTTGGCCAGGTGAGCGAGACCGATGGCGCGCTCGGCCACCTGTCGGCCGTGACCGGGATCGGCCAGCAGCCTGGGCCGGACGTTCGGGTCGTAGGTAATGAGGACGTCGCCGCGGTCGCGCAGGCGGCGCGCCAGATCGAGGATCCGGGCGTCACCTGGCGGCGTCCAGGACGCGATCGATCCGAAGTGGAACACCGCGTTCTGCGCGGGGGCGCGGCCGGTCTCCTCGGCCGTCCACTGCCAGTCCGCGGTGCCGTGGAGGTAGAAGTCGTAGCTGGCCCGGGCCTGCGCGTCCAGCGACACCACGGCCAGCGTGGCCGGCTCCGCGGCGCTCGGCGCGGCGTGCAGGTCGATGCCCTCGGCCTGGGCGTGATCTCGCAGGATGCGGCCGAACGCCGTGTCGGCCAGCCGCGCCATCAGCGTGGCGTGGTGCCCGAGACGGGCCAGGCCGATCGCGACGTTGTACGGGCTCCCGCCCGGGACGGCCTGGAAGGTCCGCGGCGGCCCGGCGGGAATGAGGTCGACAATGGCCTCACCGATGACCGTGACGCCGGCCTGCCTCCTCATCCGCCCACCGCCATGGTGGAGGCGGGCCTGATCTCGCCCGATCCGCGCGTGACCATGCCGGTCGGCACTACGTGGGTGCGGGTGGGGGAGTCATCGCCGTCCAGGCGCGCGAACAGCAGCTGGGTGGCCAGCCGGCCGAGCTGCGCCGCGTCTCGGGTGATGACGGTGATGCCCGGCACCAGGGCGTCGGCCAGCAGGAAGTCATCGAAGCCGACCAGGGCGACGGTCTCCTGCACGCCTGCCCAGTGCAGGGCCCGCACCGCGCCGATCGTCACGAGGTTCTGCCCCGCGAACAGCGCGGTGGGCGGATCGGGCAGGCCGATCATCTCGGTGGTGGCCGCCATCGCGGCCTCGATAGTGCACAGGCCGTGCCTGACGATCACCGAGTCGGCGGCCAGCCCGGCTCGTTCCAGACCGTGCTGGTAGCCCTCGAAACGGTGGGCCGCCGTGGCGACGGCGGGCGGGCCGCCCAGGTAGGCGATCCGCCGGTGACCGAACGAGTACAGGTGGCCGACGGCGGCGGCGGCGCCCTGGCGGTCATCGGAGATGACCGCGTCGGCGTCCAGGAACCTGGGCTCGCGCTCCAGGAACACCACCCGGGTGCCGAGCCTGCGCTCGGCGACCAGGTAGCTGTGGTCAGGCGCGGCGGGCACGATCAGCAGGCCGTCGACCCCCCGGTCGATGAGCGTGATGGCCAGGTCGCGTTCCCGGGCCGGATCCTCGTGCAGGCTCCCGATCAGGATCTGGACCCGCCGCTCCCAGGCCACGTCCTCCGCGGCCCGCAGCAGGGCGGCCGAGAACGGCTCGGCCACGTCCTCAAGCAGCAGCCCGATGGTCGCCGTGCGCCGGTCGCCGCGGCGCAGGCTGCTCGCGGTCAGGTTGGGCCGGTACCCGAGCTTGCCCGCTGCGTCCCGGATCCGGGCGGCCAGGTCCGGCGCGACGGTCGGATCGCCGTTCATCACCCGCGATACGGTCTTGATCGCCACGCCCGCCAGCGCCGCCACGTCCTTCATCGTCGGTCGGGCATGTCGGCTCTGACCGCCAGCACGGGCCGCAGACATCGATGTCCTTCCAAGGATGAACGCGGGAATTAGCCTTAACTCATAATATGGCCTAGGCGCTACCAATTTAATCGCCGGGCTAGAGCCGGAAGGGTCGGATCCCATGATGATGGGGATCGTCCGGATTGTGCTGTATGCGAGATAACGTTATTTCTGAGCCGCTTGCGGCACCGCGACCTGTGGCACCGCCGCCGTCGGCGGTGCCACAGGCCGGGACCCGTCAGGCCCAGATTGCCTTGTCGTTGTCGATGTCGAAGAACTGCATGCCCTCGGTGTTGACCGCGAACGTGATTCGCTCGCCCACCTTGACCTTGGCGGCCGGATCGACCCGGGCCACGCCCTCGCCCGCCTTCGCGGTCGCGTCCTCGTCGTCGGTGCTCGCGCCCTCGGGCTGTACCCGGGGGGCGTCGATGGTGAAGTGAACCACGAGCTCCGAGCCGAGGGCCTCGACCAGGTCCACGTTGCCGACCAGGGTCGGCCCGGTAACGCCGTCGTGCGCGGCGGGCAGGTGCTCGGGCCGCACCCCCAGGACCACCTTCTTGCCGCCGTAGCGAAGCAGCCCGGGGCGGGCCGCGAAAACATCATCCGGGAGCGGTAGCGTCTGGGACCCGACCTTGACCGTCCGAGCGTCGTCGCTCATCGTCGCCTCGTACAAGTTCATGGCCGGCGAGCCGATGAACGCCGCCACGAACAGGTTGTCCGGGTGATCGTAGAGCACCTGCGGGTGGTCGACCTGCTCCAGCCTGCCGGCCCGCAGCACCGCGACCCGGTCGCCCATCGTCATGGCCTCGATCTGGTCGTGCGTCACGTACAGGGTCGCCACCGCGATGCGCCGCTGGATCCGCTGTACCTCGGCCCGCATCTGCACCCGCAGCTTGGCGTCCAGGTTGGACAGCGGCTCGTCCATCAAGAACACCGAAGGCGAACGCACGATCGCCCGGCCCATCGCGACCCGCTGCCGCTGCCCGCCGGACAGCTGGCTGGGCTTGCGGTCCAGCCACTCGGTCAGGCCCAGGATCTCGCCGGTCTCCTTCACCTTGGCGTTGATTTCGGCCTTGGGCATCTTGCGCAGCTTGAGCGCGAACCCGATGTTCTCGGCCACCGTCATGTGCGGGTACAGCGCGTAGTTCTGGAACACCATCGCGATGTCGCGTTCCTTCGGCGTCTCGTCGTTGACGACCTTTCCGCCGATGCGCAACTCACCGCTGGTGATGTCCTCCAGCCCGGCCACCATCCGCAGCGCGGTGGTCTTGCCGGACCCGGACGGGCCCACCAGCACCATGAACTCGCCTTCGCTCACGTCCAAGGTGAAGTCCTTGACCGCATGGAAGCCGTTCTCGTATACCTTGTTCACTTTCTCCATGTCGACGGTGGCCATCATGCCTCCTTACCGGGCTCGCCGTGCTTGCTGTGGTGATACGAATCTACTGGGCCGGAGCCCGGGAAACCTGAGCCGCCTGGGGCGGACGGACGGGACGGGCTCATCCCTTCACCGCGCCGGAGGTCAGGCCGGAGATCACGAACTTGCGGAAGATGAACACCAGGATGCCGATCGGGAACACCGCCACCACGCTGGCGGCGAAGATGGTCCCGAACGGGACCTCCGTCGGGGTGCCGAACGTCGCGATACCGACCGGGATGGTCTTGAGCGAGATGTTGAAGGTGAGCGCCATCAAGAACTCGGTCCAGGCCGCGGTGAAGGTGAAGATGCCGGCCGTGAACACCCCCGGCAGGGCCATCGGCAAGATGATCGACCACACCGTGCGTATCGGCCCGGCGCCGTCGATCCGGCTGGTCTCCTCCATCTCCTTGGGGATGCCGAGCATGTAGTTGCGCAGGATCCAGATGGCGAACGGCAGGAAGAACGCCGTGTACGGGATGATCAGGCCCTGGTAGCTGTCCAGCCAGCCGAGGTCCTTCAGCAGCGTGTACAGCGGCGCGATCACCGCGATCTCGGGGAACAGCGAGATCATCAGCAGCGTCACCATCAAGGTGAACTTCCCCCGCATCGGCAGCCTGCCGAGCGCGTACCCGGCCATCGTCCCGAAGACCAGCACCAGCGCCGTGGCGGAGAGCGTCACGACCAGCGAGTGGACGAAGTACGAGCCGAAGTCGTACTGCACGAAGGCCTGGGAGTAGTTAGCGCCGCTCCACGGGTTCGGCCAGAACTGTACTGACCCCAGGTCGGCTGGGTTCCTGAAGCTGGTGATGACCAGCCAGTACAGCGGCAGCACGATGAACAGCACCACGAAGAACCCTGAGATGTTGACGCCATTGATGACCCGGTGCCAGCCGGTCCGCTTGCGGTTTCCCATTAATTTCCCTCCCTTCCGACTTGGACCTTGAAGGCCCGTAGCGAGACCAGACAGCCGATCAGCACCAGCAGCGCGGTGGTGACGGCCACCGCCGAGCCCGTCCCGAAGTCGAGGTTCTGGAACAGCGCCTTGTATCCCAGGATGGCCAGCGACGTGGTGGCCGTGCCCGGCCCGCCGTTGGTCATCACGTACGGCAGGTCGAACAACCCGAAGGCCTGCAGCACGCGGAAGAGCACGGCCAGGGCGAGGGTAGGCCGCAGCAGCGGGACGGTGATCCGCCAGAACGTGGACCAGCCCGAGGACCCGTCGACCTCGGCCGCCTCGTAGATATCGCCAGGCAGCATCACCAGGCCGGCCAGCACGATGATGGCCACGAACGGGGTGGTCTTCCAGATGTCGGCGATCATCAGCGCGACGATGGCGGGATATTGCGTGCCGAGGATGTTCGGGTGGCCGAGGCCGACGGCGTTCAGGAGGTAATCGGCCACGCCGTAGACCCCGTTGTAGATGTACAGCCACAGCTCGGCGTTGATGACGGTGATCATCGACCAGGGGAGCAGCAGCAGCGCCATCATCCACCCGCGCCCCGCGGTCAGGCGCTGGAGCACGAGCGCGATCATCGTGCCGATCACCAGTTCCACGAACACCGTGATGAACGTGTAGATGATCGTGAAGGCCAGCGCGTAGTGCCAGGTCGAGTTCTGGAACACCAGTGAGTAGTTGCTGGTCGTGAAGCCGTTCAGGCTGATCCCGCTGCCCGTCACCGTCACGTTCGACAGGCTCATCACTACTGAGTAGACGATGGGGAAGATGGTGACGGCCGCCACGACGATCAGGGCGGGAGCAGAGAAGGCCCAGCCCAGCCGGGCCATCCGTTTACGGTTGACGTCCGGGCGGCCTACCAGGGGCGCGGTCGCCTGAGCTTGTTCGGCGGTACCTGAGATGTCCGCAGTAGTCATTGGTCACCCCTTCGTGCCGGGTAGGAGTTCGCCTCGGCCAATTCATGTGATCTTCGTAACACGGAAGGGCCGCCCAAGGCCAGCAGGTCTGACGGCGAGCCTGCTGGCCCTGGGCGCCGGCGGCCTGGTTACAGGCCGCCGGCTGAGCTGGACAAGGCGGTTTGGGCGCCCGATTGGGCGGCGCTCATGGCCGAGGATGGCGAGCTCGAGCCGGCGAGCGCCGCGTTCACGTTCTGGTAGATCG
>Ga0210398_10005790_pt1 | contig 11461 bp, 11 predicted proteins | sample IncBWC4OmetaG_FD_161047 | JGI IMG/M metagenome (GOLD analysis project Ga0210398, IMG submission 161047) | Forest soil microbial communities from Barre Woods Harvard Forest LTER site, Petersham, Massachusetts, United States - Inc-BW-C-4-O | ecosystem: Environmental > Terrestrial > Soil >... | reverse complement strand
TTTCGGAACCACCAACAGCGCGATCGCGCAAGTCTCCCAGGACGGTGCGGTCGCGCTCGCCAAATTTCCGGCCGGCCCCGAGCGCGCGGTGGCGGAGACCATGCGCTCGATCCTGTTCTTCGCCGCCGACCCGCACGGCGATGAGCCCCGGCGATCGGTCGGTGACGAAGCGATCGATCGTTACATTGCGTCGGGCGCCAACGGCCGCCTGATCCAGTCGCTCAAGTCGTTTCTCGCCGATCGCCTTTTCGACGAGACCAACATCATGGGCGATTACTACTCGCTCGAGGATCTCATCACCCCGATTCTGCAGCGGCTGCGTAAAGTGGCGGAGGAACAATTCGGCGAGTTGCCGCCGCGGGTGGTGGTGGGCAGGCCGGTGCATTTTTCCGCGGCGCAGAATGATGCTGACGATCAGCGCGCGACCGCACGCTTGGAGGCCGCGATTCGTCGCGCGGGATGGAAAGAGATCACCTTCGAGTTCGAGCCGGTCGCCGCCGCATATCACTATGCCTCGACCATCGCGCGCGAGGAGTTGATCCTGGTCGCCGACTTCGGCGGCGGCACCAGCGACTTCTCGATCGTGCGCCTGCGTCCGCCGTCGGGTACGCCCGCACAGCATCGCTATGAGATCCTGGCCAACGATGGAGTCGCGCTCGCCGGCGATGCTTTCGACGGCGAGATCGTGCGCCGCCTCATCGCACCGGAGCTCGGTCGCGGCTCGCAGTACCGCACGCCCTACGGCTCGGTGCTCCCGATGCCGACCTGGTTCTATGCGCAAATGGAGCGCTGGCATTTCCTGTCATTCCTGAAGGCGCCGACGACGATAAACAAGCTGCGCGATTTGGAACATCAGTCGTTGGCGCCGGAGAAAGTCCGCGCGCTCATCCACATCGTCGAGAATGATCTCGGCTACCTGCTCTTCAAATCAGTCGAGCAGACCAAGCTGGCGCTCTCCGATGCGGATGCGACGACGTTCCGCTTCGCCGATCACGATGTGATGCTGGAAAAGCCGGCCACCCGCGAGGCGTTCGAGAGCTGGATTGCGCGCGAGCTACGCTCGATTGCCGAATGCGTCGATCGGGTCCTCGCAGCGGCCGAGGTGTCGCCCGGTTCCATCGATAGCGTCTTCCTCACCGGGGGTTCGTCATTCGTGCCGGTGGTGCGGAGGATCTTCGCGAAGGCGTTCGGCGCCGAAAAAATCCGCACCGGCAGCGAGTTTACCTCGATCGCCCGCGGCCTCGCGCTCCGCGCCGCCAGGTGAACACTCGTCACCGGTCGCCGCGATGCAGCACCCCCTCACGGTCGAGTGCGGCGATGCGCTGCGTGGAGTAGCCCAAATATTCGCGCAGCACCGCCTCATTGTGCTCACCGAGAGTCGGCGCCTCGGTTTCCGGGTTTCGACCGTAGGCTGAAAAGCGCAGCGGAAAACCCGGGACCTCGAATTCTCCCAGGAAGCGATCCTTCACCGTGCGTACGATCTCGCGCTCGCGCAAATGCGGATGCGCCATCGCCTCTTCGGTCGACAGCACCTGCGCGTACGGTACCCGATGTTGGTTAAACAGCCGGTACACCTCATCATCGCTCGGCATCGCGTCGAACCAGTCCTGGATGAGGCGCTTCAACTCCTCGACGTGCTCCATCCGCGCCGCGTTGTTGCAGAAGCGCGGATCGCTGATGAGGTCCGGCCGTCCCATCGCGTGGCACAGGTAGCCGAACTGGTTCTCGATGCCCGCCATGATCAGGATCGGATTGCGCTTACCCTTGAACACACCCAGTGGCGCCATCGCGAAATGATGCGCGCCGTTGCGGCGAGGCGAAATCGCGCCTCCACTCAGACTCGCGGTGGCTACCGGCATGTCGTGGTAGCTGAAGTAGCAATCCAGCAGCGAGGTTTCGAGGTACTGCCCCTCGCCGGTGCGCTCGCGATGCAGCAGCGCGGTCACGATTGCCGCCAGCGCATGCACCCCCGTGGTGATGTCGCCGAGTCCTACCCCGGGTAGCGAAGGCGCGCCATCGCGCTCGCCGATCATGCTCAAGACGCCGGAATAGGCGCATCCGATGAAGTCGTAGCCGGGACGATTCGCCAGCGGTCCGGCCTGCCCGAAGGTCGAAATGGAACACATTATGACCTTGGGATTGAGCGCCCGCACCGCTTCGTAATCGAAGCCCAGGCGCCCGATCACTCCGGGCGCGTAATTCTCTATGACCACATCCACTTTCGGGATCAGTTCCCGGATGATTGCGGCCGCCGCGGGATTCCTAAGATCGAGACATAAACTTTTCTTGCCGCGATTCTGCTGCACGTAGTACGCACTGCGACCGTCGCGCAGATACGGGACGGCGCGCGAAATATCTCCGTTGGGGGCAAATTCGACCTTGATGACATCGGCGCCCATCTCGGCCAGGTAACGGGTGGTGGTGGGGCCGGCCAGCACCTGGGTGAAATCGAGCACGCGATAGCCTTCGAGCATGCGCTTGGATGATTGCGGCATCTGCGGTTGCGCCTCCTCGCTCGCCGCAACTCTTCGCTCCGCGCGGTCTAAAACGCAAGTGCGTGCGAGTGAGCGCTATCATCGCCGACCGCGGATCAAACGTGATTAAGCAGCATCAGCTCCTTGGGATGCGGATTCAGATAGACCTGCCCCGCCAGATACTCGACCTCGAAGCGACGCACGTAATGACGAATCAGCGTGAGCGGCACGATTAGCGGAACCAGGCCGCGCGCGTAATCATCGATGACGGCGGCCAGCTCGCGGCGCGCCACCTCCTCGAGGTGATCGCGAAAGTAGCCGAGCATGTGCTGCATCACATTGACGTGCCGCGGGGGCGTCGCGAGTTTCTTAAGCGCGCTCATGAAGCGGGTTTCGTATTCGCGGCGAAACTCGGGGCGCGGAATTTTCTTCGCCGCGGCCACATCGCGGCCCAACTCGCGGTAGGCATTGGGCGCATGCGCGAGCAGCACCAGCTTGTGCGCGGTATGAAACGCGACCAGGCCGCCGACCGTCCATCGCGTGGCGAAGAAATCCTGCAGGCGCCGGTATGCGAACACGCGCTCGACAAAATTCTCACGCAGCTTCGGGTCGCTGAGACGGCCCTCCTCTTCCACTGGCAGGTTGGGATAGCGGCGCAGCAGCGCCGCGGCGAACATTCCAACCCCATCGCGCGAGGGCATGCCGTTTTCGGCATACACACGCACCCGCTCCATCCCGCAGCTCGGGGAATCTTTCTTGAGGATGTAGCCGCTGAGATCCTCGGCTCCCAGAGCGCGCGTGCGCTTGTCTGCGTAGGACTTCATCTTCGCGGTGAAATCGGCGCCACTCCTGTTGCCCAGCAGGCGCAGCTCGCCATCCTGGCGACGGAGCGCGATACTTTCGCGCGGCGTGCCCATCCCGATTTCGACTTCGGGGCAGACCGGCACGAACTCGACGAACTGTCCAAAGACATCGGTGACGAATTCGTTGCGCTTATGGCCGCCGTCGAACCTGACCTGATTGCCGAGCAGGCACGAGGACACCCCGATGCGAATCTTGTCGCTCATGATTCCACTTGCGGCTGTCATCTCGCGATGCAGGCGCGGCGGTCGAACTCGCGCCGCGTACTGCTATACGACATGTAGCGAATCTTGCCATAGATGGGGTATAGGGGCTCGATGCGCGATCCTGCGAGCCGCCGATCGCCCGCGCGATGCTGGCATCAGCGTCAGGATCACCTCAGCGTCAGAAATGGCAATTATCTTGCGGGTTGTCCACGTCACAAACCTGCCCGCGCAAAAGCGTTGACAAATCACTTGCAGTAATACTCCCGTTTGCTGCCGGCGTCCTGGTTGCTTTATCTCCAGTGGTGCCGAAAACACTTTTGTACGCAGGGTTGTCATTCTCCGCCAAATTCCCTGTCGCGGGACAATAGTATTGCGCCGGGACAAATCCTGCGGGGAACCCCATGAAAAGATCGAAGCTGAATTTGCTCTCCAGCGCGCCACTCACCGACGGATTAAAATTGAAGCACTGTAAAAAATTGCCGGTCCGGGTAAACGTCTGATTGCTAGCGGCGTAGGCGAATACATAGAACGAATTTCTCGGCGGCTTGGTATTGTCGCAATCGAAGCCGGGGACACTCGACCCTAAGGTTGCGGCAACCGTGCACATCCCCTGACTTGACCAAAAGATAGCAACCGAATGCGCTCCCGCACTGTCCATCAACCTGCTCTTGATGTCCGCAAGGAAAGCCTCTGTTTCGTCGCCCGGTAAATACTCCAATAGTCGGCGATGCCCGATGGTGTCTTGCGGGGTCTTTTGCCGCAGCACATTAGCCGAGGGGAAACCGGTGTAGTACGGGTTCGACGTTCCGATACTGCCGTTCGCATTGTAGGATGACATCGCGTAGACCCAGGTCACCGGGCAATTGTTCCCCTGGAATCCCTCGATCATGCTCGGGTAAAGGTCCGCATGTTGCTGACCTACGCGCAGAAGAGTGTTAGTGGTCACGCCGCCCGGTTTTTCTTCAGCATGCCGAAAAAGATAAACCACGGGATCGCACGCCATCGCGATGGGGACAATAGAAAAGACCGAACAAAATGTCAGTACCGCTATCAAACTCCTTAAGCGGGAAGCAGCCAGCGCCGCAAGCAATCGTCGGATCACCGTTATTTCTTTCCCCCTCGGTCCTTTTGACCTCTCGTTGAAGCTAGCCTCAAAGACAGTGCGAAGCCAATGACTTACAGTCTGGAAGTCGCCCGCGCGCCGTAAGTGTGCTGAAACACCTGGTTCGTGCACCCAGCAACCAGGTTGTCAGATCGCGTGATGAGGATAGGTGGTGGTCAGCTTTGGGAGTTTCAATCCCAGGGAGGCGGCGCGGCGCTCCAGCACCGTCACATACATGTCGGCGAGTTCCTGGTTGTCGCGCGCCTTGAGCCCGTAGCGGATGCAATCGTAGGTGAAACCGCTGCCCGGCGGCCCGAAGAAGTTGACTGCGCGTGGAAGCCATTGCTTGAGCGCGGCTTGCACCGCCTTCTTGCCGAATTTGTTGACCGCGTCGCCGAGTAGCTCGGAGGCGAATACTTCGTGGTCGGCCTCGTCCTCCATGATGAGCTCGGCGGCGGCACTATGCGGGGCGTAGCTGGAGTCCTGGTAGTTGACGCCGATCATCATGAGGCCGGTCATGTCGAGCGCCAGCGACGCCATCAGCAGGTCCATCTCGCCGCTGGCCTTCTCGGCGAAAAAGCGCGGCGCTTCGAACGACGGCGCTTTCATGAGCGGCAGCATCATGCGATCGGCGGCCTTCTCGCTGACGCCGACCTCGGCGAGCGCGCGATAGACCAGCTTCGCGTGGGTGGTTTCTTCCTTGATATTTTTTTCGATGACGGGGCGCAGCGCGGGATCGTCGCCGCAGGTTTCCAGCGCGCGCTCGTAGCCGAAGGCGGTCAGCTTTTCCGCCATCGCATGGGCGGCGAGCAGGCGCACGAGGATTTTCTCGTAGTGAGGGTCGATGCGGCCGGCGCGAAGCTCGGCCGCATTTATTTCGCGGGGCGCGTACTGACGCCGGATGGGCATGAACGGATTTTCCTAGTGCACGTTCTTTGAGGGAAGGACCACCGTCGCGCTACCCGGAGTAGTCTTTTCGCCCTTAGAGTTTTCCAGCCAGATTTCGCAGTCGACCATATGATGGCCGGCCTCGACATATTTCTTGCTCACGCGGCCGCGACAGACCACCTTGGTGCCCGGCTGATCCATCCCGCGATACTGCACGCCGAGCTTCTTGACCCATCCGTGATTGCCCGCGAAGTCGGTTGCGAGCTGGCCGAGGAACGCGTTCTTGAGCGCGCCGTGCAGGATGACGCCGGGAAGCTTGTTGGCGAGCGCAAAATCCTTGTCGTAGTGGATTTGATAGAAGTCGCCCGAGGCGCCCGCGTACTTGACTAGCTGTTGAGTGGTGGGATTTTTTTCCAGCGGACCAATCTCGGTGCCGACTTCGACATCTTCAAAATATCGCTGCTTGGTCATTGCCCTGCTCCTTAGTAGCGGATGCCGGTTGAGCGCTGCGTCACGCAGAGCTCGCCGAACTGGTTGGTGTAAGTGGTCTCGATGGTGGTGAAGATCATCGGGCCGAGGCGGCCTTCGGATTCACGCAGGTCGACCAGCTTCGACTGCACCGTGATGCGATCGCCGGGGCGAATCGGCTGGAAATATTCCCAGTCGGAGCCGCCGTCGAGGCCGCGGAATTCGGCGCCGAGGCCCTTGAGCTGGACGTTGGGAATCGGCGAGCCCATCGAGCGGCAAAAGGTCGGCGGCGCGACCATCCCACCGAAGACGTGGCGGGCTTCTTTTTCGTCATTGAAGAGCGGATTGGGATCGCCAATCGCCTCGGCAAAGCGGCGGATGGCGCCGCGCTCGACATCGTAGCTGCGCGCCTCGCCGACGGTGCCGATTTGTTTGCGGGCTTCGTCGTCGACAATTTTGTTCGCCATGGATCTGGTCCTCTCGAAGGTGGAGATTTTCCCCGACTAATACCACAGGCGTCGCGAGGCGTATAATCGGAGGCAACATCTAACATCGCGTAACCATCGCGAAGGGGAAGGATCATCATGGCGAAACTGAGCCCCGAGCAAATCAACGAGAAGCTGAAGCCACTGTCAGGTTGGGATCGCAAGGGCGAAGCAATCGCGCAACAGTACACCTTCAAGACGTTCATGGATGGCATCGGGTTCCTCAATCGCATCGCGGCGATCGCGGAGCAGATGGACCATCATCCGGACGTCACCATCAATTACCGGCGCATCACTTTCGCACTGTCGACGCATGACCAAGGTGGTATCACGGAGAAGGACTTCAAGCTGGCGGAAGCGATCGAGCGGGAGTTCAAAGCGTCGGGGCAAGGCTGACGGACGGCCTTTATTGACAAAGCGTCGATAGAGAAAACGTCAACGTTTTAGGGCATTAAGTGGGTTTGTTTTTGCGCTTTCCGGCGAAGATGCCTGGGTTCGAAGTGGGTTTGTTTTTGCGCTTTTAATGCTCCACCATGTTGCCATTGGAAGCCCTTCGCCGAGCCTCAGGGCCACTGCTCGCGAGGCTCGCAGTGGGTTTGTTTTTGCATTTTTCCGTACGAGCATTCCCTTCATCAGCCAACAGCGACCTGCTGCGCTGATAGTAGCATTTCGTGAAGGGCCGCGCTGGAGGACCGCGGAACCGCAGGCATGGATGAATGGTTGTACGAGATGACGGCTCTTGCCAAGGAGGCTGAATGTTCTTTCGAAGGCTCGGTTTGCTCTCGCTGCTCGCGACGCTGACTCTTTGCGCCTCGGTGAGCTTCTGCGCAGTCGCTCATGCCGCCGACGGAGCTCAGCCGGGACTCGAGATGGCGACCTTCGCCGGCGGATGCTTCTGGTGCATGCAACCCGCGTTCGATCACATTCTGGGAGTGGTTTCGACGACCGTGGGCTATACCGGTGGCGACAAGGATCATCCCACCTACGAAGAAGTTTCCGATGGCGGCACCGGTCATGCCGAGTCGATCGAGGTCGCCTTCGATCCGAAGAAGGTTACCTACCAGCAGTTGCTGAATGTCTTCTGGCACAACATCGATCCGACTTCGCGGGATCGCGAGTTCTGCGACGTGGGGCATCAGTACCGCACCGCGATTTTTTTCCACGGCCCGGAGCAGGAAGCCGAGGCGAAAGCGTCGGAACAACAAATCGAGGAAACCAAGCCATTTCCGCAAGCGATCGTGACCGAAATCGTTCCCGCGTCAACCTTCTGGCCGGCCGAGGATTATCATCAGGATTATTATCTGAAGAATCCGGTTCGCTATAAATTTTATCGCTACAACTGCGGCCGCGACGATCGCCTGCGCGAGCTATGGGGCGCGGCGAGCGGCGGTCACTAAGATGTGGTCGCGGGGGTCGCCTCACCCCTTACGAGGAACGTAGTGCTGGACACCCTGGCCGGCGCGGTCGATCTCGCGAACAAGGTCCGCCAGATCGCGTGGGTTGTTCACGAAATCGATCTCCGACGTATCCACCACTAACAGTGGCGTCTCATCGTAGTAGAAGAAGAAGTCACGATACGCGGTCGAAACCCGCTCCAGGTACTGGTAGCTGATGTCGCGCTCGAAATCGCGATTGCGCCGCCGCAGCCGCTCGGCCAGCACCTCGGTGCGGGCGAGGAGATACACCACCAGGTCCGGCTTCGCCATCTGCGAATCGAGCAGTTTGAACACCTGGTCGTACAAAATCAGCTCGTCGGGCGCGAGGTTCAAATTGGCGAAGATGCGATCCTTCGCAAACAGGTAGTCCGCGACGGTGGCTTGCTCCAGCAGCGGGCGCTGCACCAGCTCGCGCTGCTGGTTGTAGCGCGTCAGCAGGAAGAAGAGCTGGACCGGGATAGCGTACTTTTCGGGATCCTCATAAAAGCGCGCGAGGAAGGGATTCTGCTCGCCTTCCTCCAGCAGCAGCCGCGCGTTAAGCTCGCGCGCGAGCACCTGCGCAAGGGTGGTCTTGCCGACTCCGATCGGCCCCTCCAGCGCGATGTACGCCCGCCGCTCCATCAGCCCCTTGCGCTCGGGCTTGGGCTTTTTGGCCGGGGCCGGACGCTTGGGGACTTCGGGCAGGCCCAGTTCTAGTGATGTTTTTTTGCTTCGGCGCGAAGTTTACTCACCTCTGCATCCGGCGCGCCGCCGCGCTCCATCAGATCCGCCGCGGTCGAATAGTCCGGTGGATTTTCATGTAACGATAACTGCGCCAGTTCCATGTTGGCGGTTTTGTTGTCGGGATCGAAGGTGAGCACATCGTTGAGCAAGGTGGAAAGCATCTGCGATGATTGCGGTCCGCCCTTCTCGGCCACCTGCCCCGCACTATGCATAACCGCATCGACGGCGGGGTCCAGCGTCGTCTGTTTGGTCGCGAGTGCGAGCAGCATGTAACCGCGGACCGCCTGATCGTAGGTCTTCATCGAGTCGTCGTATTTTTGTTGCTGAGCCTGTTGATCGGCTTGCTGGACAACCACGGCCACGGCCTGGCGCAAATCATCGACCATATGGTCGACAATCGCCTTCGATAGATTCGCTCGGCTGGCTTCCTGCAGCGCGCCCTTCAGATCGGACATCCCCTCGGCCACATCGCCGGACTTTACCGTATCGAGAGCGCTATCGGCCTGCTTGGTGAGTTGCTGGAGGTGACGGTAATAACTGGCCTTGCCGCGCAGCTTCTCGTTGGTTGGATCCTGCTGCGAGGCGATCATGAATTCCTTGCCGGCCTCGTCGTAATCATGGAGGTACTCATCGACGCGCGCCAACGAGTTATGCGCGTCGGTTAAGTCGGGATCCTCTTTTACGGCTTCCCGCAACTCGGTCTGCGCGCCCTTCAGATCACGCTTTTCGAACAAATCCTCGGCGGTGTAGAGATGCTTCTTGGCCGACGATTGGCATCCGGCGGCGGTCAATACGATGGCAAGTGCAGTCAGGGCAAGCGGGCGCGGAATTCCCCTCATCACAATTTTCCTTCTAGGGGCTCGCGGGAGCCCTTATTCAGCATCGAGTAAATTGACGGAAGAGTTTCTATGCCGATGGCGCAAATTGTCAAGCGGACATCGGCAGCGCCGAGGTCCGTCCTAAGCGCTTCGCGAAGGACTTCGAAAGCGATCTCGCGATGTCGGTGAACTCTTCGGGAAGGCGGCCTTCTAGCCGGCGGTCATCTCAATCGGCGGTCATCTCAATCAGCGGTCATGGGCAGCGGGAAATGCACCCGCTCCTTGGCGACGCTCAACAGCTCGACCTCGGCGCCACGATTCTTGAACGCGCCGATGATCTCCTCGACCAGCCATTCGGGCGATGAAGCGCTCGCGGTCAGCCCCAGCGATTTCACCCCGGTCAGCATCTCAGGCTCAACATCGGCAATTGAATCGATCAGAAAAGCGCGCGCGCCACGCGTGCGCGCAACCTCGACCAGCCGATTCGCGTTAGAGCTCTGTTTCGAACCGACCACCAGAATTGCCTCGCTCAGCTGGACCAGTTCCTTGACCGCGTTCTGGCGGTTCTGGGTCGCATAGCAGATGTCGTCGGTCTTGGGCGTCGCCATCTTGGGGAAGCGGCGCTTGAGGACTTCGAGAATATCGCGGGTGTCGTCGATGCTGAGGGTGGTCTGCGTCACAGCGGCGACGCGTTCCGGATCGGGCAACTGGACCTTTTCGGCTTCCTCGACGCTGCCGACCAGGACGACCTTGCCCGGGGCGACGCCGACGGTGCCCTTCACTTCCTCATGACCGGCGTGACCGACAAGGACCACGGTGCGGCCCTCGTTGGCATAGCGCTCGACTTCGAGATGGACCTTGGTTACCAGCGGACAGGTGGCGTCAATGACGCGAAGGCCGCGCGCCCTGGCGCTATCCCATTCGCTGGGCGCCACGCCGTGGGCGCTGAAAATCACGCGCTGGCCTTCGGGAACCTCGGCGAGAGTTTCGACAAAAATCGCGCCCTCTTTTTCCAAACCCTCGAGGACGAAACGGTTGTGCACTATCTGATGGCGAACGTAGAGCGGACGGCCATAGGCGCGGAGCGCGCTGCGCACCGCCTCGACCGCGCGATCGACACCGGCACAGAAACCACGAGGCTCGGCAAGAATAATTTTCTCAACCACTGTTTGGCCTAAAGGCATTCCTTAGGGAGATATAGAAGCCTGTCCGAGAGGTCAATAAGCTCTCGAATTATACTCGACCGGGAAAATACTCGCTATTTCGCGGCATGCGCATGCGGTGGGTGCGAAGTCTGGCATCCGATCCACACTTCACCGCCTTCAAAATGTTCCTTCTTCCAGATTGGCACAATTTCCTTCAATCGGTCGATCGCGAAGCGGCACGCCTCGAACGCCTCCGCACGATGAGGCGCGGAAACCGCGATCGCCACCGAGGTCTCCCCAATCTCCACCACGCCTACGCGATGCGTGATTGCGATGCGGGTGATCTCCCATCGCCGCCCCGCCTCATCCGCGAGCTTGCGAATCTCCGAAAGCGCCATCGCCTCGTAAGCCTCGTACTCCAGGCGCAGCACCTTGCGGCCGACATTATTCTCGCGCGTGGTGCCGACAAAGGTGCAGATGGCGCCCGCCAAGGGATCGGCGACCGCGGCTTCGAGCGCCGCCACATCGACGCCATCGCGAACGATGCGAATCGGGCCCATCCATGCGGGAGCATCGGAACCGCCGCTGACCGGCGGGATGAACGCGATCTCGTCGCCGGGGCGCGGACGATAGTCGTCCTCGACGTATTCCTGGTTGACCGCGAAACGGACCGCGTCGCGATGGCCTTCGAGGGCAGGGAACTCGGCCTTGAGCCGCGCCCAGATCTGCGCGACCGTCGCGTCATCGGAAAATTCGCGCGTCAACTCGGGAGTGCCGGCGCGCTCGCGCAACGTAGCGAAAAGTCGAATCGTCAAGCGGTTCATTTGGGATTGGCCAAGGGATTGGCCAGGCCGA
>Ga0210398_10005789_pt1 | contig 11462 bp, 8 predicted proteins | sample IncBWC4OmetaG_FD_161047 | JGI IMG/M metagenome (GOLD analysis project Ga0210398, IMG submission 161047) | Forest soil microbial communities from Barre Woods Harvard Forest LTER site, Petersham, Massachusetts, United States - Inc-BW-C-4-O | ecosystem: Environmental > Terrestrial > Soil >... | reverse complement strand
CACATCGAGAATAAGGTTCTCAGGCACTGAGAATGAACTGACCAGGCCGTCCTCGGTCCTGTCCTCGGGCACGTACGCGACGCCCGCCCGGAGCCTGGTCCTCGGCGTCGCGCGCGTGAGGTCGCGGCCGTTCAGCGTGACGCTGCCGCCCGCCGTGGGCAGCAGCCCCATCAGCGCCTCGCACAACTCCGTCTGCCCGTTGCCCTGCACGCCGGCGATGCCCAGGATCTCCCCGCCCCGCACGTCGAACGATAGCCGGTCAACCGGCCTGCTCCCGCCCTCGCCGAGCACGGTCAGGTCGGCCACGCTGAGCACGACCTCGCCCGGCGTGGCTGGTTTCTTGTCCACCCGGAGCTGCACGTTCCTGCCGACCATCAGCGACGCGAGCTCGTCGGCGGTCGCCGACGGCGGGCGCTCGCCCACCACCTTGCCGCGGCGCAGCACCGTGATCGTGTCGGCGATCGCCTGGACCTCCCGCAGCTTGTGCGAGATGAAGATGACGGAGGTGCCGCCGTCCCGCAGCTGGCGCACGATCCGGAACAGCTCCTCGGTCTCCGCCGGGGTCAGCACCGCCGTGGGCTCGTCGAGGATGAGCACATTCGCCTGCCGGATGAGCGCCTTGACGATCTCGACCCGCTGCTGGATGCCGACCGGGAGGTGCTCCACCAGCGCGTCGGGGTCCACCTCGAGCCCGTAGCGGTGAGAGAGCTCGGCGACCTCGCGGCGGGTCCGCCGCCGGTCGAGCAGGCCGACCCGGTCGGCCTGCTCGATGCCGAGCGTGACGTTCTCCGCGACCGTGAAGACCGGCACCAGCATGAAATGCTGGTGCACCATGCCGATGCCGGCCGCGATCGCGTCTTTCGGCGAGTGGAACCTCGCCTGCCTGCCATCTATGAGGATCTCGCCCTCGTCCGGCTGCGTGAGCCCGTAGAGGACGTTCATCAGGGTGGTCTTCCCCGCTCCGTTCTCCCCGAGCAGGGCGTGGACCTGGCCAGGGGCCACCGAGAGGCTGATCTCGTCGTTCGCCACGAGCGGACCGAACCTCTTGGTGATGCCCCTGAGCTCAAGTTCCACGTGCTTGCGCCAAGCGCCCGGTCAGGTGACAGGGCTCTTGGTCGGCGTCTGGATGCTCCCGTTCTCAATCCCGGTCTGGATCGTCTTCAGTTCGGCCTGCAGCGAGGCGGGAACCTTGCTGGCGTAGTCGTGGAACGGCGACAGCACCGCGCCGCCGTTGGCCAGCGTGCCGACGTAGCTGCCGCCCTTGAACGTGCCGGCCTGGGCGGTCAGCACGGCGTTCTTCACCGCGGCCTGAATGCCCTTGGTCACGCTGCTGAGGAAGTACGTGCAGTACTGCGCCGCGCTGATGCAGCCGTCGGTGTCCACCCAGAGCATGCTCACGTGGCCGCCCGCGTTGTCCGCGTCCTGCACCGCCTTGGCCGCGCCGAGGCCGACGTTGCCGGCCACCGGGAAGATGATGTCCGCGCCCTCGCTGATGAACGTCTGGGTGACCGTCTGCCCCTTCGTCTGGTCGGTGAAGTCACCGGTGAAGGAGCCCTTCTGGGTCTGCTCGTTCCAGCCAAGCACCTGCACGTGCGTGCCGTGCTTGGAGTTGTAGTACTGCACGCCGTCCCAGAAGCCGTCCATGTAGATGGTCACCGTCGGCAGCTCCTGCCCGCCGAACGTGCCGACCTTCCCGGTCTTGGTCATGCCCGCGGCCAGGTAGCCGCCGAGGAAGCCGTCCTGCACGGTGTTGAACACCAGCTGGTCGATGTTGCCTTCCTTTTTGCCGGTCAGGCATTGTGAGGAGTACGAGCAGTCGACGATCGCGAAGTCCTGGGTCGGGTGCGCCCCGGCCGCGGTCTCCGTGGCCGCTGCCATCAGGAAGCCGACCGTGACGATGATGCCGCACTTCTCGCTGAGGAAGGAGTTGATGTTGGGTGTGTAGTCGCTCTCCGTCGTGGACTGCAGGTACTTGACGGTGATCTTCGGGTTGGCCGCGGCCGCCTCCTGCATCCCCTGCCAGGCCGACTGGTTGAACGACTTGTCGTTGATGCCGCCGGTGTCGGTGACCATGCAGCCAACGAAACTGCTACCCGACGCCGCCGCGGCCGAACTGGACGACGCCGAAGACGACGAGCTGGTCGTGCTCGGCGACGAGGCGCTTGACGAGCTGGAGCCGCACGCGGCGATGAGCAAGCTCGCCGCCGCCGCCGCAACAGCTGTTATGAACGCGGTGTGTTTCACCGTTCCTCCACTGGACCAGGTTTGCCGGGTGCCCAGGCCTCACGGGGCTCCCCCCGAGCCCAGACTGCCCGAAAGGGTAAAACTTGTTAACGCCGGCTGGGAAGAGGCACGGCACTCTGCGGCCCGGTCGTTGCCGAATCGCGACCAGACGGGGTCCGCCGGCTGGACGTAACCCTAATAATCCGGGCGGCTACCCCGCCGGGTTGGTACCTTCGTACAGCGCCGTGCCGGGGAGCTCCAGCACCACGGTGAGTCCGCCGCCGGGCGTGTCCTCGAGCCGTACCGTGCCGCCGTTGGACGTGACGAGCCGCTGCACGATCGCCAGGCCGAGGCCGGTGCCGTTCTGGCTGCCGGTGGTGAAACGCAGGAACGCGCGGGACCGCTCCTGCTCGGACATCCCCGGACCGTCGTCCGCGACGGTGACCGTGGCGCAGGCGTCGGAGCTTGCCACCGCGACCGTGACGCAGCCGCCCCGGTCACCGAGCGCCTCGATCGCGTTGTCGAGCAGGTTGTCCAGGATCTGCTCCAGGTGGCCGACGCCGAGCGAGACCCGCGGCCGGCCGTCGCCGTCGCCGTCGTGCTCGGCCACCAGCTTCACCCCGTGCGCGTCCGCGACCGGCTGCCAGGCCGCGACCCGTTCGGCGACCGCCGGGATGAGGTTGATGGGCACCACCCGCTCGGTCACGCTCTCCGCGCGCGCGGTGGCGAGTAGCCCGTCGACCAGCCTGGAAAGCCGGGCGATTTCCTCCTGCGCCCCGGCGAGCTCGGCGGCCGCCGTCGGCGGTGAGTCGGCGGCGAGCAGGTCGAGGCGGAGCCGCAGCGCGGTCAGCGGGGTGCGCAGCTGATGTGACGCGTCGGCGAGCATGGCCCGGTGCCCGTGCACCAGCGTCTCGAGGCGGCCGGCCATCATGTTGAAGGTGGCGGCCATCCGGCGCACCTCCGGCGGGCCGGACCGGGTACGCGCGCGGACCGACAGCTCGCCGTCGGCGATCTGCCGCGCCGCGTTGTCCAGCCCGACGAGCGGCTTGCTCACCCAGCGGGCGAAGTAGATGGCGACCGCCACGGCGGCCGCCATCGCGCCGCCAGACAGCACGGCCAGGTAGAGCCACAGGTTGTCGATGTTCTGGTCCAGCGGCCCGGTGGGGCGCTCGAGCACGACAGTGCCGATCGGCATGCCGTCGAACTTCCCGTCGTTCCAGACCGTCTCGACGGCGATGACCCGGTCCTTGGTCAGCTCGGTGGTGGGGGCGCCGCTTTCGGCCGCTTCCGCGGCCAGCTGCCGCCACGCGTCGCGCGGCACGCCCTGCTCGACCACGACGTCGCCCGCCCGGTTGAGCACGAGCAGCTCGTCGCCCTGCCGGGCGGCGGACAGCAGCGCGGCGGACAGCGCCCGGTCCGCGGTGTGGTCGCCGAGCCGCTCCTCCGCGATCGCGGCCAGCGACCGCGCGGTCGCGGCCGCGTCGTTGATGAACGCGTCCCGCTCGTGGGCCGCGGCGTTGAACGCGAGCGGCAGCACGGCCGCGATCAGCACCGCCGCGGTGAGGGCGACAAGGGCGAGGACGATCCGGCGGGTCACGGGACGGCGGGGCGCTCGGCGACTGGTTCCGCGGGGCGGTCAGCGAGGCGGAAGCCGTGGCCGTAGACGGTTTCGATCAGCGTGGGGTCGCCGAGCTTGCGCCGCAGCGCCGCCAGGTGCACGTCGAGTACCTTCGTCGGCCCGTACCAGTGCTCGTCCCAGGCCCGCTCGACGATTTCCTGGCGGCTCACCAGCCGGCCGGGGTCGGCGGCCAGGCACTCGAGGATCGCGAACTCCTTGGGCGTGAGCGCCACCTCGGCGCCGGACACGATCACCTTGCGCGTGCGCAGGTCGACGGTGAGAGGGCCGTGCCTGAGCAGCTCGCTGCCGCCGCCCGGCCGCTGGCCGCGGCGCAGCACGGCACGGATCCTGGCGAGCAGCTCGGCCAGGCCGAACGGCTTGACGAGATAGTCGTCGGCGCCCTCGTCGAGCGCGAGCACCCGGTCGGCTTCTTCACCGCGGGCGGTCACGACAATGATCGCCGTGTCGGAGGCCTGCCTGAGCTGACGGCAGACATCGACGCCGTCGATGTCCGGCAGCCCCAGGTCAAGCAGCACGACGTCGGTGGGCGGCCGGCGCAGCGCGTCGGCGCCCATGCCCACGCTGTCGGCGGTGTAGCCGGCTCGCTCGAGCCCGCGGACGAGCTGCGTCGCGATTCCCGTGTCGTCCTCGACAACGAGCACGGAGATCTGTGGAGAACTCACCCTTACAAGTTAGGCCGCCCCCCTCGTACAGAGGAAATTCAGCGTGATTCTTAACGACTCCTGAATAAGTTTGCGCGCCCTGGGGTGGGCCCCGCGTCCGGTGGCCAGGTTGCCGCTGTGCCGAATCTGGCGCATGGTTTTTAGATGACGATCGATTGGGCGGAACTGCGTGCGGCCGCGGCGGAGATGGCTAGCCGGGCGTACGCGCCGTACTCGCGATTGCGCGTCGGCGCCGCCGGGCTGACCAGCGACGGGCGCGTGGTGACGGGCTGCAACGTGGAAAACGTGTCGTTCGGGCTCACCTTGTGCGCCGAATGCGGGCTGGTCTCGGCCCTGCACGCGGCCCCGTCGACCGGGACGGGCGGCGGCACGCCGGCGCTCGTCGCGGTCGCGGTCGTCGCCGGAGACGGCGACCTGCTGCTGCCCTGCGGCCGCTGCCGCCAGCTTCTCCTTGAGGCCGGCGGCCCGGCGCTCCTCGTCGACACCGCCGGCGGGCCGGTCGCCCTCGCCGAGCTGCTTCCCGCCGCCTTCGGCAACGCCGACCTGGCGGTACACCGCGAGCGGCAGCCCGCACCGCCCGAGCCGGACCACGGCAGCCAACTCTGACACCAGCCCCGCCCAAACGAACGCGTCACCAAGGGGAGCGGCCACTATGCCGGACGTCGTATCACTGATCCGCGTAAAGCGAGATAACGCCAGGCCGCTCACGGACGCGGAGATCGCCTGGCTCTTCGCCGCCTACGCCGAGAACGCGGTCGCCGACGAGCAGATGGCCGCGCTGCTGATGGCCATCTACTTCAACGGCCTCGACGCCGGAGAGCTCAGGGCCTGGACGACCGAGATGATCGCCTCCGGCGAGACCCTCGACCTCAGCCGCCTCAGCCGGCCGTCGGTCGACAAGCACTCGACCGGCGGCGTCGGCGACAAGGTGAGCCTGATCCTCGCGCCCCTGGTGGCGAGCTGCGGCGCGGCGGTGCCGCAGCTGTCCGGGCGGGGCCTTGGCCACACCGGCGGCACGCTCGACAAGCTGGAGTCGATCCCCGGGTGGCGGGCCAGCCTCAGCAACGAGGACCTCACCAGGGCGCTGGGGGAGGCCGGCGTCGTCATCGCCGCCGCCGGCGCCGGGCTGGCCCCCGCCGACAGAAGGCTCTACGCGCTGCGCGACGTGACCGGGACGGTCGAGTCGATCCCGCTGATCGCCAGCTCGATCATGTCTAAGAAAATCGCGGAGGGGACGAGTGCGCTCGTGCTGGACGTGAAGACCGGATCGGGCGCGTTCATGAGGGACCGCGAGAAAGCAGAGCAACTCGCGCGCACCATGGTCGCCCTCGGCGAGGAGCACCACGTCCGCACGCGAGCGCTCGTCACCCGCATGGACACCCCGCTCGGCCGCACCGTCGGCAACGCACTCGAAGTCGCGGAAGCCATCGAGGCGCTCACCGGCGGCGGCCCGGACGACCTGATGGAAGTCACCTTCGCGCTGGCGGAACACATGCTCCAGCTCGCCGGCCTCTCCGCTGACCCGCGGGAGGCGATCGCGAGCGGCCGCGCGTTCGACACCTACCAGCGAATGATCAAGATGCAGGGCGGCGACCCGGACGCCCCGCTGCCGACGGCCAGGCACGTACGCGGCGCCCTGATCGCCCCGGAGACCGGCTGGATAACGCGACTGGACGCGCTCGCCGTGGGCGTCGCGGCGTGGCGCCTGGGCGCGGGCCGGGCGCGCAAGGAAGATAATGTCAGCCACACGGCCGGCGTCCGCTGCCTGGCCAAGCCCGGGGACTACGTCGAGCGGGGACAGCCCGTACTTGAGTTGTACGCCGATGACCCCGCCCGGTTCGCGCCAGCGGTGGAGGCGCTGGACACCGCGGACACGCTCACGATCGGCGCCGCACCCCCGCCGGCGACGCCGATGGTCGTGAACGTGATCAGCGCCGCAGACGTCGCCGACCAGGTTGGAGCGTAGACCGCATGAGCCCGACACTTGACCAGATCCGCTCCGTGCCGAAGGTGCTGCTGCACGATCACCTGGACGGCGGCCTGCGCCCGGGAACCGTCATCGAGCTCGCCGGGGAAACCGGCTACGACGACCTGCCCACCCGCGACCCGGACGAGTTGACGACGCTGCTCACCGCAGGCGCGCACCGCGGTCACCTGAACCTTTACCTGGACGCGTTCCGGCACACGGTCGGCGTGATGCAGACGCCAGACGCGCTGCGGCGGGTCGCCGCGGAGTGCGCCGAGGACCTCGCCAGCGACGGCGTGGTGTACGCCGAAGTCCGCTTCGCCCCCGAGCTGCACACCGAACGCGGCCTCACTCTCGACGAGGTGGTCCAGGCGGTTCTCGAGGGCTTCAGAGCGGGCAGCGCGAACCGCCCGATCCGGGTGTACGCCCTGCTCACCGCCATGCGCACCGCGGCGCGCTCGCTGGAGATCGCCGAACTCGCCGTCAAGTACCGGGATACCGGCGTGGTGGGGTTCGACATCGCCGGCGCCGAGGCGGGCTGGCCGCCGAGCCGGCACCTGGACGCGTTCCAGTACATCCACCGGGAGAACTTCCACATCACGATCCACGCCGGCGAGGGGTTCGGCCTGCCGTCGATCTGGGAGGCCGTGCAGTACTGCGGAACCGAGCGCCTCGGCCACGGGGTAAGGATCGCCGAGGACATCGGGGTCACCCCCGACGGCGCGGTCCACCTCGGCCGCCTGGCCAGCTACGTTCGCGACCGGCGCATCCCGCTCGAGATGTGCCCGACCTCGAACGTGCAGACAGGTGCCGCGCCGTCGATCGCGCGGCACCCGCTGCGGTTGCTCCGCCAGCTCCAGTTCCGGGTGACCGTCAACACCGACAACCGGCTGATGAGCCAGGTCACGGTGAGTTCGGAGTTCGAGGCGCTGGTGCGCGAGTTCGGCTACGGCTGGTCGGACATCGAATGGCTGACGATCAACGCCATGAAGAGCGCGTTCGCCCCCTTCGACGAGCGCATCCGCCTCATCAACACGGTGATCAAGCCCGGTTTCGCCACCGCCCGCGCCATGAGCGACGCCTACATCCCCCCGGAGATGCTCTCCCGTTAAGGCGTTACCAGGCGCCGGCGGCGCGCCAGTCATCGAACGTGGTAGGCCAAGCCACTTGGAACCCCAGTCACATCAGCCTCTGTTGCACGCTTTTTGGACCACGATTGCGGCCTCATTTTTCGCCTTGAATACCCACCCCGGGTACGACGCGGGATAAAATTCCATGATCACGTAAGATCCGTGCACGCATAAGAGACTTTTCTTACATCAGGAAATAAGTCTTCGTGATCATGAAGGTCCTGCATGCAGTATTTATACCATTAAGTCAGGAAATTTCGGACGGCATACCCCCAGCTCGGCCCTGGCTTACCAGCACGGGGTCGGCAAAGTCGGATAGAGAAAAACCTATACCAGGTTCCTCTCGGCCCAGCCCGGGTTCGGCGCCACCATCCGGGTCCGGATTGCCCCCCATGCCTCATCCAGAACTTGTGGCATATCGGACCTGGCCGGTGCCGGACAGGCGCTCCCCAGGGACCAGACGTCGGCGGTAGTGGTGCTGGCGGACGGGTTAGAACTGGGCTTTCAGGTCCTCGATCTCGCGGGTATGGGCGCGGAGCTGCTCATAGGCGGGGCGCTCGCGGATGCGGGCTAGCGCCCAGCGGACCGCCTCGGCGCGGCTGCTCGCAATGCCTGCTGTGATCAGCGTGTCGAGGGTCTGGAGGTCATCGGCGCCGAGCCGGGCCATGACAGGGGTGAGCCCGGGGGCGTCGAGGACACCTATAGGGCCGCGCGCCTGGCCCAGCTTGAGCATCAGCCGGGGCTGGTCCGGCGCGTGCTGGCCCGGCGCGTGCTCGTCGCCGGCCACGAACTGAAGCATTACGGGGACGGCCAGCTTGTTCAGCTCGCGGCGCAGCTCGTGGAAGGCCTCGCGGTGCTCGTCGTGCACTGCCTCGAACGCTCGCGCCCGCTCCTCTGTGCCGCCCTGCGTGTCGAGGACGACCCTGGCGAGCACCTGGCCCGGCTCGACCTCCGGGTCGTCGCCGTACTGAAGTACCTCGATCCGCTCGATCGGGGCGCCGGGGAGGCGGGTGCGGACCTCCCGGTCGAACTGCTCCCTGATGCGCTCAAGCTCCGCCTGGTCCACGACTCGCCTCCAAGAGTTTCGCGTGTAATCAGCGTAACTCGCGGATCCAGGGCAATCAACGAAATATCAGGTGTCGCACGGCTGACCTGCGGCTGGAAACGCGTCTGTAACGTAAAACCGGATGATTGAAGAATGACGCATCTCCTCACGGGAAACGGGCCCGACCCGGTCACCGGGAACGGCACAGGGACCGGCCGCACCGGCCCGCCCAAGGGCTACCTCCCGATCGAGGAACACGGCATCGTGGGAGACCTCCGCACGGTGGCGCTTGTCGGCACCGACGGCACTGTCGACTGGTACTGCCCGTCCCGGTTCGACGCGCCGTCGCTGTTCGGCGCGCTGCTCGACGCGGGCAAGGGCGGTTACTTCTCGCTGTGGAGCCGCACCAGTTACACCCGCCCCAAGCAGCTCTACCTACCCGACACCAACATCCTGCTGACCCGCTTCCAGGGCAAGGAGGCGGTCGGCGAGGTGATCGACTTCATGGTCCCGGAGACCCGCAGCACCGGTCGCGCGCGCGACCTGCTGGTCAGGCAGGCGCGCGCGGTCCGCGGCCGGGCCACGTTCGAGCTCGCCTGCCATCCCGCGTTCGACTACGGCCGCGCCAGCCACACCGTCGAGATCGTGCAGGGCACCGGCGCCGTGTTCACCTCGGCCCTGGGTCGCGCCGTACTCCGGACGAACGTCCCGCTGAAGGCGGAGGAGCAAGGCGTCGCCGCGACCTTCACCCTCGAGGAGGGCGAGAGCGCCGACATCCACCTGGAGTGGAACGGTGAGGTCCGTCCGCTGGCCGACGGCGAGACCGACGACCTGCTCACCAGGACCCAGGACTTCTGGCAGAGCTGGGTCAGCCAGTCTCGCTACCGCGGCCGGTGGCGGGAAATGGTGCAGCGCTCCGCGCTCGCCCTCAAGCTGCTCGTCTACCACCCCACCGGAGCCCTGGTCGCCGCGCCCACCACGAGCCTGCCCGAGGAGCCCGGCGGCGGCCGGAACTGGGACTACCGGTACGCCTGGCTCCGGGACGCCGCGTTCACCGTCTACGCCCTCATGCGCCTGGGCTTCCTCGAGGAAGCCGCGAGCTTCATGGACTGGCTGCAGAAGCGCTGTGAGACAGCCACAGAAGAACGTGACGTCATGATCATGTACACGGTCGATGGCAGCGAGAACATCGCCGAACAGATCCTCGATCACCTGGACGGCTACCGCGGCGCCAGGCCGGTGCGGATCGGCAACGGGGCCGTGACGCAGCGGCAGATCGACGTGTATGGCGAGCTGATGGATTCGGTGTACCTCTACAACAAGGAGGTGCCGATCTCCTACGACCTGTGGGTGGCGCTGTCGAAGCGGCTCGACTGGCTGAGCAAGCACTGGCAGGAACCGGACGAGGGGGTGTGGGAGATCCGCGGCCCGCGGCAGCGGTTCACCTATTCGGCGCTGATGACCTGGGTCGCCTACGAGCGGGCGGCCCGCCTGGCGCGCGACCGCGGGCTGCCCGCGCCGGTGTCGCGGTGGCGCAAGCTCGCCGCCGCGGCGCACCGCTTCGTCCAGGAGGAGTGCTGGGACCCGGACCTGAGAACGTACCTCATGTATCCCGGCAGCCAGCTGCTCGACGCGTCGCTGCTCGTGATGCCGCTGGTGAAGTTCGCCGGCCCGACCGACCCGCGCTTTCTGGCCACGCTGGACCGGATCTCCGACCAGCTCGTCTCGGACAGCCTGGTGAGCAGGTACGCGCTGACCGGCGTCGACGGCATCGCCGACGACGAGGGCACGTTCAACCTCTGCTCGTTCTGGTACGTCGAGGCGCTGACCCGGGCCGGCCGGGTCAGGGAGGCCCGGATGGTCTTCGAGAAGATGCTCACCTACGCCAACCACGTCGGGCTGTACGCCGAGCAGATCGGCGCGTCCGGCGAGGCCCTCGGCAACTTCCCCCAGGCGTTCACTCACCTGGCCCTGATCAGCGCCGCCGTCAACCTCGACAGCGCCCTGGACCGCCGCTAAAGATCATGCCGAACTTACGGGGCCGGAAAGGTATACACTGCCGCCTGGTGATCGAATGTCTGACTTCATGCTCGATGGCAACTTCAAGCTGAACACAACAGTCCCCAATGTCGCCCGGGTCTACGACTATATGCTGGGCGGCAAGGACAACTTCGAGGCCGACCGGATGGCGGCTGACAAGCTAATTGAGTTGTTGCCAGGCGTTGCCGAGGCATGCCGCCGGAACCGGGACTTCCTCGGCCGGGTCGTCACCTACCTAGCGTCCCAGGGCATCCGACAGTTCATCGACATCGGATCCGGCCTGCCCACGGGGCGGAACGTGCACGAGATCGCCCAGGATCTCGACCCTGAGGCACACGTCATTTACGTCGATCGCGACCCCATGGTCGTTATCCACGCCAATGTTCTGCTAGCGGACAAGTCCCAGGGCGTGGTGGTCATACAGGCCGACCTAAGGCAGCCGCCGGGCATCATCATTGACCACCCGGACGTGCGGAGACTCATTGATTTCCGTCAGCCGGTCGCCGTCTTGCTGTTCGGGCTCCTGCATTTCATCACCGACGAGGAAAAGCCGTGGGAGATCGTCGCCGGCTTCACGGACGTGATGGCACCGGGCAGTTATCTCGCGCTGTCGCACATCACGGACGATGACGTGGAGGAGGAGACCAGCCAGGCGGCGCGGAACGTCTATCAGGGTGCGTCAGCTCCCGTCAATCCCCGCTCGCGTCAGGCGATCGCACGGTTCTTCGACGAGCTGGACATGGTTCACCCCGGCGTC
>Ga0210398_10005788_pt1 | contig 11464 bp, 6 predicted proteins | sample IncBWC4OmetaG_FD_161047 | JGI IMG/M metagenome (GOLD analysis project Ga0210398, IMG submission 161047) | Forest soil microbial communities from Barre Woods Harvard Forest LTER site, Petersham, Massachusetts, United States - Inc-BW-C-4-O | ecosystem: Environmental > Terrestrial > Soil >... | reverse complement strand
GACCTTCAAGGCGAAGGATGGCGCTTTCCTGCGGAGCCATTTTTTTGGGAAGTACCCGGAGCTGTTGGAGCTGGTGAAGGACTACACCGATGACCAATTGTTGAGGTTGCATCGGGGTGGGCACGATCCGGCGAAGATCTACAACGCTTACAAAAGGGCGATGGAGCATAAGGGCGGCCCGACGGTGATCCTGGCCAAGACGGTGAAGGGTTATGGGATGGGGACTTCGCAGTCTCGCAATGCGACGCATAACGAGAAGAAGCTGACGGACGAGGGCCTGGCGGCGTTTGTGAAGCAGTTCGATATTCCGATTCCGGAGCAGGCTGCGAAGGACGGGTCGTTTTATCGGCCAGCGCCAGATTCGGCGGAGCTGGTTTACATGCAGGAGCGGCGGAAGACGCTGGGCGGGTATCTGCCGGTGCGCGAGGTGCGTGCGACGAACTTCAAGGCGCCCGGGTTAGAGGTGTTCCGGGAGTGGACGGCCGGATCGAACAATCGCGCGGTGTCGACGACGATGGGATTTGTGAGCATTCTGCGGCACCTGATGAAGGATCCGAAGATCGGCAAGCTGATTGTGCCGATTGTGCCGGATGAAGGCAGGACGTTTGGGTTGGAATCGGCGATTAAGCAGGTTGGAATTTATGCTCCTGAGGGGCAGAAGTATGAGCCTCATGACAAGGACATGCTGCTGAGCTATCGCGAGGAGCAGGATGGGCAGATTCTGGAGGAGGGGATTACCGAGGCGGGATCGATGGCCTCGTTTACCGCAGCGGGGACGGCCTATGCGAACTATGGGGTGTCGACGATTCCCTTCTACATGTACTACTCGATGTTTGGATTTCAACGCATTGGGGACATGGTGTGGGCGTTCGCGGACTCGCGTGGCAAAGGCTTTTTGATGGGCGGGACGGCAGGGCGAACCACGATGCTGGGCGAAGGTCTGCAGCATCAGGACGGCCACAGTGTCGTTCTGGCGAGCACGGTGCCAACCTGCAAAACCTACGATCCTGCGTATGTGTATGAGATGGCGGTGGTGATTCAGGATGGAATTCGCCGGATGTATGAGAAGGGCGAAGACTGCTTCTACTACATCATGATGTACAACGAGGACTATGCGATGCCGGCGATGCCCGAGGGCTCGGCCGAAGGGATTCTGCGCGGCATCTATAAGCTGAAGCCTTCGGCTGGCGAGGCCGTGGCACAGTTGTTTGGCAGCGGTCCGATTTTGAATGAGGTGCTTCGCGCGCAGGAGATTCTGGCTTCGAAGTATGGGGTTCACGCCGATGTTTGGAGCGTGACGAGTTACACGGAGTTGAGGCGCGATGCTTTGGCGGTCGAGCGTTGGAACCGCATGCATCCGGCAGAGAAGGAACGGACACCTTATGTGCTTGCAACGCTCGGCGACGCGAAGGGACCAGTAATTGCGGCGAGCGACTATATGAAGTCCGTGCCGGACATGCTGTCGCCGTGGCTGCCATCGCGGCTGGTCGCGTTGGGGACCGATGGTTTTGGACGAAGCGACAATCGCCAACACCTGCGGCAGCACTTTGAGGTGAATGCGGAGTCGATCGTGGGCGCTACGCTCTCAAAGCTGGCAAGGGACGGCAAGTTCGACGCAAAGGCGGCCCAGAGTGCGATGGCTGAACTAGGGCTGAATGTGGAAGGGCCAGATCCGTCCAAAGCCTAGAGTGATTCTGGATTGAATGGGAGAAGGGTTCCTTTTGGAACCCTCTCTTTTTGGGCAAGTATTGGGAACAGAGCTTGTTGAACAGGTTTGGACAACAGGTTTAGGACGAGGGAGGGCTGGTTGAGCAAAACGGAGTTGCATGAAAATCCGCTGGTGCCGAACAAGAAGTTGCGACAGATGTATATCGCGATGGCTGAAGCGAGAGTACTGGACGACTACATTGTGAAGTTGCAGCGCAACGCGAAGGGCCGGTCGAGAGTGGATTCGACGCGCGGACAGGAGGCTTTGAGGGTGAGCACCACGATTGATCTCGAGCCGGGTGACCTTGTCAGCGATTCCCAGATGGGAGTTGTGATGGAGCTGCTTCTGGGAGAGAAGGTCAATTCCCTGCTGCAACGTGTACCCCAGCTTTGTTCTGGGAAGAAGGTAAAGGAAACGAAGATGGCGGGGGCATCTGGGCAGCTGTTGCCCTGGATTGAGGATGCGGCCGAGCGATTAAGGCTAGCGATGGGAGCAGCGCTCTCGTTCAAAACACTGGGGCGGCGCAACGTTGTCATCGCTTACGTATGCCGCGACGGTTTGTCAAAAAAGGATTGGCCACGCTTACTCTCGCTCGCTTCGAAGTTAGAACTGCCATTGATCTTCGTTGTGCTCCCTTCGGTAAAGAGCAGCGGAAAGAAGCAGGCCGCAAACCTCAGCGACGATGCGCGGCGATCGGGAGTTCCTGGCATTCCGGTGGATGCCGGAGATGCTGTGGCTTTGTACCGTGTAGCGCAGGAATCGATGGGACGGATTCGTGGGGGCGATGGCCCAGTGCTGATTGAGTGCCTGCAGTTTGCTCGCAAGGGTGAAGACGGCGTTAGTCCGGTCGATCCGTTGCTTCAACTCCGAAGGTTTTTGCTGCGCCGGAGGATTTGCAAGGACGTCTGGTTGAGGAGTGCAGGAAAGAATTTCCGGCACCGAATTGAAGGAGCGAGGCGCTAAGTCCTTATGACGAGGAGGGATCGGATTGGCATTCACCGCAGACCTGTCGGCAATTACACTGTAGGTTGCAGTGCAGGGACCGTTATTGAGGTGCGAGTGCGGACTAAGGGCTTTTTTTTTCTTGCGGCGATTCTAGTTTGTTCTACATGGACCGTAATCGCGCAGGCGCCCACTCAGAATCCCGCTCCGGGGGCTGCACCCATCCCAACTCCTACGCCGGACGCGAGCCCGGTTGTTCCGGGGTATTCTGCTCAACCGCCACAACAACCGCAGCCTTCGGCACCCGCTCCCGAAAAGAAGGGGCCGCCGGTTGTTCCACCGGAGCCGACTAGTCCGGAATCTCCGTTTGAGGCCTTAGCACCCTACGCCCCCAGTCCAGAGAAGCCGCCGCCGGACCGGCTCGGATCGGTTTACATTCCGATGGATAACTGGGTGTACCCGGCGCTGACGCGTTTGTATGGGATGGGATTCGTCAACACGATGTACCTGAGCATGCGGCCTTATACGCGCCGAAGCGTGCTGCACATGCTCCTGGCCTCAAAAGAAGCGATTTTGAGCAGCGACAACGAGCAGGCCCAGGATATTTTTTTGAAGATCATTGGGTATCTTCACTCAGAGGTGCCAGATGACAGAGCCGACCGCGGCCTGGTGTATGGGTTAGAGTCCAACTACACTCGCTTTCTTGGAATCGACGGGCCGATACTTCGGGACAGCTACCACCTGGGCCAGACTATCGCCAATGACTATGGGCGACCCTACCAATCAGGTTTCAACGCGATAGCAGGGACTTCGACCGCTGAGGAGTGGGGACCATTTTCGTTATATGTCAGAGGAGAGTATCAGCACTCGCCTTCTGCCACAGGGTACTCTGCCGCGTTGTCGAGACAGCTCTCCAACATCGATGAGATTTCTTATACCGGGCCGCAGGATACGATTCCTCAAGGTCCAATTGGCGAGGAAAATCCCTTTCGACTGGTGGAGGCGTATGCCTCCGTCCACGTGCTCGGCCATGAGATATCCGGAGGGAAGACGGATGCGTGGCTAGGACCGGCGACCGGAAGCGCGATGGCATGGTCGAACAATGCCGAAGATGGCTATACCCTTCGAGTGAATCGAGTGGAACCGCTAAACATCAAGTGGCTGTCCAAGCTGCTGGGCCCTGTGCGCTACGACTTTTTTGTGGGAAGCCTGAAGGGGCATATGGTTCCGCGGTCACCATGGTTGCATATGGAGATGTTTTCATTCCGGCCAACGGATAACTTTGAGTTTTCCTTCCAGAGGACGGTCATATGGGGAGGTGAGGGACACGCACCTGTCACGCTGGGTACGTTTTGGCATAGCTTCTATGACACGAACGACACGGCTGGGGATGAAAAGGTCTCGCGCAATGACCCGGGGGCGCGATTCAGCGACTTCAGCGCGTCATACCGCCTGCCACGTCTGCGGAAATACGTTACGTTCTATCTCGACTCGATCTCCCACGACGACGTCACTCCGATCAGCGCGCCGCGCCGGGCTTCGTTTCGGACAGGCCTGTACGTCTCACAGATTCCTAAACTAAACAAGTTTGATTTCAGAGTCGAAGCAGTATCGACGGACCCCGGAGTTGCACCGGCGCATGCGGGTCAATTTGCGTATTGGGAGGTCGTCCAACTGCAGGGATATACGGCCAAGGGCTTCATTATGGGAGACTGGATTGGCCGGGAGGCCAAGGGGGGCCAGGCATGGCTGACTTATCATTTTTCGCCGAATGAATGGGCACAATTTGAGTATCTGAACAAGAAGACGCCGTTCAACTTTATCCCGGGCGGCACGACGCAGAACCAATTCAAGGGCAGCATCGTGAAGCGGCTCAAGCCAGAGATCGAATTGAACTCCTGGGTGCAATACGAAGGATGGAAGGCACCGATCTACAAGCCGGGACTGCAGAAGAATACCTCTATTGCGTTTGGACTTACCTGGTATCCGCAACTGCGCAACCGGCCTGAGTTGCCGTGATCGCAACCGGCACGCAGATTATTTGGCGAAGGCTTCAAAGTACTCGAGCGATTTTTTCAATCCTTCGCGCAGTTTGATCTTCGGTTCCCAACTCAAAAGCGTCCGGGCACGGCCGATATCAGGCCGGCGGCGGACAGGATCATCTTCGGGAAGAGGCTGGAATAGTATTTCGGATTTTGAGGCCGTGATTGCAAGCACCTCGCGGGCGCATTCGAGGATTGTCCACTCGTCAGGATTGCCTATATTGACCGGAAAGTGCTCGTCCGAACGCGACAGAAGGAGGATGCCGTCGATGAGATCCGAGACATAGCAGAAGCTCCGTGTCTGAGAGCCGTCGCCATAAATTGTGAGAGGGTCGGACTGAAGCGCCTGGACCATGAAGTTCGATATTACCCGGCCGTCGCTGGGTTGAAGCCTGGGGCCATAGGTATTGAAGATGCGCACGAGGTGGGTATCGACGCCGTAGTAGCGGTGATAAGCCATGACGGCGGCTTCAGAGAATCGCTTGGCTTCGTCGTAAACGGAGCGGGGGCCGACGGGGTTGACGTGTCCCCAATAGGACTCGACCTGCGGATGGACTTCGGGATCGCCGTAGCACTCAGACGTAGAGGCGTGGAGGTAGCCTGCAGCATATTTTCGAGCGATGTCGAGAGTATTGATGGTTCCTGCCGAACCGACGAGGAGAGTTTCGACTCCGAGCCGGGCATAGTCGACCGGGCTTGCGGGGGATGCAAAGTTGAAGACGAAATCTACCCGGCCCGGATCAAAGGGCTTGCAGATATCCTGCTCGATCAGGCTGAAACGGCTCTCTCGCCGAAGGTGTTCGAGGTTCGCCATTCTGCCCGTACTCAGATTGTCGGCGCCAATGACCGAATGGCCTAAGGCGAGCAACGAGTCACAAAGATGGGAGCCGAGGAAACCGGCTGCCCCAGTGACCAGAAAAGTTCGAGACGCCATCCACTACCTTTCTTCGGCAGACCGTGACCGGTTGCCGCTCTCTTCGTTTTTACAATCAGAAGGCCCGGAGACCAAGAGGGGATCTCTATTGTCAGCCACGGGTGTTAGATGTTGGCGGACCCTGGAGAGAGGCCCGCACTGGATGAGCTGCGGGTCGTCCTACACTGATATAGGTAAAGCCGTGTTGGGTCATGATATCTGGATCATAAAGGTTTCTGCCGTCAATAATGATTGGATAGCGTAGGGTCTTGTTAATGCGATCGAGATCAAGAGTCGCGAATTCATTCCAGTCTGTCAGAATGAGTAAAGCATCAGCGTCTTGCGCGGCAGCGTAAGGATTCGTCGCGAAGCTGAGATTGGGGCCAACTGGAAGAACCTCCTGAGTGCGCTTGATCGCGGCAGGATCATAGGCTGCGATCGTGCAGCCTTCGGCGAGAAGTGTTTCGATAATCTCAATCGCCGGCGATTCCCGGATATCGTCCGTACCACCCTTGAATGCCAGGCCCAAAACACCGATCCGCTTTCCCCTCAGAGTCCATAAGGCAGAGCGAACCTTGCTGAGGAATCGCTTCTTCTGCTCCGTATTGATCTTCTCAACTTCTGCCAGGAGGCTAAAGTCTATGCCTAGCTGCTCGGCCACCGAGCGAAAAGCGGCTATATCCTTGGGGAAACAAGAGCCACCGTATCCAACACCGGGACGCAGGAATTTTGGTCCGATGCGATTGTCGAGACCCATGCCCTTGGCAACCTGTTCCACGTTGGCGTCCGCGGCCTCGCACAGGTTTGCGACCGCATTGATGAACGATATCTTCATGGCAAGGAATGCGTTGGAAGCATGCTTGATGATCTCGGCGCTTTTAGTGGAGGTAAGCACCAGCGGAGGCATGGACGCGCTATTACGGTGTCCGGCGACGGCGTCGGCCTTCGGGTAATAACTGCCACTCGTCAATGGGAGATAGATTCGCTTGAGCACCTCGGCTGCCCGATCACTGTCCGCGCCGACGACGATGCGGTCGGGGTGAAGGAAATCAGAAACGGCCGTTCCCTCGCGCAGAAACTCGGGGTTGGAGACGACGTCAAACATCTGGCGATCGGCGCCATTGCGCTCCATCGAGCGAGTTACCCACTCATTCGTGTAGACGGGGACCGTGCTCTTTTCGACGATTACCTTATAGCAGGTCAGCGAACGGGCGATTTCGCAGGCGACGGCCTCAACGAAGGATAGATCTGCGTTTCCACCCTCGCTTTGGGGGGTTCCGACAGCGATAAAGATGGCTTCGCTCTCGCGTGTCGCATGTGCGAGATCCGCCGTGAAACGTACCTTCGTATTGCCATACTTTGCCAGCAAATCCGGGAGAAAATTTTCGTGGATAAGGCAATCCCCTGTCTTAAGAGCTGCAACCTTACGTTCGTCATTGTCGACACAGATCACATCGTGTCCCATCTCGGCAAAGCAAACCGCTGCAACCAAGCCAACGTATCCCGATCCAACAACCGCAATCCTGACGTTTTCACTCATTTCAGTGCTTATAAGTCCTCCTAACGCAGCATAACCTATGTTGAAGTCCCCACCTGGGCGACATGGCGCTTTCTCTTTTGGTCCGTTGTGTTTGCGCTGTGGAGTCTAGTCTTCCTTCCGCAAGGACCCTCGGGTAGACTAAGTGCAATGGGTTCCCAAACTACGCAACCGCCGGTCACGGGTGTACCGGAGACTAATCTGAGCGGGTTCAGTACGACGGTTACAGATACTACGCTGTCTGAAGCGCTGATTGTGCTGCGGAAACGGCGATGGGTCTTGATTATTGCCGTGCTACTGGGTCTGGCCTACGGAGTCTTCAAAGCAGAATCTCAGCCAAAGCTTTACGACGCTTATGGACGGATCCAGGTTCGGTCGGGAGCGTCGAACGAGTACAGGGTCAGCGCTGTACAGGGATACGGCGGAGACACGAGCTCCAAAATGTTGACAGAGATTGAGATTCTCAAGAGCGACTCGCTCATGTTGAAGGTGTGTAAAGAGCTCGATCTTTCGAACAATGCTGATTTTCTCGAAAGTAAGGCGCCGGTGCCCCACACCTCACTTGACGATGGGCTGGTGAGACAAAGCACAGTTCACCGGCTGCAGAGCAACCTGCATTTGGCACAGGTTCCGAAGACGGACATCATCCGTATCAGCTACAGCAGCCTGAATCCAAAGCTATCAGCCGATATCGTCAACAAAGTAATTTCGGACTACATTCATCGCAGCTATCAGACTCGATACGAGTCTTCGCAATATGCTTCCGACTTTCTCTCGGGCACGTTGGAGGGCCTGAAACAAGAGGTGGAGACGTCGCAAGAGAAGATGATGGACATGCAGCGACGGCTGGGTATCCTTGGCTTCGATCCGACGCACAATCAAATCAGCAGCTCACTCGACGATCTGGCTAAAGCGGCCGCGGCGGCGAAACTGGCGCGCATTATTGCGGAAGCACGCTATCGCGTGGTGAGCGGAATGGACCCGGACTCGATTGAAAGTGCCCTCGAGTTGACTCCGGGAACGGCGCCCGGGGAGTTGAATCAGCTGCGGGGGCAGCTCGCAACCGCCCGATCGAGTTACGCCCAGCTGGATTCATCCCTTGGGCCGAACCATCCTCAGGCTAAGGCGCTCAAGGCCCAGATTGACGAACTCGTCAAAGAAATCGATACCGAGCAGAATCGTCTTCTGTTGCAAGCGAAGCAGAATTATATCGTCGCTCGAGCCAATGAAGACCAAACCACGGCTGCCCTGGAAGCCCAGAAGACCGACGCCTATAAACTGCGAGATCAACTTGTTGAGTACACGTTACGCCAGCGCGAGTTTGAAGCGAACCGTACTTTATATGACAGTCTGCAGCAACGTCTAAGGACTGCCAGCGTTCAGTCGGGACTAGAGTCTCTGGAGATCGACGTTGTCGACCCTGCGTTACCTCCCGCAAGCCCCTTGCTGCGTCCGCAATCGACCGTGATTCTTACTGCTCTGGTTTTTAGTCTCCTGGCTGGAATAGTCATCGCATTCCTTATGGAGAGCTTGGATACGGGGCTACGCAGTATCGCAGAGATCGAGAGCATCACCGAATTGCCGTCGCTTGCGATCATTCCGCGGGCACGGCGCTCCTCTGTCGATCAGGCAGGAACCCTGACTACGGCGCAGCGCAATATAGGCATATTGACACAGCCGAAGTCGCAATTCGCCGAGGCCTTCCGTTCGCTTCGGACCTCTCTTCTGTTGTCGACGGCCGGCCATCCTCCGAAGATTATCGTGTTGACGAGCGCAACGCCGTCAGAAGGTAAGACGACCGCCGCGAGTAACCTTGCCGCGATTCTTGCTCAACGCGATACGCGGGTGCTGTTAATTGACGGCGACCTACGCCGGCCTAACATTCATCACCGCTTTGGGTTGAACGGCAAGATTGGCCTTACGACGGTGTTGACCGGCGCGACGACGCTCGAAGATACCGTGCAAAGTGTACGCGAGATTCCGAATCTCGACATTCTGCCAAGCGGACCGGTTCCGCCTTTCCCGACAGAGATGTTAAGTTCTGGCGCGATGGAGGCTATCCTTAAACGTTGCGCAGAGCTGTATGACTATATCGTCATCGACTCTCCCCCGATACTTTCCGTCACAGACGGTGTCATTCTCGCTCGGCAAGCAGACGCGGTTGCTCTCGTGGTGCGGCACGGCAAGTCGAGCAAACACGTCGTGCGCCGCGCCAGAGATATCCTGCTCCGCTCGGGCGCTGGGATTACGGGTATCGTCTTGAATGCGGTCGACCTTAACTCACCGGAGTACTACGGATACTATGGGTATTCGGGTTACTCCTACGCGAGCGTGGATAGCGATAGTTGGGAATCGCACAAGCCGTCTGACGAAGAAACCCATGAAGTAGGGGAGCCAAAGCGATGAAGCAGACGCGAAATACTCTCCAGACCGAACGTTTGCTGCAGTCGAGGAGGAGCACGTGGTTCTTTAGCGTCGGTCTCTTTCTTGTGCTTGTGTGCTGTAGCGGTGCGGCTATGGCTCAGTTCAGTGGCCCAGCGCTCGGCATTTCCACGCCCGTCAACCCTCCGGTCGTTATCACAACGGACCCGGCAATCTTGTATCCAGCAAACCGTGATATCTATCTGGGAAGAGAAGACCTTCTGACGGTGCATCTCTACGGCAGCCCAGACTATGCTCCGATAGTGCGGGTCAGCATTGATGGAACGATTCAACTTCCTCTGGTCGGCTCTTTGCATGTGGAAGGTCTCACGTTGCATCAAGCGCAGGATCTACTTGCGCAAAAGCTGATTGCAGCCGGCATGTATCGCGATCCTCAGGTGTCGATTCAAGTCACCGAATCGCCGAATCAGATCGCCACCGTAATCGGCGAAATCCATGGAATTGTTCCCATCATTGGCGAAAGACACCTTTACGATGTCCTCTCGGCGGCCAGCGGAGGCGGCTTACCAAACACGACGACAACGGTAGTCGTCGGGGGCGCCGGCCTTCCCACTACTGCCAGCCACATCATCACGATCAACCGATATGGCCTAAAGGACCCTATCACGGTGGACTTAGGAACAGACCCGGCCAAGAGCGTTGCCGCAAATATCCCGATCTTTCCCCGGGACACGATCATCGTTCCTCGAGTAGGAGTGGTCTATGTTCTCGGCGCTTTCAAGATCCAAGGCGCTATCCCACTTCAACAAAACTCCCCGATGACATTGATGAAATTGGCAGCGCTCGCGGGTGGCCCTGGATTTGAAGGTCAGGAAAACGATCTGAGAATTATCCGCTCCGTTGGAGTCGATCGGCAGGTTGTACGTGTCGACATTAAGAAGGTCATTCAGGGGAAGGCGCCGGACCCGGTGCTGGAGCCGGAAGATATTGTCTTCCTGCCCACCAACCAGATGAAGGCGGCGATCAAATCTGGAGGACTCTCAACCTTGCTGGGTATCGCATCCATTCTGCTTATTGCAATTCAACAGTAGCGATATAGCGCCAACGGAGTGCGACGGAGCCAGGCGAAAGACGATCTTATTTACGCCAGACATGGGGAAATCGATTGAAGAATAAAGTGAGGTTGGCGTATCTGGTGAGCCACCCCATTCAGTATCAGGCACCCCTGCTGCGCCGCATCTCGCAAGAGCCGGACATCGACCTGACCGTTTTGTTCGGCTCGGACTTTTCCGTGCGGAGCTATCAAGACGAAGGCTTTGGAGTAGCGATCGAGTGGGACGTTCCGCTGCTGGACGGATATCGCCATCGATTTCTTCCTGTGTTACGCGACGACGGGACGCAGACGGTTACTACGCCTCTGAATTACGGCATATTTAGCGCGCTTCGCGGCAATGATGGGGAGCGGGAGTTTGACATCCTATGGGTCCATGGCTATGCCATGGTGAACGCGTTGCACGGAATGGTGGCCGCCAAGGCTCTGGGGATACCGGTATTGATGCGCGGTGATATGTGGTTGAAGGACCGCCCGCGCAGCGGACCCAAGCTCCTGCTGAAACAGGCTTTTTTTCAGGTGCTGAGGAATTTAGTTGACGGGATATTGCCTGTCGGCACTCTGAACTCAGAGTATTGGAGGCATTATCTGGGAGAGACAGCGCCATTTTTCTTGATGCCCTACGCGGTGGATAACGACTATTTCCAGCAGCGAAGCCGTGAAGTGGCAACGACACGAGAGGAAATGCGGCGCGAGCTGGGTCTTGATAATGGCAGACCTGTTATTTTGTTTGCCTCGAAGCTGCAACAGCGAAAACATTGTTCCGATTTGCTGAGCGCGTATCGTATCTTGCTCGAGAAGAAGAGCTGCTACGAGAAACCTTATCTGC
>Ga0210398_10005784_pt1 | contig 11467 bp, 9 predicted proteins | sample IncBWC4OmetaG_FD_161047 | JGI IMG/M metagenome (GOLD analysis project Ga0210398, IMG submission 161047) | Forest soil microbial communities from Barre Woods Harvard Forest LTER site, Petersham, Massachusetts, United States - Inc-BW-C-4-O | ecosystem: Environmental > Terrestrial > Soil >... | reverse complement strand
TTTCTGCACAAACTGCCGGAAGGTTTTACGGTGGCGTCGCTGATGCTCGCGAGCGGGCAAAGCCGGCGCGCCGCGTTCGTCTCCTCGGTGATTCTGGGCGGCTGCACGCTGCTAGGCATGGCGCTGATGCTCGCGCTGCGCAGCACCGTGAAAGATGCACTACCGCTGTCGGCGGGCGTGACGCTGTACGTCGCAGCCTCGGACCTGATCCCCGAAGTAAACCGCGAGCCGGCGTTCGGCATGGCCGTGCTTGTATTCCTCGGCGTAGCGATCATGCTGGGATTTAAAGCTCTTTTCCAGCTCTAGTAGGTCGCTAAACGCGCAACGCCACCCGTAACCTACTGACCGATAAAGAGTAAAATGCGCGCCGCGAGTCACAACCAACAAGCTGCGCCAGGCAACTTTTTAGCCTCGAGCGGGTTTCATACTGTGAGTCTGGAGCGCTCCGATGGAACACGCCCACACGCTGCAACTTTATGGCACGGCAGGTGTTAGATACAATGTGGAGGCCATGACCAGGTCTGACGTCCAATTGATGCTGGACGTGAAGGCAGGGGACGAAGCGTCCTTCAACCTCCTTCTCCAGAAATATCGCACGCCGCTGGTTAATTTTCTTTACCGCATGGTCCGCAATACGGCGACGGCGGAAGACCTGGCGCAGGAAGTTTTTTTGCGCGTGTATCGCGCGCGGAAGCAGTATTCTCCGAGCGCGAAATTTACCACCTGGTTGTTTCGCATCGCGACCAACCTGGCGCTGAATTCGTTGCGCGATAATCGCTATCACCAGATGGATGTGTCTATTGACGCGCCGGTGGAAGAAGACGCTGCGCCGCTGCAATTGCCGGCGCGCGAATTGCGCATTGACGAAAAGATGATCGAGCGCGACCGCTCCGAATTCATCCGCCGCGCGATTGCGGCGCTGCCGGAAAAGCAGCGCGTCGCGGTGCTGCTACATAAATACGAAGAAATGGACTACGGCGAAATCGCCAAAATTCTGGAATGCTCGGAAAGCGCATTGAAGTCGCTTTTATTTCGCGCTTACGAGACTTTGCGAGTGCAGCTGGCCCCACTGGTATCTCAGTCGGACGCGAATCATGCAAGGGAAGGACGGCCATCATGAAGAAGTGTGAAGAAGTATCCAAGCAGTTGATCGCTTATCTGGATCGCCGGGCGAATTCGGCGGACCGGCACGAGGTGGAAGAACACCTGGCCGCTTGCAGCGCGTGCCACCAGCGCGCGGAAGATTTCCGCAAACTGTGGGGCGTGCTGGACGAAGTGCCGCTGGTCGAACCGTCGCTCAGTTTTGATGCGCGGATTCGCGCGCGCATTGCAGAAGAGCCGCGGCGCGGGTGGCTGGGTTGGCTGGTGCCGCAGCCTCGTCTGGCATTTGCGATGACTCTGCTGCTGGCGCTGAGCGTGTGGATGGCGAATCTGCCGCCGCGCGAAGGAAGCGCAGCGGGCACCGAGCAGCAGGATTTCGAAGCGATCAAGGATCTGGGCGTGCTGGAAAATTACGACGTGCTGAGCAAGTTCGATGCGTTGTCCGAAGTGCCGGTGGATGCGGCTCCCGCGGACCAGCAAGCGCAGCCTGTGAATCCGGTGAGCGATCAACAGCCGGCGACCGAAGAGTAGCCTGAAGACTTCGCCGAAGCTCTAGTCGAAGAACGTTTGAAGAATTGGCGAAGAATTGGCCGAAGAATCGTCCGAAGTACGACAGTTGCATAACGGTGAAATGAAAATGCGTGGCCGCAGGAAATTATTCGCGCTCGCGATGGGGCTGCTTCTCGCGCCCTTGCTGTTGCTGAGCGCGCAGCCTGCTTCGGCGCAGCGGCCTCGCGGCGGTCGGGGCATGTATGCGGGGCCGCAGTTCCGGCAGCAGCGCGTGCAAGCGACGCATCCCCAGAATCATCCGCAGGGACCGGGCGCTCGGCCGAATGGAAATCAGGGCGGCAATCGAGGCGGCAATCAGGGCGCGAACTCGAATCACCCAAACGGTGCCGCTGCTGCCGGCGGCGCGAATCAGGGCGGACAGCATCCCAACGGCAATAATTTTCGTCCGCCGGCGAATTCCAATGGCGGGCAAGGCCAGGGAGCGAACGGAGCTCCGAATGGTCGCGGTGGTGTGAACGGACAGGGCGCTGCGAGGTTGCCGGGCCAGTGGACGCAACGGCTGGGGCAAATGTCTCCGCAGGAGCAGGAACACTTCCTTCAGAACAATGAACGCTTCCGCAGCTTGCCGCCGGAGCGACAGCAGCAAATTCGCCAGAACCTTCAGCGATACAACAGTCTTCCGCCCGCGGAGCGAGACCGCATCCAGCACAGCTATGGCACGTGGCAGGCGATGTCTCCCGAGCAGCGCCAATACGTGCAGCGATCGCTGCTGCCGAAATGGCAGCAGATGTCGCCGGACCGCAAGCAGGTGGTCACTGGCCGCTTGCACACGCTGCAGCAGATGAGCCCGGCCGACCGCCAGGCCGCGCTGAACGATCCGCGGTTCATGCAAGGGCTGAGCCCGGACGAACAATCCGTGCTGCGCGGCCTCGATTCCGTGCGCAATCCGTCCGGTCCGTAATCAGCGCTAGAGCTGTCCGTCAAATTCGCGCGTAATCCTTTTACATTATTGCGTTGTTTTCGCTGATTCTCTAGATTGGGCTCGCATGGCAGTCAACCGGCGTCCTGGCAGACGCCGGCCGTAAGCCACCCAGACGCATCAGATGTTAGCCTCGGCCGGTACCCCCATATCGGCCGGGGCTTTTTTTTGTGGCGCTCTCTTGCTGGGGAATACTCTCGCGAAATATTTGGTCGAACGGCGTTTCGGATTGAGTGACTGCTTGCCTGCTTAAACCTGCGAACTCGATGGAATCCTGCGCGTCTCCACACCGACAAAATCTGCAAGAGTGTTAGAGCTCCAGAAATTTCTGCATCTCCTGCAGCGCCTCATCCAGCGCCGATTTGAACGCGCTGACCCGTGGCCGCTGGCCGGCGGCAAAGCCCAGCACGTGTTGCAGCCGGCCATCCACCACTTTCAGATTGGCCCAGCCCAGTACTTGCTCGCCCCATAGCACGGGCATTGCGTAATGTCCCATGCGGCGCTTGTGCGGCGGCACGTAGGCTTCGAACTTGTATTCCCAGCCCCAGTACAATTGAAAGCGCCGCCGGTCCCAGACCACAGGATCGAACGGCGCGAGGATGCGCACCCGGTCGTCCACGGCGTGCCGGGCAGCCGTGGGATTCTCGCCCTGCGGCCAGAACCACCGCAGGCCGTCAACCTGTGCATGGGCAAAGTGGGATTTGGCGTTCTCCTGGAGCTGACGGATCTCCGTGGCGAGGTACGGCACTCCCTCGCGCAGCAGTCTGCACAGATAGCCCAGGCTAGGCGCAGGCAGCGGCGCGTAGAGCTGCACCACGATGTCTAGCAACTTGCCGGCGCGCGCGAGTCGTGCTTCAGGGCTGTCGTCCTGCGGCGGGTGCGCGATCGCCTGGTACACACGCGTGCCTGCTTCGCGCCGCGCCACGCGCAACATCCCGCGATAGTGCAGTCCCTGCAGCAGATGCGCGCTCACGTTCAAGTTGCCGCCCCAGCGCTTCATGCGGCCATGGTCGAATTGTCCCTGCACGTGCTTGGAATGAGTGTCGCCACGCTCACGCACGAAGGCCAATACCTCGTCGGCGTGCGCCTGCATCTTCGTGTTCCATGTATCCCAGGCGCGCGGCGCTCCGCGCGGATGCAACAGCGCCAGCGACTCGCGCGACAGGAAACCGTAGTTGAAGAAGAAGGCCTCTTCGATCGCCAGCTGCGGGTAATGTCGCTCCAGGTCGCCGGCGCGATAATCTTTCACGCGATGAGCGAGAATCAAATCCTGCGCGCGAGCGGGCGCGCGCATTGGGTCGGCCTGTACGAATCCTAGTCGCGCAATGGCTAGCGGCAGAGTGGTGGGCTTGAAAAGGCTGCGCGCGATGGCGTAGCGGCGCAGCTGCTGGAGACTGGGGGCTTTTAGGGAGCTCACATCTTTTGCACGGAGTTTGGATCGTGGTGCCATGTTTCCGGATCTGCCGGCACGGCGGGAGTGTAAACGGGAAGCGTCCTACGTTCCAAGAAAGAAATGTCGCGCAGCCGGATTACTTCAGCTCGCAATCTCGGCGGTTTGCTGCTCCATTTGCCGCAGCGGCGCGCTTCCATCCTGCTGCAGAGCTTTTCCGGACTGCAGCAATAGTTTCCGCAGCTTAGTGCGTTCCTCGAATTCGATGTCCACGATCTCGAACGATGCTTCCTGCGCAGACGCGTTGCGAATGACCGCCTGAAACCGGATCGCTTTTCTTCCGGAGTTCAAGCATAGCTCCACGATCGCGCCGGGATGCAGAATCTGCTGCGGTTCGCCCATTCCGCCAGACAAGCTCATGGCTCGCACCGCGATTCGGCACTTTTTCTTCCCGGCGATCGCCGCGCCGGGCACGGGCGGTTCCATGCGAAATCGTACGTAGCGCCGCTGGCATGTTGTCAGCGAATCCGGATCGGCGGCCAGCGGCTCAATCATCAGGTCCGCCTCATTCAATTCGCTGCGCGGAACGAAACTTTGCACCCATTCCAGATTGATGCGGTTCATCGCCTGCACCGCTGCCAGCCGCATTTCGTAAGGATGCGCCCAGCGCAGAGTCTTGCGTGCCTCCGCCACTTTTCGCAGCACCGCTTCGGCCTGCGAAGTCCCCAGCCTGCCCAGAGCTTCGATGGCTTTCAGCCGCAGATATTCGCTGCCGTCCTTCGGCAGGTGTCCCTCCACCAGTCGCAGCAAGCTCATATCCGCCGAGGTTTCACCGCTCATGCCGATCTCATCGATCACCGCAGGACGCACCAGCGGATCTACATACTGGAACAGATCAAGCAGCAGTCGTCCGCGCCCTCGCGCGCGGCTCATGGCGATTTGCCGCACCACGCGGTCGTGCGCCACGCGTTTCCATTCTTTCATGCGTTCCGGCAAGACGCGTTCCACGGTCGCGATGTCTATGCGCGTCAGCAATCCGACGGTATCAATCGCCGCATTGGCTTCGCCATGTTCCAGGCGCTCCCGTAGATGTTCGATCACTTCTGGGCCCAGCACTTCCATCATCCACAGCAGGCTTTCCGAATCCTCCACCAGCGCCGCGCGCCCAAAGCGCGCCGCGATGTGCTCAGTTGCTGCCAGCGGCATGCGCCGCAACAATTCCGCCAGTTCCCCCGGCACCTCGCCGGTTTTCAACGCGTGTTCGATGAAGTCTGGCACGCGGAGCTCCAGGCCGATCCTGGCTCGCAGATTATTGGCCGTGCCGAAAGTTTCGGATTCGATGAAGCTGGTCATTTCCGAAGCATGCTGGACGATCCGGTACGCTCGCTTGCTCGCCGCCTCTTGCGCCAGGCGAACGAACGCCGTGCTCACCACGCTCTGCAAATTTGGATCGCTCGCTTGCGCCAGCTGCAGTCCGGTCAGGCGGATCACCTCCAGGAAAAGCTGCTCGCTGGCGTTGGCATACACCGGAGCGAGTTCGATCAATCCCGTGGCGGCGTGCCGCCTTTGCTCGAGGTTAGCGCTCGTGACGCAATTCGCGTAATTCCGCAAAATCTTTTCCGCTGCGCCGGCTTCACCGCTCAGGCGCAGCACGTCAACATACTCCCGCACTTTCGCCGCGGGCACGCACCAGGCGTCGCTGGATTCCAGCACGCTCTTCTTCTTCTGATCCGTTACTTGGCTCCAGAATTTGTGCGCCAGCACTTCGTTTTCCGATTGCAGCTCAACACCTGCTTCGGTCAGCTTTTCTTCGTACACGCCGAGCGTCTTGCGCAGGCCATCGAGCTCCCTTTGCATCTCGCTGAGCGTTTGTTGCACCGCGTTCACCTTGGTGTCGCCGCGCTCGTAACTTTCCAGCGCGAAGCGCACCGCGATATGCTCGGCAAGCTTCAAGAGTTGCTCGGCATCGGGTGCTTGCCCCGGAGCGTGCGCCGCCAGCGTCGCGAGCACTTGGCTGGCAGTGAATTCCGCGTTCTGCGGCAGCTCCGCCAACTGCTTTTCGATAGCGTGCGCTTGCAGTTTCCCCTGCGGGGCGTCAGATGCGCGCCCGAGCTGCCCCAGCACTTGCAAAATCCCTTTCAGTTCACCGGCCTTCAGCGAGATCGATCCAGTCTTCAGCGTCTCCGAGCCGCGCTCCCTGCTGCCCAGAGGTCGAGTACTTGCGCCGCCTGCGTCGTCACTTCCGTCTCCCGTGCTCCAATTGGCAAAACCGACGCCGTTCAACGCGACTTCCGCGGACCCGCCGCTACTTTCCCAGCTACCCGCCGCTTCGTTCCTGACGATCAAACCAGGATCCTGGCTCACATATTGGATCCCCGAGTTTTGGCCTTCCCGCGCCGCCGAATTTTGCATGTCGAGGCCGGGTCCGCCCGATGTCCCCGACGTACCTCCGCCGGTACCGAAGTTCGTTCCCGCATTCCCGGACCTCTTCGTTCCTTCCGCCGCCATGATCAATTGCAGCAGTTTCTCCGGGTCACTGAACAACTGGTCCGTTCTTTCCGGGCTGAATCCCAGCGTGCGCGCCGCCAGCTGCGCCGCCATCGTGGACTTCGCGACCGCCGAATCCGCTGCGACGAAGCACACTTCATTCACCTGGATGTGCGCGTCATTTTGCAGCGCTGCCTTGAACGCCTCCCCCACTTGCGCGGCCTTCAAGTTTGTCCCGGTAGGGAAGGCTTTCACGAATTTGGCCAGGCTGGCTTTCGTTACTTTGGGAGAAAAATTCAGGCTGGCGATCCCCGCATTCGAAAAGACGCGCGCGAAGCTTTTTTCCGCCGCGCCTCCTTCCAGAGGCTTTCCATCCAGCAGGAGTTGGTCGCCAGACACCGCCAGCAGCAGGCTGGCTTGCTCTTCTTTGGGCCCGAGCGCCGTCCGCAACTCGGTCCATGCGGTTTCGTACTGCGTGGTGGTTCGCGGATGCCCGAAGTCGTACATCTTGGCGAATTTCAGCAGAATATTAAGGCTGCGCACGAAAGCGCGAGCCGCAGTCATCCGGACGTTTGCTTGATCTTCCACGAAAACCCGCCATGTAGATAGATGTGTTCAGTATTGGTACAGGCCCCGCCGCGGGCAATGGTACATATGTGTATTTGTATGTTCGCGTTGCTGTGAGAGTTACGGAATGCTGTCGCGCGTCAGCAGACGTCCCAAGCCATTGACTGTGAATTGCCGGCCGCAACGAGCGAGGCACGCCGCCGAGGAGCGGTGTCCCGCTGAATTGGCATCCGATGACGGTTTTCTTCGCCCTTTCACGCATAGCGTAGTGAATGTCAGCTGCCGGAAGGTGGGGCGAGCGGCCCGGGGACTGCGCGCCCTACCTTCCTGACGCCGCGACCTCATGGTTTGGCAACGGGCGGCGCCAACGTTTTACGGGGAACTCGACGGCCACTGCGCACATACCAAGGGCGAACCGCGAAGGCGGGAAAGGGGAGAAACGACATGCCAGGATATGAAACGCAACAAATGGGAGACGCGACGGAAATCTCGACGACTCCAGAATCCGTGCCGGCTCCGTGGCTGCTGGTGGCGATCCCCGGCGGCCTGTTGGTGTTGATTGCGCTCTCGACGGGCTTGATCTACGGCGTAGTCGCCGCCGGCTTCGTTTACGGCGCGATGTACTTGCTGATGCACTCGAAACAAGCGACGCTGTACCGCACGCCCGCGAAATTCCGCGTTTCGAAGAATGGCATCGAGGTGGGTGCCGCCACGATTCCGAAGGACACCATCCATCGCGTCATCGTGCGCAACCACGTGCTGCAGGCTGCCGGCGATGTGATTATCGTGGCCGACGGCCACCCCAACAGCGGCCAGCAAAACGTCGTCGCTGGCATGAATTGGGCCGTCAGCAAGCTCGGCCCCATTTCTTATCGCGTGGATGCCGAAGCTCGCGGCGTACCGACCACGCTCGCCGGCGGCCTCACCGAGCCCACTGCCGCCGCAATCATGACCGACGTCAACAAAGCCCTGCAACTTTCCTGAGTCCAGCCCGACGATCTGCGCCGGGTGGCGCGCGTGCTCAGTTGGCGCGTCATCCGGCGCATCGCTACCGCACCGCCCACCTCGCAGCACGCATTCGCGGTACTGCCTCGCAAAACCGCTTCCCATTGTCCGAATCATGCCTCAAGCTCGCCCCAAGAACGGAACCAAGAGGGAAGAAGAACGCGAGGAATGTCGCGTTAGAAAAAATTTCGAGCCGATGTTTACTGTTACAAAACATTTTTGAATTTTTTCTGCAACGCGGCGACTAGCGCTATGAGTCGTTTCTACGGCATCCCCTAGTAATTGTGGTTTGCGTCGCAACCACCACAAGAAACGCTCCGCGCATCCGAAAATCCACAAATATTTTCCGATTTCAGAACAATTCCGCTTGACATGTTTGTGAAGCTATCTACAATCAGGGCACAAAGTGGGAAGAAGTGGCGCAGAGTGGCAGAACTTGGCAGAGCGTGTAGGGCGCTGGCAGTCCTAGAAGCAAACAGCGAACCCAGCAGCAAGTAGTGGCGAACCCAGACCGAGTCACCAGAAACAAGCAGTTTCATTTGGAAACACGACAGCAGGGGCGAACCAGCGAGTGATTTTAAAGACGCACACGCCGGGCGGACTGTTCGAGGGCTTTCATGCTGCGGGGCAACTATCTAGCGACGGTGGACGAGAAAGGCCGGCTGAAAATTCCCGCCGACTTTCTGGCCGAACTGCGCAAGAGCGGCACAAAGTTCTACATCACATCCACGAAGGGCGATCGCGCCTCCATCTATCCCATGAAAGCCTGGGAAGAAATCGAAAAGAAGCTGTCAAAAGTTTCTACCTACAACGCGGCCAAACAGAAATTTCTATCGCGCACGAATTATTACGGTCAAGTGGTCGAGGTGGATGGCTCGGGGCGCATTCTAATTCCACCCGTACTCAGAGAATCGGCGGAAATGAAAGGGGAAGTGGACGTTCAGGGGCAGTTGACGTTCCTGGAAGTCTGGAATCACAGCCGGTTCCTGGATCAAATGAATCGTAATCCGATCACGGCGGAAGACGAAAAGGCACTGGACGATCTGGGCATTTAAGTTTTGACCGTACTGCATACGCCGGTTCTGTTGGCTGAGATTTTGGACTGGCTGCGAATTCGGCCTGAAGGGACGTATGCGGATGTGACGGTCGGCACGGGCGGTCACACGCTGGAGATCGCCAAGCGGCTGACCACGGGAAAAGTTTTGGGGATGGATCGCGACCCGCGAGCTTTGGAAATCGCGCGGGAGCGGTTGGGGCCGCACGAGCGGCAGGTGATTCTGGTGCACGCGGAATTTTCGAAGATCGGCGAAGTGGCGGCAGCGAATCAATTGCCGCCGTTCGACGGAATCGTTGCCGATCTGGGGATTTCAAGCCTCGAGCTGGATAGCCCTGAGCGCGGATTTTCTTTCCGCTGGGCCGCACCGCTCGATATGCGCATGAATCCCGATAACCCGCTGACTGCGGACGAAATTGTGAATCAGTGGCCGGAGAAACAGCTGGCCGATCTTCTCTACCAGAACGCCGAGGAGAGAGATTCACGCAGAATCGCCAGGGCGATCGTACGGGCGCGGCCCATACGCGATACCGAACACCTGGCAACGATTGTGGCAGGGGGACGAAAAGCAAGGGGAAGGCAGAGACTGCATCCCGCGACAAAAACGTTTCTGGCGCTGCGGACAGCGGTGAATCGAGAAGAGGAGGAACTCGGGCAGTTTCTTTCGCGTACCCCTGCCACTTTAAATCTAGGAGGACGGTTGATCGTCCTCAGTTATCACTCGTTGGAAGACCGCGTGGTGAAGCACGCTTTCCAGCGGCTCTCGCACGAGGGATTTCGCATACTCACCAAAAAAGTGATCCAGCCCGGCGACCCGGAAATCGCAAGTAATCCGCGGTCGCGCAGCGCGAAGATGCGCGTAATCGAGAGGGTGGCGACGGCGGAGACTCGTTTCGACGAGGAACGCACGGCGCCGCAAGTCTGCTGATGACTGAATATTACACGATCAAGAGGATCGACAATTCGCGGCTGGTGCGCAGCATGGCCCCGGCGCGTTTGCAGGATTTCTGGCGGCGCGTGGCGGCTGGCGGCGCGATGGCGGCGTGCCTGCTGTTTTACGCCTGGCAACATTTCGCCTGCATCCAGTTGCAGTATCAGGTGGAACAGCTTTCCGCGTTGCGCGCGCAGTCCGCGCAATTGAATCAGCAACTGCACGTGGAAGTGGCCACGCTGAAAGCGCCGGGCCGCGTGGACGGCATCGCGCGCAACGAATTGGGATTGACAGTTTCGGTGCCGGGCCAGGCCATGCCGGCGGACGGACCGAGCGAAGCAGTGTTGGCTGAGGCGCGCGCGGTCGTCCAGCCGCAGCGGCCCTGAAAATCCGGCTGATGAATTTCTGGCGGCCCGTTGCAGGGGGCCACTCCGGCGAAGCGACGTGAAAATTGGCCGGGCAAAGTTTCTCGCAAGTTAGGGCGGAATCCATGGAGCAGCGCAGCCCGCGTCTCCGCTGGTTGGTGGTCTGGGTCGTGGCGGTGGTTTGGATGGTGGCGGTGCTGGCCCGCCTCAGTTACCTCCAGCTCTTCTGCTATAGCGAATACTTCGCAAAAGCTCAGCATCAGCAACAGCGCACATTTGAAATCAGTCCGATGCGCGGCGTGATCTACGACCGTAAGGGCCGGGAACTGGCCGTTAGCATTCCCATGGACTCGCTCTTCGCGGACCCCACCGACATCAAAGATCCTGAGATGGTCGCGCGGCTGCTTTCGCGCGTGCTGGATGTGCCCGCCGAAGATCTGGAAACTAAAATCAATGACTCCAGCAAGCCCGTGCGCCTGGCGAAGAAGCTTTCGCCGGAAACAGTCGAGCGCATTGACGACATGAATTTGAAGGGCGTGTTCTTCGAAAAAGAGAACCGGCGCGTCTATCCCGAGCATGACTTGCTGGCGCATGTGCTGGGCTGGGTAGACACTGACGAAAAAGGCATGGGCGGCATCGAGCACGAACTCGATAAACAAATTCGCGGCCGGCCGGGTCGCGTGATGCTGATGGCTGACGGCAAGCGGCGTTTTTACGATCGCCGTGAATCCGCAGCTGATCCGGGCGCGAGCGTGGTGTTGACGATTGATGAAACCATTCAATTCATCGCGGAAAAAGAATTGGCGCGCGCGATGGAGGAATCGCACGCCCACAGCGGCACGGTGGTGATTCAGGATCCTTCGAACGGTGCGCTGCTCGCTGTGGCGAATAATCCGGTGTTTGATTCCAACGATGCCGGAAAATTTTCTGACGAGACGCGCATGGACCGCGCGGTGACGGCGGCGTACGAGCCCGGCTCGACGTTCAAAATTATTACCATGACCGGCGCGATCGAAAATCACGTCACCGACCCCGATAAGCTGGTGGATTGCCAGATGGGCTCGATTGTCGTTGCCGG
>Ga0210398_10005781_pt1 | contig 11471 bp, 9 predicted proteins | sample IncBWC4OmetaG_FD_161047 | JGI IMG/M metagenome (GOLD analysis project Ga0210398, IMG submission 161047) | Forest soil microbial communities from Barre Woods Harvard Forest LTER site, Petersham, Massachusetts, United States - Inc-BW-C-4-O | ecosystem: Environmental > Terrestrial > Soil >... | reverse complement strand
GCCATGGTGGCGAAAACCGTGTCGCGCGAATACCGCGCCGGCAATCCGCCGCCGCGCGCCGCCGAGGTCGAAGGCGGCATGATCAATTCGATCGGGCTGCCGACCAAGGGCATCGATTATTTCTTCGAGCATCAGGTGCCGGACTATCGGCGCTTCACGCCGCCGCTGGTCGGATCGATCTCGGCGACCACGATCGAGGATTTCGAGGCCATGGCGCGCGACGTGGCGCAAGGCGACATCGACGTGCTCGAGGTGAATATCTCCTGCCCGACGCGCGATCCCAAGGGCGGCAATTTCGCGCTGCACGCCGAGCACACATTTGACGTGGTCAAGCTCATCCGCGCCACTACCGACAAGCCGGTCTGGGTGAAGCTTTCGCCCAATGCCGGCGACATCGTCACGGTGGCGCAAGCCGCCGAGCGCGCCGGCGCCAATGCGCTGGTGGTTTCGAACACGATTCTGGGCCTGAAGATCAACACCGACACGTTCCGCCCGGCGATCGGTAACAAGTTCGGCGGGCTGTCGGGCCCCGGCATAAAACCGGTCATCGTGCGCATGGTGCATCAATGCGCTTTAGCCGTGAAAATCCCGATCATCGGTTGCGGCGGCATCGTCAAGGTCGAGGACGTGGTCGAATATATGCTGGCCGGCGCCACCGCGGTGATGATCGGCTATCTGACGTTTCGCAATCCGACCGGCATGATCGCCATCATCGACGGGCTGGAGCAATGGTGCGCCAAGCGCGGTTTTGCCCGCGTCGCCGACCTCACCGGCGCCATGATCGACGAGCCGCCGATGGAGACTTTTGCCGCCGCCGCCATGCCGATCGGGTGAGTCGAGGTGATGTTGAGAGTCCCGAACCCCCTCACCCCATCCCTCTCCCCTCTGGGGAGAGGGAGGAGTTTTCCGCTCGCACCTTCACATCTCGCCGCATCGGAGTTTTATAAAGCGAGCGACGCTGCGTCCCCTCTCCCCGGAGGGGAGAGGGGCAGGGTGAGGGGGTTCGGGCCTCTCGGAAAAATCTCATGACCACACGCATCACCATCCGCAAACCCGACGACTGGCACCTGCACGTCCGCGACGGCGAGATGCTCAAGGCGGTGCTGCCGTACACGGCAAAGCATTTCGGCCGCGCCATCCTGATGCCGAACCTCGTCCCGCCTGTGCGCACCACGGCCGACTGCGCCGCCTATCGCGAGCGCGTGATGGCGGCGATACCAAAGGATGCGAAATTCAAGCCGCTGCTCACCTGCTATCTCACCGACGACACCGATCCAAACGACGTCGAACGCGGCTTTCGCGACGGACTGTTCACCGGCGTGAAACTTTATCCGGCCAATGCCACGACCAATTCCGCCGCCGGCGTCACTGACTATAAGAAAGTCATGCCGGTGCTGGAGCGCATGGAAAAAATCGGCATGCCATTCCTGATGCATGGCGAGGACACCGATCCGGACGTCGATATATTCGACCGCGAAAAAGCGTTCATCGACCGGTACCTATCGAAGTGGGTGAAACAATTCCCCAGCCTGCGCTTCATCCTCGAGCATCTGTCGTCAAAGGAAGGCGCCGATTATGTGAAGAGCGCGGCGCCGCAGGTCGGCGGCACCATCACGCCTTATCACATGATGCTGACGCGCAACGACTGGTTCGGCCACGGCCTGAAGCCGTACATGTACGTGATGCCGGTGATCAAAACCGCACGCGACCGCGCCGCGTTGCGCAAGGCCGCGACCTCGGGCGAGGCGTGCTATTTCCTCGGCACCGATTCCGCGCCGCATCCTTATTCCCGGAAAGTGTCCACCAACGGCGTGCCGGGCATGTTCAACGCTCCGGTCGCGATCGAGACTTATGCGCGGGTGTTCGAGGAGGAGGGCGCACTCGACAAGCTCGAAGCCTTTGCCTCGCTCAACGGCCCGAAGCATTATCGGATGCCGCCCAACGAGGACAAGATCACGCTGGAGAAGACGTCTTGGACCGCACCGGAGGAAGTCAAAGTCGCCGGCCCCGACGAACGCGCCTTGGTTTATCGCGGCGGTGAGACGATCGAGTGGAAAGTGGTGAACTAATTCTCCCTCCCCCTTGTGGGGAGGGTGGGGTGGGGGTCGGGAGGTTTCGTGACAGCACCAACGCTTGCGCGTGACCTCTCGACCCCCACCCCTACCCGTCCCCACAAGGGGGAAGGGAAAGGAGTCGAGCGATGACAGGCTTCCCCGACAAAGCGGTGATGGCCGAGCTGACGGCGAAGATGCTGCTCGAAGTGGACGCGGTCCGCTTCATGACCGATAAGCCGTTCATCTACACGTCCGGCTGGGCGAGCCCGGTCTATACCGATTGCCGCCGGCTGATCTCGTTTCCGCGCGTGCGCTCGACGCTGGTCGATTTCGGCGTGGCTACGGTGCTGCGCGACGCCGGCTTCGAGCAATTCGATGCTGTGGCCGGCGGCGAGACCGCGGGCATCCCGTTTGCCGCCTGGATGGCGGACCGCCTGATGCTGCCGATGCAATATGTGCGCAAGAAGCCGAAAGGCTTTGGCCGCAACGCGCAGATCGAGGGCCATATCGAGGACGGCGAGCGCGTGCTGCTGGTCGAGGACATGACCACCGACGGCCGCAGCAAGGTGAATTTTTGCAAGGCGCTGCGCGCGGCCGGCGCCACGGTCGAGCATGTCTTCGTGTTCTTTTTCTACGACATCTTTCCCGAGAGCAAAAAAATCTTCGGCGATCTCGGCGTCACTTTGCATTCGCTCGCCACCTGGTGGGACGTGCTGGAGGTCGCCAAGAAGAGCGGCAGGTTCGACAAGGGCAAGCTCAAGGAAGTCGAGAAATTCATGAAGAATCCGGCCGGCTGGTCGAAAGCCCACGGCGGCGTCGCGCAAGCGGCGGAGTGATCAGAGGGAAGAAATGCCAAATCAAGTTGCGGATGTGATTGTTGTCGGCGCCGGCAATGCGGCGTTCTGTGCGGCGCTGGCGGCGCAGGAACAGGGCGCCAAGGTGGTGATGTGCGAGGCGGCGCCGGAGGACGAATCCGGCGGCAACAGCCGCTTCACCGCGGGCTCGATTCGCGTCGTCTATAACGGCGTCGACGACATCAAGACGCTGGTGCCCGATCTGACGCCGGCCGAAGTCGAGACCACGGATTTCGGCACCTACACCGCCGATCAGTTCTTCGACGACATGGCGCGCATTACGCAAAACCGCGCCGATCCCGACCTGGTCGAGTTGTTGGTCACCAAGAGCTTCGACTCGTTGAACTGGATGCGCGAGAAGGGCGTGCGGCTTATTCCGATCTACGGGCGGCAGGCCTTCAAGATCGACGGCAAGTTCAAATTCTGGGGCGGACTGACGGTGGAATCGGTCGGCGGCGGGCCGGGCCTGGTCGCCATGCTCACCGCTGCGGCGAAAAAGCGCGGCATCGACATCCACTATTCCACGCGCGGGCTTGATCTGTTGTTCGACGGCAATCGCGTCGAAGGCGTCCGCGTGCGCCAGAATGGCGAGGTGCGCGAATTGCGGGCGAAATCCGTGGTGCTCGCTTGCGGCGGTTTCGAGGCCAATCCGGAATGGCGAACGCGCTATCTCGGCCCCGGCTGGGATTTGGCCAAGGTGCGCGGCAGCCGCTTCAATACCGGCGACGGCATCCGCATGGCAATCGACATCGGCGCGGTGCCGCGTGGCAACTGGTCGGGCTGCCACGCCGTGCAATGGGAAATGAACGCGCCGGAATTCGGCGATCTCGCCGTCGGCGATCAGTTCCAGAAACACTCCTATCCGTTCTGCATCCTGGTCAACGCCACCGGCAAGCGTTTCGTCGACGAGGGCGCCGATTTCCGCAACTACACTTATGCAAAATACGGCCGCGTCGTGCTGGAGCAGCCGGGCCAATTCGCCTGGCAAATCTTCGATCAGAAGGTGAAGCACTTGCAGCGCGACGAATACAAGATTCGTCAAATAACGAAAGTGACGGCGAACACCATCGAGGAATTCGCGCAAAAGCTCGAAGGCGTCAATGCCGCCGAGTTCGTCAAGACCATCAAGGAATGGAACGCCGCGGTGAAGACCGACGTGCCGTTCAATCCGAACGTCAAGGACGGCCGCTGCACTACCGGGCTCGCCATCAACAAGAGCAATTGGGCCAACACGTTCGACGCGCCGCCCTATGAAGGTTACGCCGTGACCTGCGGCGTCACCTTCACCTTCGGCGGCTTGCGCATCAACACCGACGGCGAAGTGCTCAACACCGACTATCAGCCGATCCGCGGCCTCTATGCCGCGGGCGAGCTGGTCGGCGGCCTGTTCTATTTCAACTATCCGGGTGGCTCCGGCCTGATGTCCGGCACGGTGTTCGGCAAGATCGCCGGCACCTCGGCCGGCCGCGCCGGCAAGAACTGAAAATGGACGCCAAAACTTCAGGCAAGCTCAACGAGCTCGGCGCCACCGAGATCGTGCAAAAGATCGCGCGCGGCGAGACGACGTGCGAAGCGGTGGCGCGCGACTGTGTGGCGCGGATCGCTGCGCGAGACGGCGTCGTCAAAGCGTGGGTGAATTTCGATCCGGAGCTGGCGCTTGCGCAAGCGCGCGCGCTCGATCGCTCGCAACACCGCGGCCCGCTGCACGGCGTGCCGATCGGCGTCAAGGACATCATCGATACCTTCGACATGCCGACCGAATTCGGCTCGCCGATCTACAAGGGCCACCGGCCGCCGTCGGATGCCGCTTGCGTGGCACTATTGCGCCGCGCCGGTGCGGTGATGCTGGGCAAGACCGCGACGTGCGAATTCGCCGGCATGGCGCCGCCGGAAACCACCAATCCGCACAATCCCGCGCACACGCCGGGCGGCTCGTCGAGCGGCTCGGGTGCGGCCGTGGCCGACGACATGGTGCCGGCGGCGCTCGGCACCCAGACCGGCGGTTCGGTGCTGCGCCCGTCTTCTTATTGCGGCATCTTCGGCTTCAAGCCGACCTACAACACCTTCAACAAAGCCGGCGTGAAGCCGGCGGCGGAGAGTATCGACACCATCGGCTGGCTTGCCCGTTCGCTCGACGACATCGAGTTGCTCACCGCCGTGCTCAGCATGAGGCCGCCGCAGCCACCGCGCGCGATGAATTCGGCGCCGCGGATCGGATTGTGCCGCACCGAAATGTGGGACGCCGCGCAGCCGGAGACCAAGGCCGCGGTGGAAGCCGCCGCCGCCGCGCTCGCCAAGGCCGGCGCCACGGTGCGCGAAGTCAAACTTCCCGACCCGTTCACTGGATTGCGCGTCATCGCCCGCGAGACCATCAATTTCCACGAACGCGCCGCCTGCATGGCCTATGAATGGGACCATCATCGTGACGCGCTGTCGCCGCAGATGCGGCGCTATATCGAGCACGGTCAAAAAACTTCGCGGACGGATTACATCGACGGCTGGCGCCGCATCGAGGAATGCCGCGCGCTCTTGCCGTCGGTGTTCGAAGGGCTCGACGTTTTGCTGGCGCCATGCGTGCACGGCGAAGCGCCGAAAGGCCTCGCTTCGACCGGCGACGGCACCATGCAGGCGATCTGGACGGCGCTGCACACACCGAGCATGACGCTGCCGACCCATCGCGGCCCCAACAATCTGCCGGTCGGCATCCAATTGGTCGGCCAGCGCTACGACGACGATCGGCTGTTCGCCTGCGCGCGATGGGTTTGGCAAGAAATCGGCGCGCCGGAGATGATCGGCTGCAGGCACGGGTAGAGCGCGCACATGGAATTCGACAATTCGTTCGACGTTCCGTTGTCGCCGGCGCAAGCCTGGGCGGTGCTGATGGACATCCGGCGCATCGCGCCCTGCATGCCCGGCGCGGCGCTGACCGAAGTGATCGATGCGCAAAATTTTCGCGGCAAGATCGCGGTGCGGCTCGGGCCGGTGGCGTTGGCCTTTGCCGGCCGCGTTCAGTTCGAGGATATCGACGAGGCCAATCACAGCGCGCGGGTGAAGGCGCAAGGCAGCGACGACAAGGGTCGCGGCTCGGCCAATGCCACGGCGACGTTCCGCATCGAGCCGGCCGATATCGGCTCGCGGGTTTTCATCCATACCGACTTGATGTTGTCCGGCGCGGTGGCGCAATACGGCCGCGGCGTCGGCATGATCCAGGCGACCGCGGCGCAAATCATCGGCCAATTCGCCACCAATTTACGCGCGCAGCTCGAGCGGCAGCCTGCGGCGGTAACGCCCGATGTGCCGTCGCCGCCGATCGTGCCGGAGCGAATGGACGCGCCGCTGCGCTCAGCGCCAATGCCGGCAAGCGCCGCGCGTCCATCGCCGCCGCCGGAAATGCCGCCGCTTCCGGCCGCCAAGCCGATCTCGGGTTTCACGCTGCTCGCCCGCGTCGTCTGGCAACAGATCCGCGCCCTGTTCAGCGGCCGAAAAGATTAGCTATCATTCGGCGTCATCAGCGGGGGACCATGGCACATAGCAAAATGATCGTCAGCGCCTTGGTGCTCGTCGTTGTCGCCGGTCTGGCCAGCGCCGCCGGCGTCGAAGATTTCTACAAGGGCCGCAACGTCACCTTGGTCATCGGTTACAGCGTCGGCGGTGGCTATGACGCCTATGCGCGGCTCCTCGGCCGCTATTTCGGCAAACACATTTCGGGCAGTCCGGCGATTGTGCCCGAGCAGATGACCGGCGCCGGCAGCCTGCGCTCGGCGAATTTCATCTATTCGGTGGCGGCGAAAGACGGCTCGGTATTCGGCACCTTTTCGCGCAGCATGGGCATTTCGCCGCTGGTCGACAAAGCCGAGTTCGACAGCCGCAAATTCACCTGGCTCGGCAGCGTCACCGACGACAACACCATCTGTGTCACCTGGAATACGTCGCCGATCAAGACCTGGGACGACTTTCTGACAAAACCGTCGAAATTCGGCGGCGAGGGCGCCGGTTCCGATCCGGACATCTGGACGCTGCTTTATAAGAACGTGTTCGGCGCCAAGGCGCGGCTGGTCAGCGGCTATCCAGGGACCAACGATGTGGTGCTGGCGATGGAGCGCGGCGAGATCGATGGCCTGTGCGGCATATCGTGGAGCACCATAAAATCGCGCCATCCGGAATGGCTGACCAGCCATTCGGTCAACATCATCGTCCAGGCAGCGTTGAAGAGGGAGCCGGAGATTGCGTCGGTGCCGCTCGCCACCGAGCTGACAAAGACGCCCGAGCAAACGCAAATCATCAAATTGCTGCTGGTGAGCCAGGCCATGGCGCGGCCGTTCGCGGCGCCGCCCGACATTCCCGCCGACCGCAAGGCGGCGCTGCTATCGGCGTTCGATGCCACCATGAAAGACGGCGACTTCCTCGCCGAAGCGCAAAAGCTCAACTTCGATGTGCGTCCGGTTAGTTCAACAGCGATCGATGCGATGCTGGCGGAGGTCTATCAAACGCCGAAGGACGTCATCGCCCGGGCCACCAAGGCGATCTCGAGCGAGGGCCAGTGAGCGAGCTGATCGGATCGAGGGTCCCGCGGCTCGAGGATTTTGCGCTGCTCACCGGCGGCGCCCGTTTCGTCGATGACATTCCTGCGCTTGGCGCGCTGCACGCGGCCTTCGTGCGCAGCCCGCATCCGCACGCGCTGATCCGCGGCATCGACGTCGGCGCGGCGCGCGCGATGCCGGGTGTCGTCGCCGTGCTGGCGCTCGACGATCTTGCCCCGGTGCTGCGGCAACGGCGCATGGTGCGCGTTTCGAATTCCGGCACAAAACTCGACCAGAGTTGGCCGTTTGCCTTGGCGGACGGCGAAGTGTCGTTCGTCGGCGAGCCGGTCGCCATCGTTGTCGCTAGTGACCGCTATATCGCCGAGGATGCCACGGCGCTTGTCGCGGTCGATTACGACGTGTTGCCGGCGGCGACCGATTGCCGGGTCGAGCGCGCGCCGCCGGTGCGCCGCGAGCTGACGACGAACCGGGTGATCGCCTACAAGGTCGCTTACGGCGATAGCGACGCTGCGTTCGCCAAGGCCGCCCATGTCGTGCATGAGGACCTTTGGGTCCATCGCGGCGCCGCGCATTCCATGGAAGGCCGCGGCATCCTGGCGCAAATTTCCGACCGCGAGACGCAAATCTGGGCCTCGACGCAAAAGGCCCACGATCTGAAGAACGCGCTGGCCGATTACATCGATCTCGACGAAAGCCGGCTGCGCGTCGCCACGCCCGACGTCGGTGGCGGTTTCGGCCCAAAGCTGTGCGTCTATCCCGAGGACGTCGCCACGGTCGCCGCCGCGACCTTGCTGCGCCGTTCGGTGAAATGGATCGAGGACCGTCGCGAGCATTTCACCAATGCGGCGCAGGAGCGCGATCAGTATTGGTCGATCGAGATTGCCGCCGACGCCGACGGCAAAGTGCGCGGCATCCGCGGCCGGCTCATTCACGACATCGGTGCTTACGCGCTGCAAGACGTCAACATCCCGTACAATTCCGCCACCACCTTGAGCGGCCCCTATATGGTGCCGGCGCTGGCGATGGACGTGATCGCGACCCACACCAACAAGGCGCCGGTCTCTTCGGTGCGCGGCGCCGGCTATCCGCAAGCGGCTTTCGCCATGGAGCGGCTGATGGACAGCCTCGCGCGCGCGATGGGCATCGAGCGCGCCGAATTGCGCCGCCGCAATCTGATCCCGGCGGAGAAGATGCCGTATCTGAAGCCCCTCAAAGCGCGCTCCGGCGAGCAGGTGCAATACGACAGCGGCGATTACCCGGGCTGTCAGGCCGATATTCTCAAAGCCACCGCCTGGGACGATTTTTCGCGCCGCCAAGCCGAAGCCCGCGCGCGTGGCCGTTATATCGGCATCGGCTTGGCGCACGGCATCAAGGGCACCGGCCGCGGTCCGTTCGAATTCGGCGGCGTAAAGATTTCGCCGACCGGACGCATCACGGTTTCGACCGGCGCCGCGGCGATGGGGCAGGGGCTTGCCACGGCGCTGGCGCAAATCTGCGCCGAGGCGTTCGGCGTGCGCGCGGATGAGGTCACGGTCGTCGCCGGCGATACGTCCGCGGCGCCGCTCGGCCTCGGTGGTTTCGCCAGCCGGCAGACGGTCACCGCGGGCTCATCGGTCAAAATCGCGTCGCAGGCCGTCGCCGCCAAGGCGCGCAAGCTCGCGAGCCACATGCTCGAAGCGGCCGAGGAGGACCTCGAAATCGTCGACGGCGAAGTGCGCGTCGTCGGCGCGCCGCAGCTTGCGGTAAAACTCGGCGAACTGGCGCGCGTGCTCAAGGGCGCGCCGGGTTATGCGTTTCCCAAAGACATCGATCCCGGGCTGGCGGCGGAAGCGACCTTCCGCGTCGATCAGCTCGCCTATTCGAATGCCTGCCACGTCGTTGAGGTCGAGGTCGATATCGAGACCGGCGGCGTCACCATTTTGCGCTATGTCGCGATCCAGGATTCCGGCCGCAGGGTCAATCCGCAAATCGTCGAGGGCCAGGTCCATGGCGGCATCGCCCATGGCATCGGCAACGCCATGTTCGAGTGGATGGGCTACGACGATGCCGGCCAGCCGGTGACCACCACATTCGCCGACTATCTCCTGCCGACCGCGACCGAAGTGCCGGCCTTCGAGACGCTCTATAAGGAATCGCCGTCGCCGCATAATCCGCTCGGCGTCAAAGGCGTCGGCGAGGTTGGCGTCATTCCGGCCGCCGCGGCGATCATCTCGGCCATCGAGGATGCGCTGTCGCCGTTCAACGTGCGCATTGCGCAGATGCCGGTCACGCCACCAAAACTCGTCGAACTGATCGCGCAGGGTGCGACACGGTAGGCTTTTGACCTGTCGCTGCAGCCGGCGCAAAGTGGCCTTCGACAATGGAGAACCGAATGAATCGCCCGATAGCACGCGTTTTGGTCTGGTCGACGCTCGCGCTAGCCGCAAGCCTGCCGGCCTATGCGCAAAATTTCCCCGATCGGCCCGTGCACCTGATCATTCCCTACGGGCCGGGTGGCATCGTCGATTTTGCCGGCCGGGTGCTGGCGGCGAAGATCGGCGACGCGCTGGGCCAGACGGTGGTGCCCGAGAACAAGCCCGGCGCCGGCGGCATCGTCGGCGTCGATTACGTCGCCCACGCGGCGCCCGACGGCTACAGCATGGCGCTGATGGATCCGGGCATCGTCGCCAATCCGACGCTGCAAAAAACGATGCCCTACGACATCTTCAAGGATTTGGTGACGCTCTCGGTCGTCAGCTCCTCGCCCGAGGTTCTGGTGGTCGCGCCGCAGCTCGGCATCAAGACCTATGCCGAGCTGGTCGCCTACGGCAAAGCCAATCCCGGCAAGCTCAATTACGCCAGCGCCGGCGTCGGCACCACGCCGCATCTCGCCGCCGAAATGTGGAAATTGCGCACCGGCATCGACGCCGTGCATGTGCCCTATAAGGGCATCGGCGCCTCCTACACCGACATGATGAGCAACAAAGTGCAGTTGGCGTTTTCCAGCATCGCCGGCGCGCTGCCGTTCACCAGCGACAACCGCGTCATTCCGCTCGCCACCACTGGCACGACGCGCTCCGCGGTCTATCCGGATCTGCCGACGGTCGCCGAGGCGGGCTTGCCCGGCTACTCGGTCGATCTCTGGCTCGCCCTTTACGGCACCGCCGGCACGCCGGCCGCCGTGCAGGCCAAGCTCAACAGCGCCATCAACAAGGCGCTGCAGGATGGCGAGCTCAAAACATCCTTCGCCAAGTTCGGCTTGACGCCACGCGGCACCAGCCTCGCCGACGGCGCCGCTTTCACCAAGGACGAATATTTGAAATGGAAAAAGGTCATCGAGGACGGCCACATCACGCTCGACTGATGCCGCCATGACAAATCCCTGGCCGACGGAATTGCGGCTGCATAAGGATCGTAAGGCGCTCACCGTCGCCTTCGAGAGCGGCGAGAGTTTCGATCTCGCCGCTGAATATTTGCGCATACGCAGCCCGAGCGCCGAGGTCCAGGGTCACTCGCCAAGCGAGCGGCGCACCGTCGGCGGCAAGGAAGCGGTGCAGATTCTTGAAGTGCATCCGGTCGGCAATTACGCGGTGCGGCTGACGTTCGACGACATGCATTCGACCGGAATCTTTAGTTGGGAATATCTTTTCGAACTCGGTCAAAATCGCGAAAAATATTGGCGGGACTATCTCGACGAGCTTGCGGAAAAAGGCCTAACCCGCGCCGCGGCGGCGCGTTGACGGCAACGGACTGCCGCCTTCGCGCCGATTTTTACGTTTTTATTGCGGAGAATTTTCGCGCGCGGTGTAACGGTTCCATTCGTCCACAGCCCTAGATTTACTCGCGCGCGTCGGCACACGCGCACTCGAGCATGACTTTTGCACGAGGGGCGACTTCATCAAGGGAAAGGACCAAGTCGTGCGCACATTGCTGTGGGACTTCCTTGCCAATGAGCAAGGAGCGGCTGCCATCGAATACGGCCTGTTGGCAGCAGGCATCGCGGTCGCCATCATCGCCGTGGTCGCGGCACTCGGCACCAACCT
>Ga0210398_10005779_pt1 | contig 11474 bp, 11 predicted proteins | sample IncBWC4OmetaG_FD_161047 | JGI IMG/M metagenome (GOLD analysis project Ga0210398, IMG submission 161047) | Forest soil microbial communities from Barre Woods Harvard Forest LTER site, Petersham, Massachusetts, United States - Inc-BW-C-4-O | ecosystem: Environmental > Terrestrial > Soil >... | reverse complement strand
AATATTACTTGCGGGTATTAAATGAGACGGGTTCCCTTGGCGGCAACAGGGCATCGCAATGTGAGACGGCGCCCGTTGCACGCGCCGGGGATTGAGACATGCATGCCGAACACAGGATGAGCTTGTCCCCGCTCCGCGGCTCCTTAAGCCCAATATTCCCAAGCAGTTGAAGGGCGACTTGCCGCTTGCATGCACACTCTTTTATTGAACGGCTGGCTGGCAAGCCTCGTGCTTACTAAGCAGTGCTGGAAATCTTTCTGAGGTGACTTATGTCTCGTCAACGTGGAATGTGGCTCTTGTTTACAACGCTCACCCTAGCCACCGCCAGTCTCACTTTGGTGGCGTCGCGCGCTCTTGCACAGGATGTCACCGGCGACGTCAAGGATCACGGCGGCCGCAAGGTGAAGGTGTCCACCAAGCCGGCCTACCCGGACACGGCCCGGCAACTTCACATCACCGGCACGGTGCGGCTTGAGGCCACCGTTACCCCGGATGGCACGGTGCGCGATACGCGCGTGATCGGCGGAAGCCCCCTGCTCGCGCAGGAAGCGGCCACCGCAGTGAAAAAGTGGAAGTACGAACAGGCCCCCAAGGAGACGGTGGAAACGGTGGAAGTCGTCTACCAGTAGTCCGCCATGCCGGCGCGACCGACCTGGGGAATTGTCGAAAGAATTGAAAGGCGATTGCACATGACCATTAGCAGGAAGCTCTACACCGGCTTTGGCTCGATTCTGGGGATCCTCATCCTGCTGTTCGTGGTCAGCTTCACGGCGAGCCATATCGAGCACAGCGCAAGGAATACGGCGGCCTCTTCGCTGCAGTCCATCCAGACGATCGAGAAAGTGCGCTACCAGTTGATGACCGCCGGTCTGGACCTGCGCAACTACCTTTTGAGCGGCGACCCGCGCATGGAAGCCGCCGAAGGCAACGACTCCAGCACGTTGAAAGAAACGCTGCGGGACGCCGCCGGGAAGGCCAGCGACGAGCAGGTGCGCGGGCTCTATTCCTCCATCGAGTCGAATCTCAACAGCTGGGAAGACGAGTTTGCCAAGCCGCTGGTGGCCAAGCGTCACCAGGTGGACGCGGGGCAGACCACCGTATCCGAGCTGCAAATCGTGTACCTGCAGAAGTCCACGAATAACTGGATCGACCGAAGCGAAACGCAAATGGATGAGGCTGAGGTCGGCATCCAGAAGGCGCTGGACAAGTCCGACGAGTCAGCCAACGCGTCGGCCACGATCAGCACGGTGGTGTTGTCGCTGGGGACGATCCTTGGAGCCTTGATCGGAATCTTCGTGGCCTACCGGACCTCGGTGTCGATCACTCGGCCGCTCGAACAACTGATCAGCGTAACCCGCGAAATCGCAGAGACCGGCGACCTCGACCAGAGCATCGACGTTCATCGCGATGACGAGATCGGCTCGCTGGCCAACCACTATCGCAACATGATGATGCACCTGAAGGAAATGGCCAACGCTTCGTCGGCAATTGCCGAGGGCCAATTGAACGTGACGGTCCGGCCCAGGTCTTCACGCGACACCATGGCCAACGCCTTCCTGCGCATGATCGGCGGGTTGCGCGACCTGGCCACGAAGATCCGCGACAGCGCCACGGGCGTGGCCACCGGATCGAGCCAGATGGCGGGGGCGTCCAACGAATCCGCCAAGGTGAGCGTGGAAGCCGCGCGAGCCATCGACGAAGTTACCAGCACCATGCACGAGATGAGCATCAACGTGCAGAACGTGGTGAAGAGCACGCAACTGCAGGCCTCCAGCGTGGCCGAGACGTCCGCTTCCATCGACCAGATGGTCGCCTCCATCCAGCGGGTGGCGGACACGGCGCGGACGCTGCTGGAAATCTGCCAGCGCTCGCGCGAGGAAGTCCACCGCGGCATCGAGACCATGGACAAGGCCACCACCGGCCTCACGCGCACCAGCTCCGCCATCCGCTCCTCGGCGGAGATCATCGACGTGCTGGGCCGGCGCGCGGATGAAATCGGGAAAATCATCGAAGTGATCGACGACCTGGCGGAACAGACCAACCTGCTGGCCCTGAACGCCGCCATCGAAGCGGCGCGCGCGGGCGAGCACGGCCTGGGTTTTGCTGTGGTGGCCGAGGAAGTGCGCAAGCTGGCCGAGAAGTCCACGCAGTCCACCAAGGAAATTTCCGACCTGATTCAAGGCATTCAAAAAGAGGCGCGCGAAGCCGTCGAGAACATGGAAAAGAGCACCAACATGGTGCAGCAGGGCCTGGAGCTGGGCGGCGAGCTGAACGTGGCGCTGACCAAGATCTCCGACGTGGTCTCGGAAGTCTTTAAATACGCGCAGCAAATCGGCGGCGCGACCAATGAACAGTCCGCGGGCTCGACGCAAATCGGAAAGGCCACCTCGCGGCTCACGGAAATCACCCAGGAAATCAACTCCACCATCGAGGAGCAGGCGTCCGGCGTGCAATCGGTGGTGCGCGCGATGGAGAAGATGCGCGAGGTGGTTCAGCAAGCCACGTCCAGCTCCTCGCAGCTGGCGGCCATGGCCAAGCACTCCTCCAAGCTTTCTCACAAGCTCATCGAAGTGGCGGACCTGTTCGTCATCGACGAGCACGGCGCCCGGCCCAACCCCAGCGCATCCAAACGCTCCTCCTCGCTCGGGGAAGAATCCGATTCAGCGGAATTAGAGCCTGAACTGGCGCGGGTCTAAGCCTTGAGCCGATCGATCGACAAACAGCTGCAGATCGTGGGTCTGCGGATCGGGAAAGAAACCCTGGGGCTGCCCATCTCCCTGGTGCGGGAGATCGTGCGGGTCCCGGAGATCACTCCCGTTCCCAACGCCCCCGAGCACATCGAAGGCGTGATCAATCTGCGGGGCAAAATCATTGCGGTCGTGGACTTGAGCAAGCGCTTCGGCGAACGCGCCATCGAGCGCAACAGCAAGAGCCGCATCGTGGTGGTGGAGATGGAAGAGCGGCTGGTGGGGCTGCTGGTGAATTCGGCGTCTGAAGTGCTGCGCCTCTCGCCCACGGAAATCGAGGCGCCGCAAAACGTGTTTCCCAACGAAGACATGAACTATGTGACAGGGGTCGGCAAGCTGCAGGACCGGCTGATCATCCTGCTCGATCTGAGCCGGATTCTGCAGCGGGTGGAATTGCAGCGCCTGGAGGAAGTGGCGGAACTCGCCGGGGCTTCATCGAGCGCGGGGCGGTCCCGGGTCCGTTAAACAAGAGATTGGCAATCCGAGCGCCGGAGAACCATGTCCACACCCACAATATTGACGCCCATTTCGCTGAGCGAGGCGGAACTGAAGCTGTTGCAAACGCTGGTGTATCAGGAATGCGGCATGTTTTTTGACGAGCGCCGCATTCACTTTCTGCAGGACCGCGTGCAACGCCGCCTGAAAGCGTGCAACGCAGAATCCTTCTACAGCTACTACCGCCTGCTGACCAGTCGCGAAGGCAAAGCCGAACTCAGCGCCCTGCTGGAAAACCTGACCGTCAACGAGACCAGCTTCTTTCGCGCCCGCCCGCAGCTGGAGCTTTTCCAGAAGACCATTCTCGAGCAGCTGCTGAACCGCAAGCAGGCCAATCGCGACTGGAGCTTGCGGGTGTGGAGCGCGGGCTGCTCCACCGGGCAGGAACCTTACTCGCTGGCCATGCTGATTTGCGACGCCCTGGCTTACTACTATCTGCGAAATCCCCTCTCGGTAGAGATGCCCTCGCCCAAGCCGATCGTGCCTCCACCCTGGAAGGTGGAAGTTTTGGCCAGCGACATGAGCTACTCCGGACTGCTGACGGCGCAGCAGGGGTTGTACAGCGAGTCTCAGGTGGAAACGGTGGACTACACTTCGCGGCTGCGCTATTTCGACAAGCTCTCGGACAAATATTCCATCAAGCAAGCGCTGAAGAGCCTCATCCAATTCGACTTTCACAACTTGAAGACGGATTTCCTGCCGCGGCGCAACGACATCATTTTCTGCCGCAACGTGATGATCTACTTCGACGAGCCGGAACAGAAGCGCCTGATCGAAAAGTTCTACCACTGCCTGAATCCGGAAGGATTCCTGTTCGTGGGGCACGCGGAAAGCCTGTTTGGGCTGAGCACCAAGTTCCGCATGATCCATATGAACAACGCCACGGCGTATCAGCGGATCGAGGCGAACGCGTGAACTTCTTCTCCGATGAGCGGGCGGCGGAGCTTCGCGAGCTCTTCTTTGAGAGCGCCCAGGAGCTGCTGCAGGAACTGAACGAGGCGGGCATTCTGCTGGAAACCGACTCGGGCGATTCCGATGCGCTGGCGCGCGTGCGCCGGGCCATGCACACGCTCAAGGGAGACGCCGCCGCGTGCGGCTTCAAGCAGCTGAGCGAACTGGCGCACGACATCGAAGACCTGCTGACCCCGGCGCTGGTGAACGAGCGCGGCGAAGTGGTGGCCGAGATCGTGCTTTCCGCCGCGGACAGCTTTCACGCCATGCTCGGCGCGCATCGCGGCAACCTGCAACCGCCCGACATCAGCGAGCTGCGGGCGCACATTCGCACGCTGGCCGAAAGTCCAAAGAAACCCGCCGGGGTACAGCCTGCGCAGTCTCAGCATGAATGGACGGGCAAGGAGCGGGAGCAAGTCCTGGAAGCGTTGCGGGACAAGCTGCCGGTCTATCACCTGACCATGACCATCGACCCGGCACTGCAGATGCCCGCCGCAGCGCTGCAATTGGTGCGCGCGGCGCTGGACAAGTGCGGCGTGGTGCTGGCGCAGTTCCCCGCCACCGGGACGCCGCTGCAAAGCCTGCCCGCGGTGTATGCCGCGCTTTCGAGCACCCATGCACTCGACTGGGTCCGCTCTCGCTGCCAGGTCCCGAGCATCGTCACCGACGTTTCCATCGAGCTGATGACGCTCACCGAAGACGAGCCTCGCGACGCCCTGCAAGTTCTGCTGGAAGCTGAGGGTGCCGCGGAGTCCGTTACCAGCGCGGGCGCGGAAACCGGCCAGGAAAACACGCCGGGAGCCGCCGGCGCGACGGGCGTCGTGCTCGGTTCCAACGAAGCATGGCTGCGCGTGGAAACCAGCCGCATCGACACGGTGATGAACCTGATCGGCGAGTTGATCATCGGCAAGTCGATGCTGCACCGGGCCATCTCCGAATTCGACCAGAGATTCCCGAAGGATGCCCTGCGCAACCGCCTGGGCGACGTCCTGGCGTTCCAGTCGCGGGTCCTCGGCGAATTGCAAAAATCGGTGATGAAGATCCGCATGGTCCCCGTCGAGCAGCTCTTCCGCCGCCTGCCGCGCATCGTCCGGGACGTGGCCAAGGCGCGCAAGAAGGAAATCGCCATCGAGATGGCCGGGCAGAATACGGATCTGGACAAGAGCGTGCTGGACGCGCTGGCTGAACCGATGGCGCACTTGATCCGCAACGCCGCCGACCACGGCATCGAAACGCCGGAAGAGCGGCTGGTAAAGGGGAAGTCGGCGCGCGGCACCATTCGCCTGGACGCCTACCATCAGGGCAATCAGGTGGTCATCGAAATTTCCGACGACGGGCGCGGAATCAACCACGAGAAGCTGATGCGCAAGGCGGTGGAAGCGAGAATCATTTCCCCTGAAGAAATGAAATCGATGTCGCACGACGAAATCCTGAAGCTGATCTTCCACCCCGGCCTGACCACAGCCGAGGAAGTCACTGAGATTTCCGGCCGCGGCGTCGGCATGGACGTGGTCAAGACGGTAATGGACCGGCTGAAAGGGCGCGTGGCGGTACAAAGCGAACCCGGACGCGGGACCACCTTCCAACTGATCGCGCCTTTGACCCTGGCAAGCATACAGGCATTGATGTTCCGCGTAGAGAGCCAGCACTACGCCGTGCCGCTCGATTCGGTCATTGAGATTTCGCGGATCACCGACAACGACGTTCACAAAATCGACGGCCACGAAGTGATCCGGCTGCGCGAGCAGGTGCTGAGCGTGGTGCGCCTCGATCAACTGATGGCCTGCGCGTCCACCACGCAGAAGAAGCGGCATTTTGTGGTGACCATCGGCGCGGGCAGCCATCGCTTCGGGCTGATCGTGGACAGCCTGGTGGGCGAGGAAGAACTGGTCATCAAGGCGTTCGAGGACCGCTTGGTGGCAACCGACTTGGTGAGCGGGGCTTCCATCCTGGGGGACGGCACGGTGGTCTTGATTTTGAACGTCCCGGCGGTGGTTTCGCAGCTTACGCAGCGGCCGCAGCTGGAGGTGGCCGTATGAGGGCGCCGGTCCGCGTGCTGGTCGTGGACGATTCCGCGCTGATGCGGAAATTGATCCCGCAACTGTTGCAGGGCGATCCGTCCATCCAGGTGGTTGGCACGGCGATGGACGGCCTCCTGGGCCTCAAGAAAATCGAGGAGCTGCGGCCCGACGTGGTAACGCTCGATCTGGAAATGCCGCGCATGGACGGGCTGGACACGTTGCGGGAGATTGTCCGCCGTTACTCGATTCCCGTGATCGTGGTCAGCAGCCACACCTCCAAGGGCGCGTATTCCGCCCTGAACGCGCTCAGCCAGGGCGCCTTTGATTTCATTGCCAAGCCCACGGATTCTCCCAAGGGCGGGCTGGAACAAATTGCCAAGGAACTGGCGGTCAAGATCAAAGTGGCGGCGATCTCGGGGCCGCCCAAGCTGACGCTGCACACCACACCGCACGTCTCGCCCGCGCCCAAGCCGCAACCGTCGGGGCAGCGGCCGTCGCGCGTGATCGCCATCGGCATTTCCACCGGCGGGCCGAATGCGCTCGACTATCTCTGTTCCGAGCTTCCCGCGGATTTTTCGGGGTGCCTGCTGATCGTGCAGCATATGCCGGAAGGATTTACGGGTATGTTTGCGCGGCGCCTGAACGATACCTCTCCGATTCACGTGGCCGAGGCGCTGTCCGGCGATCTCCTGCGGCCCGGCCGGGCCTTTATCTGCCCGGGCAACCGCCATATGAAAATCCGGCGCACACCACAAGGAGACATGATCGTGCTGGTAGATATGGCGCCGGTAAACGGACACCGCCCCTCGGTGGACGTTCTGTTTCGTTCGGTGGCCAAGGAACTCGGTAAGGACAGCGCAGCGGTGATTATGACCGGAATGGGCGACGATGGCGCCGGCGCCATGCAGGCCGTGCAGGCGGTGGGCGGCGTGACCATCGCGCAAAGCCCGGAGACGTGCGTGGTGGATAGCATGCCCGCCTCCGCCATCAAGGCTGGCTTCGCCACGCGCGTCGTGCCGCTGGAAGCGCTGCCCAGCGTTTTGCAAGTCTTGTGCCAGGACGACGGCTCCGGCTCGCGCGGCCCAGCGGAACTACAAACTCTGCGCGGAGAACGCCGGTGAGATTGATTGTGAGAGGAGAAAGTCATCATGGAGTTTAAACCTCTAACCTCGGGCGACCAGCCGAAGATCCGCTTTCTGGTGGTGGACGACTCCGTCTTTGCCCGCAAGAACATCTGCAAGATGGTGGAGTCCTTCGGCGGAGAAATCGCCGGCGAAGCAGGCGACGGCATCGCGGCCATCGCCAGCTACAAGGATACGCACCCGGACATCGTCTTGATGGACATCACCATGCCCAAGATGGAGGGCATCGAGGCCGTCGAGCACATCGTCCGCGACCATCCCACGGCGTGCATCGTCATGGTTTCTTCCGTGGGATACCAGGACAACATTCTCTCCGCCCTGCAGAAGGGCGCCCGGCACTTCGTGCAGAAGCCGGTGAAGCCGGAAGCGTTCTACGAAATCATCCGCTACGTGTTGAGCGAGAATTCCGAGGCGTCGAAAAACACTCCCGTCGAGGCCCAGCCATGAACATGGATCTGATGCAACCGTTCATCAATTCCCTGGACGCCGTGATCTCGGAAACCATGCGCGTCTCCGCGCGCATCGCGGACGTGAGCATGGAACAGGGAAACTACCAGAGGGCCGGAGTGGCGGCCCTGGTGGTGCTCAGCGGGGATATTGAAGGGCGGATCATTTTGGATATGGACGCGGACGCTGCTGGACAGGCAGCCGTCGATCTCTCCGCGATCGCGGGCGAACCCTCCGAAGAAACGACGCGCGAGATCGTGTGCGAACTCACCAACATGGTGATCGGCAACTCGGTGACGCAACTGAACGACCGCGGATATAAGTTCCGGGTGCACCCGCCCGAAATTTTCCTGATCGACGTGGGGCCGCGCGGTTCTCTGGACAGCGAAACGGTGTTGATGCGGTTTGAGCTGCCCAAGGGCGCCGTCTATTTGAATCTTTCAGTGCACGCGAAGTCGGACGCGCTGGTCGGTTCACCCGCCTGAGATCGTTCGTCTCGTTCGCTCTCGCGTCGCCCTGGCTTCTTGCCATCTGAACGACACCCCGTTTTCCCTATTCTCAATTCTTTACTGTAGATCAAGTTTAATCGTCGCCTTAAAAAGGCCGGCGGAAGCCTGTCCCGCACGAAAACTGCTTGGTTCCCCTGTGGCGAGCCGCTATGCTGGCGGCTATGAAAATTGCATTCATTGGACTGGGCCGCATGGGCTCGGGGATGGCGCGCAATTTGCTGCGCGCGGGGCACACCGTCGCGGTTTATAACCGCACGCGCGAAAAAGCAGAGGCGTTTGCCGCGCTCGGCGCGCAGGTCGCCAGTTCTGCCGCGGTGGCTTCGCGCGGCGCGGAAGTGGTGATGACCATGCTGTCCGACGATCAGGCCGTCGAGGAAGTCGTTTTTGGACAAGATGGCATCGCGTCAGCAATGAAAGAAGATTGCATTCACGTTTCGCACAGCACCATCAGTACGGCGCTGGCTCGAAAACTGACCGCGGAGCATGCCAAGAGAAATCAGGGCTATCTCAGCGTCCCCGTGTTTGGCCGGCCGGAGCATGCCGAGGGCAGGGCGCTGGTGGTGGTGGCGGCGGGACCTTCGAAGTTCGTGGGACGGTGCCACCCGCTGTTCGACGCCATTGGCAGGCACACCTTTGTGGTTGGGACGGAACCCTGGCAAGCGAATGTCACCAAGCTGTGCGGCAACTTTCTGATCGCCGGCATGATCGAAGCGCTGGGAGAGGCGTACGCGACGCTGCGCAAGGCGGGCGTCGCGCCCGAATCGTACCTCGAGATCATGAATACGTTGATGGGCTCGCAGTTCATTGCAAACTATGGGCGCATCATCGCGCAGGAACAATTCGAGCCGGCTGGATTTGCGCTGCGCCTGGGTTTGAAGGATGTCCGCTTGATCCAGGCGGCGGCTGAGGAGTGCGCCGCGCCCATGCCGCTGGCCAACCTGGTGCACGATCATCTGCTTTCCGCGCTGGCGCAGGGGCAGGGCGAGATGGACTGGTCGAGCCTGACGCAGGTGATCGCGCGCAACGCCGGGTTGAAGACGAAAACATAGATTTTCCGGCGGCGCCGGCGCTCCGCCGGCCTTGCGCGCGCAACTTGCGCGTTTGTGCGCGCCTGCCGATATTTTGCGAAACCCCGCCGGCGAGACGCCGGCGCTACTTTCCGAAACAACAAGGAGAAGCGCTTATGTCTCTCGTTGATTTTGTATCCACGCCCAAGTTTGCAGAGTACAAAGAGAGATTCAAGCAGCACTACAAAATGGAACGGCGCGAGGACGGTGTGATTCTCGTGCAGGCGCACACGGCCGGCGGGCCCATTCAGCTGAGCGTCGAGAATCATCGCTCGGTCGGGCAGCTTTTCAAAACCGTCGGCGCCGATCCGGAAAATGAAGTAATGATTTTCACGGGGAGCGGCGAGGACTTCATGATGGACGCGGACCCCGAAGGCTTTCGGCTGGAGCAGGAAGATCTGCAGCACTGGGCGTACGAGTATGCCTACAAGGACGGGCGGATCAACGTCAGCTCGCTCGTGAATGATTTGGAAATTCCGACCATCGGCGTGCTGAACGGTCCGGGCTTTCACACCGAGATTTGCTTGATGTGCGACATCACCATTTGCAGCGAAGACGCCGTGATTTTCGATTTGCACTACGACATCGGCTCCGTCCCGGGCGACGGCATTCACAGCTGCTTGCTGGAGTTGCTGGGAGTGAAGCGCGGCGCCTACGCCCTGCTCACCGGCCAGGCGATCGATGCGAAGAAAGCGCTGGAGTACGGCCTCGTGAACGAAATCGTGCCGCGAGACAAACTGCTGGAGCGCGCTTGGAAACTGGCCGACCACATCATGACCCAACCGCGCATCACGCGCCGCCTGACCACACAGATCGTGCGGCGCCCGTGGAAAAAGAGGATCACCGACGACCTCGACGGCGGCTTCGGCATCCAGATGTTCGCGCACCTGGCGAAGAAAAAGTCCATCCACAGCCGCAATCACATCGCCAATTCCGTTGCCTACGTGAAGCAAGGTAAGGAAAACAACATCAAGTAGCTTTGCGGAATCATTTGTGGTGCAGGCTTTTCACCCTGAGCATTTTGGCAGCCTGGGGGCCGGGTTCGGGGATCGGTCGCGGCACAGCAAAATCTTATAGGCTAAACAGGCCGGAAAAACCCCACCCATGTCATCCCGAACTCACTCGCGTCTTCGCGAGTGGGTGAGGGATCTGCTTTTCTCTCATGGCGCAGGCTTTAAGCCCGCGCCACTCGCATCAATCCTTCGGGTTGGTAGCAAAAATTGAAAGCTCGGGCGTGAAACCGCGATCGTCCATCTCCAGGATCGCCTTCACCATGTGGGCGATGTCTTCCGAGCGCAGCTTGGTGGCATTTTCTTTCTGCGGCAAGCCTGCGGTCTGATAGAAATTCGTCAAGACTTCACTGGGCTCGACCAAAAATACCCGCACGTTGTGTTGGCGCAGCTCGCCGCGCCAGCATTCGGTCATGCCGCGCAGGGCGAATTTGCTGGCGTAGTAGGCCGTGCCTTTCGGCGCGCCGCGCAGCGCGGCTGTGGAGGCGATGTTCACGATGTTGCCGCGCTGGCGCTTGACGAAATGCCTGGCTGCTTCCCGCGCCATCAGCATGGCTCCGGTCACGTTGGTCGCAAAGACGGCCTCGAATTCCTTGCGGTCGAAATCCACCAGATTTTTGAAAACGCCGGTGCCGGCATTGTTCACCAGAATGTCCAGATCGCCGAACTTCTGCAGAACTTCGCGATAGGTCCGCTCAACGTCGGCTTCGACGGCAACATCGCCCTGAATTGCATGCACGCCCAGCTCGCGCGCCGTTTCTGCGAGCCGCCGCTGGTCTCGGCCGGTAATAGCCACGCGCGCCCCGCTCTGTACGAAGGATTGGGCGATGGCCCGCCCGATGCCGCTGCTGCCGCCGGTAATCAATGCCACTGCGTTCTTGAGGTTCATCGCTTCCCTCCCCTGAGTCCCGAGCCTTGGGATATTGCCACAGCCGGGGCGGTGGCGTCACTCGGCGCGATCCGGTTTCCTGTTGCACTTGAGCTTGTCGAAGGATTTATTTCTCGAAAGTCTCGAAGGCCAGATTGTCTTCGCAGATGTGCTCGAGGATGTCCCAATCCGGGTGCAGCGTGAAACGAATCTGCGC
>Ga0210398_10005778_pt1 | contig 11474 bp, 13 predicted proteins | sample IncBWC4OmetaG_FD_161047 | JGI IMG/M metagenome (GOLD analysis project Ga0210398, IMG submission 161047) | Forest soil microbial communities from Barre Woods Harvard Forest LTER site, Petersham, Massachusetts, United States - Inc-BW-C-4-O | ecosystem: Environmental > Terrestrial > Soil >... | reverse complement strand
ATATTCAGCTGCGAGGCCACGCCATTGAGTGCCGCATCAACGCCGAGAACCCGGACGATTTTCGCCCCTCGCCGGGCCGGATCAGCGACTACCACGCACCGGGCGGCCCGGGCGTCCGCGTCGATAGCGCGCTGTATCAGGGATATGAGGTGCCGCCTTATTACGACAGCTTGATCTCAAAGCTGATTGTTTATGGCGGCGACCGCGACGAATGCTTGATGCGCCTGCGCCGGGCGATGGAGGAATACGCGATCGGCGGGATCGACACGACGATTCCGCTGCATCAGCGCCTGCTGGAGACGGCGGATTTTCACCGGGGAGACTACGATATCGGCTGGCTTGAGCGGTGGCTCGGCCAAGGCGGGTGACCGATGCGCTCGCTGTTTTATGTGTCGCCGGCACTCCTGCTGAATGCTTATCGCTCCGGCGTTTTCCCGATGGCCGAATCGGCCGACGATCCGGGGCTATTCTGGGTCGATCCCGAACGTCGCGGCATCCTGCCGCTTGACGCATTTCACGTGCCGCGACGGCTGCGTCGCGTGGTGCTTCAGGACCGCTTTGAGGTCCGTGTGGACAGTGACTTCGCCGGCACGCTCGCTTCCTGCGCCGAGGCGACCGAGAACCGCCCCAGCACTTGGATCAATACCGAGATCACACGGCTTTACACCGCGCTCCACGAGCGCGATGCCGCGCATAGCGTCGAGTGCTGGCAGGATGGCGCGATGGTCGGCGGGCTTTATGGCGTGTCGATCGGCGGCGCGTTTTTTGGCGAGAGCATGTTCAGCCGCGTCGCCGACGCCAGCAAGGTCGCACTCGTGCATCTCGTGGCGCTGATGCGGGCGGGTCACTTCCGCCTGCTGGATTTGCAATTCGTGACACCGCATTTGGCACAGTTTGGCGCGGTCGAGGTGCCGCGGGCGCGGTACCGCGAGCTGCTCGCCGAGGCGCTGCGCTACCGCTGCGTTTTTCCGCGCGGGCTGGGAGGTGGTGGGGCTGGCGCCGGCGGCGCGGATGCGTTGGCCGCTTTGCACGCGAGCAACGTAACGTCGTAGACCGGATGCTCGAGCTCCGAGAGCGCTGGGCTCGAGGAGAACATCCAGCCGCTGAACAGACGTTTTGTGTCTTCGCCCGTGGGCGTTTCGAATATCTGCAAAAAGGCCGCGTTCTCGGGGGAGTCTTCCGGCGGGCTCTGCTCGCAGTCGCGCACGACGATCGACAGGGTGCCGAAATGCACGGTGCTGCCGACCGGCGCCTCGATCTGTGAAGTACGCGCCGAAATCTTATCGAGACCCTGGAGCACCGCGATCGGCTCGGGGATCATCGCGGCGGACACGGCCGTCGCCGTTACGAGTCCGGCCGATGCCAGCGCGGCAAACAACAGCTTCATTTGCGGTAGGGGTTCACCAAACCCGCGACGATGGCGGCCAAGACTTCGCGCAATTGCGCCTCGTCGCAACCCATCAGCACACCGTCTTCGAGCGCGTCCTGAGCCAGCTCGCGCAGCTCACCGAGGTTCTCGTTCAATACCTTGATCTTCTCGACGCAGGAAACCGGTTCGCCTTCGGGCGTGTGCCAGACCGGAAATTCGTCGGAACCTTTGGCCATCGTGGCCCTACCCTATTTTTGCGGCGCCGGAGCGTCACTTCCAGATGGGGAGCCGGGCGCCGCGCCAGAAGGGGCAGCCGGTGCGCCGGAATCGCCCTCGCCCGGCTTCTTGCCGGCGGGCGGCGAGAACATCATCTGGCCGATCAGGTGTTCGAGGCTAACCGAGGATTGCGTGTACTTGACCTGCCCGCCCGGCGGGATGTCCTTGTCGGACCCGCCCGGCACGAGCGACATGTATTTGTCGCCCAACAGACTCGACGACACGATTTCGGCAACCGAATCATCGGGCAGTTTGACGTCGGGCTCGACGCTCATTTTGACCGTGGCGAGAAAGGTTTTCGGGTCAAGTGTGGTCGACAATACCGAGCCGACCTTGATGCCGCTGATCCTGACGTCACTGCCGTCGCGAATGCCGTCGATGTGTTCGAAATTGGCGCTAAGCTCGTAGCCCTTTACCGCGCGCATCTGGCTGCTGTTATAGGCAAAAAACAAAAACAGCGCCGCGACGACCAGCACAACCGCGCCCATCACGGTCTCGATCACATTGCCTTTCATGCTGTCGCTCCGCGCGTCGTTGGGCGGTAGGGCGCCGCTACTCCGGTTTCCATGGTTCGTAATCGGCCGCGGCACGCGCGCGATGGCCGCCGCGCAGCACGGAACCCGGCGGATGATAGGCCTGCGGCGTCCCGGTCAGGTTGGGCTCATGAGGCTTTTCCCACGCGTAGTGTGGCCAAGCACCGGGGATCTCGTCCACCGTATGGTGCAGCCAGGCATGCCACTCCGGCGGCACCTTGGACCCTTCGGGTTCGCCTTTGTAGATCACCCAGCGACGTTCGCGACTGAAACGCCCGCCGCCCCGCCCCGAGGGGTTGTCGTGTTTCAGCCGATAATACCGGTTGCCATAGGCATCCGATCCCATCAACTCACCGCGCAGCCAAGTCAGGAGTCGCGTGCCCAGCGTCGTCATTATTCCGTTCTTTCAGAGCGCGCGGACTATCGCACTGCCGCCAGGGCCGGGTAAAGGCCCGCTAAACGACGACGCGCCATCGCAAGGGTTGAGAGCGGTCGGAACGCGAGTCGCCCGCCCTGTCAAGCCCTCTCCTATATCTTGTGTCCAAAGATTTTGGATGCATAGATATTGATTGAGGCACATAATCGAGTGGTTGAGAGATCAGGGGATACCGGATTTAGCGCAAGCTGGCCGGAAAAGCCCCGAAAACACCGGGGGATGTTATGCATATCGCGCGTCGCTTTACCACTGCCGGCCAAGACCCTTACGAAAACATCGCTTTCCGTACCGCGACGAGCGAGATCCGCAACCCCGACGGATCGGTTGTCTTCGCCGCCGAAGGCGTTGAGGTTCCAGCAGAATGGAGCCAAGTGGCCTGTGACATCCTCGCGCAGAAATACCTGCGCAAGGCGGGCGTGCCGACGATCCTCGCCTCGGTCGAAGAGGAGGGCGTTCCGGCCTGGCTATGGCGACGCAGCGCCGACTCGGACAAGCTGGCCTTGGTGCCGAAGGACGAGCGCACCAGCGGCGAGACCAGCGCCAAGCAGTGTTTCGACCGGCTTGCCGGCACCTGGACTTACTGGGGCTGGAAAGGCGGCTATTTCGACTCCGAGGATGACGCGCAGACCTATTTCGATGAGCTGCGCTACATGCTGGCGAGCCAGATGGGCGCGCCGAACTCGCCGCAATGGTTCAACACCGGATTGCACTGGGCCTATGGCATCGATGGGCCGGCGCAGGGTCATTTCTACGCCGACTGGAAGACCGGCAAGATCAAGGCGTCGGAAAGCGCCTACGAGCACCCGCAACCGCACGCGTGCTTTATCCAGTCGGTCGCCGATGATCTCGTCAACGAAGGCGGAATCATGGATTTGTGGGTGCGCGAGGCGCGCCTGTTCAAATACGGTTCGGGCACGGGTTCGAATTTTTCGCGGCTTCGCGGTGACGGTGAGCGCTTGTCGGGCGGCGGCCGCTCGTCGGGGCTGATGAGCTTCCTGAAGATCGGCGATCGCGCGGCGGGCGCGATCAAATCGGGCGGCACGACACGCCGCGCCGCGAAGATGGTGATCGTCGACACCGACCATCCCGACATCGAAGACTTTATCGATTGGAAGGTCATCGAGGAGCAGAAGGTCGCCGCGCTCGTCACCGGCTCAAAGCTCTGCGCCAAACATCTCAATCTCATCATGGCGGCATGCCGCGAGCCGGGTATCGAAGACCCGTTCGATCCCAAGCAGAACCCGGCGCTGAAGCGCGAAATCCGCGCGGCGCGCGCGGTGCTGATCTCCGAGAACTATGTGCAGCGGGTGATCCAGTTCGCGCGGCAGGGTTATGAGACGATCGACTTCCGCACTTACGACACCGATTGGGATTCCGAAGCCTATCTGACGGTCGCCGGGCAGAACTCCAACAACACGGTGCGCATCACCAACGACTTTCTCGAAGCGGTCGAACAAGGCGCCGACTGGAACCTGATCCGCCGGACAGACGACAAGGTGGCGAAGACCGTGCCGGCCCGTGCGCTATGGGACCGTATCGCCTACGCCGCCTGGGCCTCGGCCGATCCGGGCGTTCAGTTCGACACGACGATCAACGACTGGCACACCTGCCCCGAGAGCGGCCGGATCAACGCCTCGAACCCGTGCTCGGAGTACATGTTCCTCGACGACACGGCGTGCAATCTCGCCTCGCTCAACCTGATGACCTATCGCGGCGAGGACGGGTTCAATGTCGGCGATTTCCGCCATGCGACCCGGCTGTGGACGATCGTCCTCGAGATCAGCGTGATGATGGCGCAGTTCCCGTCGCGCGAGATCGCACGGCTTTCGTACGCCTATCGCACGCTTGGTCTCGGCTACGCCAATCTCGGCGGCCTGCTGATGTCGATGGGCATCCCCTATGACAGCGACGAGGGTCGCGCGATCGCCGGGGCGATTACCGCGCTGCTGACCGGCACCACCTACGCGACCTCGGCTGAGATGGCGGCGCAGCTCGGGCCCTTCCCGCATCACGCCAAGAATCGCGACCACATGCTGCGCGTCATTCGCAACCATCGCCGCGCCGCCCATGGCGACAAGACGGGATATGAAGGCCTGGCCGTGAATCCGGTGCCGCTCGACGCCGCGAACTGCCAGGACAAACCGCTCGTCGAAGCCGCGACCGCGTCATGGGATGCGGCGCTCGCGCTCGGCGAAAAGCACGGCTTCCGCAACGCGCAGACCACGGTGCTCGCGCCGACCGGCACGATCGGCCTGGTGATGGATTGCGACACGACCGGCATCGAGCCGGATTTCGCGCTCGTCAAATTCAAGAAGCTCGCCGGCGGCGGCTATTTCAAGATCATCAACCGCATGGTGCCGCAGGCGCTGCACACGCTCGGCTATGACGATCACGCGATCGAGCATATCGAGCGCTATGCGCTCGGCCACGGCACGCTCAAGGGCGCACCGGGGATCAATCACGGGACGCTCGCCGAGAAGGGGTTTGACGAAGCCTCGCTCAACGCGGTGGAGGGCGCGCTCACCTCGGCCTTCGACATCAAATTCGCCTTCAACAAATGGACCCTCGGCGAGGCCTTTTGCACCGAGAAGCTCGACATCGCGCCGGCGGCGCTGGCCGATCCGTCATTCGACCTGTTGGCCGCGCTCGGTTTCAGCCGCGCTGAGATCGAGGCGGCGAACACTTATTGCTGCGGCGCGATGACACTGGAGGGTGCACCGCACCTCAAGGAAGAGCACCTGGCGGTGTTCGACTGCGCCAATCCGTGCGGCCGCCTCGGCAAACGCTGCCTGTCGGTCGACAGCCACATCTTGATGATGGCCGCGGCGCAGCCTTTCATCACCGGCGCGATCTCGAAGACGATCAACATGCAGAATTCGGCGACGGTCGAGGATTGCAAGGCGGCCTACCAGCTTTCGCGGGACCTCGGCCTCAAGGCGACCGCGCTCTACCGCGATGGCTCAAAGCTGTCCCAGCCGCTCGCCTCGAACCTGTTCGGCGACGACGATGACGCCGAGGACAAGGCCGCCGAACTCTATGCGCAATCGCCGGCGGACCGCGTACCGGTCGTCGCCGAGCGCATTGTCGAGCGTGTCATCGAACGCATTGTGTCGCGCGCCGAGCGGCGGCGCCTATCGAACCGGCGCAAGGGTTATACGCAAAAGGCCGTGGTCGGCGGGCACAAGGTCTATCTGCGGACCGGCGAATATGAGGACGGCAAACTCGCCGAGGTGTTTATCGACATGCACAAGGAAGGCTCCGCCTTCCGCTCGCTGATGAACAATTTCGCGATCGCGATCTCCTTGGGCCTGCAATACGGCGTGCCGCTCGAGGAATTCGTCGAGGCCTTTACCTTCACCCGGTTCGAGCCAGCCGGCATGGTCGAGGGTAACGATGCGATCAAGATGGCGACCTCGATCCTCGACTACATCTTCCGCGAGCTGGCGGTCTCCTATCTCGATCGCGGCGACCTCGCCCATGTCGAGCCGGCCGATCTGATGCCCGACACGATCGGCAAGGGCATCGTCGCCGAGTCGAACCTACGCGAGATCGACGATGACGAGCAGGCGAAGGTCGGCGCCGAGGTCGCGGCAATCGTGCAGAAGGTCGCGTCCAACGGCTACGTCCGCAACAAGCTGACCGTGCTGCATGGCGGCAAGCGCAACGGTGCGGCGACCGCCCGCGCCGACGGCCCAACCGTCGAGATGCCGCTCTTTGCGAACGGTTCGCTCGCGGTCGCGACCGAGACGATCGAAACCGCCGAGTTCGCGACGCTGACCGCTGATCCGCGGATCGAGAAGATTCGCGAGGCTCGGATGAAAGGTTACGAGGGCGACAGCTGCGGCGAATGCGGCAACTTCACCCTCGTGCGCAACGGCACCTGTCTCAAATGCGACACCTGCGGCTCGACGAGCGGGTGTTCGTGACGGTCACTCCTGAATGTAAACGAGGCTCCAGAGATGCATCCGTTTGAACGTGAAACGGCGCTTGATATCTGTGAGTTCATCAAGAACTCGACCCACTTCGTTACGGAACAGGAACTACGCAGGAGCATGATGCGCGGCGGCTACTGCGACACGATAGAGTACGAAGCTGGGCTGTCGTTGGCGCAAAGTCAGCGTTGGGTCCGCCCAGCGCATGCTCGTCCCACATTGACCCTCACGCTTTTAGGACAGCGGGAAATTACACAGCCTTTGCTTCCTCAACGATGAGCCGAAACCCGAGTACGGCGAGGGCAGCCTCCACCTGTTCCTTCTTCGAGGCGTGACGCACGTCGAGCACGCGGTTGCAGCGAGGTTTCTGGCGCTTGCAGCAATCTCTTCATAGCGATATCAATATCTTTGTCGCTATGAGGGGGTGCTGCCATGGCAACGCAGCAGCTTTTGTTGCATCTTCCCGATGAACTGGTCCGCCGGCTGAAGCGGACCGTCCCGGCGCGCAGCCGCAGCAAATTCATTCAAGACTTGCTCGAACAGGCGCTGCCGCCCGACGAAGTCGGTGACAGCGACCCGCTCTACCTCGCCGCGCTGGAAGTCGAGAAGGACGAGGTGCTCGCCGCCGAGACGGGCGGGTGGGAGCTGGTGCTCAGCGATGGCGGCGCCGCAACTGGCGACGGCGGACGGAGCCAATAATGGCCGTATCGAGCGGCGAACCGGTGCGCCGCGGCGACGTCTGGTGGGTCGATTTCGACACCGCCGACAGCAGTGAGATGCGCCCGATGCGTCCAGCGATCGTCATCACCGCCGACGCGCTTAACCGGGCGCGCCGCACTGTCGTTGTCGTGCCGCTGGCGACGGGTGCGCAACCGCGACCGCCGATCGTCGTCGCCACCCCGTCGGCCGGCGACGGAAAGGTCGCGATCTGCGACCAGGCACGCGCGATCGACAAGACGCGCCTCACCCGCACCGCCGGTCAGCTATCCGCCGCCGACCTCAAAGCGGTCGAGGACGGGCTGCGCCGTGTGCTGGAATTATAAGACGCACTAGCCGGCACTCGGCGTAGGCTCTAGGCTACCGGCCAAACGTCATCCGGTCGGGAGAGCACCCATGCAATATGGCTTTGGCGCGCCGGTCAGCGGCCCGCTATCGGGAGCAAAAGATCTCGCCCGCATCACACAAGAGGGCGAAGCGATCGGCTACGATTACTGCACGCTGTCCGATCACGTCGTCATCCCGCGCGAGCTCGAGAACAAATATCCCTACTCCGACACCGGCGAGTTCCCTGGCCGGGCCGGCGGCGACCGCCATGAGCAGCTGACCGCCGTCGCCTTTGTCGCGGCCAAGACCTCGAAATTGCGGCTCGTTACCTCGGTCATGGTGGTGCCGCACCGCCCGGCCGTGCTGACCGCGAAAATCCTCGCGACGATCGATTGCCTCTCCGAAGGGCGGCTGACCCTCGGCGTCGGCGCCGGCTGGTGCCGCGAGGAATTCGAGGCGATCGGCACCGATCCGTTTGATGAGCGCGGCGCCGTTACCGACGAATATCTACTCGCCTGCCGCGAGCTGTGGACCAATGAAAATCCGAGCTTTAGCGGCAAATACGTAAAGTTCGATAACATCTTTTTCCAACCGCGCCCGGTGCAGAAGCGCGTACCGATCTGGGTCGGCGGTGAGAGCGGCCCAGCGTTGCGGCGCACCGCGAAACTCGGCGACGGGTGGTATCCGATCGGGACGAACCCCGCCTTCCGTCTCGACACGCTGGAGCGCCTCAAAGGCGGCATCGAGCGGTTGCACCGCGCCTGCCAACGGGCCGAGCGCGACCCGAAAGAAATCGTCGTGGCCTACCGTGTCACGCAACGCGGCCCATCTATCCCTGAGAAGGCTGATAATGGCGATCGCCGCCTGTTCTCGGGCAGCAACGAGGCGATCATCGGCGATCTGCGCACGTTCAAGAATTTGGGCGTCGTCGCGGTCGATTTCAGCTTCGACGGGGCCAATGCCGGTGAGGTTATCGCCAATATGAAGCGCTTCCGCGAGGACGTGCTGGCTAGAGTGTGAGGAGCAGAATCGTGCTGAAGATTGGATACAAGGCGTCAGCCGAGCAGTTCGGGCCGCGCGAATTGCTGGAATTCTCGGTGCTAGCCGAGGAGGTCGGGTTCGACTCGGTCTTTGTCAGCGACCATTTCCAGCCGTGGAAGCACACCGACGGTCATGCGCCCAATTCGATCGCCTGGCTGGGCGCGCTCGGCGCCAGCACCAAGCGCGTCGTGATTGGCACCAGCGTCGCGACGCCGACCTTCCGTTACCACCCGTCGATCGTGGCGCAGGCCTTTGGCACGATGGGATCGATGTTCCCGGGTCGCGTGGTGCTCGGACTCGGCACCGGCGAGTCGTTGAACGAAGTACCGTCGGCCGGCATCGCTTGGCCAGGCCCCAAGGAGCGGCGCGACCGGCTGCGCGAGGCGATCCGCCTCATCAACACGCTGTGGACACAGGACCGCGTCACCTTCGAGGGCCAATTCTACAAGACTATCGACGCGACGATCTACGACAAGCCGAAGCAGAAGGTGCCGATCTGGGTGGCTGCATCAGGCCCGCTCGCCGCGCAGATGGCCGGTCAGATGGCGGAAGGCTTTATCGTTACGAGCGGCAAGGCCCCGACGCTGTACACCGAGCTGACCGATAAGGTCACCGAAGGGCTGTCGCGCGCCGGACGCGAGAGCGCAAGCCTCGAAAAGATGATCGAGGTCAAGGTGTCGTTCGATACCGACGCGCAGCACGCGAAGGAGTTGACCCGGCACTGGGCGGCGCTCGCGCTGTCGCCCGAGGAAAAGATGGGGGTCGAGGACCCGATCGAGATGGAGCGCCGCGCCGACGCGTTGCCGCTCGATCGCGCCGCGAGCCGTTGGATCGTGTCGAGCGACCCGGACGAGCAGGTCGAGCGCATCCGCCCCTATGTCGAGCTTGGCTTCACCCACCTCGTGTTCCATGCTCCTGGTCCGGATCAGGCACGTTTTCTGAAGCTCTACGCCGAGCAGGTCGTGCCGCGGCTGCACAAGGCGTTTGGGTAAAATCTCGCGATGCCCGACCGGGTAGAAATCATCGGGTTGCCCGGCGTGCCCATGGTACAGCCGGGCGACGATCTCGGCGCGCTGGTGATTTCGGCCCTGGTGGACGCCGCGATCGCGCCGGAGCCGGACGATGTACTGGTCATAGCGCAAAAGATCGTGTCGAAAGCCGAAAACCGGTTTGTCGATGTCGGCAAGGTTCACCCGTCCCCCGAGGCTCACAAGCTCGCCGAGGAAACCAAAAAGGACGCGCGGTTCTGCGAGGTGGTGCTGTCGGAATCGAAGCGCATCGTGCGGCATCGCGAAAACCTGATCATCGCCGAACACCGGCTCGGCTGGGTGATGGCCAATGCCGGGATCGACCATTCGAATGTCGCGCCGGGCGACGGGCATGAGCGCGTCCTGCTGCTGCCGGTCGACCCCGACGCCTCAGCGCGAGCGCTGCGCGAGCAGCTCGTCGCCGCCTATGGCGTAACCATCGCCGTCGTTATCAGCGACAGTTTCGGTCGGCCGTTTCGCCGCGGCACGGTCGGTATCGCGCTGGGCTCCGCGGGTCTGCCGGCGATCATCGATTGGCGGGGCCACCCCGACCTGTTCGGCCGTCCGCTTGAAGTGACGGAGACTGGGTTCGCCGACGAGATTGCCGCGGCGGCCTCGCTGGTGATGGGCCAGGCCAACGAGGCGATGCCGATGGTGCTGGTACGCGGGCTGCAGTGGACCGCGCCCGAAGCGGACGGCGCCGCTTTGGTACGCCCGCCGGAGCACGACCTCTTTCGATGAGCGATGGTGGCCCGGTCTTGGCGTTGTCGGGCGGCGTCGGCGGCGCCAAGCTCGCGCTCGGGCTTTATCGTGTCCTGCCACCCGATACGCTGACTGTGGTCGCCAACATCGGCGACGATTTCGAACATCTCGGGCTCACGATCTGCCCCGATCTCGACACGCTGCTCTACACGCTTTCGGGTGAGGCGAACCCGGAGCTGGGCTGGGGAAGGCGCGGCGAGACCTGGACGTTTATGGCCGCACTCGAAAAGCTCGGCGGCGAGACCTGGTTCAAACTGGGGGACGGCGATCTCGCGACGCATGTCGAGCGGACGCGGCGGCTCGCGGCGGGTGAGACTCTGTCCGCGATCATGGACGATTTCCGCCGGCAGCTCGGCATAGCCGCGCGGCTCCTGCCGGTCAGCGATGACAATGTGCGCACTCAGTTGGAGACCGACCGCGGCCGGCTCGATTTCCAGGATTATTTCGTGCGGCTGCATTGCGAACCGATCGTGCGACAGCTCAAGTCCGCCGGAAGCGAGACCGCCCGGCCCAATCCCGACTTTCTGGCGGCGCTCGCCGACCCGGAGTTGCGGGCAGTCATCGTCTGCCCGTCGAACCCGTTCATCAGCATCGACCCGATCCTCGCGGTGTCGGGCGTGCGTGAGGCGCTGCGCGATTGCCGGGCCCCGGTCGTCGCGGTGTCGCCGATCATCGGCGGCAAGGCGGTCAAGGGGCCGACCGCGAAGATGATGGAAGAGCTCGGGCTGCCGGTCGATGCGGCAGCAGTTGCGCGACATTATTCGGACTTCCTTGACGCCTATGTCGCCGACGAAGCCGACCGCGATGCGGTTGCCGGGCTCGACCTGCCCGTGGTGCTGGCACCGACCCTGATGGTGACACTCGAAGATCGCGAGACACTGGCTCGCATCGTCCTTGCCGCGGCGGATCGGCGGCGCCGATGAGCGACCCCGGCGAGGTCTGGGCAGTTATCCCCGTCAAGGAGACGCAAGGCGCAAAGCAGCGCCTCGCGCCAGCGCTGTCCGCGCCGCTGCGCCAAAAGCTCGCTCTGGCGATGCTCGAAGACGTGCTGGA